>Ga0307305_10000661_pt1 | contig 12917 bp, 11 predicted proteins | sample ER_DNA_186_FD_194512 | JGI IMG/M metagenome (GOLD analysis project Ga0307305, IMG submission 194512) | Bulk soil microbial communities from the East River watershed near Crested Butte, Colorado, United States - ER_DNA_186 | ecosystem: Environmental > Terrestrial > Soil > Floodplain | place... | reverse complement strand
GCGCCCGAGGTGCTGATCGACACCTTCGCTCCTGGCGCAACTGCCGAGAAAGGCCTGGCCCTCGCGGCCTGCGCGAGCCGCGCCGGAGCTGCCCAGGTCGTCGCGGTGAGCTCGATGGACGTCTACGAGCACTGCGTCCACGCCGGCATCGCCGACGGGAGCGGCGTCGTCCCGATGCCGCCGCAGCGGCTGCCCCTCTCCGAAGACGCTCCTCTGCGAGACAAGCCCTATCCGGGCGGATCGCCGGAGCATGACAACGTCGCGATGGAGGCCGCGCTCGGCGGTGCCGCCCGCATCACAGCCCTGCGACCCGGAGCGATCTACGGCCCGTACCGCAACACGCGGGAGCGCTACCTCGTCGAGCGCGTCAGGGACGGAGTGCGGGAGCTGAAGCTGCCCGACCGCGGACAGCAGATCTTCCACGCCGTCGCGGTCGAGCGGGTCGGCCGAGCCGTCGTGGCCTCGCTGGAGCGCGCACCGGAAGGCTTCTGGGCCTGCAACGTCGTCGATCCCGCCTATTGGACCTTCGCCGGTCTCGCGGGCGAGGTCGGGAGGCTGCTCGACTGGGACTGGGAGCCGGTCGACGTGACCTTCGCCGAGGCCGATCACCCCTGGGCGACGGCACACCCGATCATCGGCAGCGACATCCGCCTGCGAGAGATCCTGCAGGTCGAACAACCGGAGCCGCGCGACGCGCTCGCAGAGGCGATCCGCTGGCTCTGGGAGCACCGCGCCGAGCTGAAGGACTAGCCCGTGGCAGGCGAGGGCTCGGCGAGGTAGATCTCGTTGCCGTCCGGGTCTCGGACCGACGCCATCCGCTCGCCCCACTCCATGTCCTGGGGCTCGCGACTGATTTCGACGCCTGTCTGCCGCAGGGCCTCGATCTCCGCGTCGACGTCGTCGCAGTAGAGCCAGAGCGAGGCGCGGCCGGCCGGCTCGATCTCCTCGACCTGAGTCAGGCCGAGCGCGAACGGGCCCAGGCCGAGAAGCACGAACGAGTCGCCGAAGCGGTACTCCTCCTCGAACCCGAGGCCTTCGCGGTAGAACGCGACGGCCCGCGCCAGGTCGGCTGTGTGGCAGATCGGAAACGCGTCGCGGAAGGGCAGACCGGTTTGATACCACCTCCCATGCTCGAGGAGATGACTCAGACCGAAAGCGCGCAGGAGCTGGCACTCGAGGCCGAGCAGAACGTGACCGCGCTCGAGCTCTTCTTCGACCTCGTCTTCGTCTTCTCGATCACGCAGGTGACGGCTTTCCTCTACCACGACCCGACGTGGCTGCGACTCGTCGAGGCGCTCGCGGTGCTGATGGCGCTGTGGTTCGCGTGGAGCGGCTACGCGTGGCTCGGCAACACTGCCGGCACGGACGAGGGAGCGGTCCGCGTCGTCCTGCTCGGCGTGATGGGGCCGCTGCTCGTCGCCTCGCTGGCGGTCCCGAACGCGTTCGGCGAGCACGCGCTCCTGTTCGGGTGCGCCTTCTTCGTCGTGCGGGCGATGCACCTCGTCGCCTACGGCGTCCTCAGCCGAGGGGACCCGAGACTGAGCTCCGTCGTCGCACGGCTCGCGAGGACGATGCTCCCGGCGGCGATTCTGCTGGTCGTCGCCGGAGCCGTGCCGGGCACGGGACGGGCCCTCTGCTGGGCCGCCGCGCTCGCGATCGACTACGGGGGGCTCTGGCTCGGCGGCACGGAGAACTGGCGCGTCAACGCGACCCACTTCGCCGAGCGCCACCGCCTGATCATCATCATCGCCCTGGGCGAGTCGATCGTCGCCCTCGGCGTCGGCACCGCCCGCCTCGGCATCGGAGTCGTCGTCGCGGCGCTGCTGGGCGTCGCGGTAGCCGCTGCGCTCTGGTGGGTCTACTTCGACGTCGTTGCGACCGTCGCCGAGCGGAAGCTTCGCGAGGCGGACGAGGCCATTCGGGCCCGGATGGCCCGCGACTCCTTCACCTACCTCCACCTGCCGATGCTCACCGGCATCGTCGTCTTCGCGTTCGGCGTCAAGGCGACCCTCGCGCACGTCAGCACCCATCTGGACAGCGTTCCGGCGGCTTCCCTGACCGGCGGCGTCGCCCTCTACCTCTTGGCGCTGAGCACGCTCAAGCGCCGCAACATCGGTTCCTGGAACGTCCCGCGGCTGGTCTCCGCGGCCGTCCTGGCGATTCTCGCCCCCGTTGCCACCCAGCTGCCGGCGCTCGCCTCGCTCGGGCTCGTCGGGGCCGCTTCCTGCGGGCTCGTGGCCTACGAGACCTGGCGTTATGCGGAGGCTCGCGCCCGGATCCGCCATAGCTGAGCGGCCCGTCAACCGATTGGGGATCCGCCTTGACTCCGAGCTCTTCAGGCGGGAAGGATGTTCGGATGCGTATCCGAGGCGCGAAAGGATTGTGGATCTTCGTGGTTGTCGGCGCAGTGGTGGGGCTGGTGCTCGGCATCCTGGTCAGCGTGACCACCGACGTCCTTCTCGCGCCGGAGGCCGGGGTGGTATTCGGCGGGCTTGTCGGATGGCTCGCGCACCGGGTCAGCACGTAGCCTTAGGCGCTAGCGCGACGCGATGTGCTTGGCGATGTGCCTGGCGTCCCTCCGCACGCCGCCGACGTTCTCCGACGTGAACGCGTAGAGGAAGTCGAGGCCGAGGAAGTAGAGACCCGGCTCGGACGCGACGCCGCGCTCGTGCACCGGGGCTCCGTTCCCGTCGAACACGGGCACGTCGATCCAGCTGAAGTCCTGGCGGAAGCCCGTGCACCAGATCACGTTCGCGACGTCCAGCACGCGCCCGTCCTCCAGCACCGGCAGCCCGTCCTGCACGGCGGCCGTCTTCGGCACTTGCTCGACGCCTGCCTCGCGGAGGTCGTCGGACTTGACGCGGATCCGCGGAGCGCCGCTCGCGAGGACGTGCGGGCGGGCCTTGCGCCCGAGCGGCGTGTTCATGGTGAGGACATGCGATGCGACGAACCAGAGCACCGGCACGACCACGCGGCGCAGCGGGTGCTCAATGCGAAGGGGGAACTGACCCTTGTCGCGCCCCGAGAGCCAGGTCCGGTGGGTCTTCGAGACCTCCATCGCGATGTCCGCGCCCGAGTTGCCTGCACCGACGAGGAGGACGCCGCCGGGCCGCAGCCGCGACGGATCGCGGTACTCGCTGGAGTGCATCTGCACGATGCGCGGGTCGAGCTCCGCCGCGAAGTCGGGCACGGACGGCGTCCCGTGGAAGCCGGTCGCGAAGACCACGCAGTCCGCGGTGAGGCGCTTCTCGCTGCACTCCACGACGTAGCGCCCGTCCACCTTCGCCAGCCGGTCGACTCTCGTCTCCGTCCGAACCGGAAGCTCGAACCGCGCCGCGTAGGCCTCGAGGTAGTCCGCGGTCTCTCGCGCCGTCGGATACGACCAGCTCGGAGCCGGGAAGGGCCAGCCCGGCAAGCCGTCGTAGCGCGCGGGAGTGAAGAGGCGAAGCGACGTCCACGTGCGTGTTCGCCAGGAGCCGCCGATCCGCTCGTTCGCGTCGAGGATGACGAACGGCCGGCCGAGCTTCTTCAGGTAGTAGCCGAGAGCCAGGCCGGCCTGGCCGCCGCCGACGACGATCGTCTCGAAGTGCTCCACGCTCTGCTGCCGGTCTTCGATCGCTGTTGCCGCCGTGGCCATGACTGTCCTCCTCTGGTCGGTGATGAGCTGCACCACGACCGTACGAGGGAGCCGCTGCGCGCGCATCGCGCCGATTCACCAACTTGGCGCCCGGGCGTCGTGGTTATTTCTGACCAGTCAGACCAGGTCGTGCTCGTAGGCGAACGCGCTCGCTGCGGTGCGTGAAGGCACGCCGAGCTTGCGGAAGATGTTCTGTACGTGGCGGGCGACGGTGTGCTCGCTGATCACCAGCGCGGAGGCGATCTCGCGATTGCTGCGCCCCGCGGCCACCAGCCGCAGAACCTCGAGCTCGCGCGCGCTCAGCCCGTGCGTATCGGCGGCGACGCCTGCGAACGAGTCGACCGCCGCGACGTCCGGCGCAGCACCGAGCTCATCGAAGACCGCCCTGGCGGCGTCGAGCTCCAACGCGAAGGCCTCTTCGTCGCCGAGCGCCCGGCACGCCTGGCCCACGAGCACCCGCGCGCGGGCGGCCTCGTAGGGAGCCTCGAGCACGGCCCAGGCCTTGCTCGCCTTGCGGAGAGTCACGAGGGCGGCCGCGGGATCGCCCGCAGCCAGCTCGACCGCTCCCCGAGTCGCCGCGAGCATCGCTCCAAGCATCTCGCTCTCGCACTCCTCGCAGATCTCCTCCAGCTCGCGGCAGGCGCTCCGCGCCTCGTCGAGCTCGCCGGCGGCCAGCATGATCTCTGCGAACGCAGGCAAGAGGGCCGCCCGCGGAAGCGTGTCGGTCGTCTCGCCGACGACGCGTCGAATCGAAGCGGCGGCCGCGTCGCGATTGCCCTGGGCAAGCCGCATCAGCGCCAGCCCCGGCTGCGGCTCGGAGCCCAGGCGGCTCGCCTTACGATAGTGCTCCTCGGCCTCGGCGAACTCACCCCTGAGGCGATGAACCTCGCCCTGGAGGTAGCAGGCCCTGGCTGCTGCCGCCTGGTTCATGGCCTTCTCGGAACGCCTATCGGCCCGCTCCGCCTCTGCGAGCGCTTCCGACCAGTCGCCCTGCAGCTGGAGAATCTGGGCGCGGTGGACGAAGCACCGGCCGGTGAACGCCATGAGATCGGGCTGCTGTTCGCACCAGCGCGTGAGAGCCGCCGTCCACTCCCTGGCGCGACGCAGCTCGAAGACCTGCTCGCAGACGAGGATCACGCCGCAGTACACGATTCCGGTCACGATCGGCGACAGCCCGCCGTCCGTGACCGTGACCATTGCCTCGTCGAGCAAGCCGAGCCCCTCCCTCACTCTGCCGCCGTTGACGAGGAACTCCCCCTGGGTGTGGATTGCGAGCGCGAACAGGTCCTTGTCGCCGAACCGCTCGCCGATCTCGGCGGCTGCAGCTGCCGTCGCCGACGCGCCCTCGAGGTCGCCCTCGGCGTCATGCTGCATGGCGACGGGCATCAACATGTAGCCCTGCTCGACACACTCGCCCTCACCTTCGAGCAGGCGGTCGGCGCGGCCGAGCCAGCCGGTCGCGGGCCCCATCTCCCCGTGGAGCATGAGCTGGATGCCGATCCAGAACGCGCAGCGCGCCGCCGGCCGGCGCTCGTCTGCCTCTGAGTGCCGGTGGCAGGCGCGCTCCAGGGCTCGCATCGACTCGTCCTCGCGGCCCAGCATGAAGGCGGACGTCGCGAGCAGCTCGAGATCCTCCGCAGCCAGCGGCTCGAGCTCGTCGGCGCGCGCCAGCGACTCGTAGGCCTGCGCCCACGCCGATCGTGCATACGCTTTGCGTCCTTCTTGGAGCACCGTCCAGAAAACCGTAACGTTGTCGACGGTGCCGTACGAGCTTCGAGAGGTCACCGACGGTCTCTGGATCTGGCGGCTCGACCACCCCGACTGGAGTCCGGACATGGGCTGGCCGCAGATGGTTACCTCGACCTGCGTCGAAAGCGGGGGCGAGATCGCCGTCCTCGATGCGCTCGCGCCTCCGGACGACGCCGACGAGATCTGGGAGCGGCTCGACGCGAAGCCTCCGACGATGGCGGTCGTGTTGAAGCCCGACCACGTCCGCGACGTGGACCTCTTCGTCCGCCGCTACGGCGCCCGGGCTTTCGGTCCGTGGCTCTTCTGGCGGCGAGACATCCCCGAGACGGAGCTCGAACCGATCGAGCCCGGGAGCGAGCTGCCCGGCGGCCTCCACGCCCTCTACGACGGCCGTGGCCGCAACGAGACGCCGCTCTGGCTGCCGGGCCAGCGGGCGCTCGTCTTCTCGGACGCGCTCACCGCGCCGGAGGGCGAGCTCCGCGTCTGGGAGAGCCCGGCCCACGATGAGCGCGCGCTGCCGGCGCTGAGGGCGCTGCTCGAGCTCCCGTTCGAGCACGTGATCGTCTCCCACGGCGACCCGGTGCACGACCGGGCCGCGTACGAACGGGCGCTCGAGCTACCACCCTGGGACGAAGAGGCCTAGGGCATCTCCTGGACGACCCCGACCATGTGGCCCTCGGGATCCTTGAACTGTCCGAGCGTGACCATGTCCATGATGTTCTCCGGGCCCATGATCCTCTGGCCGCCGAGGCTCTCGGCCTTCTGGAGCGCCGCCTCGACGTCCGAGACCGCGACGTAAAACGTGACGTGTCCGTCGTAGCCCTCGGGCCCCTGCCCGATTCCACCGCCGATCCCGACGCCGTCGTTGCCGACGTTCCCCTCCCGCGCGACCATGCCGTAGTTCATCTCGTTGTCGCCCTGGATGTCCCAGCCAAAGAGCTTGGAGTAGTACTGCTGTAGCTTCTCGCCGTCCTTGCCGACCACCTCGAAATGCACGACAGGCTGTCCCATGGTTCCTCCCTTCTCGACAACAACTAACCGTTAGACCAGGGACCCGTCCCAAAATCATCGTTTCCACCGAGACCCTGCTGCGGAGCCGCACCAGGTCAGCTGGCGGGCCTGCCTCTGGTGCGTCGCGACCGTGCTCGGGGTCGTCAGCTCCTTGTCGAGCTTCGGACCGTCGGCGTAGTCCTAGGCTGTGGCGAACCGCTCGGCGGCGCGTGCGCGCTTCCGCTCGGCCTCGACCTCGCGATTCTTCGGCTCAGCGGTCGTAACGAGCGCGGCCAGGAGCTTCGCGGAGCTCTCGGTGACCTCGTCGACGGCGCGGGCGAAGGCTTCCTCGTTGGCGCGCGACGGCTTGGTGAAGCCGCTGACCTTGCGCACGTACTGAAGGGCCGCCGACCGGACCTCCTCCTCGGTCGCGGGAGGCTCGTAATTGAAGAGCGTGTGGATGTTTCGGCACATGCGCGCATGGTAGCCGCGCTCGCTCAGCCCGCTGCGTAGCCTGTCGGCGTGTTCACCGTCGAGGAGCGGGGACAGGCTTCGGGAGCACGTGCTCGGCCTCGCGGAGGCAGACCCGCGCGTCGTGGCCGGCGCAGAGGTCGGCTCGCTGGCGACCGGCGCCGGGGACCGCTTGTCCGACCTCGACCTCACCTTCGGCGTCGAGGACGGCGTGGCGGTCGGAGCGGTGCTGGAGGACTTCACGCGCGAGCTCGTCGACGGCCACGAAGCCGTGCAGCTCTTCGATCTCCCGTTCGAGTCGACGATCTACCGCGTCTTCCTGCTGCCGGGATCGCTGCAGATCGATCTCTCGTTCACGCCGGCCTCCGAGTTCGGCGCGAGGAGCTCGTCCGCTAGCCCTCCTAGGCCCAGGGCAGGCCGTCCCAGGTCGGCGGCGGGCCGGGCTGCCACTTCGGGAACGGCGCATACGCCTCGGCGGAGACGCTCGTCTCCTGCTCGACGCCGACGCCGTGGCGCAGCGCCACTTCGGAGCGCACGTAGACGGCGCCTTTGTCAGGCCAGCCCTGGCGCGCACCGGTCATGAAGATCGCGCACGGCCCATCGCCGGCGCCGACGAAGCCATGCTCGGTATGAGGCGGGCAGTGCACGAAATCCCAGGCCTTGAGCGCCCGCTCCTCGCCTTCGATGATCAGGAGGCACTCGCCGGCCAGGACGAGGAAGTCCTCCTGGTTGGCCTCGCGGTGGTAGCGCCCGCCAGACTGGCCGGGCTGGAGCACCGCGATCGTGTAGCCGAGGTCCGGAAACCCCACGTCGTCGCCCTCGAAGATGCAGGCCGAGCCGAGCACATCGTTGTTCACCCACGCGGCGTCGCGGACGTTGACGACGAACCAGCCGTCGGTGACCGGCGTCAGCCCCGCGTCGAGCTGCTCGAGCCGCGCTTCCTCGACCACGGCCGAAGCCTACGGCGTCTCCACGTCGAGGCGCCGTTCAGTTCCACTTGTCCAAGCCTCAGAGCGCGCCGAGCCGCTCGCGAATCTGCTTCATCGCAACCAGGCAGCCCTTTTCCTCGGCGGAGGCGAGCGCCTTCTCGAGGGCCTCGCGCTCGGCTTCCTGCCGGCCGGCCAGGCGGGCGATCTCGGCACGCACGAGATTCAGGTTGACGTACAGGAAGAGGTAGTCCGTCGGCTCGATCAGGCCCGCAGCCTCACGCGCGAGCTCCTCGGCCCGTCCGATGCCTCCCCGACGCGCCTGGACAACCGCCCGCACGAGGCGTAGGCGCGCACGCGGCTCGAAATCGTCCTTCTGGGCAAGGCGCTCCGTCTCGTCGGTCAGCTCCAGCGCCTCGTCCTCGCGGCCGAGCTCGAGCGCAGCCTGGGCCTGGAGCCCCACGACGGTCGCCAGGTAGCCGGTCTCGGCGTGCTCCGCGAGCACGCGATGGCCTTCGGCAAGAGCGTCGTAGGCAGCCTGAGGGTCGCCGGCGGTCAGCTCGAGCTCGCCTCTGAGCATCGCGGCGCCTGCCCACCAGATCGGGTCGCCGAGATCGTGCAGGAGAGCCCACCCAGTGTCGTGGCTCGCCCGCGCCTCCTCGAATCTGCCCACGTAGGCCTCGAGCACGCCGCGAATGTTGAGCGCGACCGCCTCCAGCCGCTTCGAGCCTGACCGGCGGGCTCGCTCGAGGTAATCGCCGCAGCGCCGAAGCCCCTCGTCGGCCGGGTCCGGACCCCACCACAGCTCCCACAGGAGCCAGATCAGGATCTCGTCCCTGAGGCGGGGATCGACGCGCTCCGCTCGCTCGAGCGCGTGCTTCCAGGTCCGTTCCGATTCCCGGCTGTTTCCGAGCCAGCCCTGGAAGTTCCCCATCAACCGGAGGGCCCAGACGGCGCCGTACTCGTCCCCGAGCCGCTCGAGCTCGGCATGGGCCTTCTCGGCGGCCGCGAGCGCGACCCGCATCGTCGCTTCGGGCTCGGATTGGATTTCCGCCTCCAGGGCAGAGAGGACGAGCCTGGCCAGGAGCGCCTCGTCGCCGGACGCCCGCGCGGCAGCCTTGGCCTCCCCGCGCAGAACGGCGGCCGCGGCGAACTCTCCGAGCTCGGAGAGCACATGGGCCCGGGCGGCCTGCGCACCTCGCCGCTCGGGGTGACCCTCCGGTAGGAGCTCGACGGCACGACCGAGGAGTAGCTTTGCCGCCTGGATGTCGCCACGACCTCGCGCCCGCTCCGCGCTTCGCACGAGTCGTCCCGCGGCCCGCTCGCCGATCGCGGTCGCAGCGCCGTCCAGCGGACCGAGCTCGACGCGGTAGCCGTACGCCTGCTCGAGGTGGTAGCCGACGATCTCGTCCAGCTCAACCAGGTCGGCGCCGTGCTCCTCGAGCCACAGGGCAAAACGTTCATGCAGCTGCGCCCGAACGGCCTTCGGCAAAGCGTCGTAGGCCGTGTCTCGGATCAGCAGGTGACGGAAGCGGTAGGCCTCGTCGTTTGCGAGCACCGTGGGCTCGGGACGGACGAGGTCCTTCCGGACCAGTGCGATCAGGCGGCCGTCGACCTCCGGCTCCTCGGGAGCGAGCGCCACGAGCGCACCCCGGTGGAAGACCTGCCCTTCGACTGCTCCCCGCTCGAGTACGTCACGCTCAGCCGGCTCGAGCTGGTCGAGCCGGGCGGCGAGCAGGGCCTGGATGGTCGGAGGAACGGTCATCGCGGCCTCGTCGTCCTCGGCGACCATCGCCACCATCTCCTCGACGAAGAGGGGGTTCCCGCCCGCCGCCTCGAGTATGCGCTCGCTCAGGCCGGGGTCGATCCCTCCGTCGAGCTCGGCGATCAGCTCAGCAGCCTCCTCGGGCGCCAGCGGCTCGAGCAGCACGTTCGTCGCGTTCAACTTGCCGCCGCTCCAGGCCGGCCGCCGGTCGAGCAGCTCGGGCCGCCCCATGCAGAGCACCAGGATCGGCGCGCCGCGGCTGAGGTCGGCGATGTGCTCGACGAGATCGAGGAACACCGGCTCCCCCCAGTGGACATCGTCTAGGACGACCACGAGCGGGCGCTCGGCGGCGTATGACTCCAGCAGCTTCCGGAAGGCCCAGGCGATCTCCTCCGGCGAGCTCGACTCCGCCTCGTCGCCGACGATCGCGGCCAGCGGCCCGGTCACGCCTCCGTCCGGAAGGAGCTGCTTCACGATCTCGGTCACGGGCCAGTAGCTGATGCCTTCGCCGTAGGAGAGGCAGCGGCCGCGGACGACCGTCGCGTCGTCGAGCCCGCGCAGGAACTCTACGGCGAGCCGCGTCTTGCCGACACCCGCCGGGCCGAGGATCGTGAACAGCTGACAGGAGCGCTCGTGGGCGAACGCGTCCACGAGCAGCTTCCGCTGGCGCTCCCGGCCCACCATCCGCACGTCCTGGCGGCGCGGAGGCGCGGCGTGCACCGACACGAGACGGTAGGCGTGCAGCGGCTCGGCCTTGCCCTTCGCCGACAACGGCTCGACCGGCTCAGCATCGACGGCGCTTCGGACGAGATGGTGCGTCTCCTCGCCGAGCAGGATCTCGCCGGGCCCGGCGGCCTGCTCGAGGCGGGCGGCGACGTTGACGGCGTCACCGGTCGCCAGACGCTCCTCGGTGCCAGTGACGACCTCGCCGGTATTGACGCCCATCCGCAGCTCAAGGCGCGTCCCGTATGAGCGCTCGAGCTCGTCGTTCAGCTCGCCGAGCCCCGCGCGCAGCTCGTCGGCGGAGCGGACCGCGCGCAGCGCGTCGTCCTCGTGGACGACCGGCACGCCGAAGACCGCCATCACCGCGTCGCCGATGAACTTTTCGACCGAGCCGCCGTGACGCTCGACGATCGCTTTCGCAGTCTCGAAGTAGCGGGACATCACGCGGCGCAGGCTCTCGGGGTCGATGCGCTCACCGAGCGCGGTCGAGCCGGTGACGTCGCAGAAGAGAACGGTGACGACCTTGCGCGCCTCGCGCGCCGGCTGCGTTGCTGGGAGCGGCGCGCCGCACGAGTCGCAGAAGCGCGCGCCCTCCCGGTTCTCGGCCCCGCAGCTCGGGCAGACGACCATGGTGCGAGTCTAGGAGGGTTTGGCGGGACCTCGCGTGCGATGGCCGTTCCGCAAGGACGCAGGGAGTCCCTGTAGTGGATGACTACAGGGACGACCGAGGACTCGGCCTCGGGGCGGACAGCGCGGCCCGACGGCACAGACGTGGTTTCGTCAAGCCCTCCTAGGACGCTGGACCCTGTTGGCGGTTCAGTGCGCGGGCCCGGGAAGCGCGCCGACCTGCTGGAGCACGCGTGCCACGTCCGAGACCTGCCAGTGCTCGACGATCTTCCCGTCGGCGATCCGGTGTATTGCGATTCCCTCGGTCTCGATCTCGTTGCCGGTCGCCGGGATCCCGAGCAGCTCGCCGGCATGAACGCCGCGCGCGACGATGTGGCTGACGACGAGGTCTCCTTCGGCGACCTGCGTCCTGATCTCGTGCTGTCCAGGCGTCGCCTGGCGAAAGATCTCCGCCGCCTGCTTGATCCCTTCCCGGTCGGGCGTGCAGCCGGGCAGCAACGGGCTGTGGACGACGACATCCTCGGCGATGAACTCGTCGAGGACGCTCCAGTCGCTCGAGTCGTTGGCATCGATCACCTCGATGTAGCGCGCGATCAGCGCTTTGTTCGCTTCAGACACATGCCTCCGAGGAAGTCAGACCGGGTTCCGATCCACTCTGTAGGCGAGTCTCGCCGATGTCAAATGGCCGCGCGGCGTGGCCCTCGGCACAGCTGCGCGGGCGTAAGCTCCCCGGGTGCCCACCGCCTATGAGCTCGTCCATGTCACCCGCTCGGGGAAGGAGCAGGCCCATTCCTACACGAGCGACGAGCCGCTCGAGCCGGGCGGCATCGTCCATTACGAGGAGCGAGACTGGCTGGTCGAGCAAGTGGACGGAACGCGCGTCTCGCTGAAGCCCGCCCGCTACCGGCTCAAGCTTCGCCATCCGGACGGGCGCGAGGAGCTGGGGGCGCTCCGGCGCTACCGCCCCGACGCGCCTCGGGTCGGCCATACCTTCAGCACGCTCGAGGACGGGGCGCCCGCCAGCTGGCAGGTCGCCGACGAAAGGCTCGCCCGGGACGAGCACGGCGAGCCGTACCTGGAACTGACCGCCGAGCGGGACTACAGCGAGCGCGACGAGCCGCCGACTCTGCCCGAGCACGAGCTCGAGCATTCCTTCGCGCGGGACGAGGATCGGTCGGCGGCTGTCGCAACCCTCGAGCGGGCCGACGAGGCGGGCCTCTACGTTGAGCTCGTCGCGCTCGAGCCCGGCGAGGCGCCCGGCTGGCCGGAGGCTGGGGCCTACCTCGACGCCCTCGAGCTGGAGGAAATCGGGGACGACTTGCTCACGCGCTGCGGCGTCGATCCCGGCCGTGATCCGCGCGAGTCCTGGCTGGAGACGGTCAAGGAACGGCTCCGTTCAGACCTTGAGCGGTTCCGCGCCGACGTCGAGGGCGAGCAGGACGAGATCGAGGAGTGGGAGTTCCGCGACGGCCGGGTGTTCGCGGCAGTGGGGAGCTTCGAGGACGAGTCCAACCCCGACAGCGGCCACGGCTGGATGACGCGGCTGGTCGACGCGGGCATCCTCGCCGTGGCCGGCTTCAGCCGCGTCCGCAAGGCGGAGCTCCAGGTCTAGCGAAGTTTGCCGCTACAGTGCGGCTGTGAGGCAGATCTGGAGCGGACGTGTTGCGCAAGTCGCCGGAAGGTACGGCGAGCATGCTCCCACGGCCGCCGTCTGCTGCAACGCCTGCCGAACCTGCGTCACGACGAACCTGCTCGGGCTGGCCACCGCGGCGGTGGGAGCCCTCGGTCTCGGCAGCGGGCGCCTCGCTCGGCGCCTGTTCGCCAGGCCTTCCGCTAGGCGCGGTGGACGCCCATCGTGATGCTGCCGACGTAGGCCTCGCCGGCCTTGCGCAGCCTCAGCATCGACCGTCGGCCGCCCTGGGCGAAGACGAAGTCGGACGCGTTCCGCGTCGTTCGGTGCGGCCGGCGGCTGTAGGGCTTGCGGCGGAAGACCCTGTCGGTGAGCGAGTCCGGGAAGTAGAGCTGCCCT
>Ga0307305_10000658_pt1 | contig 12929 bp, 14 predicted proteins | sample ER_DNA_186_FD_194512 | JGI IMG/M metagenome (GOLD analysis project Ga0307305, IMG submission 194512) | Bulk soil microbial communities from the East River watershed near Crested Butte, Colorado, United States - ER_DNA_186 | ecosystem: Environmental > Terrestrial > Soil > Floodplain | place... | reverse complement strand
CTCGACGCGCCCGTGACCCGGATCGTCGTCACGCACTTCCATCCTGACCACGCTGGGGGCGGGGAGGACGCCCAAAAGCTCACGGGCGCCCGGGTGTTCCAGGGCCGCGTGGACTACGAACAGTGCAAACGCGTCTGGGGCCAGCCGGACTGGTCCGAACGCCTTGCCGATTACCTCCGAGAGCATGGGCTCCCGGAGCCGATCGCGGGCGAACTGCGCCACGAATCGCGCACCTTCGGCCCGTTCATCCGCCCCGCGCACGACCCGCAGCTCCTCGCGGAAGGGGACGAGGTCGGCGGCTGGCGCGTGCTCGAGCTGCCCGGCCACGCCGACGGCCACATCTGCCTCCTCCGCGACGGCGTGCTCGTCGCCGGCGACCACCTCCTCGGCGAGATCACGCCCACGGTCGGGCTCTACCCCGACTCGCGCCCCGATCCGCTCGGCGACTACCTGGGCTCGCTCGAGCGGACGATCGAGCTCGCGCCGAACCTTGCCCTACCGGGCCATGGCGACCCCATCGCCGATCCCGTCCACCGCGCCCACGAGATCATCGAGCACCACCACCGTCGCCTCGACGAGACCAAAGCGGCCCTCGGCCCCGAGCCGCGCACCGCGCACGAGGTTTCCCTGGCCCTGTTCGGGGACAACCTGGACGCAAGTGGCCGCCGCTTCGCCCTTGCCGAGACCCTCGCGCACCTGGAACGGCTTGTCCAGGCGGGAAACGCCGTCCGCCACAACGGCGCCTATACTGATTCGTAAGTAGTGGACGACGAAAAACCGCCTAGTCCCCACGCCCCGGAGAGCGGGGCGTGACCCTTTTCCTGGAGCTCCTCGGCGTAGCAGCGCTGATCTTGCTGAACGGCTTCTTCGTCGCGGGCGAGTACGGGCTCGTGACCACGCGCCAGACCCGGATCCGGGAGCTCGAGGCTCGAGGCAACCGCCGCGCCCGCACGGTGCTGAACATCCTCTCCGACCCGCCGCGCTTCATCGCCGCGATGCAGCTGGGGGTCACCGGGACAAGCCTTGGCATCGGTGCTCTCGGCGAGCAGGCCCTCGCGAAGGTGTTCGACCCGATCCTTGCCTCTTTCCTCGCATTCACCCTCGCGTTCCTGATCATCACCTTCCTGCACGTCGTCATCGGCGAGCTCGTGCCAAAGGGGATCGCCCTCCAGCACTCCGAGACCGTCGCGCTCGCCGTCTCGGCGCCGGTGCGGGGGTTCTTCCTTCTTCTGAAGCCGTTGATCTGGGTGCTGCAGCGCTCCACCGAGCTCATCCTGCGTGTGTTCGGCCTCGAGCCGCCCGGCGGCGACATGGAGGTCTACTCGGAGGCCGAGCTGAAGATGCTCCTCTCGCGCTCGCGCGAGGAGGGCGAGATCGAACAGCAGGAGCAGGAGATGCTCTACAAGGTCTTCGACTTCGCCGACAAGGAGGTCTCGGCAGTGATGGTGCCGCGGCCCGAGGTCGTCGCCCTGTCGGTCGAGTTGCCGCCTGAAGAGGCGCTGGCCGCCATGATCGAGTCGCCGTACACGCGCTACCCGGTCTACCGCGAGTCGCTCGACCACGTGATCGGGATCCTGCACGTGCGCGACCTCTTCTCGGCGATCGTCGACCGGGGCATCTCCGGCGTCGAGATCGAGTCAATGGTGCGAGCGGCGCACATCGTTCCGGAGACGAAGGATCTCGCCGCGCTCCTGGCGGAGTTCCGCCGCGACAACCAGCACATGGCGATCGTGGTCGACGAGTACGGCGACCTCGAGGGGATCGTGACGCTCGAGGACCTGCTGGAGGAGATCGTCGGCGAGATCGAGGACGAGTTCGACCTGCCCGACGAGTCGATCGAGCAGCTCCCCGACGGCCGGATGCGCATCGACGGAACGTTCCCGATCGACGACTTCAACGAGCAGTTCAAGCGGGCGCTGCCGATCGAGGACTACCACACAGTCGGCGGATTCGTCTTCGGGCTCCTCGGACGTGCTCCGGAGCGGGGCGACGAGGTCGAGCACGACGGCACCCGCTTCAAGGTGCTGGACGTCGAGGGCTCCCGGATCGAGAAGCTCGAGGTCCAGCTCGTCCCGCACGAGCCCGAAGAGGAGCGCTTGAAAGAGGTATCGTGACCCGCGTCCGGGGTCAGCTACCTGCAAGGAGAAGCATGAAGCGCATCATTCCTCTGCTCGTCGTGGGCGCGATCGGCGCGGCAATCTTCTTTGCGTTCTCGCCGTTCGCCGGTGCGGGCTCGTCGAGGGCGACGGCGACCACTGTCAAGGTGACCGCGAAGGAGTACAAGTTCATCCTCTCGCGGAAGAGCGCGCCGCACGGCAAGGTCACCTTCAAGATCGTGAACAAGGGCGTGCTCAAGCACGACTTCAAGATCGCCGGCAAGAAGACGAAGCAGCTCGGGCACAACAAGACTGCGACGCTGACGGTCACCCTGAAGAAGGGCAAGCATCCCTACATCTGCACCATCGACAGCCATGCCAAGTTCGGCATGAAAGGCGTCTTCAAGTCGACCTAGCTGAGGCTTAGAGGCGAGATCTCGCCGTCTGCGATTTGCCAGGCGGCGAGCTCGCCCGTTCCGAGCGAGAGGATGAGGTACGGCCGGCCTTGCCAGAGGCCAACGTTCTCGACGTCCGTGCGCGACGGGCGCGGCGGCGACGAGATGTGCGAGTGGAAGACGGCGAGCTCGTAGCCGTCGTCCTCGAGGAACCAGTTCTCCGGCTCCGTCTCGAGCTCGAAGCGATACGGGCTCGCGGCGGCGTTGCGGGCCGGGATGTAGCGCTCTGCCACGCCGTCTCGTAGCGCGACCAGGCCGCACGCCTCGTTCGGCTCCTCCGCGCGCGCGTGTGCCTCCAGCTCTGCGCGAATCTCGGCCGGAATCACCACCAGACGGCGCTCTCCAGCTCTGCTTCCGCCTCTGTCTCCCAGAAGCCTGCGGAGAGGTACTTCCAGCCGGCGTCTGCGAGAACCGCGACGACCACGCCTTCGTCGAGCTCGGCGGCGAGCTTGCGGGCGACGTGGACGACCGCGCCCGAGGAAACGCCTGCGAAGACGCCTTCGCGGTCGAGGAGCTCGCGCAACGCGGCGACAGCTTCGGCATTGGAGACCAGCACCTTCCGGTCGAGCTTCGAGACGTCGAGGATCTGCGGCACGTAGCCGTCCTCGAGCGAGCGAAGGCCCATCACGGGATCGCCGGGGAGCGGCTCGGCAGCGGCGACAACGAGGTCCGGAAAGGCTTCGCGCAGCCGCGCGCCGGCGCCCATCAGGGTGCCGCCCGTCCCGAGGCCGGCGACGAGGACGTCGACGCGGTCGAGTGCCTCGGCGATCTCCGCGCCGGTGCCGTGGTAGTGCGCAGCCGGGTTGGCCTCGTTCGCGTACTGGAACAGCATGCGGTAGCGGGGCTCGCGCTCGGCCAGCTCTTGCGCGACGCGGACGGCGCCGTTCGAGCCTTCTTCGCCCGGCGACTCGATGGTCTCCGCGCCGTAGAGCCGCAGCAGGCGCCGCCGCTCCTCGGTCACGTTCTCGGGCATGACGCAGGTGAGCTTGTAGCCCCTGAGCCGCGCCACGAGCGCGAGCGAAATCCCGGTGTTGCCGCTGGTCGGCTCGAGCAGCTCTTGACCCGGCTCGAGCTCCGCCGCTTCGACCATCGCGAGCGCGACGCGATCCTTGATCGAGCCGGTCGGGTTCTGCCCCTCGAGCTTCGCGTAGAGCTTGACACCGGGCTTCGGCGAGAGCCGAGGCAGCTCGACGAGCGGGGTGTTGCCGACGAGGTCGAGAAGGGAGTGAGCTACCCCAGAAGGCGCTCGCTTGCGACGCCGACCAACAGAGGCCGTGCCGGCGTTGACGGCGCGGCCGGCTTCATCCACCGGCCATGGCCGGAAGCAGGATCACGGTCGAGCCTTCTGTGACCGAGGTCTCGAGCCCGTTCTTGGTGCGAACGTCCTCGCCCTCGACGTAGACGTTGACGAACGGCGCCAGGTCGTCGTCCTCGAGCAGCTGGCCGCGCAGGGCCGGGAAGCGTCCCATCAGGTCGTCGAGGAGCTCGCGGACCGTGCCGCCCCGCGCCTCTACCTCACGCCGGCCCTCGGTCTCGCTCCGCAGCGTCGGCGGGATGCGGACGCGGCTCAGTGCCCGACCCCCTGGCAGAACTCGACGTAGTCGATGTACTCCGTGATCGACGGGCTCTCGCCGCAGACCGGGCAGGCAGGATCGCGCCGGAGCTTCATCTCCTGGAACTCACCCGACAGCGCGTCGAACAGGAGCAGCCGCCCGACGAGCGGGTCGCCGATCCCGAGCGCGAGCTTCAAAGCCTCGGATGCCTGCAGCGAGCCGATCACGCCCGGCAGCACGCCGAGCACGCCCCCCTCGGCGCAACTCGGCGCCAGCTCGGCTGGCGGTGGCTGCGGGAACAGGCACCGATAGCACGGGCCCTCGCCAGGCTTGAAGACCGTCACCTGCCCCTCGAAGCGGAAGATCGACCCGTGCACGACCGGAACGTCGTGCCAGACCGAGGCGTCGTTGACGAGGTAGCGCGTCGGGAAGTTGTCCGCGCCGTCGACGATCACGTCCCAGCCGGGCTCGAGGATCCTGTCGATGTTCTCGGAGGTCAGCCGCTCCCGAAAGGTCACCACCTCGACGTCCGGGTTCAGCGCCTCGAGCGTCCGGCGCGCGGAATCCACCTTCGGCTCGCCGAGCGAGTTCGTCGAATGCGCGATCTGGCGCTGCAGGTTCGTCTCGTCGACCACGTCCGCGTCGACAATCCCGAGCCGGCCGACCCCCGCAGCCGCGAGGTAGAGCGAGGCCGGCGAGCCCAGCCCGCCCGCGCCGATCAGCAGGATCCGCGAGTCGAGCAGCTTCAGCTGTCCCTCCTCGCCGACCTCCGGGATCAGCAGGTGCCGGCTGTAGCGGGTCTGCCGAGCCGGCCCGAGCGTCCGCGGCAACTCCGTCGGCAGCCCGTTCCGCTGCCAGTCGGTGTAGCCGCCCGCGAGGGAGACCGGCCGCTCGTAGCCGAGCTCGGCAAGGGTCTTGGCCGCGAAGGCGGAGCGGTTGCCCGCGGCGCAGTAGAGGACGACCGCCCGCGAGCGGTCGGGCGCCGCCTGCTCGATCCGGGACTCGAGGTAGCCGCGGGGGATGTGCACCGCGCCGGGGATCCGGCCCTGCTCCCACTCGTCACGCTCGCGCACGTCGACGAGGAGCGCGCCCTCGTCGATCAGCGCCTGGGCGCGCTTCGGATCGGCTTCGTCGATCCCGGCCTTCGCGGCCTGGAGCAAATCTCGGTACGAAGACACCGCTTTCGATTGTATAGCGGGGCTATCGTCAGCCGCATGAATCCTCGACCGCGTGTGTTCTTCCTGGTCGCGCTGGCTGCGGTCGTCGCGTCGGGCGTCATCGTCATCGGCGTGCTCGCGACGCGGAGCAACGTGCCGACGGTGAAGCCGCGGCCGGGGACACCGCCGCTCGCCCTCGACTTCGGCCTTCGCACCGACACCGAGGCCCGCGCGCTCGAGCGCGCCGAGACGCTCTACAACAACAAGAAGCAAAAGGAGGCCGCGCCGATCTTCGCGCGCTACCACTCCTTGGAGGCCGAGATCGGCTCAGCCTTCGCGGCCTGGCCGGCCGACACGGTCAGGCGCCTGCAGACGCTCGCGGCGGAGCATCCGCGTAGCTCGCTCATCGCGCTGCATCTCGGCTTCGCGCTCTACTGGTCGCGCCGCGACCCGGAGGCGGTCACGGCCTGGCGGGCCGCTGCGAAGCTCCAGCCCGACACGCCCTACGCGGTCCGAGCCGGAGATTTCCTGCACCCGCGCATGGGGCCGGAGCTGCCGGTCTTCGTGCCGTCGTTCGACGCACCCGCACGGATCCGCTTGCTCAGCCCGGCGCGGCAGGTCGCGGTTCTCCAACAGGCGGCTCGAAGTGACGGCGCCGACGCGAAGATCCTCTACGGCGTCGCCCTCCAGCGGCTCTACCATCCGGTCTCGGCCGAGCGGCAGTTCGCCGCCGCAGCACGCGAGGCGCCCAACGATCCAGAGGCCCGGGTGGCCGAGGCCGTTGGCCTGTTCAGCAAGGATAACCCGTCGCTTGCGTTCAGCCGGCTCGGGCCGCTCGTACGCGTGTTTCCCCATGCCCAGACCGTCCGCTTCCACCTCGGGCTGCTCCTCCTCTGGCTACGGGAAGTCCCGAAAGCGCGCGAGGAGCTGCAGAAAGCCCGAGCGGAAGGCCCCGGAACCCCGCTTGGAAAGCAAGCTTCCGCCTATTTGAGCGCTCTCGAGCAGGCTGGGACCCGCTGACCGAAAAATGAGCCGTTCGGCCTATGGCGTCTGTCCGGGCCGTGTGTGAGAGTGCCGCATCCGCAAAGCCGCCTGCGGACCTGTCACGAGCCCAGAGAGGAGACGCAGTTGAGCGAGGAGGGGGAGCGGGCCAGGTCGTTGAGCATCGCAGAGCTGCTCGAGACCGACGAGGCCAAGGGGCTCTTGGAGAGCGGGCGTGAGTCGGGCTCGCTCAGCACAGAGGAGATTGCGCTCGCGCTCGGCGAGCTGGAGCTGGAAGCGTCCCAGATGGACGACTTCTACCACGCCCTCGATGAGCTGCAGATCGAGGTCGTCGACGGCAACAGCGGAGCCGAGGAGCGCGAGCCGGAGCGGCAGACGGTGCGCGAGGTCAGCACCGACTCGCTGCAGCTGTTCCTGAAGGACATCGGCAAGGTCGACCTGCTGACCGCGGCGCAGGAGGTCGAGCTCGCGAAGCGGATCGAGCGCGGCGAGCACCGCGCGAAGCAGGAGATGGTCGAGGCCAACCTGCGCCTCGTCGTCTCGATCGCCAAGAAGTACCGCAACCAGGGCCTGCCCTTCCTCGATCTCATTCAGGAGGGGACGATCGGCCTGGTTCGCGCGGCCGAGAAGTTCGACCACCGCAAGGGCTTCAAGTTCTCGACCTACGCAACCTGGTGGATCCGGCAGGCGGTCGCCCGCGCGCTGGCGGACAAGGCGCGCACGATCCGGATGCCGGTGCACATCGTCGAGAAGCTGAACAAGATCGTCCGCTCCGAGCGCAAGCTTCGCGCCGAGCTCGGCCGGGAGCCGACCGCGCTCGAGATCGGGCTCGATGTCGAGCTCGAGCCCGACGAGGTCGAGCAGATCCGCCGCAGCTCGCAGGCGCCGGTCTCGCTGGAGAAGCCGGTCGGCGACGAGGAGGAGTCGGAGTTCGGCCACTTCCTCACCGACGAGAGCGAGCCGCTGCCCGAGGAGGCCGCCGAGGTCGAGATGCGCAAGGCGACCCTCCAGCGCGTACTCGGGACGCTGAGCGTGCGAGAGCGGCGCGTGCTCGAGCTCCGCTACGGCCTCAACGGCGAGCATCCCTGCACGCTTGACGAAGTCGGCCGCGCGTTCAACGTGACGCGCGAGCGGATCCGCCAGATCGAGAACCAGAGCCTGAAGAAACTGCGGGCACTCGCCGACTCGGTCGCGCTCCGCGACGTGGCGTAGTACCCGAGAGGGCAAACGCGAAGGGCGCCGGAAAAAGGGCGCCCTTCGCTTTGGGCGCTACGGTTCCGCGCATGGATCTCGAGTTGCTCGAGCGGACTCTGGGAGCGCGAAGCGAGCCCCGGTACCGCGCTGCGCAGGTGTGGGAGTGGGTCGCGCGTGGCGTATCCGGCTACGGCGAGATGACGAACGTCTCGGTCGCGCTGCGCGAGGCGCTCGCGGACGAGGTTCCGTTCTCGACGCTCGACGTTGCAGCGGAGTCGAAGTCGCGGGACGGCACCGTCAAGACGCTCTTCCGCACGCACGACGGGCATCCCGTCGAGGCGGTGCTGATGTGCTACCGGGACGGGCGGCGCTCGATCTGCGTCTCGTCGCAGTCCGGCTGCCCGCTCACGTGTACGTTCTGCGCGACCGGCTCGATGCGCTTCGGGCGCAACCTGACCGCCTCCGAGATCCTCGACCAGGCGCTCCACTTCCGCCGCATCGAGGACGTCGACCACTGCGTGTTCATGGGTATGGGCGAGCCAATGCTGAACCTCGACAACGTGCTCGGGGCGGCGCGGCGGTTGCCGGACCTCGGGATCACGCACCGGCGGACGACGATCTCGACCGTGGGCTGGCTGCCGGGCCTGAAGCGCTTCGTGGACGAGGTCGAGGAGCCGATCCGCCTCGCGTTCTCGGTGCACGCACCGGAGGACGCGCTCCGAAGCAGGCTCATGCCCGTCAACGACCGCTACCCGCTCGACGAGGTGCTCGCGGAGTGCCGTCGCTACTTCGAGCTGCGGCGGCGCAAGGTCTTCGTCGAGTACGTGATGCTCGCGGGCGTGAACGACCGCGTCGAGCAGGCGCGGCAGCTCGCGGAAGCCCTCGACCGGCGCGTCTTCAAGGTGAACCTGATCCCGTACAACCCGACGGGCGCGTTCGACGGCTCGTCGCGGCGCGCGATCGACGCGTTCAAGGCGGTGCTCGACCGGAGCGGGATCCCGGCGACGGTGCGGCTCACCCGAGGGCGCGACATCGAAGCCGCCTGCGGCCAGCTGGCCGCCGCGTAGACTCGCCGCCGTGACTTGGCTCGAAGAGCTCTCGGAGCTGGTGGCGATTCCCAGCGTCAGCGCCGACCCAGGACACGCCGACGACGTCAAGGCGGCGGCCGAGTGGCTCGCCGCCTTCGTGCGCGAGGCCGGCGGCGAGGCCGAGGTCGTTCCGACCGAGACGCAGCCGCTGATCCTCGGCGACCTCCGGGCCTCGAACGGCTCGGCGCCGACCGTACTCGTCTACGGGCACGTCGACGTCCAGCCCCCGGACCCGCTCGAGCTCTGGGAGTCGGATCCCTTCTCGCTCGAGGAGCGCGACGGCTGGCTCTACGGCCGAGGGGTCGCCGACGACAAGGGCCAGCTCTACGTGCTGGTCAAGGCCGCAGACGAGCTCGCGGCCGCCGGGGAGCTGCCGGTCAACGTGCGAATCGCCTGCGACGCCGAGGAGGAGACCGGCGGGCACCAGATCGTCGACTTCCTCGCGGCGGACGAGCGCGGCGCCGACGCGGCGGTGATCTTCGACAGCGGCATGACCAAGCGCGGCGTGCCCGAGTTCAACGTTGCCACCCGCGGGCTCGTCTACTTCCACCTCGTCGCGCGCACGGGCGCTCGCGACCTGCACTCGGGCGTCTACGGCGGAGCCGCGCTGAACGCCCTGCACGCGCTGAACGCCATGTTGACCGCGGTCCTGGCGAAGGACGGTGTTCTGCCCGAGCCGCTGCGCCAGGGCATCGCGCCGCCGACCGACGAGGAGCGGGCCGGCTGGGCCGAGCTCGTGCCCGGCTCGGAAATGCTGGCGGAGGCCGGCGCGCGCAAGGCGTATCCACTCGCCGACGAGGACTTCTACCTGCGCACGACCGCGGAGCCCGCGCTCGATGTCAACGGGATCGCGGGCGGCTCCCCCGTGCTGCAGAAGACCGTGTTGCCGGTCGCCGCGGAGGCGAACCTCTCGATCCGGCTCGCGCCCGGCCAGGACGTCGACACGATCGCCGCAGTGCTCGAGCAGCTGCTGCGCGAAGCCGCGCCCGACGGCGCCGAGCTCGAGCTGACGCGCCTCTCGTCGAGCGCGCCCGGCCTCGTCCCGCCCGACTCACCGGCGGTCCAGCGAGGGCTCGATGCGTTCGAGCGAACCTTCGGCCGCCGGCCGCTGCTCGTGCGCTCGGGCGGCACGCTGCCGATCGTGCCCGCGCTCGCGGACAAGGGCATCCCGACGATCATCACCGGCTTCGCACTTCCCGAGAGCAACATCCACTCGCCGAACGAGCGGCTCCTCGCCGAATACGTGCCGCTCGGGATCGAGACGGCGAAGGAGCTCTACAAGGAGCTAGCGAAGATCTAGACCGAGACGGTCTCGTCGTCGACGAGCCAGGCGTGCCCGAAGCGGCGCATCTCCTCGATGATCGGCAGCAGGCACTCGCCCTTCTCGGTCAGCTCGTACTCGACCCGGGGCGGCGACTCGGTGTAGCTGCGGCGCACGACGATGCCCTCCTGCTCGAGCGCCCGGAGCCGCTCGGAGAGCGTGCGCGGGGAGATTCCGCGGCACGAGTATTCGAGCTCCGTGAAGCGCCGCGGGCCCTCGGAGAGGTCGTGCACGAGGACGGCCGTCCACTTGGCGCCGAGGATCTCCGCACAGGCCGCCACGGAGCAGCAGCCCGAGTCGTGGATCTCGCCCATCGTGCGCATCACCCAAATCGTAGTACGCTCGCGCCGCGGTGTCGCAGCTCGACCCAGAGACCCGCGAGCGGATCGAGGAGCCGGCCTCGGAAGAGGCCGAGCGCGAAGCGCGCCTTTCGCCCGCCGACGCGACCGCGCAGATGCGGATCAACGTGCCGGCCCAGCGCAACCGCAAGCTGCGCGCGCTGCTCGGGCGGGTCAACGAGGACGAGGCGCTGAAGGCGTACTGGCACGTCTCGAACGTGAACGCGGTCAAACGGCTCGGGATCAACGACCACTCGTGGGTGCACATCCAGATCGTCGCCAACATCGGGCTCAGGCTCCTGCGGATCCTGGCCAAGCGCGGCGTCGAGCCGGCGATGGTCGCCGACTACGGGATGGAACGCGACGACGCGGAGGTCGTGGTCGTCCTCGGCGCGCTGCTCCACTGCATCGGCATGGCCGTGCACCGCGACCGGCACGAGGACTGGAGCCTCTTCCTCTCCGACCCGGAGGCCCGCAAGCTCCTGAAGGGGATCTACGAGGAGCCGGAGCTGACGGTCGTGGTCTGCGAGGTGCTGCAGGCGATCACGTCCCATCGCGAGTCGGGCCACCCGCTGACGTTGGAGGCAGGAATCGTTCGAGTGGCCGACGCGCTCGACATCGAGGAAGGCCGTTCGCGGATCCCGTTCGAGCGCGGCCGTGTCTCGATTCACTCGATCTCGGCGGCGGCCATCGACGAGGTCGTGATCTCGGAGGGCAAGGAGCGCGCGGTCTCGGTCGAGATCAAGATGAACAACTCGGCCGGCCTCTACCAGGTCGACGAGCTGCTGAAGGCGAAGATGCACGGCTCCGGCTTGGAGCCGTACGTCGAGGTCGTGGCGCGAATCGACACCGAGGCCGAAAAGAGCCTCGTCCCGATCTACCGGCTCGAATAGGGCTTGTAAACGTGTCGGCACACAATCGCCACGCTTTCACCCTTGACGAAATCAGGTGTCCGACACCGTTTTTGGCGTTTCGGAGACGTGGCCGATCCGTCCTCGCCTATTTCGGCAACGGCTCGAGCTTGTAGCCGACGCCGTAGCGCGTCTGGATGAACGTGTGCTTCGACGCGTTGCGGTCGATCTTCTCGCGCAGCCGTCGGACGCAGACGTCGACGGTCCGGTCGCGGTGCGTCGCACGGCGGCCCCAGATTCGCTGCAGGAGCTCGTCGCGGCTCGCGACTCGGCCCATGTCCAGGGCGAGCGTGTAGAGCAGGCGGAACTCGGTCGGCGTCAAGCCCGCGTTTTCGCCGTCGACGAACGCCTGCACCGAGCGCGGGTCGATGCGCAGCTCCTCGATCACGATCTCCTGGCCGCGCTGCTCCTCGAGCCCGCGCACGCCGCGCCGCGCCGCGGCCTGCACGCGCGCGACGAGCTCCTTCATCGAGAACGGCTTGACGAGGTAGTCGTCGGCGCCGATCTGGAGCGCGTGCACGCGGTCGTGCTCGGTGCCGCGCGCGCTGACGACGAGGATCGGCGTGCCGATTCCCTCGGCGCGCGCGGTCTCGATCAGGCCCCAGCCGTCGAGCCCGGGCAGCATCAGGTCGAGCACGACGACGTCCGGGCGCTCGTAGCGGAGCCGCGCCAGGCCGACCTCGCCGCCGCCGACGCGGACGGGCTCGAGCCCCGCCGCCGCCAGATGCTGCGCCATGCCCTCGGCGATCAACTCGTCGTCTTCGACGATCAGGACCTTCGTCACGTGATACTCAACCCTAGTGTCAAGGGACCAGTACGAAGAGCTGCGAGCCGCGTTCACCGCATCGGTGTCCCACGAGCTACGCACGCCTCTTGCCCGGCTGCTGACGCTGCTGGAGTCGGCGGAGCTCCCCGGGGCGGACCTGGCCGCGCTGCTCGGCAAGGCGCGGGCGGAGGTCGAGGAGATGACCGAGCTCGTCGACGACATCCTCTTCCTGAGCGAGCTCGAGCAGGGCCGCGAGGTGGTCGCGCTCGGCGAGACCGAGGCCGCGCCGGTCCTGCGGGCAGCAATCGACGAGCGCCTCGACCGCGCCGAACGGGCCGGAATCCGACTCGAGCTCCGGATCGAGGACGAGACGCTGCTCCTTCCGATCCGCCGCCGCATGCTCAGGACCGTCGTCGAGAACCTGCTCGAAAACGCGATCCGCTACGCGGGCGAGGGCGCGACCTGCACGGTCTCGCTCCGCCGCGAGGACGGGGCCGTGGTGCTCGAGGCGAGCGACGATGGCGCCGGCGTGCCCGAGGAAGACGCGCCGCGCCTCTTCGAGCGCTTCTTCCGTTCCGACCGGGCCCGCACCACGCGCGGGAGCGGCCTCGGTCTCGCGATCGTCAAGCACGTCGTCGAGACCGCGGGCGGGCACGTCGAAGCCCGCGGGGCCAAGAACCGCGGGCTCGACGTGAGGTGTGTCTGGGACTAGCAGTTAGCTCTAGCCGTGGAGACGGGCGGTCGTCTTGCGGGCCGCCGTCTGCACGACTTTCGAGAGCGGCAGGAAGAGCAGCCCCGGCTGCAGCCCGTACTTCTGGCCCTTGGTGGAGGCCCAGTCGATGAACTTCTTCAGGTCCGCGGCCTTTGACGATTGCACCGGCACGATCACCCAGGTGTAGGTGCAGATCGAGTAGCCCTTGGCGACGCTCTTCCCCGGGTCGACGACGGAGACGGCGTTGTTCTTCGGCACCTTCTTGACCGTCGAGGCAACCGCCTTGAGCGACTTGACCGTCGGCAGCACGTACTTGCCGGCCCGGTTCCGGATCTT
>Ga0307305_10000655_pt1 | contig 12947 bp, 14 predicted proteins | sample ER_DNA_186_FD_194512 | JGI IMG/M metagenome (GOLD analysis project Ga0307305, IMG submission 194512) | Bulk soil microbial communities from the East River watershed near Crested Butte, Colorado, United States - ER_DNA_186 | ecosystem: Environmental > Terrestrial > Soil > Floodplain | place... | reverse complement strand
CGATCGTCCTCACGGCGACCACACTCGCTCTTCTCGTCGTCACGGTCCGTTCCTTCGGTCGCGCGCTCGTGACGCAGCGCAGCGAGTCGGACCGCATCAACCTGAACTAAACAGAAAGGGCGGCCTCACGGCCGCCCTCTCTTTTTGCCTTGCGACTAAGTTCGTCTAGCTCCGCGGGTAGACGTTGATGTTCCCGTTCTGCAGCACGTTGTCCTGTATACCCGGCTCCCCGGTCCCGTCGTTTGCGCACACGGAGCTGTCTGGGGCGGGAGGAGCGTTGAGGTGGTCCCGCTCCGCATCGGGCGTTTGTTGTGACGGACTGTTGAGGTTGTCCAGGTACGACGAGTTGATCAGATCACCTACCGCGACCTTGAATCCGCGAGAGACCCCAGAACCGGGCGCGGTTTCCACTCCAGAGACCTGAGTAACGGTCGTCGTCACGGCGGCCTGGTGGGAGGAAGGACTCACAAACAGGCACCCGGGGTTCGGCTTCGAAACGAAGTGGCTCGGGCCGACCGCGACTGGCTCGTCCGTGAGGGGGTCGGGGCAGGTCTGGTTCTCCGGCATGGTCTCGTTCACGGTTCCCTCGAGGACGCTCGTCTTGTCTCGATAGTGGAGATTGACCGCGATGTTGACCCAGACGCATCCATCGCCGCCGTCGAGGCAGTCCGTCGCTGGAGCTGCGCTGATGAGCGACGCGAGCGATGGCCGCGTCGCACCACCTGCTACTTCCTGGCCGGGGACGCTCCCTCCCCCTCGGTGGCCCAGAATCGTCGCGCAGCCCACCTGCCACCGGCCGCCGGCAACGACCATCGTGTTCGGATTCGAGGCCAGAGCGACGTTGCCGAGGGACACCGTCAACGGGAGCGGATTCTGGACAAGTGTGCAGTTCAGACCCGCCGGGTAATCGACCATCGCCTGGACCGCAGCGGTCAGGCCGGCGAGAGTGTCGGCGTCCGCGAGGAGCGTGAGGCTCGTACCGTCGGTGCAGTTGAGCGTGACCGATGTCTCTCCAAGAGCCGTCACCCGCAGGGGCCCGGGTATCAGGCCGGTGAGCATTAGCGCAGTCGCAGTGAGTAGCGCGATGATCGCCCGTCGCATTGTCGATTTCCTCCCGCCTTGTTCGGCCGACGCACGAGCAAGCGCGTCTGAGGGCAGTGTGCAGCCGAAGTGCCAGACGACCGTCCAGTCGTTAAGAGGCGGCACGACCGCCCGGCCTGCGAGCAGCCGTGGGGACGCTTCTGAATCGCTACTGAATCCGGGCAGCCACGACGATTTGACGAGCGCGGACCGCAGCGACGTTTGTCGCGATCCGCTCCGTACGCACTAACCGAGCGGGGGAGCAGCCGCGCATCCGCCCGCTGTTTAGTCATGCCAACCAACGATTAGTCGGAAGTACCGGTATCGCGCGGGCTAACGTCGGCCATCCTCTCGCTCATGGCGCGGGGGTCAAGAAACATTTGCGCGTCGGACTCTGGGCAAGCCCTCGTCGAGTTCGCGATCGTCCTGCCGGTCTTTCTTCTCCTGCTTTTCGGCCTCGTCGAGTTCGGCTTCGTACTGAACGCGTCGAGCACCGTGAACTACGCCAGCCGCGTCGCAGCGTTGCTCGCGGCCGAGGGTGGAGCAACGGGAGGAACGGACTGCATGGTGCTCCGGGCGATCGACCGCGCGCTGACCTCGCCGACGACTCCGACCCGAGTGTCGCGCGTCGAGATCTATTGGTCCGATGCCAACGGCGATCAGATCGGCTCGAACGTGAACGCGTACGACCGCTTCGGCACGACGACCTGCGCCTATGGCGACGGGAGCACCATCACGGTCCCGTACACACGAACGGACAACGACTACCCCGAGTCGGAGCGGTGCGACGTCCTTGCGGGCTGCGGTGGGCTGCATACGACCGTCGACGACATCGGCGTACGGATCACGTACGCGCACCAGTGGGTCACGTCGTTCGGGCAGCACATCGCCCCTTCGATCACCTTCCAGCGGAGCACCGGCGTGCGCATGGAGCCCACGCTGTGAGCCTCCGCGATGAACGCGGCCAAGCCGTCACCGAGATGGCCCTCCTCCTCCCGCTCCTGCTCGTTCTCGTACTCGGAGTGATCGAGTTCACCACGGCGATGCACGAGGCCACCACGATCGCGGCGGCAACTCGAGAAGGCGCACGTGTCGCGGGCGCGCTCGTGAACGGCGGCGGAACGCTTGGCTGCGCATCCGGCGAATCCCCGAACGCGTCGACCGTCGATCCCTTGGTCATCGCCGCCGTCGAGAGAGTGCTCACGGGGTCGGGCGCGCAGATCTCGCTCGCGGACGTGAGCGCGATACGCATCTACAAGTCGACCGCGAGCGGGGCGGAGACCGCAGGCTTCGCGAACCAGTGGATCTACGCCTCCAACGCCGGCCCGCTCATCGCAGGGCAACGTCTCGACTTCGTGGAGCAGACCAACACGTGGGCCGCGTGTACCCGAAACAACGTCAGCCCGGCGGATTCCGCCGGCATCACGATCCACTACGTTTACCGAGGCCATACGCCACTTCGGTATTTCATCCCGGGGCTCGGGTCGCTCAACATGAACGATTCCAGTGTGATGCCGCTCAATGCGAGTCGCTAGCGACGATCGCGGTCAGGTCATCGTCGTAGCCGCGCTGCTCATGACGTTGCTCCTCGCGATCGTGGGCGTCGGGGTCGATATCAGCTGGTACCAGTTCAACCTCATCCGCATGCAGCGCGCGGCGGATGCCGCGGCGCTTGCGGGTGTCGTATATCTGCCGGGGAATCAGGCCGGCGCCTTCAGCGCCGCATACGCGGAAGCGACAAAGAACGGCTTCACCAACGGCGCCGGTGGCGTGACTGTCGTGCCGCGGCAGGACGCGATCAACAACCGCATGCTCGAGGTGACCATCCAGGGCCCCGTCCAGACGTACTTCGCGCGCCTCTTGGGCACATCGAGCGTGCAGGGCTCCCGCATCGCGCGAGCGGAGTTCGTCCTTCCCGTGCCGATGGGAAGCCCCCAGGACTACTTCGGTGTCGCGACCCTCTGCCGAAATTCCGATACGCCGAGCTCGTGCCCAGCCGTCGGCGCGGCGACGGGGGTCGGGACGCTCGTTTCGCAGGGCTTCTGGGCAGCGATCGAATCGAAAGGAACCAATCGAAGCAACGGCGACGCCTACTCCACTTACTACAACCCCTCGCCGACGCTTAACCCCGGCTACGATCCGAACGGCTACTCATACATCGTCGATCTCCCCGCTGGAACGGCCGGCGGCGCGATCTGGATCTTCGATCCGATCTTCTGCGCAACCGGCCTGCGAACGACGGCGCCTTTTCAGCCTCTCGGGATGGGCGACTACTGGTTCAGCACGGCCTTGACGCGCAACGTGACGACCGCGTTCAAGGTCTGGGACATGAACGGTACGCCGTACTCGACCTCCGATGACACGCTCATCGCGACCGACGGCGGCCTGTTCACGAACATGGACTATGTCGACAAGGGACCCAACTACAGTGGCAACCGGGACTACGGTGGGTACGCCGGCGCCAGCTCGGCCGACTGCTCCGCGAGTCCGTACCACAACGCGTGGTGGCGGCTCACCTCTGGCCTCACCGAGGGTCAGTACCGTCTTCAGGTCGTCACGAGCAGCGGGACTACCGGACAGAACGCCCTGAACGACTTCGGGATCCAGGTCACGACCACCTTCGGCGCCGGCGCACGCATCTATGGACAGAGCCGGATGTGCGCGGAGGTGAACATCGCGTCGTCGACCGCCCTCTTTTACATCGCACAGGTCGATGCCGTGCACGCCGGGAAGACACTCGAGATCAGGCTCTTCGACCCAGGTGACATCACGAACACGACGCTGCGCATCAAACAACCCACCACAGGCGGGTACACCGACGCCAGCTTCAGATTCACCGCGACCGGGAGCTCCGGCGGAGCGCCGACCAGTGGCGGCCCGCAGACCTCGCTCCAGACCTCGAACAGCTCGACCAACTTCTACAACAACCAGTGGGTCACGATCCAGGTCGCGCTGCCCACGGACTACAGTGCCCCGACGCCCCCGGGGGAAACGCAACCCGGTTGGTGGAAGATCGAGTACACGGTCGGAACGACGGGACAGGACATCACGACGTGGGAAGTGAACATTCGCGGAAACCCGGTCCACCTGGTCGTGCCGTAGCTAGGACGATCGCGAGTGCTGGCGTGGAGCTCTGCGGCGGCGCAGGTACATGGACCGCGTGAAGATGAAGACGCCGATGTTCGCTAGGTGGCTGCTCCGCTGGCGAGCGCTTGAAGGAAGCGGATGATCTCCCAGCGCTCGATGTCGGTGAGCTTTGGCTTTCCCGTATCCGGGTCGATCGCCGACCACGCGGGCATCGCGGTGAATGGGATCCCGTTGCTCACCCAGTAAAAGAGCTCGCCGGGCGCGTGCTGCGGGACGTGCACCTGGAGGTTGTACGGCGGCGGCTGCAGCGTGAACGCTGCGGGTCCGTCGCCTTTGCCTTGAGGGCCGTGGCAGACCGCGCAGTTTGCCTGGTAGAGCGCGCGGCCAAAGGCCACGGTGCCGGGGTTGTCCGGCGTCGGGTTCTGTGCGAACCGCGCCGTGAGTGGCACAGCTGGCGTAGGGATGTTTGGCGCGATCGTGTACCCGATCCCGAGCGAGACGAGGACAAGCACGCCGAGGAATCCCGCGCTCTGCGCGAAGCGCTGCCAATCGCCGGCTCGGCGCCATCGGAAGAGAGCGAGGAGGCCGAAGACCGCCGCGCCGACGGCGAGTGCGATCGCGATCTGCTCGAGGCCCTGCCGCGATATGGGGAAGATCACTTCTTCGCTTCGGCCTTAGGAGTCGCGGCCTTGGCCTTCTTCTTTTCCTTCCGCGTCGACCACCACCAGAGTCCGATAAAAAGGACGAGCGGAACACCGAGCTCGAGTATTTCGTCGAGCCAGGTGCCTGTCGCGCCGTGCGCCGATACCGACGCGAAGATCATCGCGATACATCGAGGCTATACGGCCCGGCGCCTTCGGTTCCGACGGCGATCGTGACGCTCCACTTCCCCGCGTCCAGAGCGGCGATCGGGAACTTGTACCTCCCCGGGCCGAGCGTCGCGGCGTCCTCGACCGCGTCGATCGATGCCTGGCTGCTCGGACCCGAGAACGTCGCGCTGAGATGTTTCCCGGTGACCGGGTTCCCGTCCTTGCCGATGAGGACCGCGAACATGGTGAGCGGCGCGCCGGACTGCGGTGTCGCCGGGTCCGTGAAGACGATCGCGTTGTACGGGCCGATCGTCACGACCTGCGAGGTCGTCGTCCCGCCGCCGGTCGGAGCGCCGACCGGCAAGGTGAAGACGGTGCTGATGTCTTCGCGGCCCGCGAGCCGGACGATCGTCTGGATCTTCCAGGTGCCGTACATCGCGGTGGGGCTGCCCTCCGCGACGTACTCGCCTTCCGCCCGCTCGGTGGCGACGAGCTCCTGCTCGCCCATGTCGTGCTCGACCATCGTGAAGCGGAACGCGACCTTCTCGGCGCCGACGATCGGCGCGAGCCCCTGGTGCACGCGCAGCACGTAGGTGTTGCGGCCGGCGCCGCCGCTCGCGACGAGCATCTCCAAGCGGAGACCGGACACATGCTGCGTTTGGTCGTATGCGGCGGCGGACGGCTGCGCCGGCGGCGCGAACGCCGTGAGGAACGACGCCGCCACGATGATCACCACGAAGATCGCCGTCTCGGCGACCGTGTCCCGGACAAGCGCGGTGCGCGCGCGTATGCCAGCGCGCAGCCGCGGACCCCAGCGCAGCAGGTTGAATGCGCCGATGACGAGTGCCACGAGCACGAGCACGATCTTCACAGCGAGCGCGATTCCGTATGGCGTCTCGTACAGGTCGTCGATCAGGACGAGCCGGTCGAAGGCCTGGAGCACACCTGCGGTAATGAGAAGCGCGGTCGCGATCAGCGCCGTGACCGAGAAACGCCACACCGTGGCGCCCAGCGCTCTTGCGTCCTCCGCCGTACGGTCGCGTTTCGACAGCAGCACGCACCACAGAAGCGCGACGACGCCGCCGGTCCACACGGAGACCGAGAGCACGTGAACGAAATCGAGCGCCATGCTCTTGAGGCTGCCAAGCGCAGTCGCATGCGAGACCAGCGTCGCTGTCATCGCCGCGGCGATACCGGCAGCGAGCGCGATCATCCGGCGGGGCCGGAACGTGGCGAGCGGACCGATCGTCATGACGCCACCGCCGGCGAGCGCACCGACGGGCCGCATCAACGCGAGACGCGGGGTGATGGCGACGGCCGCGAGCACCAGTCCGGCGAATGCGCGCACCCCGAGCATCACGCCAAGGCGCGGTGGCAGCTTCGAGCCTTGATCGAGGATGAGCGTCAGGGACCCGGCGACGATCAGCGCGCCCGCGAGCCCCAGAAGGGACGACTCGCGGCGCGGATCGGTCGCGGCCGGAGCGACGAAGAGCACGAAGAACGCGGTCCCGAGCCCGAGCGCGATGCCGGCGTAGGACAGCGCACGGCCCGCGACCTCCAGGGGACTCGGCGGCGGCGCGGCGTCCGGAACGGCCGGCGGTGTGGGAATCGGACCGTTTCCAACGACGAACGCGAAGCTTCCCTTCGTCGTATGCCCATCGACCGCGCTCGTGGTCGTCCAGGCGACGGTGTAGCCGCCGTCTGGGATCGGCTCGAGCGAGACGCGAAGACCGTTCGTATCCCCGGACGGACCGACGTCGCCCTTGTCGTGACGCTTGCCGCTCGTGTCGAGCACCTGGATCTCGCTGCCCTTTGGATCGGGCGGCTCGCTGAACTCGATCCGGACCTCCGCGGGTGGCCTGACGAGACGGGCGTCCGACGCTGGATTCGATCGAACGTAGTTCGCGTGCGCCGTCGCGGTGCCGCCCAAAAGGACGACACCGCTCAGGACGCACGCGACGATGACCGCGAGTCGACGCATCAGCGCCGCCGCACGACGAGACCAGCGGCCGAGACCAGGAGCGCAAAGCCGCCCAGGACGATGCCAGCGATGACGAGCGTTTGCAGCTGATCGAGACGTCCAGCGAGGTCCGTGTTCGATACGACCTTCGCCGGGTACTGGAGCGCATCGGTCGACTCGATCGAGCCGAACCGGCCGGGACCCGACTCGAACTTCTCGTCGATGTTCATCGTGCCGACGGTGCCGGTGATGTGGAACGTGTAGTCGCCGACTTTCGTCGGGACGACGTAGCCCGAGTATTTACCGGGCAGACCGAACCGTGCCGCGATGGTCAGCGGCTGCGGCGTCGTGCTTCCGCCGAACGTGAGATCGGCCTTCAGCGTCTTGTCCAGACCCTCGACGGCTTTTGCGCCGATCGTCTCGGTGACCGTCAGGTCGAGCGAGTTCAACAGATTCACGTAGGCCGGCTCGTTGAGCCAGCCGACGACGAACGTATACGGGCCGACGGTGCGGCGCTCGTGACCAAGCGCGATGTTCGTGTTGATTGCGAAACTCGACACGATGACGGCCACAGCCGCGACCGTCGCAAGCAAACGCGACATAGGACCCTCCCAGGTCAGATTCGATCGGATCGCGGAAAAGGAGGGTCTAGGTGCGGGGCGGGCCGAGCAGGAGCGGCGCGCTCCACAGCGCGCGCGAGATGAGCGGGATCGGAACATCGGCCGCCGGCCGGCGCGTGGGCCGTGGAAGACGCGGCCACGCGAAAATGAGAAGGCCCATGGCAACAGCCAGGCTCGCCGCGAAGGGGGACTCCATCGTCAGCTTCTGCCCGCGGTCGTACAGCTGCTGAAGGTGCATCAGAAAAATGGGAAAGCGATACGCGGCTAGCACGTGGTCGTGGAACGCCGGAGTGCCCGGTGGGTCGACGTGCGGCGCGACGACCAGGCCGGCACCCGCGAGGGTCGAACCCGTCGCCGCGAGAGTGAAGACCGCTACTGCGAGAAGCCGTCGCACGTTATGCGAAGGATACGGCTGGCCCTTGAGTCCGGATGCTCTCGGGACTAGGGCGCGCACTCGCGGCAGATCCCCACGATGGCCGAATGCGCCAGGTCGGCGCGGAACCCCTGCTCGGCGCGCAGTCGCCGGCCGAGCGGCTCGAGCGTGCGGAGCGGGATCTCCTGCTCCGAGCCGCAGCGGCGGCAGACGAGATGGCCATGTCGCTCGACGTCCGCGCGATGCCATCGCGTCACGCGATCGTCGAGATGCGTGTGGGTCACATAGCCGAGATCCTCGAGGGCTTCGAGGTTGCGGTAGACGGTCGAGGGATCGATCTGCGGATGGCGCGAGCGGACCTGGCGCGCGATCTCTTCCGCCGTGGTGTGATGCCGCGCGCGCTGGAGCGCGTCGAGCACCAGACGGCGCTGCACCGTCATCCGCTTTCCCTTCGAGCGGATCTCGTCCGCCACGCTCACGCTGCGACACTGCGGCAATCGCAAGCGTCTTGCAAGAGTCACTATTGCGACAACTTGCGATAACCTGCCGCTGTGGACCTCAGCGTCGTCGTATTGCTTCTCGGGATGGCCGCGCTCGGATTCCGGCACGGCTTCGACTGGGACCACATCGCGGCGATCACCGACATCACCAGCACGACGAGCGCGAGCCACACCGAGGCGAACGTGCCGGCCGGCGCGCCGATGCCGTCTCACGGACACGAGCCGGCCGAGCTGCGTGGCCACGAACACGAGCACGCCGCACGGGGGCCCGGGGCGATGCACGCGCTCGGGGAGTCGCGGTTCGCGCACGAGGAGCGTCACGCGATAGGACTGGCGACGCTGTACGCCCTCGGTCACGCGTTCGTCGTTCTCGTCCTCGGGATCGCCGCGCTTTTGCTCGGAGCCGTCCTTCCCCCGTGGGTCGATCCAATCCTCGAAAAGGTCGTCGGGGTCACGCTCGTGCTGCTCGGTGCGTGGGTGCTCTTCTCCGTCTACCAGTACCTGCGCGGCAAGGGCGAATTTCGCCTTCGCAGTCGTTGGATGCTCGTGTTCGATTTCATTCGCTACGGCTGGGGCGCGCTGCAGGCGCGCATCCACGGACACGAGCACACCCCGTCGGTTCACGCGACGCAATACGGTCCGAAGACGGCGTTCGGGGTGGGGATGATCCACGGCGTCGGGGCCGAGACCGGCTCGCAGGCGCTACTCCTCGCGGGCATCGCCGGCGTGACCGGCGTCACCGGGATCGTGATCCTGCTCGCGTTCGTGGTCGGCCTGCTCGTTTCGAACACGCTCGTTGCCGTGGTGAGCGCGTCAGGATTCATCGGCGCGCAGCGCCTGCGGACCGTCTACGTCGTGGTCGGCTTCGTCGCGGGACTGGGAAGCCTCGTCATCGGCATCCTCTTCATCAGCGGTCTCGGGACCGCCCTCCCGGATCTGCAGGAGGTCCTCTTCGGCGCTCATACCTAATAACCTCAGGTCGTGCGGCGTCTAGCGGCGCTCATCGTGCTGCTCGTTTTCACCTCCTGCGGCTCCGCGCCACCGGTGCGGACGTCGCCGCCGGTCAGCGATCTTGTGATCCCCACGACCGTGCCGAACGGGAAGGTCGACGTCGTCGTCAAAGCCACGTACACGGTCGGCGAGACGATCCGCGCGACCATCCGCCTCAGCCCGACGACCGGAACGCTGCGCGGTCCGCTCGATCCGTTCATCCAGGCCAGCGGGTTTCACGGGACCGCGACGGTGAGACACCTCGCCATCGACCCGATCAGCGTAGGAGCGGGTTCCGCCGAAGTGGTGGTGCTGTGGGACATGCGCGATGACAGCGGTACCGCCGTGGGCAGCGATGACTACAGCCTGGTCTTCAACGTGATCGACGACTCCGGGCGCACGACGACCGTGGGCACGACACTGCAGGTGCGGTGAGCGTGCTCACTCGCGTCGTCGTCATCGCCGCAGTGGCGGCGATCGTCGCCTGCGGTGACCCCAACACGGGCGTCGGGATCGAGGTCATCGACGGTCACGTCGTGCGGGTGCTCGAGGTGGGCGACCACGAGGGCGCCAAATACCAGCGCCTCGCGGTGCAGCTCGATGGGTCCCTCTATCGCGGCGAGGTCGTCGAGCTCGAGTGGGATGGCCGGCGCGCGCTGAACGAGAACGGTTTTCTGTCGCCGGGCGACCGCGTCCTGCTCACGCTCAGCCGCGAGGGCAACACCCGCACGTACACGATCTCGGAGATCGTTCGCCTTCCATCGCTGTGGCCTTTCGTCGTTCTCCTCGCGATCGCGCTCGTCGCCGTCGGCCGCTGGAAGGGCGTCGCGTCGCTCGCGGGCCTTGGCGCCAGCATCGCCGTGTTCCTTCTCGCGGTCCTTCCGGCCGTTCGAAGCGGGAACGATCCGCTTCTCGCAACCCTTCTCGGTTCCATCGGCGTCCTCGTCGTGGCGGTGTTCGTCGTTCACGGATTCAACCGGAAGAGCGTGGCCGCTCTTCTCGGAACGCTCGGGGCCCTCGTCCTCGTGCTCGTCCTCGCCGCGGTCGCGGTATCGGTCGCTCGGATCACGGGGCTCGGGACGGAGGACGCGATCTTCGTGTTCGTTGGCACAGCCGGCAAAGTGGACATGCCGCGGCTCGTGCTCGCCGGCGTGGTCGTCGGTTCACTGGGAGCCCTCGTGGACATGGCGGTCGGCCAGGCCTCGACCGTGTGGGAGCTGTCCGCAACGAGCGAGCTTCGCGGCCGGAAGCTGTACCTCTCCGCACTGAACGTCGGCCGCGACCACATCGGCTCGCTCGTGAACACGCTCGCGCTCGCGTACTTCGGCGGGGCGTTGCCCTTGATCGTCCTCGTCTCGCTCGGCTTTCAGCCGCTGTCCGTATCCATCAACAGCGAGGAGATCACGCAGTCCGTCATGGCCGTGCTCATCGCGAGCATCGGCTTGGTCCTATGCGTGCCGCTTACGACAGCGATCGCGGTGACGCTCGCCGCTCGCGCGAAGGGCGACTAGACGGCAGCGCCTCGCGCGGGTACCGCGCGCAGCTCTCGCCGGCGAGGCCCGATCGCGAAACGCGCGAGCAGATAGCACGCGAAGCTGAGCGACGTGACGAACACGCTCACCGGAGCGTTCGTGATGAGCGATAGGAAGATGCCGCCAAGAGTGCAGAGAAGCGCGATCGCGACGCCGTAGGCGATCGCCAGGCCCGGCCGTGGCGTGAGCCGCTCGGCGGCCGCTCCCGGGGTGATGAGCAGCGTAAGGATGAGCAGAACGCCAACGACCTGGATCGCTTCGGCGACCGCGGCGGCCATGATCAAGAGGAAGATGACCGCGAGCGCGCGCACCGGGACGCCACGCGCCTCCGCGACCTCCGGGTCCACGGTCGCGAACACGAGCGGCCGGTAGATCGCGGCGAGGGCGATGAGGGTGGCCGCTCCGATCGCGAGGAGCAGGACCACGTCGGCCCGGCTCACCCCGGTGATCGTGCCGAACAGGATCGCGAACGCCTGGTTCGCGTAGCCCTTGTACAGCGTGATGAATAGGACGCCGAGGCCGAGGCCAAACGCCATCACCACACCGACCACGACGTCCCGCCCCCGCGCGCGCACGCCGAGCGTGCCGATGAACACCGCGGTAAGTGCGCTCCCGAAGAGCAGGCCGAGGACCGGCGAGAGATGCAGCAACAGAAAGCCGGCGGACCCCGTGAAGCCGAGCTCGGCCAGCGCATGCACGGCGAACGACATGTTTCGCGCGACGACAAAGCCGCTGACCACACCCGAGACGATCGCGATGACGAAGCCTGCCGCGATCGCGTTCTGGACGAACTCGTACCCGAGAAGAGCGATGAGCTGATCCATCAGTGCGCATCGCCGTGATCGACCACGACCGCCGGGGGATGATGCGGCTCTTCGATGTTGAAGCCCGATTCGGTGGACTCGCCGACGACGAGGATGCGGCCGTGCACGCGGACGACGTCGACGTGAGATCCGTAGAGCTCGGACATCCTCTCCGAACGAAGCACCTCATCGGGCGGGCCGGCCGCCCAGCGCCCGTTCACAACGAAGAGAACCTGATCGACCACTCGGAGCACCGGATTCACGTCATGCGTGACAAATAGGACGGTGCCGCCGGTGCGATCGCGCCAGCCCGCGATCAGATCGGTGATCGTCTGCTGGTAGCGGAGGTCCAGGTTCGCGAGCGGCTCGTCGCAGAGCAGGATGCGCGGATCGCCAACGAGGGCCTGCGCGATCCGGAGCCGTTGTTGCTCACCCCCCGAGAGGCGCCCGATCGGAGCATCCGCGTAGGCCTGCGCTTCAACGGCCGCGAGGGCGCGTGCGACGCTCGCGTTCGCGACCGGATCGGGCCGCGCGACACCCCAGCGGTGCCCATCGACTCCGAGGCGCACGAGATCGCGACCGCGGAAGGGAAGCTCGGCGTCGAAGCTCGAGTGCTGCGGAACGTAGCCGATGCCGGGGTCGCCGCGATGCGGGGCGCGGCCCAACACTTCGATCCGGCCGGCGGAGGGCTGCACAAGACCGAGGATCGCGCGAAGGAGAGAGGTCTTTCCGGAGCCGTTCGGTCCGAGGATCGCGACGAACGTACCGGGCGCGATGTCGAGCGAGAGGTCGCTCCAGATCCTCCGGCCGCCGTAGCTCAGCGTCACGCCTTCGAATCGGACGGCGGGCCTGTCCTGCATCGCGGTGCTCAGGCTAGCTATTTCGCGAGCGCCCTCTCCAAGTCGTCGAGCTGCGCCAGCTGCCACTCCTGGAAGGTCTTGAACTCCTTCGGGATCGTCTCGGCGACGGGAACGACCGGCACGTTGCTTCGGATGGCCAGTTCGCGAATCTGCTCGGTGAGCGGCGACGTCACCTGCGAGTTGTACAGAAGCGCTTTCACTTTCCGGCCCGTGAGGAGATCGCGCTCCGTTGCGACGTCGGCCGGCGCCGGATCCGTGCCCGATTCGATCGCCTCCATGAACTCGGGGGGCGTCAGGATCTTGAGCCCGATCGCCTCGCTCTGGTACCCGGCG
>Ga0307305_10000653_pt1 | contig 12956 bp, 11 predicted proteins | sample ER_DNA_186_FD_194512 | JGI IMG/M metagenome (GOLD analysis project Ga0307305, IMG submission 194512) | Bulk soil microbial communities from the East River watershed near Crested Butte, Colorado, United States - ER_DNA_186 | ecosystem: Environmental > Terrestrial > Soil > Floodplain | place... | reverse complement strand
CTGTCATGGCGCCGTTGTTTCGGGCCTGGCCGGTCGCTGGGCCTGGTGCTGGGCGGGGCTGGGCGGCGGCTGCCTGGCTGGGTCGGGTCCGTAGGCGAAGCCGGCTACCGCGCCGAGCGCGGCGAATGCGGCCGCGGCGATCAGGACGTCGTTGAGCCCGCTGGCGGTGCCGGCGCGGGCGGCGTGGGTGACCGCGGCGCGGGCGGCGGGCGGGACCACGGCGGCTGCCCGGGTGCCGGCGCCGGAGGCGACGGCGGCGGCCAGCCGGCCGGCGGCGCCGGGCGGGGCGGGCAGGCCGGCCAGGGCGTGCAGGGTGGCGGTGGTGACGCGGGAGGCGTAGAGGGCGCCGAGCACGGCCACGCCGGTGGCGGTGCCGACCTGGCGCAGCGTGCTCACCAGGCCGGAGGCCATCCCGGCGTGAGCCGGCTCCACCGCCGCCAGCGCGGCCGAGGACAGCCCGGTGGAGGTGATGCCCAGGCCGATCCCGGCCAGGATCAAGCCGGGCAGCAGCACCAGCCAGCTAGACGTGGCGGTCAGGTGGGCCATCGAGGCCAGCCCGGCGGCGGCCGAGGCCATGGCCACGCCCAGCAGCACCCGCATCGCTACCTTGCCGATCAGCCGGCCGGTCAGCAGGGCGACCGCGAAGGAGGCCAGCGACAGCGGCAGGAACCGCAGCCCGGCCTGGACCGGGGAGTAGCCGAGGGTGTTCTGGATATACAGCGACAGGTAGATGATCATCCCGATGACCGTCGCCGAGATCGCGAACGCCACGAACCCGGTCGCGGCAAAACTGCGCCGCCCGAACAGGCGCAGATCGGCCAGTGGCGCAGCCGCGATGCGCAGCTCGTAGATCACGAACCCGGCAAAGGCCACGGCTGCGGCCGCCAGCAGGGCCACGATCGCCGGGCTCGACCAGCCCATCGCGTTACCGCGGATCAGCGCGAACATCAGCGCGGTCAGCGCCACGGTGACCAGGGCCGTGCCCACCCAGTCGGCCCGGCCGCCGGCCGGGTCGCGGGATTCGCGCAGCCGGGCCACCCCGCCCGCGAACGCCGCCACGCCGATGGGCAGGTTGACGAAAAAGATGGACCGCCAGCCCAGCGTGTCGGTCAGCACCCCGCCGGCCAGCGGCCCGACGGCGCTGGCACCGCCGAGCACGGCGCCGAAGACGCCCAGCGCCCGGGCCAGGGCGGCGCCGGAGAATTCCGCGCGCAGCAGCGGCGTGGCGGTGGCGAACAGCACCGCGCCGCCGGCTCCCTGCAGCGCGCGGAACAACTGGAGCGCCATCGCGGTCCAGGCCAGCGCACACGCCAGCGACCCGACGGTGAAGATGACCAAGCCGACCAGGAAGAGCCGGCGCCGGCCCAGCCGGTCACCCAAGGTGGCCGCCGGCAGCAGCAGCACGGCCAGCACCAGGGCGTAGGCGGCGCTCACCCACTGCAGGTCCGGCAGGCTCGCGTGCAGATCCCGCTGGATCGATGGCAGCGCCACGCTCACTATCGTGACGTCCAGCAGCAACATGAACGCCGCCGTACACACCAGCGCCAGGGTCCACCGCTGCCGCGACGACGTGCGGAAGGCATCTGCAGGGAGCTCGGTCATGGTAGTGCTCCTTATCCGCCGGGCCCATATCGTGGGGCAGAGCTCAGTAGGGGTATTCGGGGATGATGTCGGACTTGTTCGCGTCGAGTCGCAGCTCGCCCGGAGCACCGGCGGGCACCATGGGCCGGTGCGGCATGACCGGGTTGGTGCGCTCGTAGCCAGAGCCCAGCGGCGGCCTGGTGTCACCGATCGGGATCCCGCCGACGAAGTGCGCCGAGGCGCCGCGGTTGATGATCTCGAAGAGCAGCGCGCCTTCGCCGCTGCCCATCTTCTCGGCCAGCCGGCCGACGAACTTCTCGACCACCGGGATGTGCACCGCGGGCGCCGCCCCGGCCCCGTGCCGGCTCCGCAGCCGGTCGTCGTCCCAGTACAGCTCGATCGAGGTGTCCGTCGTCTGCGAGCACAACATGATGACGGTCCGTTCGGACCAGTGGCGCGCGTCGTCGTAACCGATCACCCGGCCCGGGTGCTCGGCCAGCTCCTTCACCCACGACGCCGTCGGGTGCTGCTGGGCGCCGTCGCGGTGCTCGTTCACCAGGAACGCGAACAGGTCGCTGCCGACCCCCCAGTAGACCGGCTCGATGCTGGTCACCCGGTCAGGCCAGACGCCGGAGGTGATCGACACAGACCCCGGCGTGAGCCGGATCTTCTCCGGATCTTTCTCCCACTGCCCATGGGTCCTGGTGACCGCCAGAAGCTGTTCAGAGTTCGTCCGGGCTCGCTGTCCGAGCTGGCTCGACAGGCCGGTCAGGCGGCCTGTGTGCTGCATGTGGTGCAGGAGCTTGGCCGAGCCGTAGGCGTGCGCAGCCACGATGACCTGACCGGCGGTCCAGGTGCGGTGATGGAGATGCGCCGCGCGCTGAGCCCAGCCGGGATGACGGGTTCGGACTGCGAACCCGCCCCTATCGAGCGGTGTGAGCTCGTACACCTCGTGCAGGTCGTGGACCTCGACGCCGAGTTTCTCGGCCAGGTACAGGTAATTCGTCGTCAGCTTGTTCTTGGCGTTGTGCCCGCAGCCGTTGTTGCAGTTGCCGCAGGAAATACATCCGGTGCGCCGGGGTCCGGCGCCGCCGAAGTACGGGTCGTCCGCCTCGACGCCCGGGCGGCCGAAGTAGACACCCACCGGAGCCTTGTTGAACGTTTCCCCTCTGTTCATCTCGACCGCGACCTGGCGCATGTACCGGTCCACGTCGGTGGGCATGTAGGGGTAGCGAACGACGCCGAGCATCCGGCTCGCCTGGTCGATATACGGGGCCAGCTCGTCCGCCCAGTCCGTGATGCCCGCCCACTCCGGCGCATCGAAGAACTTTCGCGGCGGCACGTACAGCGTGTTGGCGTAGACATGGGAGCCGCCGCCGACGCCCGCGCCGCACAGGACGAGCACGTCGTCGAGGTACTCGATCCGCTGGATCCCGTACAACTCCGCGCCGGGAAACCACAAGAAGCCCGGCAGGTCCCACTGGGTCTTCGGGATGTCCGCGTCCTTCCAGCGCCGGCCGGATTCCATGACGCCGACCCGGTAGCCCTTCTCCGCGGCGCGGAGCGCGGCGACGCTCTCGCCGAACCCCGAGCCGATGATCAGCACGTCGTAGTCGAAGCCCGCCATGAGCTGTCTCCTTCCTAGAGGTCCGCGAGCCATCTCAAGGCGGACAGGGAGGGCACGAAGAAGTATTCCCCGCCGGTCATCCGGCGGCCCAGAACGAGCAGTGGTGCGCGGCGGCGAAGTCGGTCGTGACCTTCGACTGCAGCGGCACGAACGACAGCACCTTGGTCCCGTTGCCAACCGACGGCCAGGACAGTGCGCGCGACGACGGGTTGCCGCTGGCGGCGAAGCTGGCCCAGGCCGTCCGCATGCTGGCGGCGAGCGCCTGCTGGTCGGGGGTGAGGGTGACGGGGAACGGCGCGTTCGGCTGGTCGAAGAGATACGGGAGTTCCGTCCCGTGCGTCGACAGGCCCAGGTGCTGCTTGTCCGGCGGCAGGATGTTCAGCGGCGCGTTGTCGTCGTTGAACTGGTAAGCGTACGTCGGAACGCCGCGCACGGCGGTCCAGCGGTCGACCTGCAGGGCCGGGCACGCGAAGCTCGCGTCCGAGACGAGCAGGCTGAAGGCCGCGACCGGGTTCGGGTAGGCGCTGAGCGGGTACTCATTCGCGATCGCCGCGGCCCGCTTGTCCGATACGCCCAGGGCCTGGGCGATGTTGGCCTGGTAGTTCGCGGGGTCCGTCGGGTCACCGGCCAGCGGTATGTTCGTCCCCTGGCTCACGGTGATGCCGAGGCCGGCGACGAAGAGCAGTTCCTCGTCGTGGGTGATGCCGTTGATGACCGGTACCCGGGCGAACTGCCCGCGGGCCAGCGCCGTCCCGATCGGCTGGGTGAGCACCGAGCCGTCGACGACGCCAGGGATCTCGACGCCGAAGTTGCTGACCAGGTCGCTGACTGGCACGCGGCGCAGGCACGCCGCGGTCTGGTCCGCGCAGCCGACGCTCTTGGCGAACGTCTCGCCGGCGGCCTCGGCCGCGGCCAGCGGCCGCTGGTTCAGGGCGAACGTACCGCTCTGCACGATGGCCCGCTGGAAGAGCCCGCGGGCGCCGGGCGAAACCATCTGGGCGAGCACCGACAGGCCGCCGGCCGACTGGCCCGCGATGGTCACGTTGCGCGGGTCGCCGCCGAACTGCGCGATGTTGCGCTGGACCCAGCGCAGCGCCGCCTGCTGGTCCATCAGCCCGTAGTTGCCGGCCGGGCCACCCGGCCGGGAGGCGAGCGCCGGGTGCGCGAGGAAGCCGAGGGCCCCGAGGCGGTAGTTGATCGTGACGACGACCGTGCCGGCTGCCGCGAGCTTGGTGCCGTCGTAGTTGCGGCTGCCGTCCTGGACCAGGCCGCCGCCGTGGATCCACACCAGCACCGGCCGGTCACTGCCGCTGCGGGGCGTCGGCGTGGAGACGTTCAGGTTCAGGCAGTCTTCGCTGATCGTCCCGGGCGGGAGGAACGGGTTGCCGGTCAGTGCCTGCGGGCAGCCCGCCCCGAACTGCGTGGCGTCCCGCACTCCTGACCAGGACGACGCTGGCTGCGGTGGCCGCCACCGCAACTTCCCCGTTGGCGGGGCGGCGTACGGCAGCCCGCGGAAGGAGGACACCCCCGCGGCGTTGGCGCCGCGGATGAGGCCGCCATCAATGCGCACGACCGGGTTAGCACCGCCGGACGCGGGGGATGCGACCGCGCTACCGGTGCCGGCCGTGATGACGGTGGCCGCGACGCCGACCGCCGACACTGCGAACAACGCAGCTCGCCGAACGCGCCGCGCACGGGTTGTCTTCATGCTTTCTCCGCTCCCTGGCCAGTCGGAACCGTCTTGGCTCTTGTGCTCAGGTTCGTGAATTGCGGGACTCCGCGAGCCAGTAGCCGATACTGGTACGGCCACTGGTCCACGCCAGACGCGGGCGCGCACGTTCGAGCTGGAACGCCATGAAACCCCGGATCCAGTGCGTTCTAGCGCACTGAATGTCCGGTTTCAGGACGTCCGTCAGCGGGATCAGCGCGGGCTGGCGAGGAACAGGCGTTGCCAGGCGTCGATGAGGTGGTTGCCGAATTGCTCGGATGACCAGCCACGGTCACTGACGAGCAGGGTCCAGTACTCGGGGCCGTTCATGCTCCAGACGATGTCCGCGATCTCGTCATCGGACAGGTCGGTGCGCAGCTCACCGGTGGCGCGGAGGTCAGCGGCAAATGCGCGCATGTTGCGGGCACGCCGGTCGCTGATCTCGCGCCACGTTGCGGCGGAATCGGGGTCGGTGGCGGCGGCGTCGCGCAGGGCCAGGTAGACCGGGGCGAGGCGGGGCTGGATTTCGGCCAGGGCCGCGACGTACGTCTCGATCTTCTTCCGGGCGCCCTTCGCATCCCGGACACGCGCCACGTAGTCGCGCTGCTCGGCGGGCACGGCCTGATCGCTTCCGGAGATCGCGGTCTCCAGGACTTCACGCAGCAGAGCGGGTTTGCGGCCGACGGCCGCGTACACCGTGTCCACGGCGACCCGGGCGCGGTGGGCGATGTCCGCGACGGTCGTGACCGCGTACCCGCGCTCGATGAACAGTTCGCGGGCGGCGTCCAGCACTGCCCGCCGGGTGGCGATGGCCTGCTCGGCCCGGCGTGGCGAGTGGTAGGGCTTGCGCTGCCGCTCCTCGTCCGCAGCCATGACTCGTCGATCCTCCACCGGTTGATCCGAAAGCCCTGCGGACCATTGTGGTCGCACGGGCGCACCGGGCCAAACAGGACCCGCCGGCCATCTGGCCGGCGGGCCGGTCACGCCGGTCAGGGCGCCAGTCGGTCGAGCACCCCGGTCTGGGCGAGCGCCGCGAAGCGGTCCGGCACTCCCCAGTGCTCGACGATGCGGCCGTCCACGACACGGCACACGTCGATCACGGTGAAGTCCACGGGCCGGCCGCTGGGCGGCCCGAAGTACGGGCCGGTCGCGGTCCCCTGAGCGCGCACGCGAACCCAGATCGTGTCCCCGGACTCCACGGCGTCCTCGATCGTGAACTTTATGTCCGGGAAGGCCCCGTGCACGTCCCGTATGGCGTCCCTGACGTGGGCGATCGCATCCGCGCCGTGCCCGGCCGTGCCGAACTGGTGGTCCACGAAGTCGGGCGAGCAGAGCTCGTCGGCGACGGAACCGTCGCCGGTGGCGAAGCCCTCCTCGAATATCCGCTGCATCACCGCGTACGCGGTCGAGCGAGTCTGGCTGGTGATGGACATCTGATCCTCCCTAGATTTTATCCGAATTAGCTTCGGATGAACAGAAATACTGTAGGATGGATGTCGTCGGCCTGTCAAGCTGGCGAAACCGGCTTGACAAGACACATGGCTCGTATAACCTTAGATTCATCCGAAGCGTTATCGGTTCAAATTTTGGGAGCTGTCATGACGAATCTGTCCACCGGCACGTCCGTATCCGCCACTGATGTGGTGGTCAGCCGCGCTGCCGGTACCGGCCCGGCCACCTGGTCCATGGGAATGCTGTTCGAACGCCTGGTCGGGGCCGAGGAGACCGCCGGCCTGCTAGGCGCCTCGGTCGTCACCCAGCCACCGGGCCAGGCCAGCCCGCTGCACGTGCACACCCGGGAGGCGGAGGCCTGGTTCCTGCTCCAGGGCGCGATGACATACCGCGCCGGTGAGCGGCTGATCCGGATGACCGCCGGCGACTTCATCTACCTGCCGCGGGAGGTGCCGCACGCGTTCCGCACGACCGGTACCGTCCCCGTCCGGTTCCTGGCCCTGGCCCTGCCCGGCGGGCTGCTCGACATCTACGACGAGGTCGGGGTCCCCGCCGCCGAACGGCGCCTGCCCGATGCGGGTGTGTCGGATGCGGACGTCGCGCGCTGGCTCGAACTCGCCCCCCGCTACGGGCTCCGCGTCGTCGGCCCGCCGATCCCCGAGGCCGAGGCGTAGCCGGGCGGACCCGGCGCCATGGCGCGGCATACACGGACCTCGCCAGGGCTGCGACGAAGCGGACCAGTGATGCCACCAGCGTTCTCCACTGGCTCGGTGCAGCAGTTGGAATAGTTAGCGTCATCCCTGACACCCCAGGGAGGCAGCAATGAGCACAACCCAAAACCCCGGCAACGGCACCAATGAGATGGCGGCAGAACTCTTGCCCAGCGGACTTCGTGAGGGCTACGCCGAGATCGGCGATGTGCGACTGCATTACGTCGAGGCCGGCGAGGGGCCGCTGATCGTCCTGCTGCACGGCTTCCCCGAGTTCTGGTACGCCTGGCGGCAGCAGATCGAACCGCTCGTGGCGGCGGGGTTCCGCGTGGTGGCACCCGATACGCGCGGCTACAACCTGTCATCCAAGCCGGAGGGCGTCGCGGCCTACGACATCAGCCTGCTGGCCGAGGACATCCGGGGGCTCATCCACGAACGCGGCGCCCAGACCGCGATGCTGGTCGGTCACGACTGGGGCGGGTCCATAGCCTGGGCCGTCGCGATGAACCACCCCGAAGTCGTGGACCGGCTGGCCATCCTCAACGCGGCCCACCCGCGGAAGCTGTCGCAGGGACTGCACCACCCGGGCCAGCTCCGCAAGTCCTGGTACTTCTTCTTCTTCGACCTCCCCGAGTTGCCCGAAGCCGTCGTGCACGCCAACCACTGGCATTTCTTCCGGCACTTCCTGCGCGACGCCCGCCCGGCCTTCACGCCTGAGCAAACCGACCGCTACATCGAGGCCTGGTCCCAGCCGGGCGCGGCCACCGGGATGATCGACTACTACCGGTCCTCGGTACGGACCCCGCCCAAGAAGGCCGAAGCGCAGATTCACCCGGTCAAGGCGCCCACCCTGGTCATCTGGGGAGAAGGCGATCGCTACCTCGGCCCCGAACTCGCCGAGCCCGAGCACGACGACGTCCCCAACCTGGACCGCGTCGAGCGCCTGCCCGACGCCTCGCACTGGGTGCACCACGACGAGGCCGAGCGCGTTACCCAACTGCTCATCGACTTCTTCGCCCCTGCCCTGCCCGCCAAGGGATGACTCAGGCGTACTCCACGCTGCGGGTCGCCCCGGGCGACGACGGTGTGCTCGGCGTGGTGATTGACGCGCCGCCGATGAACCTGATCGGGCCGGAACTGGTGCGCGACCTGGTGGCCCTGCTCGGTGAGCTGGAATCCGGGCAGGAGACCAGGGTCGTGGTGCTGGAGAGCGCCGACCCGGACTACTTCGTGCCGCACGTCGACCTGACCAAGGTCGCCGAGTACACCGCCGAGGCGGCCAAGGCAGGCGGACCGGACGACGCGTCGCTGGGCATGCTGTGGCACAAGCTCAGCGAGCTGCCGGTCGTGACGATCGCGAAGATCCGCGGCCGGGCCCGCGGCGCGGGCAGCGAACTGGCGCTGGCCTGCGACATGCGGTTCGCCGCCCGGGAGAACGCCGTCCTGGGACAGCTCGAGGCCGGCGTCGGCTCGCCCCCCGGCGCCGGCGGGGTGCAGCACCTGGCCCGGCTGCTCGGGCGGGGCCGGGCCATGGAGGCCATCCTCGGCGCGGACGACTTCGACGCCGAGACGGCCGAACGGTACGGCTGGATCAACCGGGCCCTGCCCGACGCCGACCTGGACGCATTCGTGGCCCGGCTCGCGCGGCGCATCGCATCGTTTCCCGCCGACGGGATCCGCACCGCCAAGCGGGTCATCAACCAGATCACCATGCCCGCCGCCGACGCCTTCCGCGCCGACGCCGTCCGGTTCCGCGCGCTCGTCGCCGGCGACAACGCCCAGGCCCGCACGGCCGCCCTGTTCGCGCAGGGCCTGCAGACCCGTGGCCCGCTGGAACTCGACCTCGGCGACCGCCTCGGAGCCCTGTGATGATGGAGGTCAGCATGACCAGCACCGACGCAAGCGGCAGCACCTCGGCTCAGATGCCCGAAGCCGGGACCATCGACATGAAGCTCGAGGTCGTGACGCTGCCCGTCTCCGATGTCGACCGGGCCAAACGCTTCTACCAGAGCCTCGGCTGGCGGCTGGACGCCGACATCGCCGTCGGCGACGCTTTCCGGGTGGTCCAGCTCACACCCACCCAGTCGGCCTGCTCGGTCGCCTTCGGCAAGGGCGTCACTACGGGCGAGCCGGGCTCGGTCCAGCGCCTGATCCTGGCCGTCGACGACATCGACGCGGCGCGGGCGGACTTCGTCAGCCGCGGCATCGAGGTCAGCGGGCTGTTCCACCTCGCCGGGGGACCTGTCCCCGGCCCCGACCCGGAAGGCCGCTCCTACCAGACCTACGCCTCGTTCAGCGATCCGGACGGCAACGGATGGCTACTCCAGGAGATCAAGACGCGGCTACCCGGCCGGGAGTGGTAGGACCGCGATTACCTCGACGCCGACCGTGTCATAGGTGCCTCGTGCCCGAGCGTCCCGGGTCGCGAGGGCCACCCCGTGCTGTTTGGCGGCCAGTGCCACGAGCGCGTCATAGACGGCGCCGCCTGCGATGCCGAGGCGGCTCAGCGTGTCCGGCAGTTTCCGGGCGGGAGAGCCGCCCAGGACCAGCGGCGAGGCGAAGCGGGCATTCAGTAGCCGGGCGGCATCGGCGGGGGACAGCCGGGCGTCGCCGGGCAGCCTCGTGAGAACGGAGTAGGTCTCGGCCAGCGCGTGACCGCTCAGCGCGATCTCCTGCCCGTTCCACCAGCGCACCACGTCGGCATGATCGTGATGTGAGCGGACCAGTAGAGGGACAGCGACGCTGGTGTCGACCGCGACCGTCACTTACGGCCCGCGTCGATGAGCGCGAAGACCACATCGTCATCCACCGGCGTGTCGCCGGATGCAACGAGCACACCGCCTTCCTCGACCAGGCGCGCAGTCCGGCCTGCGGGCACAATTTGTGCGCCGGCGCCATACGGCGTGATGTCGACCTTCGCGCCGGGTAGCAAGCCCAGGGCGTCGCGGATGGGCTTTGGCACGACGATCCGGCCGGCCTGAGCCAACCGTCTTTACCGTGGGCTCCCTCGCTTTCAGCGTTCCGGCGCTGGTGTCGCGGGAAGCTACACATGCAATCCGGGATCGCCGACCCGAAGTACTTGGCCGGTGACGCCGTGGCCCTGCTCGCTGAGCAGGTACGCGATGACGTCCGTGACCTGGTCGGGTGCGCACGGCATATCGACCTCGAAAGACACCGCGTTGACGGTGATGTCGCGCTCACGCAGCTCAAGCGCGAGCGCTCGCGTCAGCACGTCTGTGGGGGCCTTGGTTGCCGCGTATAGGCCGTGGGTCCTCAGGGAGGAACCGACCGCTGAGCTGGACAGGTTGACGATCGCACCGCCGTCGCGAAGGTGCTGGGCTGCCCGCTGGTTGACGACGAAGGTGGCCCGTGTGTTGATCCGGACTAGTGCATCGAACTCGTCAAGCTCGACCTTGGTTACGTCAGACGCGGTGATCCGGCTGCCGACAGCGTGGACGACGACGTCGATGCCGCCGAACGCTGCGATCGTCTCGGCGAAGAGCCTCTTCACGTCCAGATCGTCAGCGATGTCGGCGCGCACGGCCACAGCGTTGCCTTTGTTCGCGAGGATCGCATCGACGATCGACTCGGCCGCACGCTGGTCGTGGAAGTAGTTGACGACGACGGCGTAGCCGCGGGCCGCTAGGCAGCGGATCGCCGCCCGGCCGACGCCGCGGGACCCTCCGGTGACGATTGCCACGCGCCCCTCAGGCGACCCGTTGAGTGCGGTAGTCATAGCACGAGCTTGGATACCATCACGCCGCCTCGAACCGGTGTATTCCCCTTGACCCGACTACGGGCTTATCGTGACGCCATGCCCGTACCCAGGTCACCGGCCTTCAGGGGGCGTGCTCGCGAACGCCAGGCCCTTGACGGCCTGCTGGACCGTGTCCGCGGCGGCGAGAGCGCGGTGCTCGTCATCCGCGGCGAGGCGGGAATCGGCAAGACCGCGCTGATGCACTACTGCGCGCGGCAGGCATCGGGCTGCCAGCTAGCTCAGATCCACGGCGTGGAATCCGAGATGGAGCTGCCGCTCGCGGCGCTGCACCAGCTCTGCACGCCGATGCTGAGCAGCCTGGACGCGCTGCCGGAGCCGCAGCAGCGTGTGTTGCGAGTGGCGTTCGGGTTGACGTCCGAGCCTGCTCCGGACCGGTTCGTCCTGGGCCTGGCGGTCCTGACCCTGCTCGCTGAGAATGCCGCCGCGCGCCCGCTGATCTGCCTGATCGATGATGCCCAGTGGCTGGATGAAGCCTCGTCGCAGGTGCTCGGGTTCGTCGGACGGCGGCTGCTGGCCGAGCCGGTCGGCCTGCTGCTGGCCGTCCGGGAGGCAGCCGGCGAGCCGCTATTTCCCGGCCTGCCGGCGCTGCCCCTCGAAGGGCTTACCGACGAGGACGCGCGGGCTCTGTTGACGGCCGCGATCCCTGGTCACCTGGACAACCGGGTTTGCGACCGGATCGTCGCCGAGACCGGGGGGAACCCGCTGGGGCTGCTGGAGCTGGCCAGAGGGATGAGCGAAGCCGAACTGGCTGGCGGCTTCGCCGGCCCGCCCAAGGCCAGCCTGCCTGGCCACCTCCAGGGTAGGCTCCAGGACCACTACCTGCGCCGGGTTCAGGTGCTGCCTGGGCCGGCCCGGCAGCTCATGCTGCTGGCGGCGGCCGACCCGACCGGGGACGCCGCGCTGCTGTGGCGGGCCGCGCAGAAGCTAGGCCTGGGACCTGACGCGGTGGCCGCGGCCGATGCGGAGCAGTTGCTGGATATCGGCTCCCAGGTTCGGTTCCGCCATCCTTTGGTGCGGTCGGCTGCCTATGCGGCCGGATCCCCGGAGGATCGCCGTGCCGCCCACCTGACGCTCGCCACGGCGACGGATGCCCAGGCCGATCCGGAGCGCCGGGTGTGGCACCTGGCGGCTGCGGCCACCGGACCCGACGAAGACGTGGCCGCCGCGCTCGAGCAGGCGGCGGCGAAGATCCAGGCCCGCGCCGGGCTGGCGGCCTCGGCGGCCTTCCTCCAGCGGTCGGTGATGTTGACCGCCGAGCCGGGACGGCATACCGAACGGGCCCTGGCGGCAGCCCTCGCGCACCTGCACGCCGGCGCGTTCGACATCGCGCTAGCCCTGCTGGCCCGAGCCGAGGCCCACGCGGTCGACGATCTCCAGCGTGCCCGGGTGGAGATGCTCCGAGGACAGGTCGAGTGGGCATCCGTCACCGGACGCGAGGCGCCCGTTCTGCTGATGCAGGCGGCCAAGAGACTCGAAACACTCGATGCGGAGCTCGCCCGGGAGACGTACCTTCACGCCTGGGTGGCGTCCCACCTCGCTGGTCCTCTCGCCGGACCCGGCGGGCTACTGCTGGAGGTTTCCCGAGCGGTACAAGCGGCCCCTCAGCCGGCGGGGGCTCCGCGGCCTGGTGACCTCCTCCTCGACGGTCTGACGACGATGATCATCCAAGGGCGTGCGGCAGCAGAGCCGACGTTGCGGCGAGCAGTGTCCGCTTTTCTTGGTGATCAGGTGTCTGGGGAGGAGTGGCTGCAGTGGGGGATTTTCGCTCAGATGGCGGCCATGGCCGTCTGGGACTTCGATAGCTGGATGGCGTTGAGCGCCCGGCATGTCGAGTTCGCCCGCGCCTTGGGTGCCCTGGCCCCGTTGTCCATCGCCTTGAACGGACGCGGGAGCGTGGCCACGCACTGCGGCGACTTCGAGACCGCGACGTCGCTGGCCGCAGAGAAGGACGTAGTCAACGAGGTGACCGGGATCCGGCTGGCTACCACCTGTGATCTTCTACTCGCCGGGTACCGGGGCCGGCCTGCGGAAGCGGTACCGCTCTTCACGGCGACCATGGAGGACTCGACGGCTCGCGGGGAGGGACTCGCCGTTCAGATG
>Ga0307305_10000650_pt1 | contig 12970 bp, 12 predicted proteins | sample ER_DNA_186_FD_194512 | JGI IMG/M metagenome (GOLD analysis project Ga0307305, IMG submission 194512) | Bulk soil microbial communities from the East River watershed near Crested Butte, Colorado, United States - ER_DNA_186 | ecosystem: Environmental > Terrestrial > Soil > Floodplain | place... | reverse complement strand
GTCACCACGGTCGCCGACATCATGGGAGCAGACCCGCGCATCGGGCGTGCCTTCCTCAACGCGGGTCTTGGGTACGGTGGCTACTGCTTCCCCAAGGACGTCGCCGCCCTCAAACATCTCTCGGAGCGCTTCGGATACCCCTTCCCATTGCTGAGCGAGGTCGAGCGGCTGAACGAGGAAGCCGTCGAAGCGACCGCCGCGAAGCTGCGGGAGGCACTCTGGAACCTGGAAGGTAAGCGGATCGCGATCCTGGGGCTTGCGTTCAAGCCCGACACCGACGACGTCCGCTTCTCGCCCGCCCTTTCACTCGCCCGGCTACTCTTGGCTTCCGGTGCCCAGGTGGTCGGCTGTGATCCTCGAGCGGCCGGTGGAGCGAAGGATGAGTTGCCCGAGCTCGAACTCGCGAACGACGTCTACGAGGCCGCCACGGGAGCCCATGCGCTCGTGATCGGAACGGAGTGGCCGGAGTTCCGTGGGTTGGAGCTTTCCCACCTCCGCGAGGTCATGACGTATCCGCTGATCGTCGACGGGAGGAACCTGCTGGACCCGGCGGATCTCGTCGGCTCGGGCTTCTGGTACTACCCGACGGGACGTCCGCCCGTGATCCCCGAGCCGTCTCGACCGGAGGGCGGTTCCGATGACGGCAGTCGGGGTGCTCCCGCGCCGCGGCAGCCAACCCCACTGCGGTGAAGACCGGCCGCGCCGTCGTCACGGGGGGAGCCGGATTCGTCGGCTCCCATCTGTGCGATCGCCTCCTGGCCGAAGGTTGGTCGGTCGTCTGTATGGATTCGCTCCTGACCGGCAACCGGGACAACCTCGCATCATCCACGGCGACCGGTCGATTCAGCTTCGTGGAAGCTGACGTCACGGCCGAGCTGGACGTCGATGGCGACCTCGACTGGGTCTTCCATCTCGCTTCTCCCGCTTCGCCCCGTGACTACCAGGAGCATCCGATCGCCACGCTGAAGGTTGGCGCCCTCGGAAGCCTGAATGGCTTGGACCTGGCGCAACGCAAGGGCGCGGGATTCTTCCTCGCGTCCACCTCAGAGGTCTACGGCGATCCGCAGATCCACCCACAACCGGAGAGCTACTGGGGCAACGTGAATCCGATCGGGCCGCGCTCGGTCTACGACGAGGCCAAGCGCTTCGCCGAGGCTGCGACCATGGCCTATCACCGTGTCCACGGCCTCCCGGTGCGGATCATCAGGATCTTCAACACGTACGGGCCCCGGATGCGGCGGCACGACGGGCGCGCGGTGCCGAACTTCATCCATCAGGCGCTCACCGGCCAACCGATCACGGTCTACGGCGATGGCTCACAGACCCGTTCACTCTGCTATGTCGACGACCTCATCGAAGGGATCTGGCGCGTCCTCCGAGCCGACCTCACGGGACCGATCAACCTCGGAAGCACGGAAGAGGTCTCCGTGCGGCACCTCGCGGAACTCATCCGCTCGCTGGCCAACAGCCCATCCGAGCTCATCTTCGAAGAGCGCCCCGTCGACGACCCGGAGGTCCGGCGCCCGGACACCACGCTGGCGCGGGAGCTCCTCGGTTGGCAGCCTGTCGTCTCGCTCCACGACGGCCTCCAGAAGACCTTGGATGCGCTGCGAGATGCGTCGGAGGTCCGGGCGTCGACGCCCGAACGATGATGAGCGGTCCAGTGGGTCCGCTACCGGTGCCCTTCGTTGGTGGCCGCGACGACGTGCAAGCCGTCTGATCTGACCAGGTTGGCGAGGAGACCGCTCTGCATCACGAAGGCGGCAGCCTCGAGCCGCGAATGCACCTCGAGTTTGCCCAAGATGTTCTGGATGTGCGTCCTCGCGGTTTGCGGGCTGATGACGAGGGACCGGGCGATCGAGTCGTTGTCCGAGCCTTGGGCGAGCAGCGCCAAGACCTCCCGCTCTCGGGTCGTCAAACGAGCGATCCTCTCGAAGCCCCGATCTTGGTCGCGCTTGCGGCGCAGCAGGTCGCTGAGCAATGGACCGAGCATCCCCGGCGGCACGAGCGTGTCGCCGTGATGGACCGCCTTCGTGGCTTGGATCAGCTCCGCGAGCGGAGACTCCCTCGTCAGGTACCCACTGGCGCCGGCATCGAGGACCTCGATCAAGCTCCGGTAATCCTCTCGGGCGCTCAGCACCAACACCTGGCACTCGGGTACACGAGCCTTGATGGTGGCGGTCGTCCGGGCGCCGTCCGACATCGGGAGATCGACGTCGAGGATCGCCACGTGGGGCAAGGAGCGCTCCGCCTCTGAGACGGCTTCCAGGCCGTCCCGCGCCTCGGCCACGACGTGGATCTCGGCTTCGCTTTCGAGAACCGCCCGCATGGCCTCACGGAACAGCGCATGTCGGTCGGCCAAGAGGACCCGGATGCGGTCCGGTCGTTGCGTCAAAGCACCCTCTCCCTACGTCAGCGTCCGCTGGACGAGCCTGACGTTACCGACCGCCCGCAGCCGCGGCACGCACCGGAAACCGTATCGGAGATACGGCGTTCGCATGAGAGCCGTAGTGCCGATAGAGGAGCCGGCTGCGCGTGGAGCCTCAACCAGCCGCCGCGTTCGGGGAGCCGGGGTCATAGGGGGCGGTCGCGATCGAGGGAAGGGGCACGAGGTGATGACGGACGGCCATGGTCGCGGCCTCGAGGCGCGAGTGCACCTGGAGCTTGGTCAGGATGCTCTGAACATGGGTCCGGACGGTATTGCGGCTGATGCCCAGTCGGCGCGCGATCGTCCCTCCGTCGGCCCCCTCCACGAGGAGGCTCAGCACCTCCCGCTCGCGCGTGGTGAGCTGAGCGACGAGCAGGGCGATGCCGTCGGAGGTTCCACGACGATGACCTGCTGAGACGAGCCGATGGGGAAGGACCACCTGGCCTTCGACGACAGCTTCCATCGAGCTGATGAACCTGCCCACGGGTGTGTCCTTCGTGAGATACCCGCGGAATCCGACCTCGAGAGCGTCGTCCACCGCTCTGCCGTCGTCGAGTGCCGTGACGGCCACCAGCTTCGTCTCGGGCCATCGCTCCAGGATCTCCCGTCCCACCACGAGGCCGCTGCGGTCAGGAAGGCCGATGTCCATCAAGACGACATCGGCGTGCTCCGTCTCGAGGAAGGCGATCGCGTCACGCCCATTCGTGACGGACGCGCACACGCCCATCCCGGCGTCGCGGAGCGCCGCACCGATCGCCTCGGCGAACAGGACATGATCATCAACGATCAGGACGCGAATCGTGGCGCCTCCCTTCGATCGACGGGTAGGACCATCTGGAAGTCTGCACCGGGAGATCCCGGGCCCACCCAGACCATCCCACCGTGGGCTTCGACGACTCGACGGGTGATGAAGAGCCCGAGACCGCTGCCGCGTCCTCGTCGCGAACCTGCCTCGCCTCGGACGAATGGGTCGAAGATCGATTCCCGCTCCTCGGCAGGGATACCGGGGCCCTGGTCGCGGACGCTCAGCCGCAACCTGGGTCCCTCATCCACGATCCGCACCACAACAGGACTTCCCGGCTCGGAATATGCGACGGCATTCCGAACCAGATTCGCAACGGCCGCCCGGAGGTGCGTGGGGTCGACCTCAGCCATCGCCGGATGCGGCGCGATCACCTCGATCGAGTGGCTCGTGATCTCCTTCCGATACGGATCCACCGCGGCCTCCACCAGCTCGGTCACGTCCTGGAAGCTGGGGCTCAGGGGGCGGCTCCCGACGGCCCATCCGAGGATCTCTCCCATGTCCCCCACCAGTTGCTCCAGCTCGCGAAGCGATGACGCGAGGAGGGCGTCGCCTCCTGATGAGCCCCGAGCCGCGAGCAACTCAAGCGCCGCCTTGATGCTGAGGAGCGGCCCGCTCAGTTCATGGGCGGTCCAGGCGAGCCCAAGGTCGATCTCCATGTTCCGACGACGTTCCCTCGCGGTGGCCGCGAGCAGGGGCAGGATCTCATCGAGCAACGAGGTGACCGCCCGGACGCGAGGCCTGAGCTCCGCCTCCCCGCTCCCCACCATGAGGACCGCGCGATCGACCTCGTAGGCGGTCACGTGCTTCGCACCCACCGCCGCACCGAACCGGCGTCGCAGAGCGGTTCGCTCCGGGGCCGTCAGCATCGTCCACGCGGGGATCGTCCCCATCCGATCTTGGAGGTGCTGGCGCCCGGTGGCTCTCACCCCGGATGCGACCGAGAGCTCGAGCGTGCCCTGACGCTCGCTCCACCAGAAGCAGACCGGAACACCGGATCCCTGACTGATCGAATCGGCGGCGATCTGCAGTGCCGCTTCGGGCTCCACGACCCGTACGAGCTCGCGCCTGAGCTCGGCAGCCTCTTCGAAGGAGACGAGCGCTCGACGGAGTCGATCCCGCTCAGCGGTTAGCTCGTAGATGAGCCTTGCCGACGAAAGAGCTGCAGGCTCCACGTCGTCCTCGATCCTCGTCCCATCGGACGTCTCGAGCGTGGTCAACGGTTGATCGATGATCCCGGAATGAGATATGCCCCTCCGCATGTCCCTCCCTCGGCCGGGGGAACCGAGCTGGCCCGGTGAGAACCGCACCGGACCTCTGTTTCCCGATATCGACGAACCGAAACGTCTGCCAGATGGGCCGGACCTCCCGGAGGCCCCATGTTCAGGGGGTGCCTTACCGGTTGATCAGGCTAATCCGAATAGCGTAGTTTCCGACCCTACAACGCATATCGCGTTCTCGCAAGAGGGTGACCGTCTTACGTCAAAAAGATGTCCAGATGGTGAAGACCCATCCTATGCGCCAAGCCTTCCCGACAGCGTTCCCGGGCTTCGGAAGGCTCTAGGACCGCGGAGAGCGTTCAGGCTATGGTGTCTTTGCGAGCAATCGTCCCCCCTGGCCAGGAAAGATACGGTCACGGGTCCAGTCTCACCGCATAGCCACGACGACGTAGCTGTTCTAGAGTGCGGACACCTTCCCAGGACCGAGTCGCGCAACGGCGAGGACGCGGAACATGGCATCCATGGCCCTGGAGATCGGGGGAGCCCTTCGGCGCGCGCGGCTCGCGCGTGGGATGACGTTGAAGCAACTCTCGGTCGCCTCAGCAGGGCGTTTCAAGCCCACGTCCGTCGCCGGATACGAGCGCGGGGAGCGCAGCATCTCGGTGGTTCGCTTCTGCGAATTGTGCCGGCTGGTCGGGGTGCCGCCCGACCGGCTCCTCGGCGAGATCCTCCGGGCGGCCCGGGCCGATCCGGACCTCGTGATCGACCTCACGCATCTCGAGAGGCTCGGGCCCTCGGAGGGTGAGTTGCTCACGGGCTTCGTCCAGCAAGTGGCGTCGCTCCGCGGGTCAGGGGAGGTCGAAAGGATCACCCTGCGGGCCGGCGACATCGAAGTGCTCGCGTCAGCGTCCGGCCAGCGGCCGGACGAACTCAAAGAGGTACTCGGTACGGCCCATCGGGGCGCGGAGCGACAGGATCCTCAGGCCGAACGACGTTCGTAACGGGTATTGAGATAGGCAACGGTCTCTCGGAGACCGTCCTCCAGACCGGTCGTTGGGGACCAGCCGAGCGCCGAGCTGGCGAGACCGTTGTCGAGCGCGATCCGCCGGAGCTCCCCCGCCGGCTGCGGACCCGATCGCGCGTCCGGGCTGACCCCGATGATCGACGCGAGCATCTCGTGGATCTGATTCACGGAGGTCTCGATGCCGGTTCCGATGTTCACGAGCGTGTGCGGTGCGCGATCGAGGGCGAGGACGAAGGCCCGAACGGTGTCGTGGACGTAGACGTAGTCGCGGGTCTGCTCACCGTCTCCGAACACCACCGGCTGCCTGCCCGAAAGGAGCGCGGAGGCGAAGATCGAGATCACGCCTGCCTCACCGTCGGGGTCCTGGCGCGGGCCGTACACGTTGCCCAGGGCCAGGGCCGTGAAGTCGAGGGATCGCTGAGCGGCGTAGAAGTCGAGGTACTCGAGGACCGCCTTCTTGCTGATGCCATAGGGAGACTGGGGATGGGAACCGGTCGCCCGGGCTTCCGTAACGGGCAGATCTGATGGCTCGCCATAGATCGTCCCTCCGGACGCTGCGTAGACGATCTTCCGGGCGCCGGCCGCGGCCGCGCACCTCAGCACGTTCAGCGACCCCAGGATGTTGACGCTCGCATCGTGATCGGGATCCTCGAGCGAGGGACGTACCCCTGACTGCGCCGCCAGGTGCATCACCACCTCCGGCCGGTGAAGCTCGAAGGGTTCCAGCAGCGCATCGTCGCGGATGTCGACTCCGACGAACGTGAACCCGCCGTCGTCCTCGGCCGCCGCGAGGTTCTCTCTCCTCCCGGTGGCCAGGTTGTCCACCCCGACCACCCGGTGCCCCCCGGCGAGCAGGTGATCGCACAGGTGGGATCCGATGAATCCTGCGCTCCCGGTGACGGCGACGGTGGTCATGAGCGTCCCACCAGCTGCTAGGGGGTCTTGACGAACTTCAGCTCGAACAGTCGGCCGTCGTTCTCGTTCGGGTTCACGTTGTTGTCGACCCCGCTGGCGGTCAGGTACAGGTGACTCCTTCCGCCGTCCGTTCCGGGAGCGAAGGTGATCCCCGAGGCCGAGGCGATCCCGAGACCGGTGAGGTCGATCTTCTGGACCAAACCGCCCTTCATCGTGGTCTCGAGGATGAACCGCTGCCGGCTACTGACGATGAAAAGGTGCTTGCCCCTGACGGCCACGTCCTCGGCCGTCGTGAACCCGTACTTGTGGGTCCCGAAGCTCCCCACGATGTCGTCTCGGGTGCCGAACCTCCTGTCTCTGCCACGGTGGATCTTGTACACGCGCCTGTTGGTCGAATCCGACACGATCAGCATGGGCTTGCGCCCACCGAACCACGCGAGACCTTCCGGATCGAAGGAGCCGAAGCGGTGCATCTGCAGGACCGTCTTGACGACATCATCGCGGGTGCCGAGCTTCTTGTCCTTCCCTCGCCCGACCCGGAAGACCCGATCGAGATCGTCGTCCGTGACGAACAGGACCTGGTGCTTGTTGTCCCATGCGAGGTCCTCGGGTTCGTGCGTGAACTTCTTGAACGTTCCCGTCGCCATGAGCCGTCCACCCCGCTTGGCGACGAAGAGGTTCTTGCCCTTCCACAGCGCTGGCATCTCATCGACTTCCGCGTCTGAGATCAGGAGCTTCTTGGTCCTGGGGTTGTACGTCAGACCCATCGGATCGGGACTCTTGGTGGGCCACGAGGAGGTCATCGTCACCCTCACGAGTGATGCTTTGGTGGCAGCCGAGGCCGGCACGGTCGACGGCAGCAGCGAACAGACGACGGAGACGAACAGGGCGGTTCGCAGAGCTCTCTTCATCGTGGACCTCGTTGTCGGGGAGTAGGAACCATATGTTCTGCGGAGCCACCAACCATCGGCCGAACGGCGTAGATGGCTTGGTTCAGCCGGATGGCGCTCCCCGACCCGAGGTGTCCGCGAGGGCCGCGGTGGGGCGCCGGCGCGGCGAAACCACGCCCGCGCCCCACCGCCCTCGGCGGTTCAGTTCAGCTTCTGCAGGACCATCTTCGTGAGGAGGCGCTGGTGCCACGTGTTCCAGAAGTCGGCGTGCAGGGAGCCGCCGGGCACCATCGCGCCCATCATCATGTCCGACACCAGATGGCACCGGGCGAGCTTGCAGTTGGAGATCCCGTACCGGATGTTCACCTTGATCGCGGGCAGCTGGACGGGATGGGTCCTCGGGCAGCCGGTCTTGTGACTTCCGTAGGCGACGTGGCTCCGGTGATTGACCGAGTCCGTGACGATCCTCCCCGCCTTCATCCTCCCGCACATCGGGAAGATGATCTCCCCGCGCACGTACGTGTGCCCGACGGACCTTCCTGAGCAGTCGATCCGGGCCGTCTTGGACAGCGCGGTTCCGTCGCAGTTCCACCCCGAGTACTTCCCGATGGAGTGGACGCCCCCGGCGATCATCCGGAAATTCTTCGGGAACGGGTTGGTGCGCCGCCCGGGCAGGAGGCCCGATCGGTAGTAGATCTTGATCCGTCGCGGCGTGACGATCGTCCCGTTGCCGCGCATGAGGGTCGGCGCCCAGTACGCGGCGGTCTCCCCTGCCATGTCACAGTTCGTCCTCGCACGGAGCATCGACCGGTAGGTCGAGAACGCACCGGTGCTCCTGTTCCCGAAGAAGTCATGCATGTGAGACGCCCCGGGATGCCTCGGGTACACGATCGGGTCATCCTTGGCTCGATGGGCGAAGAGGCAGTCGACGATGAACTTCTGGTCGGCGTGGGCCGACGTCGAGAACGGGACGATCAAGCTTGCCACCACGATCGTGGTGAGGATCAGCGATCTCCGCACGATTCCCTCCTTCCGGCGACGCGGCCGGCGCATGCGCGGGCCCGCGATCGCTGGGGTCGTTGTGTTCGCTGGGTTGCCTTCGCACCTCGATGGTTCAGGAGTTGAGCTGTGCCTGTACCAGCTGCTCGAGCACGGACTGGTCCCAGGTGTTCCAGAAGTCGGCATGGAAGGTGCTGCCGGGCAGATCGCCCATCATGTCGGAGGACAGGGAGCACCCCGCCGCGATGCAGTTCGAGACCCCGTAGCGGATGTTGACCTTGATCGCCGGGAGCTGGACGGGATGGTCCGCGGGACATCCGGTCTTGTTCGATCCGTAGGCGACGTGGCTCCTGTGGTCGGTTGAATCCGTGACGACCGCCCCTGCTGCGTCCAGCCGGCCGCACATAGGGAAGATGACTTCGCCCCGGACGTAGGTGTGACCCGGGGTTCCGCCTGAGCAGTCGATCCGCACGGTCGGCGAGAGCGCCGTGCCGTCGCAGTTCCAACCCGAGAGGACGCCCGCGGTCGCCATCCCACCGGCGACCATCCGGAAGTCGGGCGGGAACGCGATGACCTTCGCATCCGGCTTGGGTCGGTCCCGGTAGTAGATCTTGATCCGGCGTGGCGGGATCAGCGTTCCGTCCTTGCTCAGCAGTGCCGGCGCCCAATATGCCGCTGTGTCTCCTGCCTCCTCGCACGTCGTGCCGCCGGCGAGCATCCCGGCGTACGTCGAGGATGCGTTCGTCGTGGTGTTCCCGAAGAAGTCGTGGAGATGCGAAGCCCCCGGCTGCTTCGGGTAGACGATCGGATCGTCGGGAGCTCGATGACTCGGCCGGCAGTCCGTGAAGAAGGTTTGCCCCGCAGCATGCGCGGACGGCAAGACCTCGATGATGAGCAGCGCTCCCAGGATGATGACCAGCCACGATCTGCGCATGGTCTCCCCCCTCTCGGTTCGCGACCCGGCCAGACCGTCGGGCCTCCCTCTCCCCCCCTTGTCGGCGCATCTGACGGTGGACCTTGAATCCCAACGGTGCGATCACATCCAGGTCTTGACAGGAACAGAGAGTCGTCCGGATCACGTCGGCGTCGGCACGTCGCGAACCGCGATCCGATCTGAGGGGAAGCCCGAACACCGCGGGGACGCTACAGGACCCATCGTTGGATCGGAACCAGGCGGCACCGCGCCCATCCCTCGAGCCGTTCACATCCCTTGCACGGGATGCACCCATCGGCGCAACGGGGCGCGAGCGGTCGACGGGGCACATCCGCAGGCCGGCAACGATCATCGCGGCACGCTCCGTCGTTAAACCTCTTCGAACGTCGAAATCGCGTGAAGATCGCCGCGTCCACCACCTCGTCGGGCCACACAGCGAGGAGCATCCGATACCCCATGGGGGTATCCTCCCGGCGACCCGAGGAGGTCTCGATGGTTGGCTATGACGACAACAAGGATCGGCTGCTCGTTCGGCTTCGCCGGATCGAGGGTCAGGTCCGCGGGATCCAACGGATGGTTCAGGAGGACACCTACTGCATCGACATCCTCACGCAGATCACCGCGGTCACCGGTGCTTTGAACAAGGTCGCCGTGTCGTTGCTGGAGGACCACCTCGGACATTGCGTCGCGGACAGCCTCGTCGTAGGAGCGGACGCCGACGCGAAGGTGCGCGAGGCGGCGCTCGCCGTGCAGCGCCTCTTGCGGGCCTGAGCGGATGATCGACGCCGTCGTCCACGCGCTCTCCGTCGCCTTCGGCATGACCTGGGAGATCCTGTGGCCCCTGATCTTGGGGTTCACGCTGTCGGGCATCGTTCAGGCCGTCGTGTCCAAGCGGGAGATGACGAAGCTGCTCCCCGACGACTCGCCCCGCACGCTCGCCGTCGCGGCGGGGCTCGGCGCGGCCTCGTCGTCCTGCTCCTACGCGGCGGTGGCGCTCGCGCGATCGCTGTTCAGGCGCGGCGCCGACTTCACCGCCGCCATGGCCTTCGAGTTCGCGTCCACGAACCTCGTGATCGAGCTGGGGATCCTGCTCGCGGTCCTGATCGCGTGGCAGTTCACGGCCGCCGAGTTCGTCGGCGGCATCTTCATGATCGTGATCCTCACCCTGATCTTTCGTCGCGCCCTGTCGCCGTCGCTCGTCGAGGAGGCGAGGGCGAACGCCGACCGCGGCCGCGCCGGGCGGATGGAAGGCCATGCAGCGATGGACATGAGCATCGGGGACGGGTCGCTCGCCTCTCGCCTGCTGTCGGATCGAGGCTTCACGGCGACGAGCCACTTCTTCGTGATGGATTGGGCATCGATCTGGATGGACATCGCGATCGGCCTCCTGATCGCGGGCGCGCTCGCCGCGTGGGTCCCGGAGTCCTTCTGGCAGGCGTTCTTCTTCGTCGATCACCCGCTGGTCGCGAAGCTGTGGGGACCGCTGGTCGGGCCGCTGGTCGCGATGCTCTCGTTCGTCTGCTCGATCGGGAACGTCCCGCTGGCGGCCGTGCTCTGGAACGGCGGGATCAGCTTCGGCGGCGCGATCTCGTTCATCTTCGCCGATCTCATCGTGATCCCGATCCTTCGGATCTACCGGAAGTACTACGGGAAGCGGATGACCCTGTTCCTGTTCGTGACCTTCTACGTCACGATGGCGGCGGCGGGGCTGATCGTCGAGATCCTGTTCGGGGCGCTGGGCTTGATCCCCACCGAGCGGAACGCGCAGGTCGTGGAGTCATCGGTCAGCTGGAACTACACGACCGTGCTCAACCTGTTCTTCCTGACGATCGCCGCCGTGTTGGTCGCTCGGTTCCTGCGGACGGGAGGGCCGGCGATGCTCCGCGCGATGAGCGCACCGCCGAGCTCAACCACCGCGGCTGCCGGCCAAGCCGTCTACACGTGCCCGATGCATCCCGAGATCGCGCGACACGAACCCGGGACGTGCCCCATCTGCGGCATGGACCTCGTCGGAACGCCGCCGGCAGGATCAGCGCACGGCCCGTCCGGTCACTGATCCACCGGATCGAACCGCGAGAGGGAGAACGGCCCGATCGTCACGCCCGTGACGCGGCCGTCGCCCCGCCGATGGAACACGACGGGCTCGCCGGATTCCCGGACCCCCGGCTGGACCGTGTACCGGTCCGGTCCATCCGCCGGAGCGAGCGTCGGCCGCCACTCCGGCGTCTCCGGGTCGATGAAGGTGAGGGCGCCGTCGCGCCATTCGAGTCGGAAGAGCAGCGGCTCGTCCTCGGCGTGGCCGTACAGACCGATCAGGGCGCGATACACCTCCGGTGTCGGAGGCGGCACCTCGGCGGGCTCGACCGCGTCCGCCGCGGCTCGGAGCGCGACGGACGCGAGCGTCATCGCCAGCTCGTCCGCGTCCGCGATGCCGTTCAGGAGCGCGATCGCCCCGACGGCGGCTTCGCCAAGGTGGAAGCACACGTTCGTGATGAACCCCGGGAGCCCGCCCGAATGCTGGATCCAGGTCACGCCGTCCTTCCGCTTGGCGTACCACGAGATGCAGAAGGCCTCGGTCCACTCGTCGTCGCCGAGATAGCGAGGACGGTGCATCTCCCCGAGGGTCGAGCCGGCGAGGATCTGGCCGCCGTTCCGCGCGCCCCCGCCCTCGTGGAACTGCACCCCGACCCAGCGAGCCAGATCGTCGACGCAGGACCAGAGACCGCCCTCGGCGAAAACGTCCATCCCCCACGGGTTCGCCGGTCGGAGCTCATCGGACATCCACCGGCCCTGGTACCCGGCGGCGCGGCGGGCCTCGAGGTCCCCGCGGAGCGGGTCGAACGACGTGGCATCCATGCCCAGCGGATCCAGGATCTGCTCACGGACGTAGGGGACGTACGGCACACCGGAGACGCGGGCGACGATCTCCCCCAGCAGCTGGTACCCCAGGTTCGAGTACTTCTGTTGGGTGTTCGGCGGGACGCGGGTTCCGATGTCGCCCACGCGGGCGAGGTTCCGCAGCGGGGAACCCTCGTACCGGTTGAGTGTCCAGTCGGTGTCCGGAGGGTCGCCCATCAGCCCCGACTCGTGCGAGAGCAGGCGCCGGATCGTGACCGTCTCCACCGCACCGAACGGGCTGATGGCATCGCGCAACTCCGGAAGGTGCGCGACCGCGGGATCGTCCAGGTGGAGCTTTCCCTCGTCCCGGAGCTGCATGATCGCGGTACCGGTGAACGTCTTCGTGATCGAGGCGATCCGGTAGAGCGTCCGTCCGTCGGGGGCACGGCGGCCGGCCAGATCGGCGAAACCGTAGCCGCCGGACCACACGAGCTCATCACCGACCACGACGCCGGCCGCCGCGCCCGGCAGGCGATGCTCCCGAACGAACGAGGCCACGGTCCGCTCGAAACGCTCCCCCAGGTCGGCCACCGCCGACACGGGACCCGCCATCACACGCCCTTCAGGTACGCGACCGTCTCGGCCAGCCCGTCCTCCAGGTGGGTCCAGGGCTTCCACGCGAGCGCCGAGGATGCGGTGGAGATGTCGAGGGCGCTCCTCCGCAGCTCGCCGGGCGGGAGCGGGCCGTGCTCCGGCTCGCCGTCGAACCCGATGATGTCCGCGAGCAGGCGATAGAGGCCGTTGACGCTTGTCTCCAGGCCGGTGCCGATGTTCACGAGCTTCCCGGACCCCCGATCGATCGCCTGCACGAACGCGTGCACCACGTCGTCGATGAAGACGTAGTCGCGGGTCTGGTTGCC
>Ga0307305_10000646_pt1 | contig 12992 bp, 12 predicted proteins | sample ER_DNA_186_FD_194512 | JGI IMG/M metagenome (GOLD analysis project Ga0307305, IMG submission 194512) | Bulk soil microbial communities from the East River watershed near Crested Butte, Colorado, United States - ER_DNA_186 | ecosystem: Environmental > Terrestrial > Soil > Floodplain | place... | reverse complement strand
GCTTCGGAGGTATCGCCCGTCTGAGCAGGCCGTGCCTCGGGCTTGGTCGTGCTCGGAGAGGTCGATTTTTCTTCGACCTTGTCCGGTTGCTTGCTTGGCTGATCAGCGGAAGGCTTTGCCGTCTTCTCTGCGGTCGCAAATTTCGCTTTTGTTGAGGCGGCTTTGGGTTTCGGTGGCGCAGGCTTTATGTCAAGCGGCGGACCAGCCGCAATTCTTTGGGGGCAAACCTGCGCGTCGCAGCCCGCCAACCTCGGAGCGGGGCAGGCGCAACCGAGGAGGCTTGCAGATAATGTGCAAATCAGGAGTCGTTCTCATGCAATTCCCTCCAAGGGTGCAGAGTCCCACTCGCAGTTCTTGCGACGAACTTTGATTTGACTAATGCCGACTAATTTACCGTGATTAAAGTGTAAATTGCCTGCATGGTTAACGCCGCAGGTTTCGCCCTACGGTTTGCCGGCCAAAAGCTCAGGGCGATATTCGAAGTGCATCGTGTCGAAATGGTACCAATAGCCACCCCAGATGAAGCCGTGTGTCTCAAAAATCCGCACGACCTGAATTGGGATTCGGTTTCGCCATCGGGGTTGCGTTCGGCTGCGGGAAGTCCACCGCCAATAGTCTGCAAATTTCGTGTTGATGTCGATGGCAGCCCCGTAGGCGTGCATCGATTTTGCGGGCGAGCCGGCAATCTTTCGGCAGTTATAGGTCCCGGCCATCGGCACCAGATATTTCACCAAATGATCCGGTAGCGCATCGAGTTCGCGAGAAACGTTTTCAAGCGCCTTGGCAACACCATTCACCGATGTGATCGGAACCTGGCCACCGGCGTGTTTGGGAAGCCAATCGATTGTGCGCAAATTTCTGACGACTTCGTTCTTGTTGCAATCGCCGTACATGGCAACGAATAGCGGCTCAAAACGAACTCGGCCAGGGTCGGAATTCTTTTCCGGCTGGTTTGGCTCGGTTCCCACCGGGTATCGCGCATAGAACATGTCGTCGATGTCAGGGCTTTCCAGAAGGTCCTGGAATGTCTTGTTGGCCCGGCCGTCGGAGAGTCGAAATTTCATCCCGTTATTCAGGATCAGAAATTCACTGTCGTAACCGGCAATCTGGTCCGGATAAGACCGCACGAGCCTGTCCAGATGGTCTTTGATGTTGGCCGCAGCCACGCCGTAGGAGTCTTCGCCTCTTGCGACAACGCAAAGCGCATTCATGGCGATGACTGCGAAAGCAAAAATGAATCCCTGCGTGCCGATGGAGCCTGCGTGTCTTGCGGAATCAGGCTGCCGGCTTCTCCTCCGGGGGAGGAACCAGGGGAACTGAAGATTGCTTGGGCCGATCGGCATCGTTCGTAGGCTGAGGGAAGTATTTCAGAATCGTTTGCTCCAGCAATTTGCAGATATCTTCGGCCATCTCCAAGTCCTCTGATTTCTCGATTGCAGATGCGCAAGCGTCCATCGGGTTCCTCCTGTGTGCACGAAATTTAATCCCCGGTTATCGATGAGTCGGGGCCTGAGCGTGAAGTAACACTGCACCGCTCGAGTGTATTGGTGAGGCGGTCCTTCTGCCATGTCGGGTCGGCAAGGCGCCCTTCTGGAATGGCCAAAGCCCGGGGCACTATTCCGAACTGTCGGCCCCGTTGACGAAAAATCTTCACGTCCGCGAGTGCATGGCCTGCGACAACTTGGTCGCCAAGGTTACGAATTTTCAATCGCAGAGAAAGGCGGCGGTAATGTCGAACCGCCTATCAAGCACGCCATCACTCTGGGACATCAGAGATTCTATTTACAGTGGAGACAACAATATGAGCCAACTGCTTCCTGCCAGAGCGGAGCGCAAGGGGTTTTCTGCGCGTCGGCTGGTCCTGCTTGCATCGGCCGCCGGCCTTGCCATTGCCGCGGTTGCCGCCGCGCCCTCGAGCTTTGACGGGTCGAAACTTCCATCTTTCACAACATCCGCCCGCGCGGACAGCGTTCAACCGTCGGCCGGATTTGCCGATGTCGTCGCGAAGGTAAAGCCGGCCGTGATTTCGGTCCGCGTCAAGATCGACGAGGCCGCAACGACGACAGCCATGGGTGAAAGCGATGACGGCGAGGCGAATCCGCGGTTTCCCTTCGAAAAATTCTTCGAGCAATTCGGTCGGCAGGGCATGCCGCAGGCAATGCCGCGCGGCAGGCAAGGCGTAACCGGCGAAGGCTCCGGCTTTTTCATTTCAGCAGACGGCTATGCCGTGACCAACAATCACGTCGTCGATGGCGCCAAGACCGTACAGGTTACGACCGATGATGGCGCAGTCTATAAGGCGAAAGTTGTCGGCACCGATGCGAAGACCGACCTGGCGCTTATCAAGGCCGAATCCGACAAGAGCTTTCCCTTCGTGAAGTTCGCTGATCGCGAACCGCGTATCGGCGACTGGGTCGTCGCCGTTGGAAATCCGTTCGGTCTTGGTGGCACGGTGACTGCCGGCATCGTTTCGGCGCGCGGACGTGATATCGGAGCTGGTCCCTACAACGACTATATCCAGATCGATGCGCCGATTAATAAAGGCAATTCGGGCGGACCGACCTTCAATCTGGAAGGCAACGTCATCGGCGTGAATACCGCTATTTTCTCGCCGTCGGGTGGCTCGGTCGGCATTGGTTTTGATATCCCCGCCGACGCCGCAAAGATGGTCGTGGCCCAGCTTAAAGAGAACGGCTACGTCGATCGGGCCTGGTTGGGTGTGCAGGTTCAGCCGGTCACGGCGGAGATTGCCGACAGCCTTGGTCTCAAGAAGGCGGAAGGCGCCATTGTCGCGGAACCGCAAGCCGATAGCCCTGCCGCGAAAGCCGGGGTTATCGCAGGCGATGTGATCACCGCAATCGATGGCACGACGATCAATGACTCGCGTGAGCTTGCCCGCAAGGTCGGAATGATGGCGCCTGGCTCGCGCATCAAGCTGACGGTCGCCCATAAGGGCGAAGTCAAGACACTGGATCTGACCCTCGCCAAAATGCCGGACCAGAAGCAGGCAAAAAAAGCCGAAGCTGAGAAAGATGCTTCGACCGGCGGCCCACGGCTCGGCCTCAACCTTGCGCCGGCCAAGGACGTTGGTGGCGCCAGCTCGGAAGGCGTTGCAGTGGTTGGCGTCGACCCTAACGGGCCGGCCAGCGAGCGCGGCATCAAGACCGGCGACGTCATCCTGGATGTCGGCGGCAAGGTGGTCACCAATGTAGCGGATGTTCGCAAGGCGCTCAGCGACGCGCGCAGCGCCGGTAAGAGCTCCATCCTGCTCCGAGTAAAGACCGCAGAAGCGATGCGCTTCGTGGCGCTGCCAATCGGAAAGGCCTGACGACAAGAGCCTGAACGTCCGTAAGTTGCGTTAGTCGGACGCGTTGAACTTGGGGGACGGGAACTTCACCCGTCCCCCATTTTCGTCTGGATTGCCCTGCTGGGTAGCCGATGGTCGTCTCTGATCAGGGAATGAAGACCAGAAACAGGAATGTCGCAAAAACGACAAGGTGGACGAGTCCGGAAAGAATATTGGTTCGTCCTGTCCCGAACGTCAGAAGACCCAGGAAGAGAGTGAGGGCGAGGAGCAGCGTGTCGCGCCCTGAAAGGCCGATCTCGATCTGCTTGCCAATAAAGACGTTTGTAATTGCAACCGCGGGAATCGTCAGCCCGATTGTTGCCAGCGATGAACCAAGAGCGAGATTCAGACTCTTCTGCAATTCGTTGCGCTGGGCGGCGCGCACCGCTGTTATACTTTCAGGCGCCAAAACGACCATTGCGATGATGATGCCTGCGGCAGCTTGCGGCGCGCCGAGGTGGGAAAGCCCTGCTTCCAGGATGATGGCAAATTTTTTCGCGGTAAGGATTACTCCGGACAACGCCACCAAGAGCATAATCACGCCGATCAGCACGAGTTTGTTTGACGGATAATCGTGGGCTGCGTCCTTGGCGTCTCCGACCTCGGCACGAAAATATTCGGTATGCCGTGACGTCTGGATGAACAAAAAAGCGGCGTAGAGAATGACGGTTATGATGCTGACGAAGATAAGCTGTGGGTTCGAAAAGTAGGGCCCGATCATAGTGACCGTGTAGTTGGGAAGGACGAGCGTAAGAACCGACAGGGCTCCAAGCACCGTGAGATAGACGCCGGCACCCGATGTTTGAAATTCCTGTTCGTGGTGCCGTATCCCGCCCCAAATGATGCACAATCCGATCAGGCCATTGCATACAACCATGATGACGGCAAAGACGGTGTCGCGGGCGAGGGCTGGCGAGCTGCCCGGTGTCAGGACGATCGATTCAATGAGTGCCACTTCGATAATAGTGACGGCGAGGGTCAGAATCAGCGTTCCGTATGGCTCGCCAACGCGATGCGCGATCACGTCGGCATGATAAACCGCGGCAAACACGGCCCCGAGCATGATGACGATCATCCCCGCCGACATCATAAGCGAATAGGACGATGGCGGCTGCACGCTGGGGTCGTAGCCAATGTATGGCGCTGCAAGAACAAATGCGATCGCGAGAATGGGGAAAGCGATTGTCGTTGGTGGGGGACTTGAGTTGTGGGTCATATTTCGCGCGCTGTTCTGACGAGATTTGTGGTCCATAGTCACTGCAATCCTGCGCCTGAAAGCAAGCGCGCAAGAGTTGGGGTGGGGACAGCGGCTATTCGTCGAATTGGCCTTCCAGACACCCCATTCACTCCCTTGTTATTTTTGCGGTTTTAGGCATCCTCAGAATAGGTGCATGTGAGTGCAGGTCCAGTTTGTGCAGCTTTTGACGACCGCCGAAGCCGCCGCCTATCTCCGACTCAAGGAGCGCAAGATCTATGAGATGGTGGCCGAGGGCGCAGTCCCCTGCACAAAGGTGACCGGGCGTTGGCTCTTTCCAAAGGCCGAGCTCGATCATTGGCTGGCCTCAAGCGTGTTGCGCCCCGTGGGCACAGCGCGCCCGGAACCCGCGCCGATTGTCAGTGGCAGCCATGATCCGCTGCTGGAATGGGCGCTGCGCGAAAGCAGCTCGGGTCTTGCGACCTTGGCCGTTGGCAGTGAGGCCGGCTTTGCCCGCTTTGTCTCCGGTGAAACGCTCGCGGCCGGCATCCACCTGCATTCTCTCGAGGACGGCGAAGCCGATGCCAACATAGCGGCGATGAAAAGTTGCGGTGAGTTGCATGACGCGGTCTTGATTGCATTGTGCCGACGCGAACAGGGTTTTCTCGTTCCCCCCGGAAATCCGCTCAAACTTCGTTCGATCGAGGACGTCAGCAAGACAGGAGTGCGTATTGCCGTGCGGCCAAAAGGTGCCGGTGCGCAATTGTTATTGCTGGCATTGCTGCACCGAGCAAAAATTTCACTCGATCTCGCTGCGCCTTCGTGCCCAACCGGGCCCGATATCGCCCAGGCCATTCGCGCCGGGCGCGCCGATACAGGTATTGCAACGCGCGGCGTCGCCAATGCCGCAGGACTCGATTTCGTACCCATCGCCTGGGAGCCGTTCGATCTCGTCATGCGCCAACATGACTACTTCAGGCCGCCAATGCAGGCACTGTTCAACTTCCTGCGCTCAGAAGAACTCGCAACGCGTGCGGGCGAACTCGGCGGTTACGATCTGAGTGTCGCTGGCACGGTACGGTTTGTGAACTGATGACCGACGCGCAAGTCTGGCCGACCGAATTGCGCCTGCACAAGGATCGCAAGACTCTGACCGTTACTTTCGACGGTGGCGAGCGGTTCGATCTGCCTGCGGAATATTTGCGCGTAAAGAGCCCGAGTGCCGAAGTGCAGGGCCATTCGGCCGAGGAACGCAAGACCGTTTCTGGCAAACGCGATGTCGCGATCATCGAGGTGCTGCCCGTCGGCAACTATGCGGTGCGGCTGGTGTTCGACGACTTGCACTCGACGGGAATTTTCGATTGGGACTATCTGCTGGATCTCGGACGCAATCGGGGTGCCTATTGGCAGGACTATGTTGGTGAACTCGCGGCGAAAAATCTCTCTCGCGATCCGCCGGCGCGACGAAAATAACGTGTACGTTAATGCTTACGCTCCGCCAAATCGAAGTGATCCGCGCGATTATGGTGACCGGCACGGTGGGAGGTGCGGCCCGGCTGCTGAATGTTTCGTCTCCCGGCATCAGTCGGGTCATGAAGCACGCCGAGACGTCCGTCGGAGTCAAGCTGTTCAGCCGCAAAGGTGGCCGCTACAGCCCGACACCGCAGGCTAATGCGATTTTCAGCCAGATCAACGGCGTCTATGACAAGATCGAAGACCTGGAATTCGTGATTTCACGAATTCAGCGCGGTGCCGAGACCGAACTGAAAATCGGTTCGGTACCGAGCATCGCCAACATCATGGTGCCGCGTGCGATCGCGGATCTGCGCAGGGCATTGCCCAGCCTGCTGATCGAGGTGGACATCCTGAAAATCGAGGATGCCGCCGATTATCTGCTTCTCGGTAAAGGCGAACTGGTGGCGCTGAGCTACAAGCTCGACCACGCGATGCTCGCCATCGAGCCGTTGGCCCGCGGTCGACTCAAATGCATCGTCCCGGAGGGGCATCCCCTGGCGCGCCGCACGCGTGTAACGACGGATGAAATCGTGAAATATCCGCTCATCGGGGTCGACCCGAACGATCCTTATGGGAGAATCATGGCGGGCCTCTTCGCTAACCACGCGTTACACTATGAAGTCACGATCCGCGCCCGCTTCGGCTCGACCGTTTGTGCGCTGGTTTCACACGGACTTGGCATTGCCATCGTCGATGAGTTTACCTTGGCCGCCGACCAGTGGCCGCGGTTACGGGTGCTCGACATTTCCGAGCCGACCGCATTTCAGACTTATATCGCGCACCGCAAGGATGTTTCGCTTTCGAGCCACGGCGCGCGATTTGTCGCGGCTTTGCGCAGTCAAATGGAGGCCTCAGCGAGGCCGCGCCAGGGGCGGAAAAAATAACGTCATGTTAAGTTTCGCGCACGTTTTGGTTATTGACCTTATGCGAGCGGATTAGCAAGGTCACATCATCATCGGTAGTGCCAGACCCGGATGTGGGGGCGCCGCGCTGCCAGAAGCCCGAACGAACGGGCCGCATTCTACCAAAGGAGGGAGCTTCCCATGTTTCGTTCAGGACTTCTTGCGTCGCTGATCGTCGCGGGCCTTGGCGTGACCAGTCCGGCCTTTGCGCAATCGACCGTGTACATTCCAGCCATTCTCGAGCTGTCCGGCACCGGGGCGGTGTCGGGCACCAATTTCCGCGACGGGATGCTGTTGGCGATCGACGAGATCAACGCCAAGGGGGGCATCCTCGGGCGCACGATTGACACACCTATGCTCGACACCCAGAGCGATGCCGGCATCTCACGCGCGCAAGTGCAAAAGGTGCTCGATAACAAGCCCTTCGTTATTCTCGGTCCCGTCTTCTCGGGTTCCGTGCTGGTCGACATGTTGCTCACCCAGCAAGCCGAGATTCCAGAGATCGTCGGCGGCGAGGCGGCGGCTATCACCCAGAAGGGCAACCCCTACGTTTTCCGCACGTCATTCGGTCAACAATTCAGCATGCCCAAGATCGCGAATTACATGCGTGACGGCGTCAAGGCGAAGACCGTCGGCGTACTATGGGTGAACAACGACTTCGGCAAAGGCGGTCGCGATACCTTCATCAAGGAAGTGAATGCGCGTGACATCAAAGTGGTGGCCGACATTTCGACCGAATCAGGACAGGCCGATTTCTCGGCTGACGTGGTCAAGCTGAAGGGCGCCAATGCAGATGCGATCTTCGTCTATCTTAACGAAGAAGAGAGCGCGCGTTTCCTACGGGAAGCCAAAAAGCAGGGCCTCAACAAGCCGTTGATCGGCGAGACAACCTTGCTCGGACAGAAAGTGATCGACCTCGCCGGCGAGGCGGCCAACGGGGTGCGTGGCCATGTCGGGCTGACGGTCGATGCGCCGATCCCGGCCGTGCAGGAGTTCGCCGCCAATTTCAAGAAGCGGTTCAACTATGCTTGCGATCACAATGGCATCAAGGGCTACACCGCAGTTTACTTCATAAAGCATGTAACGGAAAAAATCGGCAAGTTCGACAGCAAGGCGTTTGCGGAAGCTGCGCATGGCATCACCATCTCGCCGAAGGCCGAGCCTGGCATCCTGATGGAAGCCACCTGGGACAAAAACGGCGATATCGACCGGATCAGCTTCCTGGGTGAGGTCGTCAACGGCAAACAGAAGATCGTCGAAACCTTGCCGAAGCTCGGCAAGTAAGTCATCTAAACGCGCTCTTCCGCCCGGTGTGATCACCGGGCGGAGGCCAAAGGCCTTCGCCAGTGGCTTCGTTCATTCAGCTTTTGGTATCCGGCCTCGCAACCGGTGCGATCTACGCCTTGATTGCAGTCGGGTTCACGCTGCTCTGGCAGACATCGCAGACGATCAATTTCGCCCAGGGCGAATTCGTCATGCTGCCGGCTTTTTTCGTTCTCGCGGCCATGAATGCAGGCGCTCCGTTCTGGCTGGCGTGTCTCGCGGGCATCGCACTGTCGATCGTGATCCTGGGGATCCTTTTCAAGTTCATCATTGTCGACCCGATGCTGAAATACGGCGTGCTACCGTTGGTTATTTCGACGATTGCCCTGTCGCTCTTTCTCAAGGAAAGCGCCAAGGACTTTTATAGCTCGCAAGCGCAGCCGTTTCCCGCGTTGGTGCCGGCGACCGATATCCATGTTTTGGATGCTGTTATTTCGACGCAAAGTCTGGCCGTGCTGGCGGTCGCGATCCTCACTGTGGCGGCGCTGAACATTCTTCTCAACAAGACTCGGCTTGGCCGGCAGATGCAGGCGACCGCGCAAAATCCGACCTTGGCGCGCATCCTGGGCATCCCGGTGCAGCGGATGGTGCTCTACACGTTTCTACTCAACGCGGTGCTGGTTGCGATCGCTTCGATCCTGGTGAGTCCCATTTATCTCGCAAAGTTCACCAACGGGGAGACGCTAGGCATGGCCGCGTTCATTGCGGCGATCATCGGCGGATTCAACCAGGTGCGTGGCGCCATTCTCGGTGGCCTGATTCTGGGCGTGCTCGATAATCTGTCGGCTGCCTACATCTCGTCGCAGTACCGCGGCGCGTTCCCGCTGATCATTCTGATCGCCGTGATCCTGCTCCGCCCACAGGGCCTGCTTGGGCGGATCGAGGAGCGCACGATATGAACCGCCTCGGCGCCCTGGCCGTCGTTATCGCAGTTGCAGTGGCAATCGCCGCACCATTTCTGCTGAAGCCATATGGCATTTTCCTGATTTCGACTTGGGCGGTCCTTACCATCGCAGCGATTGGTCTTAATTTGACGCTTGGCTATGCCGGGCAGATCTCGCTTGCACAGGGCGCTTTCGTCGGAATTGGAGCCTATACGGTTGCGCTTCTGACACCGCTGGGCGTGCCATTTTTCGTTGCCTTTCTTGCCGCAGGCCTTCTGTGCTTCGCGATAGGATGGGGGCTCGGCTACCCCGCACTGCGGGTGCAGCACCATTACCTCGCCTTCGTCACACTTGCTTTCACCACGCTCGTCTTCCTGGTATTGCGCAACGAGCAGTGGCTCACGAACGGGATCTACGGCATCACCGGCACACCGCGTCCGACGCTGTTGGGATGGAAAACGAACGGCCCGCAAGATTTCTATTTTCTCTGCCTGGGCGTTCTTGCGCTGCTTTCGCTCTCAACTTGGTGGATGCTTCGTTCGCCGTGGGGGCGCGCATTTGTTGCCTTGCGGGAAAATCCGATCCGCGCGCTTTCGCTTGGTCTTGATACCCGGCGCTACACGCTGATGGCCTTTGCCATCGGGTCGAGCCTCGGCGGGCTGTCCGGTGGACTGTACGCGCCGCTGGTGCAATTCATCGAACCGAACTCGTTCGCGCTCGGTCTGTCGTTCAACCTGCTGCTCATGGTGATCGTCGGCGGCAGCGGCAATTTCTTTGGGCCCTTCGTCGGCGCCCTGGTCGCCGTGCTGCTGCCGGAATGGTTGCGCATCACGCAGGGCTATTACCTCATCCTCTATGCCGCCGCGATCATGGTCATGATGGCGTTCTGTCCCTCGGGACTGCTCGGCCTTGTCGAGCGTGCGACCAGAGCGTTCAACGGCCGGCTGGCGCACGCCACGCCATCGGTGCGCGCGGAAGGGGTCGGAACATGACGGCAGTCCTCGAAGTGTCCAATCTGCGCAAGGCCTTCGGTGGAGTCATTGCCGTTGATGACGTCTCATTCGAGGTCCGTGCCGGGGAGATTCTTGGAATTATCGGACCGAACGGCTCTGGCAAATCGACGTTGTTCAACTGCGTTCTGGGGCAATTGCAGCCGAGCGTCGGCGAAGTGTGTATCGACGGCAAGGTCACGACCGGTTTGCGGCCCTGTGACCTCAATCGCCTTGGCGTCAGCCGCACGTTTCAGTTGTTGCAGGTCTTCCCGCAGCTTTCGGTGCGCGACAATCTCATCCTTGCGGGACAGGAACATCAAGGCTCCATGGCTTCGCGGTTATTCGGGCGCGCCGATGCCGGCCTCGGTGAGGCCGCGGGACGGATGATCGAGTTCTTTCGCCTGTCGCATCTTGCTGAAGAGCAGGCGGGCTCGCTGAGTTACGGCCAACAGAAGCTCCTGGATGCTGCGATGGCCTTCATGGCCGGCCCGAGGCTCGTCCTGCTCGACGAGCCGGCGGGGGGCGTAAACCTGACCATGCTCGGCCATTTGCGCGAACGGCTTCACGCCTACCACGCCGAACGCAAGGCAACGTTTGTCGTGATCGAGCACCAGATGGAATTCGTCATGGCGCTTTGCACGCGCGTGTTGGTCCTCGCGGAAGGACGCATCATTGCCGAGGGTGCTCCGCAGGATATTCGCCGCAATCCAATCGTGATTGAAGCCTATCTGGGGCATTAAAGATGAGTTCCGATTCATTGCTCGTCCTGGATGATGTCTTTGCCGGTTATGGCAAAATGACGATCCTTAATGGGACAAGCGCCCGCATTCGCCGCGCTGCGATCACGACCGTGATCGGCCCGAATGGCGCGGGCAAGTCGACGATGTTCAAGACAATCTTCGGTTTGCTCGCGGTGCGTAGTGGCCGGATTTCCTTCAATGGTCGCGAGACCACGAATTTCACGCCCCGTCAGATTCTCGACGAGGGAGTCGTCTACATACCGCAAGGCCGGAATATTTTTCCGGAACTGAGCGTGCTCCACAATCTCGAGCTTGGTGGCGTGGCCTTGTCCGACCAGGCGAGCCTCCCGCCGCGCATGGAGAAAATCATGCAGCGGCTCCCCATTTTGAAGGAGAAGGCTGGCGCACAAGCTTCCACCCTGTCCGGCGGACAACAAAAGATGCTCGAGGTTGCGCGCGGACTTCTGCTCGACCCGAAACTGATCCTGATCGACGAGCCATCGATCGGCCTTTCCCCGCTTATGGTGCAGGAGGTCTTTGCCATCTTGAAATCGCTTCGCGACAACGGCGTTACCATCCTGCTGATCGAGCAGAATGCGAAACAGGCTCTGCAGATCTCCGACTACGGTCTGGTGCTGGAACAAGGCCAGACACGTATCGAAGATACGGCTCCGAATATTCTTGCCGACCCCCGCATTGGGCAATTGTTTCTCGGCGGCGGTCTGGCGCAGCCGGAGCGCGTGGCATGAGCGGACGTAGAATGCTACTCGGGCTCATCGGTGCGAACATCATGGGTTCCCTGTCGCCGGCGTTGTTCGCGGAAGCGTTCGCCGCATCCGGGATTGATGGCTTCTATCATTTGATCGACGTCGATCGTCTGCGGGAGCGTCGGCTGCCGCAGCTTCTTGACGCGATCAAAGCCGCCGGGTTTGCCGGGACTAACATTACCTATCCGTTCAAGCAGGAAATCCTTCCGCTCCTGGATGCAGTGGATCCCGAAGCCTCCCAGATTGGCGCCATCAACACCGTCGCGATCGCGCCGGACGGCCGTACCACGGGATACAATTTCGACCGACGTGGATGGCGCCGTAGTTTCGAGGAAAGTCTCGGTCGGGACAGTGCGCAAGGCGCAACTGTCGTGCAGATCGGCGCCGGTGGCGCCGGGCACGCGGTAGCGTTTGCCTTGATGGATCTCGGCGTCGCACTTCTTGTTCTTCATGACCGCGATGGTGCCCGCGCCAACGCGCTTTGCGGCGATCTCGCAAAACATTATGGCGCATCGCGTTGCCGCCTTGCGCGAGATCTCGAGCGAGAGATCACGGCAGCTGACGGCATTGTCAACGCAACGCAGGTGGGCATGCGCGGCTTTCCCGGCAATCCCGTGCCGGTATCCCCGCTCAAATCAACGCATTGGGCTGCGGACGTCATCTACACCCCGGTCGATACGGAATTCATCAAGGCCGTTTCGGCGAAAGGTGCGCGCGTTCTCAGCGGCGACGGGATGTGCGTGCACCAGGCGGTCGAAGCTTTCAAGTTATTCACCGGAATCACGCCCGATCTTGCTCGGCTTCACCGTGCCTTTGCCGCCGGCTACGAGGCGCGCGAAGCCGCGCTCCGCGAAACCGTCTGACGCAGCCAGACCGGAGGATAAAAAAATGAAAACCTCGATAGCCACGGTTTGTCTCAGCGGCGGCTTAAGCGAAAAGCTGCAATCGATCGCAGCGGCTGGCTTCCGCGGCGTTGAAATCTTCGAAAGCGACTTGCTTTCCTATAACGGTACGCCGGCCGACGTCGCCAAAGAGATGTCTGATCTCGGCCTGCGCGCCATCACATTCCAGCCGTTCCGCGATTTTGAAGGCATGCCAGAGCCGCAACGCCAGCGGACCTTCGACCGCGCCGAGCGAAAATTCGATCTGATGCAGGAATTGGGCTGCGACTCACTGCTTGTCTGTAGCAATGTTTCCCCAGACTCGCTCGGCGGCATTCGTAGCGCGGCGGATTTTCATGAACTGGGCGAGCGCGCAGCCAAGCGTGGGCTGCGCGTCGGCTTCGAGGCGCTTGCCTGGGGACGTCATATCAACGACTATCGTGATGC
>Ga0307305_10000642_pt1 | contig 13008 bp, 12 predicted proteins | sample ER_DNA_186_FD_194512 | JGI IMG/M metagenome (GOLD analysis project Ga0307305, IMG submission 194512) | Bulk soil microbial communities from the East River watershed near Crested Butte, Colorado, United States - ER_DNA_186 | ecosystem: Environmental > Terrestrial > Soil > Floodplain | place... | reverse complement strand
TCCAGGGGAAGCTGATAGCTTCCTGTCAGCGGCACACTGTCACCGTCTCCTGCGGATCAAACGTCGGCTCAAATAACTCTCTGCAGTCATGATTTGACGGAATTTTTCCAGATCTTCTTCGACCGATCCGCTGATGATCGTGTAGCGGTAATCGCGCCATAATTCCATCTCTCGCGCCGCGGTCTCCAGCCGGCGTTTGATCTGCTTCTCGGTCTCGGTGCCGCGTTTACGCAAACGTCGTCGCAATTCCTCGAGATCGGGCGGCATGATGAAAACATCTGTGAGGGCCTGGCGAATTATTGGATCCTCGCAATTGCGGATGGTAGCGGCGCCCTGAATATCAATGTCGATCAGAACATCGACTCCGTTATTCAAATTCGTCAGCACCGGCTTGCGCAATGTGCCGTAAAAATCTCCGTGCACCTGCGCGTGTTCCAGAAAATCGCCGGCCTCCAGTCGCGAGAGAAAATCAGCATGTGACAGAAATCGATAATGTTCGCGGTCAATTTCGCCGCTGCGCGGTGCTCGCGTGGTGCAGGAAACAGAATAAAAAAGATTAGCAGTTCGTCGGAGCACTTCCACCAGCGTGGTCTTGCCCGCACCCGATGGCGCGGAGATGATGAAGAGAATTCCCTGGCGGCTGAACTGTTTACTCAAGGTTTTGAACCTGCTCTCGAATCTTCTCCAGTTCGGCTTTGCAGGCGATGACACGTTGTGAAATGGAAGCATCATTCGCCTTTGCACCCAGCGTGTTGAGCTCGCGGAAAATTTCCTGCGTGATGAACTCCAACGTGCGGCCAACAGGCTCTTTGCTGCGTAAGTGATGAGCGAATTGAGCAAGGTGACTCTCGAGCCGCGTCAGCTCCTCCGACACATCGGCGCGATCGGCAAAAAAGGAAATTTCTTTGAGCACACGTTCGTCGTCGCTCGCAACGGGCAACCCAGCCCTTTGAATTCGATCGAGGAGCGCGGCGCGATACCTCTTCACCACGTCGGGATGAAGCGCGCGAACCTCTTTCAATTTTTTCCGGATCGCTTTGAGACGATGAATTAGATCCTTGGCCAGATGTTTGCCTTCGCGTTCTCGCATTTTGATTAAATCGCCAAGCGCAGCGCGCAGCACCCGTTCGATGACGGGCCATGCTTCTTCCGCATTCAGGGCTTCTTCGGGAAACCGCATCACGCCTGGCGCCTGCAGGATTGTGCTAATCGTGATTTCGCCCGGCGCGTTCAATTCCTTCTGAAGCGTGCGCATCGCTTCGTGGTAGGAACGTGCGAGTTCAGTATTGAGCGCCAGGTTACGCGCGCCGTTTGCGCCGCCGTGAAGAGTTATGATGGCGTTGGTCCGGCCGCGCGAAATATTGTCGTTAATCGTCTGCCGAATACGCGGTTCCAGCTCGGCCAGATCGCGCGGCAAATTGATCACGATGTCGCTCTGCTTTCGGTTAACCGAGTTCAGCTCGACGCTGAACCTCGTTCCGGCGTGATCGGTCTCGGCGCGACCGTATCCAGTCATGCTCCGCATAATTATTGTTGTTATTCAAAGCGTTTATCGCAGAGAAACCCTCCGCGATCAACGCTCAAGGCTCGCGATTACATGCGATCTCGTTTCAGAAGGCTTTGTAATGCTTTTCGGTGAGGCGACGGAATGGGAATTGCCTGGAGTGAATCGAATTCGATCCAGCGTTGCGAGGATCTGTCAAAGTTGTGCTGACGCTGCGCGTAAACGTTTAAAGCGACGCGATGGTTCGTGAAGGGAAAAATCGATTTGTAGATCGGTTGTTGATTTACAGGAGTCGTTTGCAGCGGCGGCAAGATCCACATCCCGCGCCAGCGTTCGCGCGATTGTTGGAGCAGAATCTTCTCCTTATAAACTATAAATGCGTGCTTCTCGGTGAGCGACTTTGTGCGCGGAGGAGATTTCCGGACCGGCAGGGTTTGCGGATTCACTGCTCGGCAAAATCTTTTAACTGGACACGCTCCGCATCGCGGCCGGCGCCGGAGACAAATGAGGGCGCCCAGATCGATGAGCGCGGAGTTGTAAATGCGCGCGGAGCCCTTTGGAACAAGCGCCGCCGCGTGTTGCCAGAGCACTTTTTGTCCAGCTATGCGATCAATCGAACGGCGAAAATCAAAAATACGCGCCAGGACACGTGCGCTATTGGCCTCGACAATCGGCGCTGGCTGGTCAAACGCCAAACTGGCGACGGCATGGGCTGTGTATTTTCCAATTCCTGGGAGTTGCTGCATTTCCTCGACCGATCGCGGAAAGCGTTCGCCGTACCGCTTTACGACGGCCATAGCGGTGGCGTGAAGATTTCGTGCACGCGCGTAATACCCAAGCCCTTGCCACGCGTGGAGCACGTCGTTTTCGCAAGCGCACGCGAGTGAGGCAAAATTGGGGAAACGGCGGAGCCAATCGTTGTAATAAGGAATCACCGTGGCGACCTGAGTTTGCTGGAGCATCAATTCGGAGACGAGGATCGCGTACGGATCGCGCGTGTGACGCCATGGTAGATCGCGGCCATTTTTCCGATACCACCTGATGAGCGCGCGACGGAACTCAGCTTTTGGAAAGGCCACAGATGAACTTTAAGTGACGAATGACCAATGACGAGAGTATGACGAACCCAAAAATGACGCCAAAAGCCTGCGCTGATTTGTTTGTGCTTTGGCATTCGTGCTTCGTCATTCTGCTCGTGTTAATCTGTGGTTGAAGTGAACTCCTACACGCACGCGTTGACGAAAGAGCAGGCAACAAAGCTTCGCGCGCTGCTTGAAGAGCTCGCGTTCGAATTTTGGCCGAAGGAATACACGCTGTTTTTTGCGCAAAAGAACAAGTTAAGCGTGGCGGTTTACGAGAAGGGGCCAAAGGTGCTCGTGCAAGGGCGCGATGTCGAGCAGTTCGTGCAATTTGAACTGGAGCCAAAGATTCTGGGCGAAGCGAAGCTTGGGTATGAGGAAGTGCATTCGCCGGAGATGTTCGAACCCCATTTCGGTGTGGATGAGAGCGGCAAGGGTGATTTCTTCGGTCCGCTGGTGATCGCCGGGGTTTTTGTCGATCGTGGGATCGCGCGGAAACTTCTCGATGCGGGCGTCGTGGACAGCAAGCGGATCAGCTCCGATGCGCGAATTCGAGCGCTGGCCGATACGATCCGGAAAACGTCCTTAGGTATGGTAGAAACAGTTCTGATCGGACCTGCGAAATATAACGAGCTTTACGAGAAGTTTGGCAATCTTAACCGGCTGCTCGGCTGGGGCCATGCGCGCGTGATCGAGAATTTGCTGGCGAAGAAACCCGCATGCTCCCGGTCGTTGTCGGACCAGTTTGCCGACGCGCAGGTAATCAATGCATCCTTGCTGAAACATGGGCGCAAGATCCTTATCGAACAGCGCCCAAGAGCGGAATCGGACATTGCGGTGGCGGCGTCGTCGATCCTGGCGCGAGAAGCGTTCATCAACTGGCTGGAGCGCAAAAGCAAAGAGATCGGTCTGAAATTAGAGCGAGGAGTGTCGCCGAGCGTAAAAGAGAGCGCCAGAAACCTTGTGGAACTGAATGGACCAGAAGCGTTGCGCAACGTGGCAAAGGTTCATTTTCGTACGGCACACGAGATTGCGCCAAATGACTATCCCGCCCCGCCACCGCGTCGGGATTGGGAAAAGTAAAGGGACTGCCTTCACACTGCCCCGAACAGCTTTGGCGTTCTGCTCGAAGACGTTAGCCATTTTTAAAAATTGTTTTTTTATGTTTCAATTAGCCACCAGCCGAGCCAGATGGAACGATTAGTAGAATAGGTATGGCAAAGTTAACCAAGCGCGACATCGTCGTCTCTATCAGCAACCAAACCGGCATGGTGCAACATCAAGTCTTTGACGTCGTTCAGCGCACGCTAGACAAAATCACCGACAGCCTGGCTAATAATATACCGGTTGAACTGCGCAATTTTGGCGTTTTTCAGCCGCGCCTGACAAAGCCGCGAGTTGGTCGAAACCCGAACCAACCCGGCAGCAGTTTTGTGATTCCGCCGCGCGCGACGGTGAAATTCAAGGCTGGCAAGATTATGCGCCAGCGCGTTGAAAAGCTTTCACGGCAATTAAAAGAAGCCGCAGAGCACAAGACTAAAACAGCAGCTGCCGGGCCAAACGGCGAGTAGGAGAGCGCGGCGCAGACAATTATGTCTGTACCCACGACTCCCAAACAAGGTTGTCTGTTCTCACGAGAGCAAATTCTGGATCGTTTTTTCCAGACGCTCAAAGTTAATCGGCTTGGTCAGATGCTCGGAGAACCCTGCCTCTCTGGCTTGGTTTACGTCCTGCTCGCTGCCGAAACCGCTGAGCGCGATTCCAGGCAGATCCTTGTTGAGGCGGACTTCACGCATCAGGTCGTAACCGCTTCGGTCCGGCAATCCAATATCGCTGATAAGTAGATCGAACTCCTCTGTGCGGACTTTCTCCACTGCCTGTTCCGCGGAATGAGCTAGAGTAATTTCGTAGCCGCGCCGCTCCAGCATTCTTTTCATTCCGATGCAAGTATCCTGGTGGTCGTCGACCAGCAGGACGCGGCGGTGACTTGAAACGGCCAGTTCTGGTTCGCGATCTACTGGCTGATCGTGCTTCTCACCGTCACCATCAATCGGAGTAAGCACCGTGGTGAGCTCCACTGAAAAGGTCGCGCCCTGATCCTTGCCTGGACTTTGCACATGGATCCTGCCGCCATGCGCGTCGATCAACGCCTTCGAAATGGAGAGGCCAAGGCCGAGACCTCCAAAACGGCGGGTGATCTCAGCTTGTCCCTGTTCGAATGCATTAAAGATTTTATCGATCTTCTCCTGTTCAACGCCGATGCCGGTGTCTATAACACGAGCTTCAATCTTATCGGGCGTCGGGTTAAGGGTTTCGATAGTGATTCGGCCTTTTTCGGGAGTAAATTTGACGCTGTTCTTGATAAGATTCCAAAAGACCTGTTGCAAGCGCGCCGGGTCCCCCTCCACGTACGTATGAACGGCATGTAGCTGAAATTTTACTTCGAGATTCTTTGCGTCGATTTCTTTTCGGCATATCTCGTAAGCGCGCTGCAGGATTTGGTGTATGGAAATTGTTTCGAAGCTCAATTGCAGTTTGCCTTTTGATATACGAGTGACGTCGAGCAAATCGTCAATCAATCGCGCTTCCAGCTCAACGTTGCGGCGGACCACCTCCAGCGCTTCTTTGACACGCGGTGAATCCGGTACCTCGGCTTCCAATTCGCCCACCATGGCGATCACCGGTGCGAGAGGACTGCGCAGCTCGTGCGACAAGAGTGCCAGGAATTGGTCCTTGGCAGCATTTGCGGCAATCAATTCCTGACGCAGTGTGACGTCGCGCGTCTTGTCATCCGCGAGATAAAGCACGCCCTGAACGGTTTCATGTGGGCCTTGTAGCCGGAGCAGATTAATATCCAAAAAATGCGTCATCCCCGTTTTGTCTTTTAGCGGGTGTTCAGCCAGTTGAAATGGGGTTCCAAACGTAAGCACTCTCTCAACCGCTCCCGGAGGCGCAATCTTTACGTCGTCGCATGAGATCTCCGTGATGTCGCGGCCGGGCGGAAGGTCTCCAAAACGTTCAGCCATGCGCGCGAATGCGTCGTTCGCGTGAAGAAAACGGCGAGAAGCGGGATCGACAAAAGCGATTCCGCTCGGCATGTTTGCCAACATTTTCTCATTGAAGATGACTTCGCGCTCCAGCCGCTGCGTCCACTCCATCTGGCGCTGATAAAACCTGCTGCCCAGCCACGCGAAGACTGCCGTGAGAACGACCAACCACGCTGCCAGAACCGTCATTCGTCCCAAAAGATCGTGAACTGGTTTGTAAGCGAGGCTCTTCGGCTGTCCCACTACCGCTACCCAACCGGTGGCCTCGATAGGACTGAAAGAATAGAGGTTCCCATGCTCCTCGAAATGTCCGATCTTGTTTTGCCGAATCTCGTTAATAAAGACGCTGCCTTCGGATGAAGTCACCCGGGGATTCGGCTTAAAATCATTCGCAAACAGCGCCGCGCCATTTTGATCGAGCACCTCGAAAAGAAAGCGATCAGAAAATTCAATTGCGGACAATCGCTTGCCAATTCTTTCGACGAGGACCGAGTCGCCAACGTAACCGAGAATTGTCCCGTCGGGCGCGCGGACTGCGGCCACGATATCAGTCGCGAGCCGTCGGTCTGGCAGCCGCGGATGAACTGGCGATACGATGGGCCCATCAGATGCAGTCGCTTGCTCGCGCCACTGAGTGGAACCAGCATCCTTGCCGATCATCTCTGGGGCGGTCGGAATCGATGCAATCAAGGCGCCATCCGGCCCGGCGAGGAACATTCCGTCAATATTTGGATGCGAGTAAAAGGCGGAGTTAAGCCATTGCTGGGCGATGGGCGAGGGATCGGGTGTGTTGAAAATTTTCGCCACCTCGGGGAGCGTCTGATAGTAGCTAATTATGGCACTGCTGCGGCCGAGATCATGGCCGACGAGATGGCCCACTAATTGTATCAAAGTTTGCCGGTCGCGCAGGATCCTTGATTCCAGCGTGTCGCGCAGAATCGTATAGGAAACAAGCAACGTCAGTATCGACGGGATCCAACCTGCCAAAAGAATAGGAAAAATGATCTTGAAACGATCAAACCGGCCGCGCCTCCGTTTCGTTGTTGTGTCTCCCGACTGCATGCCTGCCTTTTGCAAAGAAACTGAAGTATCACGGTTAACCTGCTGACCGCCTCAGGCAAGGCCGAAAGTCGGCGCATATTCATCTGCCCTTGGGCCTACGCAAATGCCCGACAGGCGGTCCGCTGCTGGGCAAGCACAGAGACTACAAAACTGCTTGCTCAAACAATTGCGAACATCGATAGGAGGTTCCTGTGTATCAACACAATGTGAGCGCGGTCTTCACAGGCGAACATGCGATTTTTGGATTGACGCAACCGCTGGAAACGGCATCATGTCGCCCTTACTGCGTCAACGATTCGCGGTCATAGGTACTCTCATGGAAGGAAGTGTCGGTCATATTATCTGGACGGTTTGTTACCTGAGCGTGCTTATGGGCCTCTCAGCCTACGGGATCCATCGCTATTTCATCATTTATCTGTACCTAAAAAACCGCAAGCGTCCGCCGGTGCCGAGTCGCTATTTTGAACAACTGCCGAAAGTGACGATGCAGTTGCCCATTTTCAACGAGGTCTACGTCGCGGAGCGGTTGCTTCGTTCTGTGAGCGAGCTGGATTATCCGCGGGAGCTTCTGCAAATTCAGGTGCTCGACGATTCAACCGATGAGACTCGGGAGATCACCGCCTCGTGCGCTCAAGAACTGCGTCAACGGGGCTACAATGTTCAGCTCATTCATCGGGTTGATCGCACCGGATTCAAGGCTGGCGCGCTGTCCGTAGGGCTCCACGCTGCAGAAGGAGAATTCCTTTGTATCCTCGACGCTGATTTCGTCCCCGAGAAGGATTTGCTAAAACGCACCATCCATTTCTTCACTGACCCAAAAGTAGGAATGATCCAGACTCGTTGGGGTCATCTGAATCGGGGGTATTCCTTGCTCACGCGTATGCAGGCGATCTTTTTGGATGGACACCTCTTGCTTGAGCAAACGGCCCGCAGCCGCAGCGGCCGTTTTTTCAACTTCAATGGGACCGCCGGTCTTTGGCGACGTTCTTGTATCGAGCAAAGTGGAGGGTGGCAGGCTGATACGTTGTGCGAGGATCTCGACCTTAGTTATCGCGCCCAGCTCGTGGGCTGGAAGTTTGTTTATCTTGCAGATGTTGTCACTCCAGCCGAGCTGCCGGTGGACATGAACGGCTTCAAGTCTCAGCAGCATCGATGGACGAAAGGTTCGATTCAAACGTGCAAGAAGTTGTTGCCCACGATCTGGCGCAGCCAGCTTCCGTTTCCGATCAAGCTCGAAGCGACCGGGCATTTGATGTCGAACTTCGCGTACTTACTCCTTGCACTTCTGTGCGTTCTTTTGCATCCATCCGCCGGAGCGCCTCAGGGAGGCTGGATGCGCACATTCCTCGTGGACATTCCAGTTTTTCTTGCAGCATCGGTCTCGGTGGCCGTTTTCTATGTTTGCGCTCAGCGCGAACTGCATCCACGGACTTGGATGCGGGAGATTCTTTTTCTGCCATGTCTGCTCGCCTTGGGAATTGGTCTGTCGCTAAACAATGCACGCGCGGTGCTGGAAGCGCTGGTCAATCACAAATCCGATTTTACACGGACGCCGAAGTACGGGATTGAACGCAAATCGCAAAAGTGGCGGAGCTGCAAATACCGGCCGTTGAAGTCAACAGTTCCTCTCGTTGAATTGGCCTTTGCGATTTATTTCAGCTACTTCGTGGTGTTCGCCATTGTGCACGGCCAGTTCCTTTCGGTGCCATTTCTGTTGATGTTCCAAGGGGGCTTCCTTTATGTTTGCGTTTCTTCTTTCGGCAGTCGCTGGTCGAGAATAAATTTTGAGAGCTCACGCGCGGCTGCTGCAATTCCTGCGTGACAAATTGAAATTGTCGAGTAAAAAGGTGCACATGTTTCGTCTCGTGGCAGTAATTTTCAGTCTGATTTCTGCTGTATCCGCCTTCGCCGTCGCACCCGTAGATACTACCAGCCAGGTTATCGTCAGCGTGCGTGATCAGAAGCTGATGCTCGTTCAGAACGGCGGAAAAGTGGCTATGTACCCGGTCTCCACCTCCATGTTCGGTCTGGGCGATAGTTGGGGCCGAATGACGACACCTCTCGGTTATCTGGCAGTCGAAAAGAAAATCGGTGACAAGGCACCAGTCGGCACCGTCTTCCACAATCGGCGCCCGACCGGCGAAGTTCTGCAGCCAAATGCCCCTGGTCGCGACCCTATCACCACACGCATCATCTGGTTGCGCGGACTAGAAGCTCAAAACGCGCATGCTTTTCAGCGTTGTATCTACATTCACGGTACACCAGAGGAAAAGAAAATCGGCCGGCCTGCGAGTTACGGCTGTATCCGCATGAAGTCGAGCGATGTTGCCGCGCTTTATGATCGCATTCCGCTTGGGGCGCTTGTACAGATCACCCCTGACCCGCTCCCGAAACTGGCAAAGGCGCAGCCGATGCAACCGACCACCGCGATCCTAGCTGCGACTACACCCCCTCATATCGAAACGCAAAATCGAGATCGGCTTCCAAAACTGGTAAACGTGCCGCGCGTAAAGAGCGCGAATGCTGTTGTCGCTGCGACAATGCTAGCCGCGCCACCTGAACATTTGTCGCAGAATAAGCCACAAGCGCAGAGCGCAACGAATCACACCGAACCCACAGAGACTGCCAGCACTGTGACCCCCGAACAAATGCGAATGGCTGGAGCGCTTGCTGCCGAGCGACAAAAAGCGAAGCTCGCGTTGAACAAGCGCCTGTAACCAAAGGGCCAGGCCGGCGCGCCGCGCACAGCAAGCAAAAGCTCGCGGAAATCAGCCTACTGCGCCTGCCAGGCAGCTTTTTGCCGTTGACAATCGTAGCTGTGCTCACGAGCGTCCCTTCCACAAAATCTTTTGATTCCCAATGGCAAACACGAAATCAGCCGCCAAGCGCGCTCGACAGAGCGTGAAACGTACGCTTCGCAATCGCAGCGTTGTAACAGGTTTACGGACGATGCAGAAGGGCGCGCGTTCCGCGCAATCCGCCAGGACGGAGCAAATTCGTCTACTAATCTCGGCAATCGATAAAGCTGCCAAGCGCGGAATCGTCCATAGAAACGCAGCTAATCGTCGCAAAGCGCGGCTCAACAAAGCGCTTGCAGCGGCCAAATAGTCCGCCGTAGCCGCCTCTCTGTGCGAGGCGCGGCTGCCGTCACGTATTTGCAAGACGCTCTGTCTGTGCGTCTGACAGGGACGCCGCCAGAGTAAATGCCCTTTGCATATCGCACCGGCCGGATAGATTCTGTGGAATGATTCCCGCGCTTCTTCTCGTTTTTTCGGCGGTCGTTTATCGGGTCACGACAGGGCTCTTGATTCATTCTGGCGCGAGCTGGCTTTCGAATTTTGTTCCGCTGGCGGCAATCGCACTTTGCAGTGCCGCGTACTTCCCAAAGAAATATAAGTTCTCAGTGCCGCTCGTGACCCTGTTTGTTTCCGACGTGGTGATTAATTTTCGATACGGTGCCCCGTTGCTCGATGGTCAAATTGTCGTTCGCTATGTAGCGCTCGCCCTTGCCGGATGCATTGGAGTTCTTTTGCAGAATCGTGCATCACTGAAAACACTTTTGCCGGCTTGTATTGTTGGATCGACACTGTTCTACGCAATCACAAATGCGTTTTCCTGGTTGAGCGATCCGGGTTACGCCAAAAACTTCGCCGGCCTCGTGCAATCGCTCACGGTGGGATTGCCTCAATACAGCGCAACACCCAGTTGGATGTTTTTCCGCAACTCAGTCGTCAGCGATCTTCTGTTCACGTTGTTTTTTGTGCTCTGCATGAACGTGGGGCAAAGCAGGGAGAGATTGGGAGCCCGCGCCGCGCGCCTCCGTCCAGCCGCTGCGGGATGACCGCCATGCAGCCGGTGGGGCAGCGCGACGAAGTCGACATGCTCTCGCTGATGCTGTTGATCCGGCGCTTTGAGGAACGCGCCAGCCAGCAGTATCAAGCGCAGAAGATTGGCGGCTTTTGTCACCTCTACATCGGCCAGGAAGCAGTCGTGGCAGGCGCGGTTGCTGCTCTGCGGGACGATGATTACATCATTACCGCTTACCGCGATCATGCCCACGCCCTTGCACGTGGAACGAGTGCAAATGCATGCATGGCGGAACTGTTTGGAAAAGCAACGGGATGCTCACGCGGATTGGGTGGTTCGATGCATTTTTTCGACAAGCAACACCACATGTACGGTGGCCACGCCATTGTCGCCGCTCACGTTCCGCTGGCGGTTGGGATGGCATTCGCCATCAAATACCGGGCCGAAGATCGCGTCACGCTCTGCTTCTTTGGTGACGGCGCAATCAATCAAGGCGCATTCCACGAGGCCTTAAATCTGGCTGCGTTGTATAAATTACCGGTCGTTTTCATTTGCGAAAACAACCTCTTCGCCATGGGCACTTCGGTGCAAAGATCAACATCACTCAAGCAAATTGTCGATCGCGCCGAAGGGTACGACATTCCTGGAGAGATTGTCGACGGAATGAATTTTCGCGAAGTGCGCGACAAGGTCGCCGAGGCCGTTGATTCGATCCGCAAAGAGCCGCATCCGGCATTCTTGGAAGCGCGAACCTATCGCTATCGCGGCCACTCGATGTCAGATCCGGCAAGTTACCGAACGAAGGAGGAGCTGGAAAAATATCGCTTGGACGATCCAATCACGCGTCTTCGTGCACAGCTCACGCGCGAAGGAAAATTAACAAACGAACAATTCGATCGACTTGATAAGCAGGCGAAGGAAACAGTTCTAGCCGCTGTGAAATTTGCTGAGCAAAGTCCGCAGCCACCGCTCGACAAGCTTTACGATTATACCTATGCCGACGGAGCGATGGAGGTGGGTCGCACTCGGTCCATGGAATCAACGCAGGAGCGGCGCGAGGGCGCGCCATCTCCAAGTACGAATTAGCCGTGAGAGAAATCACCTATCGCCAGGCACTCAACGAAGCCCTCGCGGAAGAACTTGAGCGCGACCCCAATGTTTTCCTGATGGGGGAAGAGGTCGCGGAATACCAGGGAGCTTACAAGGTAAGCCACGGGTTGCTTGAGCGCTTCGGGCCACGACGAATCATAGACACCCCAATCAGCGAGAACGGGTTTGCGGGCCTGGGTGTCGGCGCTGCAATGGTGGGTTTACGGCCAATCATTGAGTTCATGACGTTCAGTTTTTCGCTCGTCGCGTTTGATCAGGTAGTGAACAACGCGCCGAACATGTTCACAATGTCGGGCGGGCAATTCAATATCCCGATCACGTTTCGTGGACCGAATGGACCCGCGCATCAGCTCGGTGCCACGCATTCGCACGCGACGGAAAATTTTTACGCTAGCGTACCCGGCCTGAAAGTCTGCACGCCGGCCACGCCGCGTGACGCAAAAGGTTTGCTTAAAACAGCCGTGCGCGACAACAACCCTGTGCTGGTTCTAGAAGCGGAATTGCTCTACAGCTCGAAAGGAATGGTCGAGCCGCCGGATGAAGAGCTGCTCATCCCGCTCGGCAAAGCTGACCTGAAACGCGAGGGCAGCGATGTCTCGATCATTTGTTATTCGCAAACTGTCCCGCTGGCGCTCAAGGTTGCGGGACAACTCGAAGAGGAAGATATCTCCGCGGAGATCCTCGATTTGCGTTCGATTAAACCGCTCGATGAAAAGGCGGTTTTCGATTCGGTCGCAAAGACGCACCGGGTCGTGATCGTCGAACAGGATCATCCGTTCTGTGGAGTGGGTGCAGAAGTTTGTTATCGGATCCAGAAGAATGTTTTTGATGAGCTCGATGCACCGATCATTCGCGTATCACAGGAAGATGTTCCAATGCCGTACAATGAGCGCCTTGAGCAAGCCGTGCTCCCGAACGCAGAAAAGCTCATCGCAGCCGTGAAACAGGTTTGCTACGCATGAGTAGACTCGACACTCCTATTTATGCCTGAAATCCAGATGCCCAAGCTGAGCGACACGATGACCGAGGGAACTCTGGTCGCGTGGAAGAAAAAGAAGGGCGATCAAGTTTCGGCCGGTGAAGTGCTCGCCGAAATTGAGACTGATAAGGCGACGATGGAATGGGAATCGCCCGAGGATGGAACGCTCGCCGAAATTTATGTGGAAGAAGGCGGGAAAGTGAACGTCGGCGATAAGATCGCGTTCATCGGTGGCGAAGGCGGGGAAGCGCCCAAGAAAGAAGAAAAGGAAAAAGAGACGGAGGAAAAAAAGGAAAAGCCGGAAGCCAAGGAAAAGGAAGAAGAGAAGCCGAAAAAGGAAGCAGCAAAAGAAGAGCCCGAGGAAAGGGAAGAAAAACCGGAGAAAGAGGAAAAGCCAAAAACGGAAGAGGAGAAAAAGGC
>Ga0307305_10000638_pt1 | contig 13018 bp, 9 predicted proteins | sample ER_DNA_186_FD_194512 | JGI IMG/M metagenome (GOLD analysis project Ga0307305, IMG submission 194512) | Bulk soil microbial communities from the East River watershed near Crested Butte, Colorado, United States - ER_DNA_186 | ecosystem: Environmental > Terrestrial > Soil > Floodplain | place: USA... | reverse complement strand
GATGCCGATCGCAACATCAGTGATGGCTGGCTTGGACGTTACTTCGACAATTGTTGTGCGGGCGCCGATCCGACGGTCGGCGTCGCCATCGGCGAGGAAACGCCGCAAGCTTTTGCAGCGAAAACGCGGACCGGCGTCACGTTTTCGCGACCGGAACAATTTCGTTGGCGAACATCGGAGCCGAACAAGGGCCGCATGAGCGCCGAGGAAATGTTCTTCCGCCAGCTCAATGAATCGGGAGCGAGCGAGGAGAGCGCGATCACAGCGGCGGACGGCGCTTCCATCGGGGCGATTCCAGGCAAAGCGAAAAGCGACTTGAGCACGATGGATTTTTTACAGCGCACCGCGCTCGATGCGCAATTGAGCTCCGACAAAATCCTAGCGATCGCGCGCAAGTACAAATCGACCGTGCCGTACCCGCAGAGCCGGCTCGCCGCCAGCTTGAACATTATCGCGCGCATGATCGCGGGTGGATTGCCGACGCGCGTTTACTATGCGAGCCAGGGTGGCTTCGACACGCATGCCAGCCAGTTGAATACGCACGAGCGTTTGATGGGCGAGTACAACGACGCGGTCACGGCATTCGTCGCCGATTTGAAACAGCAAGGAAATTTTGAACGCGTCTTGCTGATGACGTTCAGCGAATTCGGTCGGCGCGTCGCGGAAAATGCGAATGGCGGTACCGATCACGGCGCGGCCGCGCCGATGTTTGTTCTCGGCGGCGCGGTGAAACCCGGATTATTTGGCAAGTATCCGAGTCTTGTCGATCTTGACCACGGCGACCTGAAATTCAACACGGATTTTCGCAGCGTTTACGGAACCGTGTTGGATCGATGGTTGAAAGCGCCGAGTGAGAAAGTGCTTGGGCGAAAATTTCCGGCGCTGGCAATTGTTTAGAGCAACTCGTCCAATAGTCGCATCCCAGCTTCCGTACAGAATTTTCTCGATCTCTTTTGACGGGCATGGGAACACGAATCGCTTTCGTTGTGGCGGTGCGCGTCTGCTGCGAAAAGCTCGCGACCAGTCGAATCAATGTGAGATGAACATCCCCACGTCCAGCCGGACGCACTGAGGTTGTCAGGGATGACCCCCCCAGTATCTCATCGCGGTTACAACTCAGCGTTTGCATACTCCGCACGTCCCACCTTCTTTCGCGCAATGCTTACAGTAATGGCAGTTTTTGCAGGCATAGCATGGGTCGCCCTCCTGTGCAGGTGCTGCACTGATGAATCTTGGTCGAGCGCCGATCTACGCTGTTTGTTGCTCCTTCCGATAATATCGCGAAGGCGTAAGTGAATATTACAGCTCCGACGAGTGCGATCGTTTTTCATGTGTTGTTGAAGCAGCACATTATGCCAACTAGGACATTTTACCTATGAAAAGCATTTGCAGCGCGTACGGGAGTCGAACCCGTGCACCAGCCTTGAGAGGGCTGTGTCCTAACCACTAGACGAACGCGCCGCAAATCGCGTCTAGAATAACTGCACGATATGAGCCGGCAAGTGGGCTGCGCGAACACTACCCTCCATGTTTCTTGTGGTGTTTGCGCCCAGCTGTGGGCGTGGCGCTCGGCGAAGGGGAGACGCCTGGCGCGCTTGGCGAAGGTCGCACACGCGGTTGATCAATCGAGTTAAAATTTGCAGTCTTCAACGCTTCCAATGCTAGTTTCATCTCCGCACTCGAAGCCAGAGCCGACATTCGGTCGTAATAGACGTTGTAATAGTTGCGAAGGCGGTTCCGCTTTTCCAGATCCGTGCGTGCAGCCATGGCGGCTGCCTTCGCTGCGCGAATGGACGGATCATTCACCACTCGGTTTTTCAATTGTCGCCACTCGATATGCAGCCGGCGTTGATCCGCTTCTTTTCCCAACGATTTCGGCTTAAAAGCTTCGTCAAGCTGTGAGAGCTCCGGCACGTTGGGGGCGAGCGGCTCCGGAGATATTGTCGCCGTGACCTCTGGTTCTTTTTGTCCCGAGTAAAGATCTACATCCGGTGGCGCCGTATCTTGCCCGTCCAATATCGGTGTCGCCCCGCCCAGTATTGCCAGTAGAATCAGCCCTATTGATTTCATTTTTCTGTTGCGGTTGGAGTGAGTCGCCGTAGCGATTGGTCTAGACCAAGCGGCGCGATCCTACGTAGCGTCGTCCAGTCCTGTGGCTTCGCAAAACATAACAGTAAAACATAGGCTGGAACACTGGCCGGGGGAGTCGCCGCGGCGACCGTCCTCCAGGTCCAGGGTTCAAATCGGGGTGACAGGATTTGAACCTGCGACCTCGTGGTCCCAAACCACGCGCTCTACCAAGCTAAGCTACACCCCGCGTCGCGTGATGCTTATCACGAGCAGTCGCTCTGCGCATCCAGAAATTTCCTCGCGGGTTCACTTGATGTGAGCAACGCGCGCTACGCCGCGCGCCTGATAATTCACCTCTTGCTAAGATGTCCCTTTCGGCGGAGTGTTGCCTTTCTGGATTTGAGTGGCCCGGGTGGCTGCTTCTGCGCCGCGCCATATGTTTAAGCACGAAAAACTAAATCTTTTCATCTTCATCGCCCTGGTCGCACTGCAATTGCTCGGAGTGATCGGCCTCCTGACGCACTTCCACATTTCCTATTTGCCGATCATGCTCGCGCTCTTTTTTTGGGGCGGAATCAGCACCACACTTTATCTGCATCGCTATCTGACCCACCGCGGTTTCGAGATGCCGGAATGGCTCAAATTCATCTTTGCGACCGGGTCCGCCGTGGTCCTGGCCGGAGACCCCGTGATGTGGGTAGGCGACCATCGTTACCATCATCTCAAATCCGACACCGACGAAGACATTCACAGTCCCCTCCACGGATTTCCCTATGCCCACATGATGTGGCTGATCCGAAAGCCGCCCGGATTTCGTGAACGTTCGAAGAGGTACGCCGCCGACGTCAGAAAAATCTGGTATTGCCGCTTGTGGGAGAACTCCGCGCTATATGTGCTGCCGCACCTTGCTGTCGCCACGACGCTCTATTTCACGCTCGGATTAGCTGGGCTACTTTGGTGTCTCTATGTGCCGATGCTAGTGAGTTATAATATTACGTGGTCGGTCAATTCCATCTGCCATATGCGTCAATTCGGATATCGGAGCTTCGATACATCCGATCACAGCCGGAACAATTTTTGGATCGGTGTAATCGGAATGGGCGAAGGTTACCACAACAATCATCATGCTCAGCCGCGTTGCGCCGCCCACGGCCTGCGCTGGTGGGAGTTTGACGGTACCCGCTACTGTATCTGGCTGCTGGAGAAATGCGGGCTCGCTTGGAGCGTTGTTTGGCCGGCGAAAGAAGCCCAACATTCGACAGATCCTGCGCCTGAGCGCGCGATAGTGATTAGCTCACAAGCTGAGACGCTAGCCTAAATTTCCTACCCGAGATTTGGCGCCAGCCGCTTCTCAACTGCAGTGACCGATTCGTCTCTCCTCGCGGCATAATCAACGACCTGATCACGCGCGATTTGTCCGACGCCAAAATACTTTGCCTCGGGATGCGAAAAGTAGAGGCCACTCACACTCGCCCCGGGATGCATCGCAAACGATTCCGTCAGTTTGATGCCGGCGTTCTTTTCGGCGTTAAGCAAATCGAAAAGCGTTCGCTTCTCTGCGTGATCGGGACATGCGGGATAACCCGCTGCCGGCCGAATGCCGCGATATTTTTCGCGAATGAGATCGGAATGCGACAAATTTTCATCGCGCCCGAATCCCCACGCGATCCGCGCTTGCTTGTGCAAATACTCCGCGAACGCTTCCGCGAATCGGTCTGCCAGTGCCTTCGCTAAAATTGCGCTGTAATCATCGTGTGCAGCGGTAAACTCCTTCGCGAGTTCATCCGCGCCGTGAATTGAAACGGCGAAGCCGCCGAGATAATCCGCCGATTGCGGACTGTGGATTGCGGATTTGGGATTTGATTTCGGCGCGACGTAATCTGCCAGGCAATGATTGAATTGCCCCGCGGGCTTCTGCATCTGTTGCCGCAAAAAATAGAATGCGGCGAGTTTCTCTCTTCTCGTCTCATCAGCGTAAAGATCGACATCGTCACCGACGGAGTTTGCCGGCCAAAAAGCATGGACGCCGCGCGCCGTCAGCAAATTCTTTGTGATGATCTGTTCGAGAAGTTCTTGCGCGTCGTCGAAAAGTTCGCGCGCCTGTTTACCAATCACCGGATCATCAAATATCGCCGGGTAGCGGCCGCGCAGTTCCCAGACGTGAAAGAAGGGCGACCAGTCGATGTAGTCCCGAAGATCGGCAATCGCTGGAGAAACCGCGCGCGCGTCCGTGAAGTCCGGCCCGGGTGGTTGGTAGGCGCTCCAGTCTATCGGCGCTCGGTTTGCGCGCGCTTGTTCCAGCGTCAGCAATTTTTTCCCGCGAACCTTCGCTGAATGCTCCTCGCGCAATCGTGCGTAATCGCCACGCGTTTTCACATCGAACTCTGATTTCAATTGCTCGTTTAACAGAGAATTTACAACGCCGACCGCGCGCGACGCATCCACAACATGGACAATGCTTGCTCGATAATGCGGCGCAATTTTAACGGCCGTGTGAGCTCGGCTGGTGGTGGCGCCACCGATCAACAATGGCAGTTCGAATCCCTCACGCTCCATTTCCTGTGCCACGTGGACCATCTCATCGAGGGACGGCGTGATGAGCCCGCTCAATCCGATCGCATCCGCTTTTTTTTCCCGCGCTGTCTCCAAAATTTTTGCGGCTGGCACCATCACGCCAAGATCGACAACGTCGTAGTTATTACATTGCAGGACGACGCCGACGATGTTCTTGCCGATGTCATGCACGTCACCTTTCACCGTCGCCATCACGATGCGTCCTTGTGGCTTCGCGCCGGCAGATTTCTCCGCTTCCATGAATGGCATCAGGTAGGCGACGGCTTTTTTCATTACACGGGCGCTTTTTACTACTTGTGGAAGAAACATCTTGCCCGAGCCGAACAAGTCGCCCACCACACTCATTCCGGCCATAAGCGGACCCTCGATGACATCGAGTGGACGTTTGGATTTTTTTCGTGCCTCTTCCGTATCGATGTCGATGTAATCAACGATGCCTTTTATCAGCGCGTGCTTCAGACGCTCTTCCACAGCTTCCGCGCGCCACGCTTCATCTTTGATCGGCGTTTTGCCTTTGGTTTTTACCCTTTCCGCAAATTCCACCAGCCGTTCCGTCGCGTCAGAGCGCCGGTTTAAGAGCACGTCTTCCACGCGCTCGCGCAGTTCCGACTCGATTTCTTCGTAAACCGCGAGCTGTCCCGCATTGACGATTCCCATGTCGAGACCGGCGCGGATGGCATGAAAGAGAAACGCCGCGTGCATGGCTTCGCGCACCGTATTGTTTCCGCGAAACGAAAATGAAATATTGCTTACGCCGCCACTTACGTGCGCGCCGGGAAGATTCTCCTTTATCCAACGTGTTGCCTCGATGAAATCGACCGCGTAATTGCAGTGCTCTTCGAGACCGGTCGCGACAGTCAGAATGTTCGGATCGAAGATAATGTCATTTGCCTGGAAGTTCGCGCGCTTGGTCAAGAGGTCATAAGCCCGCGCGCAGATGTCGATCTTGCGGTCAAACGAGTCTGCCTGGCCGCGCTCATCAAAAGCCATCACAATAACGGCCGCGCCATATTGCCGAATCAGTCGGGCCTGTCGAAGAAATTCCTCCTCACCGTTCTTCAAACTGATGGAATTGACGACGGCTTTGCCTTGCACGCATTTGAGGCCCGCTTCGATCACGCTCCACTTCGAGCTGTCGATCATGAGCGGAATGCGCGTGATTTCCGGTTCGCTGCCGAGCAGACTCAGGAAACGCGTCATGGCCGCTTCGGAATCGATCATTCCTTCGTCCATGTTGACGTCGAGAAGGTTCGCGCCGCCGGCAACCTGCTGCCGTGCCACGGTCAGCGCACCTTCGAAATCGTCCGCTAGGATCAATTTCGAAAACTTGGGCGAGCCCGTGATGTTCGTTCGCTCGCCGATAACGGCGAAACCAAACTGCGGTGTAATATTGAGCGCCTCGAGGCCGGAAAGCTGTAGGGCGTTTCTGCGAAACGCCGTTTTGTTTGGCTCGGCGTCTGACATAGACGCCTCACAAGTTATCTCTCGCGGTTCGCAATCGCGCACGGCTTTTGCAATCGCGCGGATGTGTTCCGGCGTCGTGCCGCAACAGCCGCCCACCAGATTCAGCCAGCCGTTCGCCGCCCATTTGGCAACTTTCGGCGTAAATGTTTTCGGCGTCTCCGGAAAACCGGTCTCGGATAACGGATCGGGCAGACCCGCGTTCGGATGCGCGCTCATAAAGTACGGCGAAATACGTGCCAGCTCTTCGACATACGGTTCCATCTCATCCGGGCCTAACGCGCAATTCAGCCCCACAATCAGCGGCTGCGCGTGTGCGATCGAAATGAGAAACGCTTCCACGGTTTGACCGCTCAGCATTCGCCCCGATCGGTCCGTCACTGTTCCGGAAATTATCAGTGGGACTTTCTTTCCGGTTTGTTCAAAGACCTCCGCAATGGCAAAGAGCGCGGCTTTGGCGTTGAGCGTGTCGAAGATGGTTTCGACCAGCAAAAGATCGACATCTCCTTCGACCAAGGCCTTTGCCTGATCGAAATAAGTCTGTTTGAGTTGATCGAACGTGACGGCGCGGAAAGCCGGATCGTTTACATCCGGTGACATCGATGCCGTCACAGGGAGAGGCCCCATCGATCCGGCGACAAATCGGTGAGTCCCGGTTTGATCGGCAACACGATCCGCCGCGTCCCGCGCAATTTTAGCCGCTACCACATTCATCTCGTGCACGAGTGCGCGAAGGTCGACATCGTCCACGACACGCTGAAAAAATTGTTGATCCTTGTGATCGGTCGGCGGCTCGCCAGAAAAAAGAAAATCGTGCAGCCCGATCGTAGTGGCGCTGAATGTATTCGTCTCGATCACGTCGGCGCCGGCTTCGAGATATTGCCTATGGATTTCGTCGATGATCTTCGGCTTCGTCAGAAGGAGAAGTTCAAGGCTGCCTTTGAGATCCTTGCCTTTCCAATCGCGGAATCGTTTTCCTCGATAATCTTGCTCCGATAATTTGTAACGCTGGATCATCGTGCCCATAGCGCCGTCAAGCACGACGATGCGTTGGCGCATGAGCGCCTCCAGAGGATGAAGATCGGTCGCCATTAGTGTCGAGAACTAAACGGCGTTTGCGCCGGTGTTCAAGAAACAAATTGACGCATCATGATGCGTAGATGTGTTGTTGTTTATGGGAGTGGCCTCTGTGCCGTCCTAGACGATACCGGGCTCGTCCCTCCATTTCCTACGATCGTCGATCGCGAAGAGTTTCGAGAAATGCTTTGCCGTGGCCGCGAAGTTTCTCTTCCAGCCGCGTCGTGCAATCACAGTCGCAGCAGGTCCACGGTTCTGTTCCATTCTCATCCCGGCAATTGCGTCGCGAGTGCGCGTCCTTCACACTAAGCAGTTCGAAATACTCCTCCCAATACGGACGCTCCTCTGCGAGCGGCGGATCGCAGAAGCAGACCTCGAGCCAATGTGCCACTTCGTTTTCGGTTAGGCGCGCCTGCTCCATGTTGTGCAGGTATTCGTCGCCGGCGATTGAACCGCGGCCAAGTGTGCGCTCATCAATCGCCTCTACGAGAGCGCGTTCTCTGCCGGATTTCACAGCGGCCTTCACAAGGTAACGCATGACTTACATTATCACCTAACCCAGTCAGAGACACGTTCCAAGGTAGGACGGCTGACTCGCCTATTCGGGCCTCCCGTCCATGTCGCTCGGCTCCATTCACCGAGTCGCCCGCGGGCGATTGAGGTCAATCGCCCTTAGCTGAGACCACTTTGATAGTCTGCGCATTCCGCGCTTTTCAATTATTTGATCGACAACTAAATCAGGGACGTGGAAGCGATCCGGCTCTTTAAATTACTCAACCGGGATCAACGCAATACGTTTGTCGCCTGCTTCCTGGGATGGGCGCTGGATGCTTTCGATTTTTTTCTACTCACGTTTGTGATCGCGGCGATGGCGCACGATTTCAGAACGAGTATCGCCAAACTTAGTTACGCCATTACCCTGACGCTGGCGATGCGCCCGGTGGGCGCGTTCATCTTCGGGTTGCTGGGCGATCGATTCGGGCGGCGCATCCCGCTCATGATTGACATCATTTTTTATTCAGCCATGGAATTGCTCACCGCTTTTTCGCCGAACTACACTTGGTTGCTGATTTTTCGCGCGCTTTACGGGATCGGTATGGGCGGAGAATGGGGCCTGGGCGCATCCCTGGCCATGGAAACTTTGCCGACCGCAGCGCGCGGATTGTTCTCTGGCATTCTGCAACAAGGCTACGCGTTCGGTTACCTCCTGGCCGCGGTCGTTTACTGGGCGGTGTTTCCGTTCTTCGGCTGGCGCGGACTCTTCGTGGCGGGAGTGCTGCCGGCGTTCCTTGTTATCTTTATTCGCGCGCGGGTGCCAGAATCACCAGCGTGGCTGCGCCGGCGCACCGCCCCGGCTGATTTTTGGAAAAACGTGCTGACGGTTCTGCGACGGCACTGGGCGCTCTTTCTTTACGTGATCCTGTTGATGACGGCATTCAATGCCATGTCGCACGGGACCCAGGACATGTATCAAACGTTCCTCGGCGAACAACGCCACTACGGGGTGACGCAAAAGGCGGCGACCGGGATCATTTACGCGTTTGGCGCGATCTGCGGCGGCACGATTGTCGGTCATCTCTCGCAAAAATGGGGCCGGCGTCGCGCGATCATTTTTGCAGCGGTGTTCGGGATCCTTCTGATTCCTGCCTGGGTTTTTTCGCCGAGTTTTTCCCTGTTGGTGATCGGAGGATTCGCCATGCAATTCATGGTGCAAGGCGCCTGGGGGATCGTGCCGGTGCATTTAAATGAGCTTTCCCCGGGGGAGTTGCGTGGAACTTTCCCAGGATTTGCCTACCAGCTCGGGAATTTACTTGCCGCGAATACAGCCGTGGTGGAGGCACGGTTGGCCGACCATTTTCGCGATGCGAGCGGGCATCCGGATTACGCGAAGGCGCTCGCGCTTTTTGCGCTCATCATTTTTGTGGCGCTGATCGTGCTGGCCGCGATCGGGCGCGAAGAGCGTGGAAAAGAATTTTAATGATGAACAGCGGCCGGCGCCGGCTCTTGGCCGGTGCTCGCTGATTGCGGCTGCGCGGCGGCTACTTGGGGAGACGCGTGATAGACACCGGGCCCGTAGCGTTGTTCGACAATTGCTTCTGCGATTCTCTCCGACAGCAGTTCGCGATATTCGGCGTCGCGCGCCTGGTTGCCATCGGATCGATTGCTCAAAAATCCGCACTCCACCAGGACGGCCGGATAGTAAGCGAGGCGCAGGACGCGGAAATTCGCTGTGTGCACGCCCCGATTCATCGAGTGCGGGATCGTCATCAGCTTCGATTGGATTCGATTCGCCAGCTCGGATGAATCGCCCGAATGATAATAGGTTTCGAAGCCGTGAACGCCACGCCGGCGTGAATCGTTGAAATGAATGCTGACGAAAATGGCATTTTTCTGCGAATTCTCGATGGCAACGCGTTGATCCAATGGAATAAACACGTCGGTGGATCGCGTCATCACCGTTTTTAATTCCGATTCTCGCAGATTGCGCTCGAGACGCTGAGCGACGTCGAGCGCAACCGTTTTCTCCGGCGGACCGTAACGGCGGTAGGCGCCGTTATCTTTCCCGCCGTGTCCCGCATCCACCACCACAGTCGTAAAAGTCTTGCTCGTATTTTTCGCCACCTTTGGGGCGGTCGCGCAAGCAGCTAACAGAGCCAGGAGACCGATGGCAAGAGTGCGGCTGATCAGGCGCGGCATTCCGGTTAAATACCAAGAAATAACTTTTTCGCCAAAATTTTTTTGGAAACTAGACTCGGGGCGGGCGTTTTGATTTCGCCCGAAACCGATTTATTTTCCGGCGATTGCATACAAAAAGCACTTGTTTTTTATGCTGCTGCAATTAAAGGCATTTACTCTTTTTATGACGATCCGATTAGCGATTCTACCGTTGCTCTTAGCGTTGAATTTTTCAATGTGCCAGAAACATCCAAGTCCGACCACGAGTTCCGAGCCGATGAGTTCATCGCCAGCATCGGCCGGCGAGACCGCCGGCGGCAGTCCGGGCCCGGGTGTTGCGGGTGCGTCGCCGTCGCCGAAAATTACCAAAGCCGTTGTCGATCAAACGGCGCAGACCATCATCTTTTGTTATCATCGGTTGGTCGACAAAATTCGCTATCCGGGTACCGAGATCACGCCGGTCGATTTCGAGGCGCAGATGAAACAACTCAAAGATGCCGGGATTACCGTAATCAGCATGCAAGATTTGCTGGCGTGGCGGCGGGGCGAAAAAAATATACCGCCGCGATGCGCGGTCATTAGTTTCGATGATGGCTGGAAATCTCAATACGAGGTCGGGTGGCCGATCATGAAAAAATTTGGCTACCCGTTCACGATGTTCATTTATACCGAAGGCGTACGGGGGGGTAGCTTGGGTGGCGGAGAGGCGATCACGTGGGAACAGCTTGCCGACATGCGTGACAACGGAGTCGACATCGAGGCGCATACCGCTACGCATCAAGACTTGCGCGAAGGGCATAACATAATGCTGGCTGCCGCCGGCGGGAAGAAGACCAGGACAAAATTGACCGGGCCAGAATACGAGCAATGGGTCCATAACGAAGTTGTCGGCTCCAAGGAACTGCTCGAGCAGCGGCTCGGCATCAAAGTGAATTGTTTCGCCGTTCCCTTCGGCAATTATAACGAGCACGTCAAAGAACTTGCGCGAAATGCCGGTTACGAAGCGATGTTTACCGTTTACGGTCAGCCGATCACCTTTACGTCTCCGCTCGATTCGCTTGGTCGTTATGCAATTGAAGCGAACAAGCCGAAAGTATTCGTTGACGCGGTCAAGATGATCGGCACCTCCAGTGGTGGGGCAGCCGCGGTTGCTGAAGTCGGCGCGGCTGATCTTTCGACCCAACCGGCGGATGGCAGCACCGTCCGCACGGCGCTCCCGCTCATCAAAGCGAGCCTCGGCCGCGTCGGCGGAATCGAGCCCGGCAGCGTGCAAATGCGCGTCAGCGGACTCGGTGTCGTTCCCGTGAGTTACGATCCGAAAACCGGAACCGTCTCATATCAAGTGACGCAAAAATTGCGCGGAAACTCGTGCACGGTGATTGTTAGCGCGAAAGCGGAAGGCAAAAAAGTCGAGGCGCACTGGACTTTCGGGATCGACGCGGCGGTCGCGGCCGCACCGGTGTCCGCCGCGGCAAGAACAACGCCGACCCCGAAGAAGTGAGGTGGATCGAGCGCTCCGCGCTCGATGGTGCGAGTGGCGGCGAAGCTGGATTATTTTAGCATCGCCCGCGGAGCGGCCAATCCACCTTTTCGTTCAAACGCAGCGTTTTTTTCTACCATTATGTTTTCACAACTCGGCGATAAGCTTCAGGACATTTTCAAAGAGCTGCGTGGCCACGGCACGATCAGCGAAACGAACATCGACGCCGCGCTGCGCCACGTTCGCTTGGCTTTACTGGAAGCTGATGTCGATTTTCAAGTCGCAAAGAAATTCATTGGCCGCGTGAGGGAAAAAGCGCTCGGGGAAGCCGTCGTTCGCAGTATCACCCCGGGGCAGCAAATCGTAAAAATTTTCCATGATGAGTTGACCGCTCTGCTCGGAGGCGTTACCGCGCCACTCAATCTTGACAAACCGGCGCGCATTTTGGTTGTGGGACTCAACGGTTCCGGCAAAACCACTTCGTGCGCCAAGCTGGCGCGCATCTTGAAAAAGCAAGGTCACGCTCCGGTTTTGGTCGCTTGCGATTTGCAGCGCCCGGCGGCGATTGAGCAGCTGGCGACCCTCGGAAAACAAATCGACGTCCCGGTGTTTACTCCTGATCCGAACGAGAAGAACGTGCAGCGCGCGGCCGCCGCTGCTCTCGGATGGCAAGATCGACAGACGGCTCAGGTCGAGATCTTCGATACGGCTGGTCGGCAGGAAATTGATGAAGCGCTGATTCAGGAATTGAAAGCGCTCAAAGATTTTTTGCAGCCGCAGGAAACTTTACTCGTTGTCGATGCAGGAACCGGCCAGCAAGCAGTCAGCGTCGCAACTCATTTCAACGACGCTTTAGAAATTACCGGAATCATTTTGACAAAACTCGATGGCGACGCACGCGGCGGTGCGGCCTTGTCGATGCGCGAAGTGACACGTCGGCCAATCAAATTCGCCGGCACCGGCGAGAAGCTCGATCAATTTGAGTTCTTCATCCCTGAGCGGCTCGCTGGCCGGATTCTGGGAATGGGGGACGTGGTTGGTCTGGTCGAAAAAGCGGCCGAAGCGGTCGATGAAGAGGAAGCCGCCCGGATGGAGCGCAAGCTGCGCACAGCTTCGTTCGATTTTAATGATTTCCTGGCGCAGTTCAAAATGATGCGCAAAATGGGGCCGCTGGAGAATATTCTTGGCATGCTGCCCGGTATGAGTAACGTGCAGGGCCTCTCAGTTGACGAGAAGCAGCTCAAGCGCACGGAGGCGATTGTGCTTTCGATGACGAGCGAAGAGCGGACGCGTCCCGACATTCTAAATGCGCGGCGTCGTCAGCGCATCGCACGTGGTAGCGGCAGCACGGTGACAGAGGTGAACGAATTGCTGCGGCGCTTCGGTCAAATGCGCAAGATGATGAAGAGCGCGGGCAAAATGAAAAAAATGATGGCGCAAATGGCGCGAATGAGAATTTAACATGGCAGTTTCAATTAGATTACGCAGAGAAGGAGCGAAGAATCGCCCGTATTACAAAGTGGTGGTGGCCGACAGCCGCAGCCCACGCGAGGGGCGGTTCATCGAGATCATCGGCACGTACGATCCCAAGAAACCAGGTCACAACAGCACACTGAAAGTAGATCGCGCGGAATACTGGATCGCGCGGGGCGCTCAGCCATCGGACACCGTACGGAGCTT
>Ga0307305_10000636_pt1 | contig 13028 bp, 13 predicted proteins | sample ER_DNA_186_FD_194512 | JGI IMG/M metagenome (GOLD analysis project Ga0307305, IMG submission 194512) | Bulk soil microbial communities from the East River watershed near Crested Butte, Colorado, United States - ER_DNA_186 | ecosystem: Environmental > Terrestrial > Soil > Floodplain | place... | reverse complement strand
AGCTCGTCAACGAAGCGCGGAAAAATATCGACAATTTTCTTCGCGCGCGCGAGCCACTCGGGACTGGCATCCACCCGGCACCCGCCGAAGCGCATGTAATCGCACATCATGCGCGAACCCGAAAGCGATTCAAATAAGTCGAGAATTTTTTCACGCTCGCGGAACGCGTACATGAGCGGCGTCCCCCAGGCGCCCATGTCATTAAGCAAAAATCCCAGCAACGACGCGTGATTCTGAAGCCGCGTCAGCTCTGCAAGAATCACGCGAAGATATTCAGCGCGCTCGGGAACTTCGATGCCGGCCAATTTTTCCACGCTGAGCGCATAGGCCCAATTATTGGTCATCGAGCAGAAATAATCGAGCCGGTCGGTGTACGGCATGGAACCGAGATAGCTCGCGTTCTCGCCAATTTTTTCGTGATTCCGATGCAGATATCCGAAGACCGGCTTGAGCTTGCGCACGATCTCGCCTTCCAGCGCGACGTTCATCCGAAATACGCCGTGGGTGGACGGATGCTGCGGGCCCATCGAAACTTCGAGTAGCTCGCCCTCAAGCCGCGAGCCCATGCTGACGGGTGGTCGTTCCATTGCTTCGAGTGTTTGAATGGTCGCAGTCATGCCTGCTTCAACCCTTCAACGATGCCTTCAGCTCCATCGCTCTGTGGTCGGGACGCATAATGTCCCTTCGCTTTCTCCAGCACATCGTCGTGCGGTGTCGGTTCGTATTCGTAGTCGTCCGGTTCCCGATAATCTTTGCGCATCGGATGATCTTCGAACTCGTCCCACATCAAGATCCGGCGCAAATCGGGATGGCCGTCGAACCGGATTCCGTAGAGATCGAAAATCTCGCGCTCTTGAAATTCTGCGCTCCGCCAGATCGGAGTAAGTGAGAGCAGGCAAGCATTCTCTGCACGGTCTGCCGTCCGCATTCGAATAATGACCGGTCCGTGTCTGTGGGGCATTGAGTAAAGGTGATAAACAGCTTCGAGGTAGCCGGGGAGTTTTTCCTCGCTCGTTTCAACGACTTCTTTCTCTTCTCCATCGACGACTTTTTTCACCTTCACCGTTTTCTTTAAGGTGCGGTCTAGCCAGTCGACGCCGGTGACGTTTGAGCAAAAATCCAGGCGCAGCACAGGATCATCGCGCAGAAACTTCGCTACATCGCGCGCATGTTCATTGTCGATCTTAAGCGAATACTGCTGTGATGGGCTCGCATTCTGCACCATCTCGATATTGGCGCCAGGCACGGCGGCTTCGATCCGCGCTTTGATTTGCTCCAAACCTTCCATTCGTTAAGCACGTTCGATCGCCGGGGGACGAAACACGTTTGGATTCGCCGGTGGCTCGAGATCGTGCTTGCCGAATGCGGGCACGGGGAACTCACTGGGCTGTTCTGGCTCGAGATGAGTCGCTTTGTTCGCGCCGCTCAACTTTTGCTCGTCAATCTTACGTTGTAATTCCATGAACGCGTGCAAAAGCGCTTCGGGACGCGGCGGACAACCAGGAATATGAACATCGACTGGAATGTAACGGTCGATACCTTTGAGGACGTTGTAGCCTTGCTTAAATGGGCCGCCAGAAATGGCGCACGCGCCCATTGCGATTACGTATTTCGGATCGGCCATTTGATTGTAAAGACGCACGATCTGCGGCGCCATTTTTTTGGTCACCGTGCCTGCGACAATCATTAGGTCGGCCTGACGCGGTGAGGGCCGAAAAACTTCTCCGCCAAAACGCGCGATGTCATAGCGCGACGCCGCGGTCGCAATCATCTCGATCGCGCAACAAGCGAGTCCGAACTGGAGCGGCCAGATCGAATTCTTGCGTCCCCAATTGTAAAGCTCCTGCATCGAAGTCACCCAGACCCCTTGTTGCTGCAGTTTACTGCGCAAGTCTTCGTCGATTCCTTCGCTCATTGCTCCGTTCTAACGCCTTTACCCTTCAACGCTTTATCGTTCCCATTGCAAACACCCTTTACTCCAAGCCCAAACGAGCCCTTCAATCAGGAGCAACAGGAAAACCAATATCGCGACGAATGCGCCGACAGGCAAACCAGTGAAAGCCACTGCGAATGGCACTAGAAAGATCGCTTCCACATCAAATATAAGGAAAATGATCGCGTACAAATAGTACTGCGAGCGGAACTGGATTTGCGCTTCACCAAGCGATTCGACGCCGCATTCATAAATAGCGTTTTTTTGTGGGCCTGGTTTCGGCGGTTGAAAAATTCGCCGCCATAGCCAAGCGAGGGCAAGCGGAATCAATGGGAAAATCAACGCGACGCCGATGAAAATGACGATGAACAAGTAGGGATTGGGAGTCATTCAGCTTCGATCAAATTCGCTCGGAAAGCACAGCTGCCAAGTTTATATTCTCATCGTGGAGAAGACGGCAAAGAAATTTCGCAGTTTCGCTGAGGCTGAAAAAGCGGATCGCGACTTTTACAAAAAACTCACTGGTAACGAACGTCTGCAGATTTTGGTGGAGCTCCTTAATCATGGCCCTGAGCAAAGACTGGAGAGAGTTTCTCGAATTACTAAATTCCCGCGGCGTTGATTACGTTATCGTCGGTGCACACAGTCTCGCTTTGCATGGACGGCCGCGTTACACAGGCGATCTTGATGTTTTGGTGCGATCCACACCTGAAAACGCGCGATTGCTCGTTGACATTTTGAATGCGTTCGGATTTGCAGAGTCTGGGTTCCAAGAACTGGATTTTTTGAAAACCGAGCAGCTAATCCAACTTGGACGTGCTCCGACTCGGATTGATCTGCTCACCAGCATCAGCGGCGTCAGCAACGAAGAAGCATTTGCCAGCAAAGTTTCGGCAGAACTCGATAGGATTCCCGTTTTTGTTCTAGGGAAAGACGCTCTGGTTCGAAACAAGCGCGCGGTCGGTCGGCCTCAGGACCTCGCCGACATCGATATGTTGGAAAGCTAACCCCGACGTTGTCGGATCGGGAATTACTCCTCGGCGTCGGACTTACGACCGAACCAGCGTCGCTTCTTCGGTTTCTGTTCTTCCGCTGGGGCCGGCACTTCGGCTGGTTTCTCTTCTTTCGCAGCCTGTTCCTCTTCTTCCGGTGTCGCGGCTTCCGGTTCTACTTTCTTTGGCTTAACTTCAGCTTCTTTCCGCTTTGCCTTCTTCTCTTCCGCTGGTTTTTCCTCAACCACCTTTTCTGCATCAACCCACTCGATGAATGCCATGAGAGCGGAGTCACTCTTACGCTGGCCAAGCTTCACGATGCGGGTATATCCACCATTGCGTTCCGCCGACCTTGGCGCGATGTCATCGAACAATTTTTTTACCGCATTCTTTTGGCGCAGCGTCGCCAAGGCGGTGCGGCGGGCGTGGATCGAGCCATTTTTTCCGAGCGTGACCATCCGTTCCGCGAGCGGACGAACTGCCTTCGCTTTGGCCAGCGTGGTCTTGATGCGTTGGTGCTCGATTAAGGAACAAACCTGATTAGCTAGCAGCGCCTTGCGATGCTCAGCTGTGCGACCCAATTTGACCGTCTTTTTCTGATGTCTCATAAAGCGGCGAACGTGATCCTCGATCTGACGCTTACTCTTCTTACTCTTCGCCAGCCGCTCCACTCGGGACGGCACCATCGCTGCTCACCGGAGCGTCCAGGAGGCCGGGCTCAAATTTCATGCCCAGGCCCAAACCGAGCTGTTGCAGTTTGTCCTTAATTTCGTTCAAAGATTTCTTCCCGAAATTACGATACTTCAGCATTTCCGCTTCGGTCTTTTGCGCAAGCTGGCCTACTGAAGTGATGTTCGCATTATTTAAGCAATTGGCTGCGCGCACGCTGAGCTCGATTTCGTTGACGCTCATGTTGAGCAGTTTCTTGAGCTTCAGGTTTTCTTCGCTCACGCCGGCCGGCGTCTGATCGAACTCGATCACTTCCTCGTTGAAGTTCACGAACACGTCGAGGTGATGTCGCAAAATCGCCGAGGCCTGGAGCAACGCCTCGTCCGGAGACAAGCGTCCGTCGGTCCAAATTTCAAGGATGAGCTTGTCGTAATCGGTGCGCTGACCGACACGGGTATTTTCGACCGCGTACTTGACGCGCGTGACCGGAGAAAAGATGGAATCGATCGGGATCAGGCCGATCGGCTGGTCTGGGCGCTTGTTTTCCTCGCCAGTGGCAAAACCGCGACCGACGCGAACATCGAACTCGGCGTCGAACTTGTGCTTCTTGTCCAGAGTGCAAATGAGCTGCTTAGGGTTGAGCACTTCAAAACCCTGAATGGTTTGAATGTCGCCGGCAGTGACCTGGCCTTCTTTGTTTACAATTAGGGAAAGTTTCTTCGGCTCGTGATCCTGGCCATCGAGCTTGAATTTTACCTTTTTGAGGTTGAGAACGATATCGGTCACGTCCTCCACCACGCCCGGAAGAGTGGCGAATTCATGTTGGGCGCCCGCGATTTTTGCTGCAGTGATGGCAGCGCCTTCCAGAGAGGAAAGCAGTACGCGCCGGAGCGAATTCCCTACGGTGTGCCCATAACCGGCCTCAAACGGCTCGGCGGTGAATTTGGCGTAAGTATCTGTGGCTGTGCTCTCGTCTTTGGCGAGAGCTTTCGGCATCTCAAAACGACCGTAACGGATTGGCATATTTCTTAGTTAGCGATTAAAACGAATAAGTGATTCAGTGATTTTGCCGGAGACAAATCTCCTGATCATCAATCGCTAAGTCGCTAAATTCCTTCTTCGCCGGGTTTCCCCTGGCGAGTGCGGCTTCACGTCCAGCGACGGAGACCCAGGGACCAACGGCGTAATTAAAAAACTCGCTGCGGAGCAGGGAATAAAAGCCAAATCCGTGATTTTGCAAGCGGACATTTGGTAGGGCGCGCCGATTCCCGTGCGACGGACGGGATCCCGCAACTGCAGGATCTCTGCTAGTTAGCCTTCGGCGATCTCGTCCGACAACTCATTTGCGTTTGCCGACGTTCTCGGGTAATGCGTGGCGAGCAATTTGCCTACTTCGTTAATGGCTTCCGTCAGCGCGTGACTGAATTTTTCATTCTGAAAATGGACGCGCATTTCATCCACAACGTGCTGCCAGAATTGCTCGCCGCACCTTTCATGAATCGCTTTATCACCAATAACCGCGAATTTGTGCGCCCGTGGCGCTACGAAAATCAGCACCGCATTGCGTTCGCGAGTCTTGTGCATTCCGAGACGTCGAAACTTTTTCTGTGCAACGATCACCGGATCCGTGCTCAATTTGCCGCGCTGAATATAAACGCGAATCTCGCCAGAGGTTTTTGATTCGGCTTCACGAATCGCGCTCACGATCTGATCATGCTCAAGCTTGCTGAGAAACTCTCTGGTTCGCATGTTGCTACCAACTCGATCCCGCGCCTCCGCCACCAAAACTCCCGCCTCCGCCGCTGAATCCGCTAAACCCGCCGCCACCGCCATCTCCCGAAGACCAGCCGCCACCGCCACCACCTACCGGGAAGAACATGGGACCGCTACCGCGGGACGAATAACCCCACCCGCCAAGTCGCCGCAGCACTCTCGAAATGATAATCAGCACGATCAGAAAAATGATGAAGAACCAGATACTTGAAGCGCCACCACCACGATGTTTTTCCGCAACAGTCTTACCCGATCCCTTGTACTCGCCGCGAATCGCCTTAAAGATCGAATCGATTCCGGTGGCGATCCCGCCTTCGTAATCGCCATTGCGAAAATGCGGTTTGATTCTGTATTCGGTGATGTCGAACGCAGTGATGTCGGGCAGTGCGCCTTCCAAGCCGTAACCGACCTGGATAAACATTTTGCGATCCTGAACGAAAACAAAAAGGACAACGCCATTGCGATGTTCTTTTTGGCCGACGCCCCATGCCTGGGCGACACGCTGCGTGTAATCTGCGATATCGGAGTCGCTCTGCATCTTCGGGAAGATCGCGACCACGACCTGATCCGACGTTTCCCGCTCAAATTGCGCAAGCTCTTCATTGAAACGCAGCGCTGCGGATTTGGAGACAACGTCGGCATAATCGTTGAAATACCGGTCCGGTTTCGGCGGAATGACTTCGGCGGCTTGGGACTTTGTTGCCAGCAACACAAAGAATGCAGCGACCAACAAAGCGACTTGCTTCGCGCGCAAGATTTGCGGTGGCAGCCGTGTCGGATGCTGGATCGCCGGGCACCCGCCTTCGCCGGGCTTCGGCGTGGCAGGCCCGCGCGCTACTACCGCAAGCTTGAGAATCACCTTATGGCGACGCGGCAGTCGCTGGCGTCGGCGCGGGGCCTTGATTCAAATTCGCGGCCGGCGTCGGCGCGGGTCCAAAATTAAATTGCACCGGCGGCGGTTTCTCCGCGCCCGCTTGCGCTGTGAAGAATGGTCGCGGCGGAAAACCGAGCATTCCCGCAATCAAGTTTGTCGGGAAACTGCGCACCGCCACGTTGTAATTCTGCACGGCATTATTGAAGTTCCCGCGCTCGACCGAGATCCGGTTCTCCGTTCCTTCCAGTTGCGCCTGAAGACCAAGAAAATTCTGATTAGCCTTTAACTCTGGATACCGCTCCACGACCACCAGCAGGCGCGAGAGCGCATTGCTCAACTGTCCTTGCGCGGCTTGGAATTGCCCAAGTTGCGCAGCATCGGTAGGCGCTCTGTTTGGATCAAGTTGCACACGGCCAACACTGGCCCGCGCATTTGTTACTTCGGTAAGGGTTGATTTTTCGAAATTCGCTGCGCCCGAAACTGTGTTCACGAGATTCGGAATCAAATCTGCGCGCCGCTGATAGACGTTTTGCACCTGCGCCCAGCTTTGATCGACGGTTTGCTGCAAACGGACGAGACGATTATAACTGCCGCCCAATGCGAGGGCCGCAATAACGACAATGAAAAGCAGGATTGCGAGTAGCACTCCGCAACCGATCGTGAATTTGTTCATAAGGACTATCCAGGATCGTTTGCCAGACGAACGAGTAAGTCAATCCCGCATACCAATTTACTGAATGCGACCTAGCACCAACCGCAGAAAGTGCGCATCGGAAAGCCGTGCTTCCAATCCTTGCCGCACGATGATGGCCTTTAGCGATGGAATAATAAAGAGCCGCTGAAAGTGCGAGCCAAGCGCTACGATCATGTCTGCCGGCGCGTCCTTGCAGATGCACACTCCGGTCCACTCCGCACTTTGCCATGGTAAATCGATCATCCGTTCCATGTCTGCCTCGCGCCCGTCTGGTGCCTGTCGATTTAACCAAAACGTGAGGCCGTATGACGGGTTCGCCGCCGAGCCGGCAAACGCTTCTCGCAAAAGGGCTGCCGGAACAATTTGTCGCCCGTGATAACTACCGTGCCCGAGGACCAACTCGCCAAGGCACGCCCATTCACGAGCAGTCAATTCAAATCCCGTTGCGGGCAGCGGATTGCCGCGGGCATCTTTTTTATAGTTGAGACGACCCAGTCCAAGCCGATTGGACACACGTCCTTCAAAATAGCCGATCGTGCTCCGACCCCTTAGTTTTCGGCGCAGCAGTTCCGAAAAAATCTGAAGATGGCTCGGCCCATAAATGAAAGCCGAACCCGGTTCAGCAACCCCGGGCAATCGAATCGCCATCGCATTGCGATCTCGGACCGACGCGCGCTGCAGCCGCGACGCGCCTTCGATACCATCGGTCTGGCTGAGTAACTGCCGGATGGTGATCCGCGATTTGCGCGTGTCGCTCTTCCATTCCGTGATTGTGTCGGAAACAGGATCGTCGAGTTTGAACAAACCATCGCGCATCGCAGCCAGCGACGCGACACCCCAGAAACTCTTGGTTCCGCTGAAAATCGGCCATCTCCCGCGCGCCGATCCGCCATTGGCATAATGCTCGAAAATAGTTTGTCCATTTTGCAAGACCAGCATGGCAACGCCGCGTTTGCTTTCAGAATACTTTGCAGCGCGTGCACAATCAGTGGGGAGGATTTCTGCAACGGCAGATGCGGATGTTAAGAGGAGCAATGCAAAAATCGGCGACACGCATCGGTTGCCAATTAGCCGACCCAAAAGAGGTAGGGGCGATTCACGCGAACCGCCCGGTGCGAACGTGACCACGCGCGTCCCGGCGATTGAGATCAATCGCCCCTACCTTCAGGCGTTGCCGGAGTCGGCAACTCCGGTGGGCCGGCATCGCCGACACCGGCTACGGGACGCGCCTTTGGCAAATGGCGCGTGCGCAACTCTTCCACATTCGGCAATTCGTCCAGATTCCGCAGCCCAAAATGATCCAGAAAAAACTGCGTAGTTTCGTAGAGCAGCGGGCGCCCGGGGATTTCGGCACGACCTGCAATTTTAACCAAGCCGCGCTCCATCAATGTTTGAAGCACGCCATCAATGTTCACGCCTCGAACGGCTTCGACATCTGCACGCGTGATAGGTTGGCGATAGGCAATAATCGCGAGCGTCTCCAGCGCAGGCGCACTCAACCGAGCCGGTTTCGGCGCGGGAAAAAGCTGGCGCACCCACTGGGCGTATTTCGGATCGGTAGCCAGCTGCCAGCCGTCCGCCTTCTCGTTAAGCTGAAATGCGCTCTGTTGCTCAATACACTCGATTTTCAATTGTTCGAGTGCAGCGGCAACCTCTGCTTCGCTCACCCGCGCGAACTCGTTAGGCGAGAATTCATCTTCTGCGCCGGCTCCCCTGATAGCTTCCGTCAGTTCACGGATCGAAAGCGGTTTCTGCGCGCTAAATAGAAGCGCTTCGATTACTCGGGACAAAGTCATGTGTCGTATATGTGTATGTCCTATGCTCCGATCGCGCTTTGGATTGCATCAGCGATTCGGTCCGCTTGCTTATCGATCTTCTCAAGCTCGCGACCTTCGATAAGCAAACGAATTTTTGGCTCGGTACCGGAATAACGCAGGAGCACGCGACCTTTTCCGGAGAGCTCCTTCTCGGCTTCGTTTACCAGCTTCATCACTGTGCTCAACTCAGCCAGCGGCCGCTTTTCTTTCACCAGCAAATTGCGCTGGGCCTGCGGATATTTTTCCAAACACGCCTTCAATTTACTTAACGGCTGCCCGTTCTTGTGCATGATGCACAGAATCTGGAGCGCGGTGATGATGCCATCGCCCGTGGTGGTGAAATCGCGGAAGATAACGTGCCCGCTTTGTTCACCACCGAGATTGAGTTTTTTCTGAGTCATCTCTTCAATCACATAGCGATCACCAACCTTTGTCCTCACCACTTTTCCGCCGTGAGCTGAGAGCGTTTCATCGAGGCCGAAGTTGCTCATGACGGTGGCCACAACCGTGTTTTGCTCCAGGCGGCCGGCGCTTAAAAGATCCAGTGCCGCGATAGCCAGGATCTCATCGCCATCAACAATGTCTCCATTTTCGTCACACAACAGCACGCGATCGGCATCGCCGTCATGCGTAATGCCAACGTCCGCGCCGCTCATCTTTACGATTCGCTGGATTTCGTCGGGATGAATACTGCCGCAACCGTCGTTGATGTTCATGCCGTTTGGTTGGTCGTGTGCCACAGCAACATCCGCGCCGAGTTCGCGCAGAATGCACGGCGTCGATTTGTAAGCGGCGCCATTTGCGACGTCCACCGCCACTCGCATTTCCTCGAGTGACATTCCGCGGGGAAAACTCGCCTTGGCGAATTCAACGTAGCGACCGAGCGCGTCATCGATTCGCGTCGCGCGTCCGATCTTGTTGGCGGTTGGCCGGATCGAATCGATCTCGCCGGTAAAAACGAGCCGCTCGATTTTTTCCTCAACCTGATCATCCAGCTTGTAACCGTCATGCCGGAAAAATTTGATGCCGTTGTCCTGATAAGGATTATGCGAAGCCGAAAGGACGATCCCAGCATCGGCACGCAGCGATCGTGTGATGTAAGCCACACCCGGCGTAGGCAACGGCCCGATGACAAGGACATCGACTCCAAGTGATGTGATCCCGGCCACCAGCGCGTTTTCGAGCATATAACCGGAAAGACGTGTGTCTTTGCCCAGCACGATTTTTGGACGCGCCCCGGCTGGAGTCCTGCGCGGATTTAACTGCGCGAAGACATAAGCGGCGGCGCGTCCTAGTTTCAGCGCCGTCTCAGCAGTGACCGGCTCGACGTTCGCGACACCGCGTACGCCATCCGTTCCAAAAATTCTCTTCTTTTCCGTCACGCCGTATTGAAACGCTCGGCGCGTGGTTCGTAAACGAGAAATTTTGAAAACACTTGTCCACAAGGAGGGACGGCTTGGGCAGCCGTCTGGTTTGGGTCGAGCGCTGGAAAGCCGTCGTTCCTTGATGTCAGGCTTGAGTTTGGGGTGACTTTTTACTTTGATTGCAGTGTGTCCGTTGAAAATGTCGAAGCGGGGAATGCAAACGCCGAATCGCATGGTGAACGAGGACCGCCCCAGGCGGGTATGCCCAGAGAGTTCGGCGATTACGAATTGCTGGAGGAAGTCGGTCGCGGTGGTCAAGGCGTAGTATTTCGCGCGTGGCAAAAGAGTCTCAACCGCACAGTCGCGGTAAAGATCATTGGCATTGGTCAGCTGACGACTAGCGCGCACTTGAAACGCCTTCGTCGGGAAGCGGCAGCGGCCGCGAAACTAAATCATCCCGGGATCGTTCCAGTCTATGAAGTCGGTGAGCGCGACGGCACGTACTACTTCAGCATGCGGTTCGTCGAAGGAGATTGTCTCGATGAAGTAGTCAGTCGCGGTTCGATATCGGTCCGGCAGGCGGCAGAGCTCATCGCGAAAGTCGCGCGCACTGCGCACTACGCACACGAACACGGCATTCTGCACCGAGACATCAAACCGGGAAATATTCTGTTGGACGCAAACGGCGAACCACACCTGACCGATTTTGGTCTGGCCCGATTAGTCGAACCCGGAAGTACGGTCACGGGCTCACTGGAAATAATGGGCACGCCCAGTTACATGGCGCCGGAACAGGCGGTAGGTAACAATGCGGCCGTCAGCAGTGCCACAGATGTCTATGGACTTGGCGCGGTACTCTACGAACTGCTCACCTGCCATCCGCCTTTTGCCGGGGGAACAACCTACGAAACGATCCATCTGCTGCTGGATTCGGAGCCGCGGCAACCGCGTTTGTGGAACCGGAAAGTCGATCGCGACCTTTCTGCAGTTTGCCTGAAGTGCCTCGAGAAAAATCCACGCTATCGTTATTCATCGGCTTCGGCGCTCGCCGAAGACCTTGAACGTTGGCTAAGGCACGAACCAATCCGCGCGAAACGCAGCGGATTTTTCACACGCGCCCGAAAATGGGTGCAACGGAATCGAATAATTGCCGTCTTGATCCTGCTGTCGCTCGTCCTCGCAGCCGGTTTGAGCGTAATGATTTGGGAACGTCAATCAGTGCGCCGGATACCCGCAGGAATCGCCGTGCTTCCATTTGAAAATCTGAGCGACAATAAAGAAGACGCCTTCTTCGCCGACGGCGTGCAGGACGATATTTTGACCAAGTTGGCGAAGATCGCCGATCTCAAAGTGATCAGTCGCACCAGCGTCATGGGATATCGCGGCAAACGAAATTTGCGTCAGATCGGGCGCGCTCTTGGAGTTTCACATGTGCTGGAAGGAACTGCGCGGCGCGCTGGCGGTAAGGTGCATGTCAACGCGCAGTTGGTGGACACTCGCACAGACACGGGAGTGTGGGCGGACGGATATGATCGGGATCTCAAAGAGGCATTCGCGATTCCGACCCAGATCGCGCAGAAAGTCGCCGAGCAACTGCGCGTCAAAGTTTCAACCGCTGAGAAAGTGGCAATTGAGCGTAGGCCGACCGACGATCTCACTGCCTTTGACCTCTATACGCGGGCCAAAATCCTTCTTCTAACCAGCTTTAGCAGTGCCGCCAGGGCAAAATTACTCGAGGCGGCCGATCTACTGGATCAGGCCATTGCGCACGACCCGTCGTTTTTTGAAGCATATTGCGAACTCGTTCACACCCACGGCCTGCTTTATTTTTTTGGTCTCGATCACGCTCCTGCAAGGCTGGCGTTAGCGGAAGCTGCCGCGCAGGCGGCATTTCGCCTTCGCCCAGATGCAGGCGAAGCGCACCTTGCGCGAGCTGAAAATCTTTATCGCGGCCATCTCGACTATGATGGCGCGCTCGCCGAACTGGACGTTGCACGCCAGAGCTTGCCCAATGATTCGCGGGTATTTGCAGTGAAGGGTTACATCCAGAGACGCCAGGGACAGTGGGAAGAATCAACACGAAACCTGGAGCGCGCGATTGATCTCGACCCGCGCAACTTTTTCATGTTGCAGCAGATCGCGCTTAGCTATGGAGTTCTCCGGCGCTATCCTGAAGAAATAGCTGTGCTGGATCGCGCGTTGGCCATTGAGCCAGCCGATGCGGATACAAAAGTAGCGCTCGCAGCGGTCCAATTTCACTGGAAAGCCGACACCCGGCCGTTGCATCAAGCAATCGATTCCATTCGCGCTACAAATCCCGGCGCCCTGCCGAGTGTCGCCAATGACTGGTTGAGCTGCGCGCTGGCGGAGGACGACATCGCCGCGGCGCGAAATGCATTGGACGCGTTCGGTGAAATACCCCTCACCGATTATGCAGTTCATCTAAATCGTCCGTTCATGGAAGGCATCATCGCTCGAATGAGCAACGACAATAACAAAGCCCGCGCTGCCTTTGTCGCGGCGCATGCGGAACAGGAGAAAATCGTCCAAGCCCAACCAAATTACGGTCCGGCACTGTGTGTTTTGGGTTTGATCGACGCTGGCCTGGGGAGAAAAGAAGAAGCGTTGCGCGAAGGCCGCCGCGCGGTCGAACTTCTTCCCGTTGAGAAAGATGCGATCAACGGTCCTCTCATGATTGAGTATCTGGCAATGATCGCCGGGTGGGTTGGCGATCAGGATCTCGCCTGTGAGCAGCTGCCCATCGCCATCCGTCCGCCGAGCCCCATCAGCTATGGCCAATTAAAACTCCTGCCGTTCTGGGACCCATTACGCGGCGACCCGCGCTTTGAAAAAATCGTCGCCTCTCTGGCGCCAAAATGACCTGCTACCAATTGCGCGGGATGCGACCACCG
>Ga0307305_10000635_pt1 | contig 13044 bp, 14 predicted proteins | sample ER_DNA_186_FD_194512 | JGI IMG/M metagenome (GOLD analysis project Ga0307305, IMG submission 194512) | Bulk soil microbial communities from the East River watershed near Crested Butte, Colorado, United States - ER_DNA_186 | ecosystem: Environmental > Terrestrial > Soil > Floodplain | place... | reverse complement strand
GACCCGTGACCGGGGTTAAGTCACTGACGGCGCTCGCCGCCGCATTCCTCGTTTGCCTCAGCATTGCCGCGCCGACGGCGTCCGCGACGGGCAAGCCGGGTGTGGCCGCGCTCCAGGTGGCCCTGCGCGCGCGTGGCCTCTACGCGGGAACGATTGACGGCGTCGCGGGCCCGGGGACGGTTGCAGCGGTGCGGCGTTTCCAGCGCCGTGTGGGTCTACCCGTCGACGGCGTCGCAGGTCCGCAAACGCGCAGCGCATTCGGTCGCTACGGCCAGCACCGGTTCGGGACGCGGCTCCTCCACACGCGGAAGTCGGGCTGGGACGTTGCTGCGCTCCAGTTCGCGCTCGCGTCTCACGGCTTCCCATCGGGAACATTCGACGGGGGCTTCGGGCCGCGCACCGACGCTGCGCTACGGCACTTTCAGCGCTGGGCTCATCTCGGAGCCGACGGCGTCGCGGGCCCGGCCACCTACGCCGCGCTCCGGCGCGCCCCGCCACGCTGCCCAATCCGGCTGCGCCGTCCTTTGCACGCACGAATCGGAGACGTCTTTGGGCCCCGAGGGAACCGTTTCCATCCCGGAATCGACCTACCGGCCTCGTACGGCGCCAGGGTGCACGCGGCCGCCTCGGGGCGTGTCGTCTACGCGGGGTGGGACTCGGGTGGCTACGGCTACCTCGTCACTCTCGCTCACCGAGGCGGCGTACACACGATGTACGCACACCTCTCGCATGTCCGTGTTCGCCGCGGCCAATGGGTTCGTGTTGGGAATCTCGTCGGGAACGTCGGTGCCTCGGGCGAGGCGACCGGCCCGCACCTTCATTTCGAGGTGCGCCTGCGCGGCGCCGCGGTGAACCCCCTACCCGCCCTCCGCTAGCTCCTGCGAGCGGCGCATGGCCGCTTGAATCGCGTTCAGGAAGGCGGCGCGAACGCCCGCCTGCTCGAGCTCTCGGATGGCCGAGATCGTCGTGCCGCCTGGCGACGTGACCATTTCCCGCAGCTCGACCGGATGCATGTGCTCGTCCCGCAGGAGCTTGGCCGTGCCGAACATCGTCTGGATGACGAGATCCGTGGCGATCTCACGCGAGAGGCCGAGCAGGATCCCTGCCTCGATCATCGACTCGGCGAGCAGGGCGAAATAGGCCGGGCCGGAGCCGGACACAGCTGTAACCGCGTCCATATAGGGCTCCTCGACGCGAACTGAGCGCCCGACCGAGCGAAGGACTTCCTCCGCGAGCGCTACCGAGTCCTCGCCGGCGTGCGCCCCGGCCGCAACTCCCGCCATCCCTTCGTGCACCGTGACGGGGGCATTCGGCATGGCTCGGACGACCGGTACTCCATCGTTCAGGTGGCGTTCGATCAGCGTGGTCGGAATAGCCGCCGCGATCGAGAGGACTGTCTGGTTCGGCGTGACCGCGCCGCGGATTTCGGCCAACAAGCTCTCGATGTCCTGTGGCTTGACCGCGATGACCACGACGTCGGCGCCCTCGACTGCCTTCGCGTTCGAGCTCGTCGCCTCGATCCCGTAGCTCTCGGCGAGCTCGTCCAGCCGCTCCCGCCGGCGGCCCGTGGCGACGAGGTCGCCCGGCTTCGCCCAGCCGGAGGAGAGCAACCCGGAGATGAGCGCTTCACCGGCCTTTCCGGCGCCCAGGACACAGATGCGGCGGCTCAGCGGGCTCCCTTCGGTTCCTCGGAGCCCGCAATTGCGCCGCGCAGCCGCACCGCGAGAAGGTAGTCGAGCGCCACTTGGCTCGTTCGCTCCTGCATCCAGTCCCCGGTGTCTGCATCGGGCCACCGGCCGTGCTCGAGCAGATATGCGATCGCTTCAGCCTCTTTCAGCGTGATCTTTGGGGCGCTCACGCGCCGAAAGCTACCCGAGTTGGCGATCGAGGTTGAAGGCAGCGCTGATCAGGGCGAGGTGGGTGAACGCCTGCGGGAAGTTCCCGAGCAGCTCACCGGACGGGCCGATCTCCTCGGAGTAAAGCCCGAGGTGATTCGCGTAGGTGAGCATCTTCTCGAAGGCCAGCCGAGACTCATCGAGCCGGCCCGCCCGCGCGAGCGCCTCCACGTACCAGAACGAGCAAATCGAGAAGGTCCCCTCGTCCCCCTGCAAACCATCTGGCGCGGCCTCGATGTTGTAGCGGTAGACGAGACTGTCGGAGACCAGCTCCTCACGGATGGCGTCGAGCGTCGAGAGCCAACGGGGATCTCTCGGCGCGATGAACTTGACGAGCGGCATGAGGAGAAGGGACGCGTCGAGCACCTCGGAGCCGTAGTGCTGAACGAACGCCTGACGCCGCTCGCTCCAACCTCGCTCCATGATCTGGTTGTAGATCTCGTCCCTGTGGGCCATCCATTTGACGAGGTCCGCGGGGAGCCCGCGCTGCCGGCCGACGCGCACCGCGCGCTCGATCGCCACCCAGCACATGAGGCGGGAGTACGTGAAGTCCTTTCGCCCCCCACGTGTCTCCCAGATCCCCTCGTCCGCCTGGTCCCAGTTCTCGCAGACCCAGTCGACAAGGTAGCGGAGGTCCTCCCACGCCTCGTGGTAGAGCGGCGCGCCGTACTTGTTGTAGAGGTAGACGGAGTCCACCAGCTCGCCGTAGATGTCAAGCTGGAGCTGGTCTGCGGCTGCGTTGCCAACGCGAACCGGAGAGGAGCCACGATACCCCTCGAAATGGTCGAGCATCTCCTCGGGGAGGTCGTGGCGGCCGTCGATCCCGTACATGATCTGGAGCGGGCCACCTGCGTCCTCGTCGCGCTCCCGAAAGCGCGCGGTGAGCCAGTCCATGAACCCCCCGGCTTCCTCGGTAAAGCCGAGCCGGAGCAGTCCGTAGAGCGAAAACGCTGCGTCTCGGATCCACGTGTACCGGTAATCCCAGTTCCGTGAGCCGCCCAGCTGCTCGGGGAGACTCGTCGTCGGCGCCGCCACAATTGCGCCCGTCGGCTGATAGGTCAAGAGCTTCAGCGTCAGCGCTGAGCGCTGCACCATCTCGCGCCAGCGACCGACGTACCGCGACTGGTGCAGCCAGCGGCGCCAAAAGTCGATCGTACGCTCGTACGCTTCTCGATTCTCCTCCTCCGAGTATTCGCGCGGTACGTAGTCCCGCTCGACCTGCTCGAGGACGAACGTGACACTCTCGCCGGCAAGAAGCGTGAACTCGCTGTGCACGCCATCGTCGTCACAGGCGATGGGCGTCGTCGCCTGGAGGGCGAGGCAGAGGTTCGGTGAACGAAAGACGACGCCGTGTTCGTACTGCTGCGTCTCGTGCGCATCGCGCGCGTAGTTGAAGCGCGGTTGGAGCTCGAGGCGGAAGCGCATCTCGCCGCGCACGACCAGGACACGTCGGATGAGGCGATGCCGGTGGCGCTCCTGGCCGTCACGTGCAATGGGCATGAAGCCCTGAAGCTCACCGACGCCGGCGGGCGTCAGGAACCGCGTGATGAGGACATTCGTATCGGGGAAATAGAGCTGCTTGGACTCCCAGCCGTCCATGGCCGGCGCAATGCGGTAATAACCGCCCTTCTCGCTGTCGAGGATGGAAGCGAAGACGCTCGGCGAGTCGAACGTCGGGCAGCAGTACCAGTCGATGGTTCCGTCGCTGCCGGCGAGCGCGACCGTGTGGAGGTCGCCGATGATCCCGTGCTGGGCGATGGGGAGGTAGTCGGCCATGAAACGCTATTGAGCGCGGCCGGAAGCGCCCGCGTCAAGGGAGAGCGGTGCCTGGCAGCTCCGTTTAGTAGGCCGTCTCGACCGAGTAGAGCAAGTCGGCGGGGCTGTCGATCCGCGCAAAGTCGCGGCCAGTGCCGCCGTAGACGTGGTCGCGGGCCGAGTCGCGGGCATAGATCCGGTCGTTGCCCGGGCCGCCGTACAGGTAGTCGTTTCCGGTGTCCCCGTAGATGACGTCGGCCCCGTCGCCGCCGCGGACGATGTCGTTCCCGCCCTTGGCCGTGATCGTGTCGTTCCCGTTGAATCCGCAGATGACGTCACGGCCAGCGGTCCCGATGAGGAGATCGGGGCCATTCGTCCCCTTGATCGTGCACGGGATGACGGTGCTTCCCTGCGCGAGCACCGGAACTGCTGCCAGCACGACCAGCGCGGCAAGGAACGTCAGCACGGAGACGAGAAAACGAGTCCTCATCAATTCGAAGAAAAGGACACTCTCCGACCTCGGCCTCTCCCCCGAAGGGGGGTACTTGGCCTCGCAATCCCTTTCGATACTGACTCCGTGGGGCTAAGTGAGGGACTTCGAAGTTCGCTCGAGCGCTATCTCGAGCGCAGCGCGGCTGAACTGGACGACCGTGGCGCCGAGCTGACCTTCCGCTCGAACGAGCTGGAGAGCGAGATCGCGCGCCTGGAAGCACTCGAAACCGAACTTCAAGAGCGCGAACGGCATGCCGCCGAGCTTGGGCCCTTGCAAGAGCGCATGAACGACGCGCTTCGGCGGGCTCTGGCGACGCTCGACGAGCGCTCCTTGAGCCTCGCCGAGAAGGCCGGCGAGCTTCGCGAGCGCACGAACAAAGTCGTCGAGACGGAAGCCGAGCTAGCCGAGCGGGAGCGTCTCGCCGCGTACCGGCACGAACGGCTGACCGCTGAGCAGAAGCTCCTCGCCGAGCAAGAGCGCGAGCTCGCCCAGGACAAGACTGACTTTGCCAGTGCGGAGACGGTCGCCCAGACAACTCGCTGGCTCGAGCACCGCGAGAAGCGGCTTGCCGAGAACGAGGAGCTCGCGCGCCGACGCGTCGAGGACCTCGGCCTCCGCGAGCAGGAGCTCGAGGCACGCGAGGTTCGAATCGGCGTCGAGATTCAGGTGCGCCAGGACGAAGTCGAGCGGCGCGAGCGGGATCTCGAGGGGCTCGAGCAGCGTCTCGCGCGCAAGGAGCGCGAGCTCCGCGCTTACGTCGCGCAACTTCAGGGCGGCCTCCCCATCCGCCCTACGCTCGTTGAGCCGACGAGCTAGAGCGACTCAAACCTATTGAGAGAAAGAGGAAGCCGGGGCTGGGCGCCCCGGCTTCCGTCCTTTAGGGGAGAGGTGGGCTGCGGCCCCACGACCGGGAGAGGCGGCTCCCCGCCGCCGTCCACGAACCTAGTGCATCGCGGAATTGAATGGAGACGCCCTCCTCGCAAATTGCGCAAAGAGGAGGCAAGAATTCCACAGCTTGCACAGGCTGGGCGGCCCTCTGTGGATAGTTCCAGCGTCCGTTTAGCGGCGGAGAGCGGCCTTTGTCCGCGCGAGGGCGCTGTCGAGGGAACGCCCCAGGTCCTGGGTCTGGCCCAACGGCTCGCCCGCCTTGTCGAGGGCTTCCTTCCCATCGGTGAGCCGGCCGAGCGCGCCTTGTAATGCCACGAGATCGCGGGCAATGACGCGAAGCCGTGCCCGCAAGATCGCACGATCGAGGGCGGGCTGGCCGGTAGTGCCCACATATCGAGAGAGGGCCTCTAGATGAGCCGCCAGACGTTTCTCGGCTTTCGTGAGGTCGGTTTCTGCCTTCACGGTGTCCGCGGCCGTCTGGTCGAGCCCATCGAGCGCTGCTACGAAGTCTTTCGTCGCCCGCAGGACTCCACGCGTGTCGCGCAGCGCTTCGCCGCGACGCGCCGAGGCGCTCTGGGCCGCGCTCATACCGGCGGTGAGGCGTTCGGCGCGCGCGCCAAGCGCCTGGTTCCGATCTTCGAGGGTCGCAATCTTCGCGGCTGCGTTCTTGAGGGCGACGTCTGAGGTCGCCGCGCGGCCCTCGGCCGCGTGACGCCGATCGACCTCGCGATGCCATGCCAATCCGAGCAGGACAACGGCGCCCGCGCTCGCGGTGACGTACATGAAGGCGAAAAAGAGGCGGCCCCAAGGCACCTTGCCGGCGCTCCGTGGCGGATTGCCCGGGAGCAGGACTGCGGAACGGTCGATGGGTCGATCCATCCTCGCGAGGTACGTCGTGCGGCCTTCAATCCCTTCCTGCGGGCCTAAACAGACTCGAACCGAACGTCCACGACCCGAGATTGCCAGCGTCCGTCCACGAGCGAATGGCACCGGATCGTCGTCACAAAGGTTGGACCCTCGAGCCGATCTTCCCGGCGGACTTCCGTCGTGTAGCGCCGAACGTCGGCCGGCGGCCGTGTTGTTCTGGGCGCTGCGGCAGAGCTCAGCTGCTCAGGCGCCGGGGTGGTGGGCGCATCTCTTTCCTCGCGTGCATCTCTTTCCTCGCGCGCCCGCTGTTCCTCGATTCTTCGCGCGAGCGCGCGAGCGCCTGCAGCGTCCATCCCCAAATTGTCGCGGCCATGTGGTTCTTCGCACCTGCCGGGCTGGACTGATCGCACTAGACGATCGTGCGGGTTGCGACTACCCAAAGGGGACGAAGGGCCAGCTGCGAGTCGCCTCCCAGCCGGCCCCTGTGCCTGCTTTCGACTCTTTTCTAGAAGACGTAGACAAGCAGAATGATGATCAGAACGATCAGGAGAACGGTCCCTAGACCGATATACATGCGCCTCCCCCCTTTCTGTCGCTTGGTTCTTTCCCTCGTCGCGAGTGAAAAAACGTGTCTTTGGGACGTGGGCTCATCGGTGCAGAAGCAGTTGCTGCGCGTGTTTGACGACCCAGAGGCCCGCTAGGAACATGTAGATCAAGGCCGGAAAGGCGGTCGTGAAGACGGCCACTACCGACCCCGCGCCGGCCGCAATGACCGCGGCGATTCCGGCAGGAACCGCCAGCCATCCGATTGCGAGCGCCAAACCGGCATGGAACAGCGCCCGGCCGAAGCCGCGCGGTGCGAATTGGTCGAAGCGGATGGCCAGCCAGAGCGCGATCGCGCCAGCTCCCAAGGCGAGTGCCACGAGGAAAGCCCACATGCCTTCAACGGAGACCCGCACCATGCGGTTACGCGCCTAGATTAGGCCGAACGGCCCATTGCGCCCACGCCTGCTCTTTGCGACGGTTTCGCACGTGAGCCGAGAGTTCTTGTTCTTCGCGATCGTCGCGCTGATACTCGTCGAACTGACGCACCTGAAGTGGATCTGGTGGAACTACTGGCACTGCCGCAAGCACGCAGTCGTACACAAGGAATGCGGTTGCTCCAAGTGGCTCATGTATCTCTAGAGGTCTGACGGGCAAGAAACCCGCCTTCCTTGGACTCTAGTAAGAGGGAGCCGCGGCGCTGAAGAGGCTGCGGCCACCTCGCGGCCGCGGCTCCTCTTCTGTCCTACCCAGATCTCGCACCAGGCTTACCTGCCCCGACGACCACGCGAACGCGCTGGACGCCGTTGTTGCACAAACCGTCGTAGTTCCATTCCGCAGTAGCCGGTTGCCTATGGCCCGCAGCGTCGGAAGCTCGGCAGGAGAGCTCATGGTCGCCAGCCTCGGCGTCCCACTCATACTTCCAGCCGCGCCAGGCGTACTCCGAAACAGGCTTGCTCAGCGTCGCCTCGTTCCACGTGCTCCCTCCGTCCACGCTCACCTCGACGCGCTCCACCGGCGCCCACCCAGACCATGCCCGACCCTCGAGGACACACGGGCCGGGATCGACGAAGCGCTCCCTCGAGAAGAAGTCGGGGATCCCGGGCGGGATCATCAACGCTCGCGGCAGAATGCGTGTCACCGGGCTCCCCTGTTCCTCCTCGGAGCTCCGCAGACGGTAAGCGACGTCCTGCTGCCAGCCGCGGAAGGGCTCATTCACGACGGTGATCGTCCGAAGCCACTTCACGTGGGTCATCCCGTACCAGCCGGGGGCGATCAGCCTGAGTGGGAAGCCGTGCTGAGGGGGTAAAGGCTGGCCGTTGATCGCGTACGCGAGCAGCATCTCTTGGCGCGTGGCCTCGCCGAGAGGGAGGCTCCGCTCGTAGACATGCTCGACGTCCCCCTGGACTCCACGGTCGAGCCCCGTGAAGACCACCTCGGCCGCGCCGTCGTCGACGCCGGCCTTCTCGAGGATGGGCGCAAGCGGCGTACCGGTCCACTCAGCCGTCCCGACGGCCTCCATCAGCCAGGGCTGGCTCAGCGCTCGAGGCGAGAGGAGGGCCCGGCCGTTGCCGGCGCACTCGAGGGTCACGGCGAGCGTCTTGGAAGGGTGTCCCTTGATCTCGTCGAGGGCCAGCGTGAGCGGCTTTGCCACCTGGCCTCCCACTTCGAGCCTCCAAGCCGCCGCATCTACGTCCGGGATGTCGAAATGCGTCAGGAGGTAGTGCAGACCTACCGGCGTGATGTCGTGGCGCATGGCTTCGAGCGGCAGCGCATGGTTGCGCGCGGCGAGCTGCAGCTCCTCGAGCGTGATTTCGGAGCCCGTCGTGCTCGTGTCCACGGCCGCGGGACGCTACTCGAGCCCGTCACTCAGCAGGACGCTGAAGGACTGGACGTTCTCGATCTCGACCCCCGCCGTCTTTGCCATCTGTTCGCGCACTTGCGCGCGGCCGTACTCGCTCTTCTGCAGCGCTTCCTGGTCTTCCCAGAAGGTGACGAAGTGAGCCGTCCCGTTCTCCCTGTTGCTCAGCACGACGATGCCGCGGTAGCCGTCGAACTGTCGCACCCAGGGCAACAGCGCTTCGGCAGCGATCTTCGCGTCCTCGTCGAGGCCGCTACGGTCCGTCTTCACCGTCGTCATGTTCGCGAGCATGCAAGGGAGCTTAAGGAACGCGACGAAACGACGCACCCGCCTGCGTTGCACATCCAAGGGATAGGAGGCCGGGTCAAGGGCAGCTACCTGCGGCAAGTACCACCCGGGGAGTGACCCGGCCTCACTTCTCTCTTCGACAAGTCAGGCGCGAACCCTAATCGCTTGACCGTGTGAGCCTAAGACGCGGGCTCGCGCGCGGCTGCGAGGTACTTGTCGCCTCGGCGCGGGAGGCGTAGAACTCTCCCGATGGACGCCTCCGAAGTTGAGATCCGGGAGGCGCGGTCGGAAGCTGACGAAGCGGCGGCTGCGACGCTGATGGCCGCTTACCTCGCTTGGGGTGGCGAGCGCGTTCGTGAGGAATACGGCGTCGAAGAGAAGCTTGCGGACCCCTCGCAAGTCGCCGAGACGTTGAGTGCCTACCGACGCCCCACAGGACTTCTCCTGCTTGCACGCTCGTCAGGCCGTCCCGTAGGGGTGGGGGCTCTTCGCCAACTTCCCGATGGAGCGGCTGAGATCAAGCGCATGTATGTCGTTCCAGACGCCCGCTCGCTGCACATCGGGTCCCGAATGCTCGACCACATGATCGCGAGCGCGGTCGAGTTCGGCGCGAACGTCATCCGATTAGACACGGCTCGATTCATGGTTGAGGCGCACGGGCTGTATCGCTCCAGAGGGTTCGTCGAGCGGCCGCCGTACGACGGCACCGAGATACCTGCGCACCTTCACGAGCACTGGCTGTTCTTCGAGCGACGGGTTGAACACACGTAGGGCGAAACCCCCCGCATACGAAAGACGAAAGCGCCCGCATTTGCGGGGCTTTCTCCCGGAACCTCCACAACCGTTATAGCGCGGCCGCTGGGTCGCAAGCCCTGAGCACGAAAGCGGGCGGCGCTAGACGCAAAGGCCGGTGAGGCGCCAGGGGGCCGGTGTTGCGGCTACCCGGCCCCCCGGCATGGCTGAGTCGAGGTAACGACTCGAAATGCGGCTAGTTCAGGTCAATGCGTGCAAAGACGCGAGGCGTGGTGAGCTCGAACTCAGCGATGCGTACGACCCCGCGCCAGTCGGGCTCGTCGGCCAGCACACCTCGGAGGGCCTTTTCTGCCTCTTCAAGATCGGTGAACCACTCCACGGCGGCTTGCGATTCATCGCTGACGAGGCCGTAGAGCTTTGGCTTCGGTGACCTCACGCCGGAACCCACCGTAGGAGTGATCGCCCGAGGCGGCAAACGCTAGCCTCCGCAAAGAGCGGAGAATTTGGAGAGCCGCCAATCAAGATCTGGAGCCCGGCAGGGCGTCGAGCCGCAACTTCAGCGAGTGGCATTCGCCTCTCCCTGTCCGCGCCCCGCCGGGCACGCGTTTCACAGCTATCACTTTGTTGGATTTGATGCAAGTCGAGCGAGAAAGGCCGTGCCGGCGCGGCGCTGGCCATTGCCGACTTATGGCAGCAGAAGCGGAGACGTTTACTGACAAGGGCGCAGCCCTCACTTGCCCACGCGGCGGTATTGCATCGCAGCGCCGAACCTACTATAGTGAACCGAATGGTTCAGTATGCAACGACCGTCGACCGCGCTTTCGCAGCCCTCGCCGACCCAACCCGCCGCGCCGTCCTCGAACGGCTCGGTTCCGGCAGAGCGACGATCAGCGAACTCGCCGAGCCCTTCGGCATGTCGCTGACCGGGATGAAGAAGCACATCCGGCTGCTCGAGGAGGCGCAGCTCGTGACGACGGAGAAGGTCGGCCGTGTCCGCAGGTGCATGCTCGCGCCCTACGCCTTCGAAGGCATCAGCACGTGGCTACAGCGGCTCGACCGCTTCGCGAAGGTAGTCGAACGCACGAAAGGAGACCGATGAGCACCACTGCGAAGAAAGGCAAGCAGCAGTCCGCCAAGAGCACCAAAAAGAAAGAAGGATTCACGACCGAGGAAAAGGCCGCGATGAGAGCGCGCGCCCGAGAGCTGAAGGACAAGACGGACGGGGAAAGCGCCGTGCGCGCCGCGATCGCCTCGATGTCGCCGCAGGATCGCGCCATCGCTAAGCGGCTCCATGAGCTCATCAAAGCTACCGCCCCTGACCTCTCGCCGAAGACCTGGTACGGGATGCCCGCGTATGCCAAGGACGGCAAGGTCGTCTGCTTCTTCCGCAACGCGGGGAAGTTCAAGGAGAGGTATGCGATGTTCGGCTTCAACGACAGCGCGAAGCTCGACGAAGGCTCCATGTGGCCGGTCGCCTTCGCACTGACGGAGCTGACCGCAGCCGACGAGGCAAAGATCCGCGCGCTCGTGAAGAGAGCGGTGGGCTGAGATGAACGAGACCACCGTCACCACGCCGAGCGAGCTCGAGATCCGCGTCGAGCGGATCTTCGACGCACCCCGCCCGCACGTCTTCTCCGTCTGGACCGACCCGAAGCTGATCCCGGAATGGTGGGGCGAGGGCACGGTCGTCGAGGAAATGGACGTCCGTCCCGGCGGCACGTACCGGTTTCAGACCGCCTTCGGCGTCGTCGAGGGCGAGTTCCGCGAGGTCGACGCGCCCGAGCGGCTCGTACAGACCTTCCAGAACCACCTGCAGACGCTCGAGTTCGAGGATCTGGGCGACCGGACGAGGCTGACGCAGACGATGCGCTTCGCTTCGACCGAGGAGCGCGACACGACGATGCAGTACGGCGTCGAGGAAGGAGCGAAAGGCGGCTTCGCGCGCGTGGACGCGCTGCTGCAGCGGCTACCGCTCGACGCGTAAGTCGCCGAGGATGGCATCCGTGCCCTCCGGCTAAACGCCGCGCCACAAAAGTGCCGGGGGGCGCGACGGCCTCGAAGACGGCGAAAGCGCCGTAGACGCGGGGGTTTCCGCGGGAACGCGGGCACAGGGCCGGGAGGACTCGAACCTCCGACCCCCGGTTTTGGAGGTCTGAGCGGCGCGGCCTATCCGCTCAAATCCTGTCTTCCTAGGTCAGTTCAGTCATCTCAGGTCGGTCAGGTCAGATAAGACGGGCAAAGATCGGGGCGAAGATTCGGCTCGCGTGGATTCGGTGGGCCGAGGGGAGCGGCCTCCTTGTAATCCGCGGGTCGCAGGTTCGAATCCTGCCAGGCGCAACCAGGAAGCCCCCCGCGCTGGATTCACTCAGGTGCAGAGGCAGCTCAAGGGGCAACTGATCCCGGAGGAGCACAAGGAACGCCCCAACCTCCCATGCGGCTCGTGACCCGCGGGGGCAGCTCTACACAACGGAATGCAATCGCCCTAGCCTGGGTCGAGTTCAGATTCCTGCGCGAAAAGGTCGTTTCCGGGGCTTTTTCTTCGTGGTCTCTCCTGGCGCCTAGGGGCCCTATGGCTGAACTGCCTATGCGGCCAGCTCGGCCAGCTGCTCTCGTACGCCAGGGTAGTCCGATTTGGTCGCTCTCACACTCGGTCGCGGTCGATCTCCGGCATTCGGTCCGCATCTTTGCGATGCCGCTTTCTCCCGATAGCGTTGCCTTCATGGCCGATCGCATGCGCGCCCTGCTCGACGCCGGAGTCGCCCTCACGTCTGAGTTGTCGCTCGACGCCTTGCTCCAGCGGGTCGTCGAGATCGCGGCCGAACTCACGGAAGCGCGCTACGCCGCGCTCGGGGTCATCGATCCGACGGGTACCGAGCTCGAGCGCTTCGTCACCACAGGTATCGACCCGCAGACGCACGCGGCGATCGGGGACCTGCCGCGCGGCCGGGGGATTTTGGGCGTTCTCATCACGGATGCAGCTGTCTTGCGCCTGCACGACCTCAGCGACGACCCGCGCTCGGTCGGCTTCCCCCCGAACCATCCACCCATGCGGACGTTTCTGGGTGTGCCGGTGCTCTTGAGGGGAGTGGCGTACGGCAACCTGTATCTCACCGAGAAAGATGGGGGCGCCGACTTCACGCACGAGGACGAGGAGATCGTGCGGCTTTTGGCTAGCCAGGCTGCGGTAGCGATCGAGAACGCTCGCCTATACGAGTCAGCAACACGCTGGTCGCAGCAGCTCGAGTCGCTCGTGGAGGTCGGAGCCGCGCTCGCGCGTGAGACCGAGCTGCCGAACTTGCTCAACCTCGTTGCTCGCCGCTTGAGGGAGCTGATCGGCGCGCGTCTCGTGCTCATCGCGCTTCCGAGGGAGGATGGAGCGCTGCGCGTGGAATCGGCCGACGGCGAAGACGCAGCCGAGTTCATGGGCGTGCGACTCGATCGGGAGTCCTCGAAGAGCGGGCGCGTCCTGGACCGCGGTAGGAGCGAGCGACTCGATTCGCTGCTCGATGATCCGGAAGTAGACCGCGATTTCGCGCGGCGCATGGGTATGCGCGCCGCGCTGTTCGTTCCGCTGCTGGTCGGGGAGAGGCCGATTGGCGTCATCCAAGCATTCGACAAGCTCGCAGCGGATCGCCGTTTCTCGAACGACGACCTTCGGCTCGCGGAGACCTTCGCAGCCCAGGCGGGTATCGCCGTCGACA
>Ga0307305_10000634_pt1 | contig 13064 bp, 12 predicted proteins | sample ER_DNA_186_FD_194512 | JGI IMG/M metagenome (GOLD analysis project Ga0307305, IMG submission 194512) | Bulk soil microbial communities from the East River watershed near Crested Butte, Colorado, United States - ER_DNA_186 | ecosystem: Environmental > Terrestrial > Soil > Floodplain | place... | reverse complement strand
TCGAGGACGTTCGTCAGGGCAAGTTCGTCGTCGTGGTCGATGCGGCCGACCGTGAGAACGAAGGCGACCTGACGATAGCGGCGCAGTTCGCCACACCGGAAGCGATCAACTTCATGGCAACGTACGCGCGCGGCCTGATCTGCCTTCCGCTGACCCAAGAGCGCTGCGATGAGCTGGGTCTGCGCCAGATGGCCGAGCGGAACGAGGCACCGCTACAGACCGCCTTCACTGTCTCGATCGAGGCCAGGGAAGGCGTATCGACTGGCATTTCCGCCCAGGACCGCTCATGCACGATCCAGGTCGCGATCGATCCGACCAAAGGCCCAGGCGACCTCGTCCAACCGGGTCATGTCTTCCCGCTGCGCGCCTCCGAAGGGGGCGTACTCCTGCGCGCGGGTCAAACGGAAGCCGCCGTCGATCTCGCACGGCTTGCAGGCCTCAATCCCGCGGGCGTCGTCTGCGAAGTCATGAAGGACGACGGGACGATGGCGCGCGTCCCCGACCTCGTCCAGTTCTGCGAGCGCCACGACATCAAGCTGATCACCGTCGCCGATCTCATCGAGTACCGGCGTCGGACCGAGAAGCTTGTCGAGCGCACGACGTCGGTCCATCTTCCGACCGCGTACGGCGAGTTCCGGGCGATCGCGTTCCGCGAGAAGCTGACCGGCAAGCACCACATCGCGCTGGTCAGGGGCGAGGTGGACGGAGAGGACGACGTGCTCGTCCGCGTTCACTCCGAGTGCCTGACCGGCGACGTGTTCCACTCGCTTCGCTGCGACTGCGGCGAGCAGCTCGAGCAGGCGCTGGCCCGGCTCGCCGAAGAAGAGCGCGGCGTGCTCCTGTACATGACCCAGGAAGGGCGCGGCATCGGGCTCCTGAACAAGCTCAAGGCCTACGAGCTCCAGGAGGCGGGCTTCGACACCGTCGAGGCGAACCTCGAGCTCGGCCTCCCGGCAGACGCGCGCGAGTACGGGATCGGCAACCAGATCCTCGCCGACCTCGGCCTGACGACGATCCGCATCCTCACGAACAACCCGAAGAAGCTGACCGGGATCGAGGGGTTCGGCCTAACCGTCGTCGAGCAGGTCCCGATCGAGACCGCGCCGACGGCCGAGAACCGCCGCTACCTCGAGACGAAGCGCGACAAGCTCGGGCACCGGCTGCACCACCAGGACCTGCGCTTCGCCGAGAGCAAGGACGAATGAGCGAGCGGATCGACGAGATCGAGTCGCGATTGCGCGACATGCAGGCTCCGCCGCAGCAGGACGAGTCCCCCGACGGAGACGCGCCCGCCGGGCCCGTTGCAGCGGATCCCGAGGCCGAGCCCGTCGCTCAGCACGCCGCCGGCGAGCTCCGCGTCCCGGACGGCTATAGCGTCCTGTCCGGAGGCGTCGACGGGCGGCGCGCGGTGGCGGTTGTCGTCAGCCGCTTCAACGGCGAGATCACGAACCGCCTGCTCGAGCGCGCGCTCGCGGAGCTGGAGGAGGTCGGGGTCGCGCGCGACGCGGTGATGGTGATGCCGGTCCCGGGCGCATTCGAGCTCCCGCTGGCCGCGATGGCGCTCGCGAAGACGCGCCGCTACGCGTGCATCGTTGCGCTCGGTTGTGTGATCCGTGGCGAGACGCCGCACTTCGACTACGTCGCGAGTGAGGCGGCGAGCGGCCTTCAGTTGGCGGCGCTCGAGACCGGCGTCCCGGTCTCGTTCGGAGTGCTGACCGTGGACACCCGCGAACAGGCCGAGGAGCGGATCGACCGCGCCCGGGATGCCGTTCGGACAGCGCTCGAGATGGCAGACGTGTTCTCCCAGCTCCGGGCGCAGGCCGCGGGCGGCCTGCACTAGGTCGCTACACTCTTCCGTCCGATGGCAAAGGTGTGCGCAGTCTGTGGAAAGAAGCCGTCCTTCGGTCACAGCCGGAGTCACTCGATGGTGGCCACGAAGCGGCGCTTCGACCCAAACCTCCAGCGCGTCCGCGTGCTCCTCGACGGACGCGCCACACGCGCATACGTCTGCACCCGCTGCCTCAAAGCGGGCAAAGTCGAAAAAGCTCTCTAGGCCGGATATAAACCGCCAAATGAACGAGCGCGGAAGCGTGCTCGAGCTCGCCCGTGCGGCGGAGAGCGCTCTCGACCGCAACCGGGCGCGCATCGACGACCTCAACGTCTATCCGGTGCCCGACGGCGACACCGGGACGAACATGCTGCTCACCGTGCGTGCCGTTCGCGAGGCGCTCGAGGCGGGGAAGACCGACGTCGCCCACGCGGCGCTGCTCGGGGCGCGCGGCAACTCCGGGGTCATCCTCTCGCAGATCATCCGCGGCGCCGTTGAGGGCTTCCAGGAAGACGGCTCGGTCGCGACCGCGCTCAGGCGCTCATCCGACTCGGCCTGGGCGGCGGTCCGCGAGCCGGCCGAGGGGACGATCCTGACTGTGATCCGCGAGGTCGCCGACGAGGCCGAGTCGCGCCGCGACAACGAGCTGCCGGAGCTCCTGCATGCGCTCGTCGAACACGGAGACGAAGCCGTCGCGCGGACGCAGGAGCAGCTCGACGTTCTCAGGAATGCCGGTGTCGTCGACGCAGGGGCCGCTGGGCTGGTCGAGATCCTCCGCGGGATCTCGGCGTACGTCTCCGGCGAGCCGCTGCCGGAGCCGGTCGAGGCGGTGCCGCTGAGCACGGACGCGATCCACCTCGAGCCCTCGCGCTATCGCTACTGCACTGCCTTCGTGGTCGAGGGCGAGGAGCTCGATCGCGACACCCTCGAACGCGAGCTCGAGCTGCTCGGCGACTCGCTGCTCGTCGTCGGCGACGCGACGGCGCTCAAGGCGCATGTGCACACGGACGACCCGGGCTCGGCGCTGCGCGCGGGCACGGCGATGGGCGTCATCGAGCGAGTCGAGATCGCGAACATGCAGCTGCAAAGCGCCCAGCGCGAGGAGCGGCTCTCCCATCCGGGCTCGGACGATCGCCGGACCGCGATCGTCGCGGTCGTGACCGGTGAGGGCAACCGCCGGCTGTTCGAGAGCATGGGCGCCACCGGGATCGTCGACGGCGGCGAGACGATGAACCCGTCGACCGAGGAGCTGCTCGAAGCGATCGAGGGGACGCACGCTCCCGAGGCCGTCGTGCTGGCGAACAACGACAACGTCGTCCTCGCCGCGCGCCAGGCGGCGCGACTCGCGAACGTGCCCGTTCAGGTCGTCCCGTCGAGCTCCCTTCAGGCGGGCCTCGGAGCGATGCTCGCCTACGACCCGCTTGCAGATGCTGAGGCGAACGCAAGAGCGATGGAAGACGCCGCCACGGCGATCGCGACAGGTGGCGTCACGGTTGCGTCGCGAGCGGTCAGCGTCGATGGGCTGCAAGTCGAGCGCGGCGCCTACCTCGGGCTCGTCGGCGGCGACCCCGTCGCGGGCGGGACGAGCTTCGACACCGTCGCCGCCTCGGTGGTCGACCGCCTGCTCGCCGAGCCGCGCGACGTCCTGACCCTGATCACCGGCGAGGACGAGCCCGAGCTCGGCCCGCTGCTCGCGCGCGTCGCCGAGCTGCATCCGGACCTCGAGCTCGAGGTCCATCCAGGCGGCCAGCCGCACTATCCGCTTTTGGTATCGGCCGAGTAACTCCCTAGAGTGCGCGCGTGTCCGTTGCTCCCGTCCGTGTAGCCCTGGTCGAGGACAACGACGTCTTCCGGGAAGCGCTCGAGCTCCTGCTCGGGCTGCGCTCGGACATCGACGTGGTTGGCTCGGTGGGGGACGGGTCGAAGGTCGCTGACCTCTGTCTCCAGCTCGACCCGGATGTCGTGGTGATGGACTTCCGGTTGCCCGCGCTCGACGGCGTCGAGGCGACCAGGATGCTGCGGGCTGCCTGCCCGGACGTCGCGGTCATCTGCCTCACGGCCTCGGCCAACCTGCGCGAGGTCGACGCGCTCTTCGAAGCCGGCGCGGTCGCCTGCCTGACGAAGGACGAGCACCTCGACACGATCATCGAGGCGATCCTCAGGGCTGCGGGCCACCCTTGACATGGAGCTGAGCGCCGAGAACACGGCGATCGTCCTCGACTCGACCGCCGACTTTCCCGACGCCCCGCAGCGCTTCCCGAATTGGCGCGTCGTCCCGCTCTACGTTCGCTTCGGCGACACCAGCTACCGCGACTACGTCGACATCGGCGCGACCGAGTTCTACGAGCGGCTGCGCACGGCCGGGGAGCTTCCGACCACCTCGCAGCCGACGCCGCAGGACTTCCAGACCGCGTACGACGAGCTTTCCAGATACGACCGCATCCTCGCGCTCTCCGTCTCGGCCAAGCTCTCCGGCACGTACGAGAGCGCACTGCGCGCGGCCGAGGACTCAGCCGGGCGCGTGCGCGTGATCGACACGGCGACGGCCTCGGCCGCGATCGCGATGCTCGCGCTCGCCGTCCAGCGGCGCCTGGAGCGCGGGACGACCGACGAGGAGATCGACGACTTCGTGACGCGCTTCAAGGGCGAGGCGGGCCTGATCTTCACGCTCGACACGCTCGAGTTCCTCGCCCGGGGCGGTCGGATCGGCCGCGCCGCCGGCTGGGCTGGCCAGCTCCTGCACATCAAGCCCATCCTCACGCTCGAGGACGGCGAGGTCCTCCCGCTCAAGCGGGTGCGCGGCAACCGGAAAGCGATCCAGGAGTTCGCCGAAGCGTTTCGGACGGCGACGAGCGACGAGCCGGGGCTTCGCGTCGGTGTCGCCCACGCGGACGCGCCCGAGCGCATGGCTGCGGTGGAACAGCTGGTCCGCGACATCCGTCCAAACGCAGAGATCGAGGTCGCGACCACGCTCGGCCCGGTCGTCGGCACGCACGCGGGCCCCGGCACGGTCGGGCTCTTCTGGTTCCAGGATTGACCCCGGGCGGTTTAACGACCGCCTAACCAACGGTCTCTAGTATCAGGCCCGGAAATCCAGAAAGATCGTGGGACCGGTATAGGCAAGAAGCCAGTTCCGCCTAAAGGAGGACAATGTCTCGAATCGCACTACTTACAGCCGGCCTTGTGGCGGCGCTCGCGCTGGCCGCGCCGATCGGAGCGACCAGCAGCGTGACGAAGCTGACCGGAACGGTCGGCCCAGGCTTCACCATCACCCTGAAGAAGGGCACCGCCAAGGTGAAGACGCTCAAGGCCGGCTCGTACAAGATCACCGTCAACGACAAGTCGAAGATTCACGACTTCCATCTGACCGGCCCGGGCGTGAACAAGATGATCACGACCACGCCGTTCAAGGGCACGAAGACCGTCACGGTGAAGCTGAAGAAGGGGACGTACAGGTACGTCTGCGATCCTCACGCGTCCGTGATGAAGGGCAGCTTCAAGGTCACCTAGGGCGTCAGCGTTCGATCCAGGGGGCGCGCAAACCGCCCCCTGGTGACCGCGCTCCGAGCCCGAACATCGGGTCGGGGTCCTCGGAGCCGTCCAGCAGCTTCTCCACGTACTCCGCGAGCGCAGGCCCGTGCTTGAAGCCGTGGCCCGAGCCGCCGCCGAAGAGCCAGACATGCTCGTGCTCGGGGTGCGGCGTGATGAGGAAGTTCGTGTCCTCGGTCAGCGAGTAGGGGCACGAACGTGTGCCGACGAGCGGAGCACCGGCCAGGGCCGGGAAGCGGAGTGCGATGTACTCGCGCGCTTCTCGTTCCTTCTCCTTCGAGGGCACGCGCTCGCCGGCGTCCGGGTCGAACGGAGGGCCCTCGCGGTCGGGGCTCGCCTTGAAGCCGCGCCCGTCGAGGTCGCCGACGCCGTAGACGCCGTTGTCGAAGTCGACCCACCCGGGAATCGACGGCGCCTGCCAGCCCGCGGGCGCGCCGAAGAAGTAGACGTCCTGCCTCGTCACGCGCAGGTCGACGAGCCCAGGGAAGAGACCGGCGAGCCAGGCGCCTCCGGCCCAGACGATCCGGTCGGCCTCGAGCCGGTCGCCGCCGACGAGCACCGCATCGCCGTCCGGTGCGGCCGTGCCCGTGACGAAGTGCGCTCCCCGCTCGATCGCGAGCTCGACCGTGACCCGCGTCGCGTCGCGCGCCCGGAGCACTCCGGCTTCGGGCTCGAACAGGATCGACGCGAGCCCCTGTCCGTCGAAGCTCGGGAAGAGGCGGGCGCCTTCCTCTGGCGCGAGCAGCTCGACCGCGATCCCCTGTTCCTTGAGGACCCGCTCGCTCTCCTCGCCCCAGCCGTGCTTGCCCGTGAAGAACCACGCGACGCCGGAGGGGACGAGGAGCTCGGTTCCGGTCTCGCGCTCGAGCTCGAGCCACAGGTCGAGCGCGCGGCGGGCCGAGCCTGTGTACCAGGCGTTGTCGCCGTGTGCGAAGCGGATCAGTCGAGACTCGCCGCCCGAGGCGGCACGCACGTGGCCGGGCGGGTACTGCTCGACGACGGTGACGTCCCAGCCGCTCGAGACGAGCCGCAGGGCCAGCGAGCCGCCGAAGATCCCCGCTCCGACGATGACCGCGTTACGCAATCTCGATCGGCTCGGCGCCGCCGTCGTCGAGCCGCCAGGCCGCGAGCTCACGGGTGTCGGTGCGCAGGATCAGCCAGGGCCGCGCCGCCCAGAGGCCGGCCCGCTCGAGGTCGGCGCGCGACGGCTTCGGCGGCGAGCTCGGATGCGAGTGGAAGACGGCGAGCTCGTAGCCCTCGTCCTCGAGGAACCAGACCTCCGGTTCGACCTCGAGCCTGAACCGGTACGGCGACGCGTCCGCGTTCCGCCCGCGCTCGTAGCCGACGGCGCGCCCTTCGCGGAGGACGACCAGCCCGCAGGCCTCGTTCGGCGCCTCCTCGAGCGCGTGCCGCTCGAGCTCGCGCCGCACCTCAGCCGGGACCAGCACAGAACTCGGTGTAGTCGACGTACTCGGTGATCGTGGGCGAGTCGCCGCAGACAGGACAGTTTGGGTCACGGCGGACGGAGACCTCGTCGAACGATCCCGCCAGCGCGTCGTACAGCAGCAGGCGCCCGACGAGGGGCTCGCCGATCCCGAGCACGAGCTTGAGCGTCTCCGCGCCCTGAATCGAGCCGATCACCCCGGGCAGCACTCCCAGCACGCCGCCCTCTGCGCAGCTCGGCGCGAGCTCGGGCGGAGGAGGCTGCGGGAAGAGGCAGCGGTAGCACGGCCCTGAACCCGGAACGAACACTGTCGCCTGGCCCTCGAAGCGGAAGATCGAACCGTGGACGACGGGGATGCCGTGCCAGACCGAGGCGTCGTTCAGCAGGTAGCGCGTCGGGAAGTTGTCGGCGCCGTCGACGATCACCTCCCAGCCCTCGTCGAGGATCCGGTCGACGTTGTCCGCACTCAGCCGCTCGCGGTAAGCGGCGACTTCCACGTCCGGGTTCAGCTCGCGAACCCGCCGCTCGGCCGACTCGACCTTCGGCTCCCCGAGCGCGGCCGTCGAGTGAAGGACCTGACGCTGGAGATTCGACTCGTCCACGAGGTCGTCGTCCACGATCCCGAGGCGGCCGATGCCTGCAGCGGCGAGGTAGAGCGCAGCCGGTGAACCGAGGCCGCCAGCGCCGACGACGAGCACGTTCGCGGCCAGCAGCCGCTCCTGGCCGGCGACGCCGATCTCCGGGATCAGGACGTGCCGGCTGTAGCGGACGCGCTGCGCCTCGTCGAGCCCGCCGGGGACCTCGACCGGGAGGCCCGCCTCGGCCCAGGCCACGATCCCGCCTGCGAGCGATACGACATCCTCGAAGCCGTGCTCGTGCATCGCCTTCGCGAGCCGGAGCGATCGGTTCCCGTGCGCGCAATAGAGGACGATGTGCCGGTCGCGTTTCGGGTCGAGCCGCGCAGCCGCCTCGCCCATCGGAATGTGCTCAGAGCCCGCGATCGTCCCCGACTCGAGCTCCCACTCCTCACGGATGTCGACGAGGGCAGGCGGATGGTCGGATCCGAGGAGCGCTCGCGCGCGCTCCGCGTCGACTTCGAGGACTAGCTCGCGGTCGGCCGCCATGCCCCAAGGATAATCCGGAGCCAGTGAGCCCCCGCGCGCGGATCATCGTCATCGCCGGCGCCGCCGCCTGTCTCGCCGCAGGCGGAACGGTTGCGCTGGCCGTGATCACTTCGAACGGCAAGGGCGGGAAAGAGAACAAGCCCGTCCCGCTGTCCGGAGCGCCTCCGCTCGCGCTCGACCTCGGAGTTCGCACCGATCCCGAGGCGACGTCGCTGCGGCGGGCGGAACGCCTCTACCCAAAGCGGCGGGCCGCAGCCGGTCGCATCTTCAACCGATACCACTCGCCCGCAGCGCAGATCGGGGCCGCGTTCTCCGCCTGGCCGGGCTCGGGCCTCGCGACGCTCCGGCGACTCGCGCAGGAGCACCCGCAGGACTCGCTCATCCTGCTCCACCTCGGCTACGCGAACCTCTGGGCGGGAGACACCGAACAGGCGACCGCGGCCTGGCGGCGAGCGACGTCCGCCCAGCCGGACACCATGTCGGCCCAACGTGCGGACGATGCCCTGCATCCTGGATTCCCACCCGGCGAGCCGCTGTTCGTGCCGAGCTTCGCGCCGCCGGCTCGCCTCGCCAGGCTGTCGCCGCCGCGCCAGTTCGAGCTCCTGGCGAATGACGCGGCCAAGCAGGACGCGCACGCGAAGCTCCTGTACGGGATCGCGCTCCAGCGGCTCGGGCGCCGCATCTCGGCCCAGCGGCAGTACGAGGCGGCAGCGCGACTCGATCCCGGCGATCCAGAGACGCAGGTCGCAGCAGCCGTCGGCCGCTTCGACAAGACCAAGCCGTCAGCCGCGTTCTCGCGCCTCGGCCCGCTCACGAGGCGCTATCCACACGCTGCCACGGTCCGGTTCCACCTCGGCCTCATGCTGCTCTGGCTGGCCCGGTCCCAGCCCGGTGCACTCGCCGAGGGCAAGCGCCAGCTCCGCCTCGCCCGCAAGGAGCAACCAGACTCCCCGCTCGCCCGGGAAGCGAAGCGCCTCCTCGCCGGTCTAGAGGGCGTATGAACAAATTTGTCACGAATAGGACTTATGGACCGTAAGATGGGTCCTTCGGCCTATGGACGTAGCTCTATACCGCTTGAAAGACTGCCGCGGCCTAGAGATACGTTGACATTTCCACAGCTGCATCTACCGTGAGCGAGACCGGGGAGGGGGAACCGAGTTGAGCGGAGGGGAGCAAGGGACAGCGCGTGCCGGGACGCCGGGGGGTGTCCTAGAAGTCGACGAGCTCTGGGAGCTCGTTCAGGCTGGGCGACAGGCCGGAAAGCTCACGGCCGAGGAGATCACGCTTGCTCTCGACGAGCTGTCTCTGGACACGGGGCAAATCGACGAGTTCTACGGGGTGCTCGAGGAGCTTCACATCGAGGTCGTGCCCAGCGAGGAAGAAGTCGAGGAGGAGCCGCTCGACCTCGACGCGCCGGATGTCTCGACCGACGCGCTCCAGCTCTTTCTGAAGGACATCGGCAAGGTCGACCTGCTGACCGCGTCGCAGGAGGTCGAGCTCGCGAAGAAGATCGAGCGCGGCGACCACTACGCGAAGCAGTGCATGGTCGAGGCGAACCTGCGCCTCGTCGTGTCGATCGCCAAGCGCTACCGCAACCAGGGGCTGCCGTTCCTGGATCTCATCCAGGAGGGGACGATCGGCCTCGTTCGCGCCGCCGAGAAGTTCGACTACCGCAAAGGGTTCAAGTTCTCGACGTACGCGACCTGGTGGATTCGCCAGGCCGTCGCGCGCGCGCTCGCCGATAAGTCGCGGACGATTCGCATGCCCGTGCACGTCGTCGAGAAGCTGAACAAGATCGTGCGCTCGGAGCGGAAGCTCCGCGGCGAGCTTGGCCGCGAGCCGACGGCGATCGAAATCGGGCGCGAGCTCGACCTGAGCGCCGAGGAGGTCGAGCAGATCAGGCGCAGCTCGCAGCTGCCCGTCTCGCTCGAGAAGCCGGTCGGCGACGACGAGGAGTCCGAGTTCGGGCACTTCCTGACCGACGAGACCGCACCGCTTCCGGAGGAGTCGGCCGAGCAGGCGCTCCGCCGCGACACGCTGAAGCAGATCCTGTGCTCGCTCTCGCCCAGGGAGCAGAAGATCCTCGAGATGCGCTACGGGCTCGACGGCGAGCAGCCGCGGACGCTCGACGAGGTGGGACGCGCGTTCAACGTCACACGGGAGCGGATCAGGCAGATCGAGAACCAGTGCCTGAAGAAGCTCCGCGCGCTGGCGGATTGCCAGAAGCTCCGCGAAGTGGCGTAGCGCCATAGACTCCGCCGCCATGGCGGAGCCGCCCAAGGAGTGGATCGAGGAGCTCGACGAGCTCCTGCGCATCCCGAGCGTCAGCGCTGACCCCGAGCTCGTCGACGAGGTCGTGCGTGCGGCCGAATGGGTGCGGAACTTCATCCGCGCCGCGGGCGGGGAGGCCGAGCTGGTGGCGACCGAGAAGCACCCGCTCGTGATCGGCGAGTTCCGCGCGTCCGATGGAGCCGACGACGCGCCGACCGTGATCGCGTACGGGCACTTCGACGTCCAGCCGGAGGCGCCGCTCGAGCTCTGGGAGTCTCCGCCGTTCGAGCCGACCGTCCGCGACGGCTGGCTCTACGCGCGCGGAGTCGCCGACGACAAGGGGCAGCTGTACATCCTCCTCAAGGCCGCCGCGCTGCTCGCCGCCGAGGGCGAGCTGCCCGTGAACGTGCGGTTCACGTGTGACGGCGAGGAGGAGTCCGGCGGGCATTCGATCATCGACTTCCTCGAGGCGGACGAGCGTGGGGGAGACGCCTGCGTGATCTTCGACGGGAACATGCTCGCGCCGGGCAAGCCCGCGTTCTTCGTGGCGACGCGTGGGATCGCGTACTTCCACGTTCGGGTGCGGACCGGGGAGAAGGATCTGCACTCGGGTGTCTTCGGAGGCGCTGCGCTGAACGCGAGCCACGTGCTGCTGCAGGTGCTCGGCGCGGTCTTGCCGCGGGACGGGAGCGTGCCGGAGCCTCTGCGCGCCGGGATCGTCAGGCCGAGCGACGAGGAAATCGAGAGCTGGAGCGCTCTCGACCGGGGCTCCGAGGTGCTCGGCGCGCAGGGAGCGCGTCCGGCCGATCCGCGTGCGGCGGAGGACTTCTACCTGCGCACGTGCGTCGAGCCGGCGGTCGACGTGCACGGCGTCCTCGGCGGCGAGCCGCAGCTCCAGAAGACCGTGATCGGGGTCGAGGCCGAGGCGAACGTGTCGATCCGGCTCGTGCCCGGTCAGGACGAGAAGGCGATGGCCGCCGAGATGGAGCGGCTGATGCGCGAAGCCGCGCCTGAGGGGGCCGACGTCGAGATCGAGTTGATCGCGAGTGCTCCGGCCGCTCTCGTGCAGCCGGACGACCCGGCGATCAAGCTCGGCCAGGACGCGTTCGAGCGCGTGATCGGCGCGCGGCCGCTGTTGATCCGAATCGGCGGCTCACTGCCTGTGATGGCTGCGCTCGAGAGCAAGCAGATCCCGACGATCCTCACCGGCTTCGACCTGCCCGACGGCAACATCCACTCGCCGAACGAGCGTTTCCGCGTCGACCACATCGCGCTCGGCGTCGAGACGGCGAAAGAGCTCTTCCGCTCACTCGGCCAGCTCCGCTAACTCGCGTCTTTACAAGGGACAGGCCCTAACAAGGGACAGGCCCTTACAAGGGACAGGCCCTTGTTTCGGCGCGACTAGTCCCAGGGCGGCGGGTTGTGTGTCCAGCGGCCGCCGACCATCGTCGCTACGACCGAGACTTCGGGTAGCTCCTCGGGCTCGATCGCCAGAGGGTCGCGGTCGAGGACGACCAGGTCTGCGAGGTATCCCGGTAGGAGCTTCCCGCGGGTGCGCTCCTCGCGTGCGAGCCAGGCAGGGGCGAGGATCGTCGCTTCGAACGCCTCCTCGACCGAGACCGCCTGCTCCGGATGCCAGGCGTCGCGCTCGTCGAGCGTGCGCAGCACCCCGGCCCGGATTCCGGCCAGCGGGTCGAGCTCCTCGATGGGCGCATCGGAGCCGTTCGCCACGACGGCGCCGGTGTCGAGCAGCGACCGGTAGGCGTAGGCGCGTTCGGTCATCCCCGCCCAGTTCCGCTCGGCGATGTCCCGATCCGACGGGGCATGGCTGAACTGGACAGAGGCGCTGACGCCGAGCTGACCGAACCGCGGGATGTCCTCCTCGGCGAGGAGCTGCGCGTGCTCGATCCGCGGCCTCAGCCCGAGCGGCGCCCACTCGTCGCGCGTCTCCGCGAACGCATCGAGCGCGTCGCGGTTCGCGAGGTCGCCGATCGCGTGGACTGCCACCGGCCAGCCGGCCCGAGCACCCGCGCGCACGATCTCGGCGAGCTCCTCGCGGCTCGTGATCTCGACCCCGGAGCCGTCGAGCAGCCGCGCGGTCTGCGACCCGAGCGTCCCGTCCATGAAGACCTTCAGGTAGCCGATGCGGAGCCGGTCGTCGCCGAGCCCTGCGCGGAAACCGAGCTCCTCGAGGCGACCGACGAAGTCGTACGGCAGCGATTGCCAGACGCGCAGCGTCAGCGGGCCCTCTTCGGCCAGCCGCTGCCAGAAGCGCGGCGCACCGAGCCAGCCGTCCTTGTCGTGCACGGCAGTCACTCCGCGGGACGCGGCGATGCGGAGCCCCTCGCGCATCGCGTCCACGAACTCGTCGTCGGACGGGAGCAGGTAGCGGTCGCGGAACAGCCAGGCGGACTCTTCGCGCAGGACGCCCGTCGGCTCGCCGTCGCCGTCGACCTCGACCACGCCCCCGTCGACCCGGAGATCGCCGTCCGCCTGAGCGAGCGCGGCCGAGTTGAGCCAGAGCGAGTGGTAGTCGCGTGCCATGAGTGCGGTCGGCGTGTCGGCGGTGATCGCGTCGAGCGCCTGGCGCGTCGGCTCGACCGCGGGCGACCAATCGCCGCTGCGCCAGCCGCGCCCTCGGAGCCATCGCCCCGGCTCGACCGACCCGGCCGCCTCAGCCACACGCTGCAGCGTCTCGTCGAGCGAGGCCGAGTCCTCGAGGCGCACCTCCCGCTGGGCCGCTGCCCACGAGGGAAAGTGCACGTGCGCGTCGCTGAAACCCGGCATCACGCAGCGACCGCCGAGGTCGACCCGATCCGGCGAAGCGAGCGCGGTCTCGTGCGTTCCG
>Ga0307305_10000630_pt1 | contig 13096 bp, 13 predicted proteins | sample ER_DNA_186_FD_194512 | JGI IMG/M metagenome (GOLD analysis project Ga0307305, IMG submission 194512) | Bulk soil microbial communities from the East River watershed near Crested Butte, Colorado, United States - ER_DNA_186 | ecosystem: Environmental > Terrestrial > Soil > Floodplain | place... | reverse complement strand
ACAGCCAGGCCAGCACCAATGGGGTAACCAGGAAATGGGCCAGCCCGTAGTAATACCCGGCCGCTTCGGCGAGCACGGGGTGGATAGTGGCGAGGTGGTTGAGGTACGGCTCGCCGGTCAGGTGCAACCGCCGCTCGGCCTGCCATAGCTGGGCCGCGTGCGCGAACGCGGCCTGGCGGCTGGCTCGGATGGCCAGGCGCACGAGGGAATACGCCGCGTAACCGGCACCGATGGTGGCCAGTTCGGCCGCCGCGGGCAACCGCGGCCATGTCAGCCCGGCCCGGCGCGCCGGGACCGGTGCGGTCACCGGCCGGACGCCTGTTCGTGATGGCTCCAGGTGGGCAGCCGTCGCCGGTCCAGCCCGCGGCGGCAGGCCCTGGCCTGCGCGGTAGCCCACTCCTTCGTCCGCACCGGGCTGGGTCCTGAGGACGCGGGTCACCGCGGCCCCCCAGCATAGGCTGTGACGGGGAAGGCATCGCGGGCCGGCGCCATCGTGGCCGGAGAGCGCGTCGCCGCGCAATCCTGAAGCAGATCACGCAGCTGCCGGCGGCCGCGGTGCAGCCGCGACATCACGGTCCCGATCGGTGTTCCCATGATGCCGGCGATCTCCCGGTAGGCGTATCCCTCGACGTCGGCGAGGTACACCGCGGTGCGGAAGCCTTCGGGGAGTTCACGGAGCGCGCGCTTCACGCGGGGGTCGGGCAGGTGTTCCAGGACCTCGGTGTCCGCGGGCTTCAGCCCGGATGAGGCATGAGACGCGGCCGGGGCCAGCTGCCAGTCCTGGATCTCGGCAGCGGGCACGGGGTCGCGTCGCCGTTTCCGGTAGCTGCTGATGAAGGTGTTGGTGAGGATGCGGTACAGCCAGGCCCTCAGGTTCGTGCCCGGCTCGAACTGCCCGAAGGCGGCGTATGCCCTGGTGAACGTTTCCTGGACCAGATCTTCGGCGTCCGCCCGGTTGCGGGTCATGCGCAGCGCCGCGGGATATAGCTGCGCCAGGTAGGGCAGCGCGTCGCGCTCAAACCGTGCGGCCCGCTGCCCGGGCGTTTCCCTGACCGCATCTGCTTCCTGGCCGCGCCGGACAGGCATGATTCCGCCACAGTTCGTGGTCATGCCTCCTCCGATTCGGACGAGCGGCCTGGCCGGTGGGTGCCGTCGGCGCAGGTGAGCGCCTCCAGCGGCCGAGGCCGGTTATGCGTCTGGCGCGCCCGGCGGCCCCTGTTACGCCGGGCGCGCTGGGTCCAGGACGGAGCGTCTGGCCTTATCTCAGGCATCGCCGGATCCGCGGGCCAGCGCGAGGCCGATCCGGGCGAGCGCCCGGTCGGCGCGCTGCCGGGCCGATTCCGGCCGCCGACGGCTGGACCCAAGCTGGGCGTATCGCTCTGCCCACCTGCGCAGTTCACGCTCGCGCTGGCGGGCAAGCTCTTCCCTCGTGTACAGGTGCATGGTCCTCACGTCGTCTGGGGACGGCGGGCCCGGGCGAGCGCCTTGGCGCGGACGACATCGGGGTCTCGCGGGTCGGGCGGAAGTGCCTCACTCCAGGAGCGCTCGCGCCGAGCCCTCGGCTTCTGGATACGGATTCGTTTCACTGTCATCTCCTCGGCCATGTCCGGGCCCGGCCGCTGGGAGGGGCCCGGCCCTGTTGGCGGACCGTTCTCGAGGACCGTATGATCCGGCACCGCCGTGGGACGTCACCCGAAGGTGGGCATGCGGGTGGAATCTTCCGCAGCCCGCTGCCGGGCACGACAGTGCCACTGGGCCGGCCCGGGGCACGGCGGTGCCGCCCGGGGGCCGGCTGCGGTGGGTTGCTAGGGGATCAGGCCGAGCTGGCGGGCGCGGGTGACCGCCTCGGTCCGGTTGGCCGCGCCGAGCTTGCCCAGCAGGTGGCTGACGTGCTTTTTGACCGTGTCGAGGGTGACCACCAGCTGTTCGGCGATGCGCGGGTTCGGCATGCCCGCGGCCAGCAGCACCAGCACCTCCAGCTCGCGGGCGGTCAGCTGCTCGGCCAGGCCCGGCACCGCCGCGGCGTCTCGCCCAGCGCCTTGCGCGTCGTCCTTGCCGCCGAACGCCCGCAGCACCCGGGCCAGGCAGCCGAGGTCGACGCCGCGGGCGGCGGCCCGGCCGGTCTTCTGGGCCGCGACCAGCCGGCCCGGTCACTGCGGCTGGCCATCACCAGGTGCAGGCCCAATGGCAGGTGGTCAACCAGGAACTCAAGTGACGCATGCACCGTCTGGGCGTCGATCAGGTGGTAGTCGTCGAGGACCAGCAGCACCTCGGCTTCACTGGGCTCGGCGTCCAGCTCGTTGACCAGCGCCGTCACCAGCCCCTCAAGCGTAGGCGGCGCGGGCGGGCCCAGCAGCGGGCTGACCCGTTCGGCAATTCCGGCGCGCCCGGTCCAGGGCTGCAACAACGTGCCGCCAGAACCGCACTGGGTCGTTGTCGGCTGCATCCAGCGAAAGCCAGGCCACCGGACGGCCGGCAGACCGCGCCCAGTCGGCCAGCATGACCGTCTTGCCGGACCCGGCCGGAGCGCACACCAGGGTCAACCGCCGCGCCAGCCCCTCACCGAGCGCCACCGCCAGGCGGGGGCGGGGCACGAACCCCGGCCGCGGGCGCGGCAGGTGCAGCTTGGTGGCCAGCAGGACATCTTGCTCGGAGGCGGCAACCCCAGCCGGGGCCGCCGCCGATAGCTCAGCCATCGGCGACCTACCGCTCAGCGCGTCCAGCGATGGCCAGCGCCGCTGCTGAATGCCGATAGTCTAACGACTTACCGACGGCCGGGCCCGGGCATCACTGCTGGTGCTCCCAGGCGGAGGCGCCGGCCGGGCCAAGTCTGGTGGTGTTCACAGCGGCGGGGTGTTGCGGGTGTGGCGCGGCAGCCAGACCCTTCGGTACAGCAGACGGCCGGGTGCTGGCAGCTGGCTCAGCACTTGGGCGCAGACATGAGGGCTGGCGGAGGCGAGGGCCCACGGGAGCGTGCCCGCTGCGGGCCCGCCACGGATGGCCCTGCCGATCGCGCCGAGTTCGTGCTGCGACATGATCTGGCCGATCAGCGGCAGCGCGTCGGCCTCCTCATGGGCGAGGTGGCTGGTTAGCCTGGTGGCCAGCCTAGTCAGCAGCTGGCGGAGCCGACGGGGGTCGGCGTCCATCGAGAACGCGTCATCGGTCACGGCCTGCAGCGGGCCGATCAGCTGGTGCTCATCTTCCATCGCATCCAGCAGGGCCTGGCCGCGCGGTTCGCCGGTGAGCTTGGCCCGGGCCAGCGGCCACATGGCCGCCTGCTCGGCGGCGAGGTGGAGGTGCAGCTGGTCGCGGAACACGACCCAGCGGGCGCGAACCGCCGTGCGGCTTGCCGTGGTGTGCAGCAGCTGGTCCAGGTCACGGCGCAGCGCGTCGTGGATCGTGCCCATCAGCGTCCAGTCGGCCCGGCTGCTGAGCCGGGCGGTGGGGGGTGAGGCCATCGGTCGTTCTCCTTGGCTGGCCGGGAAGGGAAACGGTTAGTAACGGTCGGCTGAAGCCGCCAGACGCATGAGTGGCAGGCGTGTCGCATGTGGCCGGTCAGGACCTCGGCCAAGGCCTTCTCTTCCTGGCCCGCGCGAGCCGCGGCATGCCGCCTGCTTACGCCGCTGCCTGGGTGTAGTGGCGGGCAAGGAGGCTGATGCCTTCGCGGTAGGTCGGCGCCTGGAGCGTCCAGCCGAGTTCCGTTTTGGCCCGGGTGCTGGAAACCCGCAGCCCGCTGGTCACGGCCGCCCGGGCGAGCGGCGCCGTCGCGAGAAGCCAGCTGGGAACGGCTCGCGGCCTGGGTGCCCCGATGGCCCGCGCCATTACGATCATCAACGTGGCCAGGCTGACCGGCTCATCGTCGGTGATGTTATAGGCCGCGCCCGGCGTGGCCTGCTCCAGTGCGGCGACGGTCGCGGTGGCGGCGTCGTCGACGTAGACCCAGGGCAGCACCCCAGAGTTCCGCACGATGGGAAGCTTGCGCCTGCGCAGCCCCTCGATGAGGGTATCGCTCGCCGGGCCTGGCCCGTACACCAGGCCGTACCGCAGCGCGATGCCGTCCAGGCCGTCGGCGCGCAGCACCTGCTCCTCGTTCGTGCGCATGGCCGCGAGGTGTTCCTCGAAGCGGCCGTGACCGGGCGGGCCGAACTGGTCGGCCTCGGTCAGGACCCGGCCGCCCCAGTCGCCGTAGCCGTATCCGAAGACCATCGACTGGGTGAGGAATCGCCTGGCGCCGAGCTGGTGAGCGGCGGCGATCAGGTTCGCGGTGCCCTTGGTGCGCAGGATGTTGGTTGCCGTCATGTCCTTGTGCGACATCGGCGTCTTCTTCAGCGCGGTGATCTCGCAGATCACCGCGTCGGCGCGCTGCCCTTGCAGGGCCCGGACCAGGGCAGGAGTACTGAGCACGTCGACCCGGATGGGGGTCGTTCCCGCGGCGGCCAGCCTGGCCCGTCCCTCCGGGGACCGGTGGAGCGCCAGGACGTCATGGCCGGCTGCGTGCAACCGGCGGATCAGCGGCATGCCGATGGCGCCGGACGCGCCGGCGAGCAGGACTTTCATGTCGGGTTCCCTTTTCGGTGAGCGTGCTCCATGTGAGCTGGGCCTAGAGGATGCCCACCGAGGTCCGCTCGCGGCGTGGCGGCACCGGGGCGTCCCCGGCCGGCCAGGAATTTCATCTGTCATCTCCTCGGGGCCGGCCCGCTGATGCCGAGGTGCCCTCGCCTTGCGGGTCGGCCCTGGAGGGACGGTATGAGCCGGCGCCGCGGGGAAGCGTCACCCGAAGGTGGGCCTGCGGGGTGGAATTTTCCGCGGCCCGCCGCCCGGCACGACAGTGCCGCCTGGCCGCCTCGGGGCACGGTGGTGCCGCCCAGGGGATTGGCCGCCATGTCCTGTTACGCGGCGGCTCTATGAGTTAGCGGGGACGGCGGCAGGGAGGTCGAAGCCGCGGAAGGCGTCTGGGGTGAGGAAGGCGGTGATCTCCTGGATCTGCGCGCCGCGCAGGGTGAGCACGTTGACGGCGTGCGGCATGAAGGCTTGCGTCTTGTCGTCCCAGGCATAGGCAAAGAAGGCGAGTTGCCCGTTCGCGCGAACGGGGATGAGGCGCCAGCGCGTCGCCCCGGCCAGCGGCCCGCCGCCGAGGAAGATAGCGACCTGTTCGCGACCGCGGTACCAGGTTGGCAGGGGCGGCATCGTCATCTTCGCGTCGTCGGCGAGCATGGCGACGACCGCGTCAACGTCGTTGCGCTCCCAGGCGGTGACGTAGCGCTCCACGACCTGTCTCAGCGCACCGTCGCCCAGTGAGCGCAGCGTCACCTGCTGGCTTTGTTCCGGCAGTCGTTGGTCCGCCGTCTTGTGGGCGCGCTGCAGCGCGCTGTCGACCGAGACGGGCGTCGTTTCGAGCGCCGTGGCGGTTTCGCGGGCCGAAAAGCCGAGCACGTCGCGGAGGATCAGCACGGCACGCTGTCGCGCGGGCAGGTGCTGGAGTGCCGCGATGAAGGCGAGCTCGACGCCCTCGCGCTGCTCATAGCGGGCTTCCGGGCCAGCCAGGCCGCTCGTGAGCCCCAGCCGCTCATCCGGGTAGGGCTCGAGCCACGCCGCCTCGGTCACGGGCTCGGCGGGGCCGTCATGGGGATCGGCCGCAGGCCCGTAGTCGACCGGAAGCACCCGTCTCGACCGCTGCTCGATCGCCCTGAGGCAGGCGTTCGTCGCGATCTTGTAGAGCCAGGCGCGAAGCGAGCTTCGGCCCTCAAACTGCGGCAGAGCGCGCCAGGCGCGCAACAGCGTCTCCTGCAGTGCATCTTCTGCGTCCGCGGTCGAGCCGAGCATCCGGTAGCAGTGGGCATGAAGCTCGCCGCGATACGGGCCGGCGAGTAGGCCGAAAGCATCGTCGTCGCCCCGCCGGGCGGCCTCGAGCAGCTCGGGCTCGTTCGCCGTCAGCGCCGGGCGAGCGGTTCTCGTGCCGTTGGCGTGCCCGATCGTCATCGCTTTGGCTGCCACAGTGCGAGTTCGCCTCCCTGCGGCGAAGAAACGACACTGCGCCATCCGGTCGGCCCCTCGCGCGGCGGCAGCAGCACCGAGGCGCCGAGCTGGCGCGCATGCTCAGTGGACTCTTCGACCTGGCCGACCTCGACGTAGGGCAGCCACAGCGGGCGCGCGGTGCCACATTCGACGATGCCGCCGCCGAACCCCCCACCCAGTTCGAGGGTGAGATATGAGCCGGACCCGGCCTCGATCAGCTCCGGGCGCCAGCACAAGAGCTTCGCGTAGAACGCGCTCGCCCGTGCCTGATCACCGGTGTGGAGCTCCAGATGGACGACGGGCCTAGGACTGGACGGATGCATGTTCACCTTCTTTATGACCCGCGCTCGGGCCGAAATCCATCGCTGCCGGAGCAGAATCGGTGAGCGAGATTCCGACCGCGAGGGTGTATTCCGCGCTGGCGGCCCAGCGGCAGAGAGCGGGATATGCCGGTACGTGATGGCCGCCACTGGACGGCGTGACCTGCGCCCGGCGCCGGTACCGCGCCGGGCGCAGGTTCGTTCAGGACTTGCCCTGGCCGCCGAAGAGGCGGTAGGACCCGATCTCACGCAACTGGGTGACAACCGGGGGCTCGTCACAGCGGTCGCCGATGTTCTCCTGGAACCGCCTGAACGCGTCCAGCTTGCCCAACGGGGTCTGCCCGTCGTGGCTCTCGGTCGAGGCGAGGTGGACGAACGTCACCCCGTCGTCGAGCTGGAACGTCGCGTAGTGGAACCCTCCGGGTTCGGTGCGCTGCAGCTCGTCATAGACCGCCCGGACGAGCCGCTCATTCTCTGCTGCATGCTCAGGCTTGATCTTGTAGCGGACGAGCACCTGTGTCATTGGGAGACCTCCTCGAGGCGATGTGTGCCTTTCTCTGCCTCGAGCGCTGGGCTAACACCTTCCAGGCTGGCGGGGGCTGTCGTGCGGCGGGCCAGGGTGGCTGTGGCCGGCAGGGCGAGCAGAGCGATCGCTCCGCAGACCCACAAGGCCCAGTGGAACCCGCCCGTCAGTGCGGCGCTAGGAGTCTGGCCCTCGCCGAGCAGGGTCGTGAAATGCGTGGCGGCGACCGTCGATGCGATCGCGATGCCGATCGCCCCGCCGAGCTGCTGGGAGGTGTTGAGCAGCCCCGAGGCGAGCCCGGCCTCCCGCTTGGCGACGCCGGTCAGGCCGGCGATCGAGATGGGGACGAAGCCGAAGGCCGTGCCGGCCCCGGCGATGAAGAACGGCCCCGCGAGGGCGCTCCAGAAATGCCCCTGCACCGGCACCTGCGTCGCCCACAGCACGCCGCCGGCGATCATTGCCATCCCGGCCGCCATCACCGGCCCCGCCGAGATGCGGGTGACGAGCATCTGCGAGAGCCCGGCGAGCGCGACGGAGATGAGCGAGGCGGCCAGCCAGGCGACCCCGGCCTGCAGGGCCGAGTAGCCCAGCACCTGCTGCATGTACAGGGTGCCGATGAAGATGAAGGCAAAGAAGCTGCCGCCGAGCAGGAACCCCACGGCATTCGCGACCGCCACCGTCCGCAGCCGGAAAATCCGCAGCGGCAGCAGCGGCGCCTCGGTCCGCGTCTCAACCACCAGGAAGGCGACCAGCAGCGCCGCCGAGACGGCCAGCAGCGTCACCGTGCGGGCGGATCCCCAGCCGGCCTGCGGCGCCTCCGAAATCGCGTAGACCAGCAGCACCAGCGCCCCCGTCACGGTGACGGCGCCCAGCGGGTCGAACCGGCGGCGGACCCCCTGGAGCCTGCTCTCGGGGACGAGGCGCGGAGCGAGTAGCAGCGCCGTAATCCCGATCGGCACGTTGAGGAAGAAGATGTATTCCCAGCCGGCGTAACGGGTCAGCAGCCCGCCGGCGATCAGGCCGATCGTCGCCCCGGCTGCTCCGATGCCGCCCCACAAGCCGAGCGCCTTGTTGCGTTCGGCGCCCTCGGGGAACATGTTCATCACGATCGACAGCGCCGCGGGCAAGACCACAGCCGCGCCCAGCCCCTGCAGCCCGCGCATCGCGATCAGGAACCCGCTGCTGGTCGCCAGCCCGGCGCCGAGCGACGCAGCGGTGAACACGGCTAGGCCCAGCATCAGGATCCGCCGGCGCCCGAGCAGGTCGGCGGCCCGGCCGCCCAGCAGCAGGAAGCCGCCGAAGGTGATCCCGTAGGCGGTCACCACCCACTGCAAGTCCGATTCGGAGACGTGGAGTTTGCGGCCGATCGTCGGCAGCGCGACGTTGACGATCGTGAGATCGATGATGGTCATGAAGAACGAGACGGCCAGCACGGCGAACGCGCGCCAGCGGTGTACCTGGGGTACCGGCTCTGTGGTCATCGTTACCTTTTCTTGTATCTGCCTTGTGGGTGATGGTCGGCGAGCCCAGTCGCCGCCTTTGGAGGTAGTGATCCGGCGGAAGGCCGCGATCCATCGCCCGCAACGAAAGCCCAACCCGGGGCAGTCAGCACACGCGCCTAGGGCTGGAAGGCGGCGGTGCCGCCGGGGGTTGGCTGCGGTGGGTTGCTAGGGGAACAGGCCGAGCTGGCGGGCGCGGGCGACGGCCTCGGTGCGGTTGGCCGCGCCGAGCTTGCCCAGCAGGTGGCTGACGTGCTTTTGACCGTGTCGAGGGTGACCACCAGCTCCGCGGCGATGCGCGGGTTCGGCATGCCCGCGGCCAGCAGCACCAGGATTTCCAGCTCCCGGCCGGCCAGCAGCTCGGCCAGGCCCGGCACCGGCCCGGCGCCGCGCCGGGCGACCTGCACGTTGGCCCGAGGGCATGGCGCCTGGGCGGCACTGTCGTGCCCGGCGCCCTCGTCGGAAGATTCCACCCGCACGGGCACCTTCGGGTGACGCGCAGATCTGGCGGCCGTTCGTAGCGTGCCAGGAGAAGCGAGACACACCGACCGGAGGATAGCAATGGCCGTTCTCAGGCTTGACCGGGTCACGAAGGGCCCCGCCGGTACCGGAAAACCGGTCACCCGACCCGTCGCGGTGAAGGGCGCCTGGCCATTTCCGCGGTTGCGGCGCGGAGCTTGCCGGGCCATGTCTGCCAGGCGAGGGGATGACCAGGCGTGAACGGCCTGGGGCAGCCCGCCCGCTACGAGATCCGCGTCGACGGCGTCCTTGATGACCGGTGGGCGGACTGGTTCGGCGGTCTGCAGGTCAGCAACGATGGCACGAAGACGGTCATCGCTGGCCTGCTCCCTGATCAGCCCGCGCTGCACGGGCTGCTGACAAAGGTCCGCGACCTCGGTCTGACCCTGATCTCGGTGCGCCAGCTGGACGCCGGTGACACGGAGGACGAGGCGCCGCAATGACACGCGATCCAGATGGGCGGCGCCATGCCAGGCATGAGGCCCGCGGCCCGAATCCGGGCAGACCGGCACCGCATCCGCCATCAGGCACAACAACGTGCAGCGACCCAGAACCGACGCCAGAACAGGACGACGCCAATGATCACCCGGAATCCCCGTCCATGCTCCAGCTGCCAGCTGCCGTTCGCCACCCGAAGCGAACTGGTGAGACACAGACGCGAGGTCCATCCGCCGGCACGTCAGCCTGGCCTCATCCGCCTCGTCGGTGCCCTGCGGGCCATGCATCAAAAGCAGGTCTACGCGATGGAATGCCTGCTGCGCCTCAGCCCGCCACCAGAAGCCGACCCGCTGACCTGGATTCGAACCCGTACCGGCTATAGCCTGGCCGGCCGGTACCTGCCCGCACAGCCCGGGCCGGGCAGCCGCAACGACCGCACCCGGCCCTTGCCCCCCTGACCCGCCTACGTCTCATCGGCCCTGAGACTGCCGGTGGCCCGAACTCCTGCGGCTGTTTCGGGCCCAGCACGGCGCGGTGCGCATACGTCCCCCGAGGATCGGCTGCGGGTGCCGGGCTAGGGGATCAGGCTGAGCTGGCGGGCGCGGGTGACGGCCTCGGTGCGGTTGGCCGCGCCGAGCTTGCCCAGCAGGTGGCTGACGTGCTTTTTCACCGTGTCGAGGGTGACCACCAGCTCCGCGGCGATGCGCGGGTTCGGCATGCCCGCGGCCAGCAGCACCAGGATTTCCCGCTCGCGGGCGGTCAGCTGCTCGGCCAGGCCCGGCGCCGCCGCGGCGGCGCCGCGCCCGGCGTCCTGCACGGCACCCTTTCCGCCGGCCGCCCGCAGCACCCGGGCCAGGCAGCCGAGTTCGACGCCGCGGGCGGCGGCCCGGTCGGCCTTCTGGGCCGCGACCAGCCGGCCCAGCAGCGCGGCCATCGGCGGCCCCTCGTCGGCGAACACCCGGACATAACCCTGCGGGCAGCCCAGGGTCAGCGCCCCGGCCAGGACGTCCACCGCGGCGTCCTGGTCGCTGGCGGCCGCCAGCGCCAGCGCCCGCAGCACCTGGATCTCGATGATGCTGCCCGCCCGGCCCTGCGCGGCCGCCGCCGCGTGCAGCCGCTCCAGCAGCGCCAGCGCCGGGCCGGGACGGTCCTGGGCGAGCAGCACCCGGGCCAGCACCAGGTACTCCGGCTCCCGCGGGTAGGCCGGCTCGTCATCCGGGCCGAGGCCGCGCTCTTTCGTCCAGCGCGCGGCCGCGGCAACCTCGCCCTGGGCCAGCAGCAACCGCGCCCGCTCCGCCGGCACCGGATTTATCAGGCCCACCGCCGGGCCGGGCATGGCACGTTCGGCCTCGCCCATCGCCTCCAGCGCGCCGCTCGGATCACCGTCGGCCTGCCTGGTCCACGCGAGAGTGGCCAGGCCGGCAGCTAGCGGCGGTGCGTAGGTGAACTGCCGGCACAGCGCGATGCCCTCCGTCAGGTATCCCAGGGCATCGTCCAGGTCGCCCCGCTGATAGGAGACCTCTCCCAGGCCCACATAGGCGATGCCGGCGGCGGGCGTGGCCGGCCGGCCACGCGGCGCGTTGACCTCCAGCGCCTCCTGGTAGGTGTCGCGGGCCGCGTCCAGGCGGCCTTGAGCGCGCTGGACCTGGCCGAGGTGGTGGCCGCCCCAGGCGATCAAGGTGGGCCGGCCCGCCGTCCGCCATCCGGCGATGCTCGACGTGAAGGCCTGCTCAGACTCTGCCAGTCGGCCGCCGAGCCACTCGGCTATAGCCAGGTGCCCCTGAGTGATGAAATCGAGCATCCGCTCGCCTTCGCCGATCGCGGCCAAGGCCTGCGCAGCGAAGGAAGCTGCACCTTCGGCGTCACCACGGAGCTCGGCCAGGTACGCACGAAAGACCGCGATCGTGGCCGGGACGTTCACCAGCAGGCTGGCGGCCCGGCCGGCCGACGGCTCGAACGGCTCATCGGCAGCATCCGCATACGCGTGCTCGGCGGCATCGAGTAGCCCTCCGACTTCCTCCGCGCGGCCGCCCGTGTCGGCCTGGGCAGCCCGCGCCACCAGCAGCCGCGGCCGAGACCTGATCGTCCCCGCGGGCAGCGCCGAAAACCATCGCTCCAGAGTCGCCCCCTCGCCGCGCAGGTAAAAGAGCTCGTCGAAGTACTGTTCCATCAACCGGGCGGCCCAGTTCATGTCCCCCGCAGCTATCGCGTGGCGCACGGCGGCGTCGGCAGGTCCGTGTTCGGAGTGCCAGGTGGCGGCGTTTCTGTGCAGCACCGGGATACGCTCGGGCCGTTGCTGGCGCAGGCGGACGCGGAGAAGATCGGCGAACAGCTGGTGGTAGCGCCACCAGCCGCGTACCTCATCCAGCGGAACCAGGAACAGGCCGGCATGCTCGATTGCCTCCAGCATCGCCTGGCTATCAGCCCGGCCGGTGACCGCATCACAAAGGGCGCCGCTAAGGCGCTCCAGCACGGACGTCTCCAGCAGGAACCCGCGCAGCTCTTCCGCCTGGCGGTCCAGCACCTCCCCGGCCAGGTAGTCCAGCACGTAGCGGTGGCTGCCGCTGAACGCCGCCACGAACCCGGCCGCATCCTCCTGCCCGCGCAGCGACAGAGCGGCCAGTTGCAGGCCGGCCGCCCACCCTTCCGTCCGGGCGGCCAAAACCGCTACGGCCGCGTCCGGCAGGTCAGCAGCGACCGCTTCGCGCAGCAGTGCCGCCGCCTCGTCCGTGGTGAAGCGCAGGTCGTCGGCGCGCAGCTCGGCGAGCTGCCCGCCGGCCCGCAGCCGCGCCAGCGGCAGCGGCGGGTCCGAGCGGCTGGTCAGCACCAAGCGCAGTCCCGGAGGCAGGTGCTCAAGCAGGAACCTCAGCGACGCGTGAACGGCCTGGGAGTCGATCAGGTGGTAGTCGTCGAGGACCAGCAGGACCTCATCCTTACCAGGCTCGGCGTCCAGCTCGTTGACCAGGGCCGTCACCAGCCCCTCGAACGACGGCGGCGCCGGGGGACCCAGCAGCGGGCCGACCCGCTCGGAGATCCCCGGCCGTACCCGGTCCAGCGCCGCAACCGCGTGGCGCCACAACCGTGCCGGGTCGTTGTCGCCCGCATCCAGCGACAGCCAGGCAACTGGGCACCGGCCGCGCCGGGCCCAATCGGCCAGCAGGGCCGTTTTACCGGACCCGGCTGGGGCGCACACCAGGATGAGCTGCCGCGCGAGTCCTTCGTTCAGTCGGCCGGCCAGGCGCGGGCGGGGCACGAATCCTGGCTGCGGGCGCGGCACGTGCAGTTTGGTGGCCAGCAGGGCATCCTGCCCGGATGTGGCGGCCCCCGGCCGGGCCACCGCAGAGCGCTCAGCCATCGGCGACCCACCCTCAGCATGCCCGGCAACAGCCCAGCCTCGACACCGGGTGAGCCCATTGTAAGACTGGCTTGGCTGGCCAGCCGCCGCGGCCGCATGTGTGGCCGTCATCCCTAACCGGCAGCCGCAGGGCTGTTCCGACTCTGGTGCCGCCCGGTGAACCCCCGTGCTGAGCCCGTGCTGACCCCGGGATGCTCGGCACGTCATCTAGCTGCGGAAACTGCCTGCCGCTCGACTATCACCCAGATCTACGAGGGCACCAACCAGATCCAGCGCATGGTCATGGCCCGCCAGCTCCTGAAGTAGCATCTGGTTCGCGTCTTCGCAGGTCAACGGCAGTCTAATAGGCGCTATTGCGGCTGGTCAGATGTCATGCAGGGCCGATCAGGGTCAGCGCGGCGCCTTGGCATTATGTCGGTATGGGGTA
>Ga0307305_10000627_pt1 | contig 13131 bp, 10 predicted proteins | sample ER_DNA_186_FD_194512 | JGI IMG/M metagenome (GOLD analysis project Ga0307305, IMG submission 194512) | Bulk soil microbial communities from the East River watershed near Crested Butte, Colorado, United States - ER_DNA_186 | ecosystem: Environmental > Terrestrial > Soil > Floodplain | place... | reverse complement strand
GAGGTTCGTTATCACCACCGTGTGGGTCCTGTTCGTGAGCGATCTGGAGAACAGGAGGACCCGGTAGTTCGTCGTCCTCGCCCGTGTTCCCCTGAAGGTTCCCTCGTCGACGATCCACGACCTGCCGTCGATGGTCACCCGCAGCTTGCCGCGCTTCACGGCCGACGTTCCGATGAGGTAGAAGGCCGACCCGGTGAAGCGGATCGTCATTCGGGCGCCTCCACGCGATGTGGTGGTGTCCGTCCCGGCGATATACGGCAGCCCAGCCCGCCTGATCGTGCCCGACGAGAACGACCAGGCGCGATCATCCCTCGGCAAGATCGTGAGCACCTGGCGCCACGCGCTCCGATGGCCGGCGGCGTCGACGGCCCGGACGTTGATGTACCACGAACCGGCGGCCAAGCCACTGAACGTCTGACTCGTGGCGACCTGGCTCGAGACGGCCGACCACGTACCTGCGGCGCCCCGCTTCGTCCGGATCTCGAAGCCGGTGACGGCGACGTTGTCGGCGGCGGTCCAGGTCGCGGTGAAAACCCGGGTGGCGCTCCGGACGAGGCTCGGCGAAGTGAGCCCGGTCATCGCCGGTGGGGTCAGGTCGGGCGGCGGGAGATTGACCGCCGCCGCCGCGTCGATGCGCCCGTAACCGAATTGAACGTCCCAACCGGCCGGACCGAGGTCGACCGCCGTCGACCGGATGGTCGCCTCGACCTGGTCGGGCGTTTCGCCCGGGTGGGCCGAAAGGATGAGCCCAGCAAGGGCGGCGACATGCGGGGTCGCCATGCTGGTCCCGCTGAGCGCGCCATACCCGCTGCCTCGAATGGTCGACGCAATATCGACACCCGGCGCGCTGACGTCGACATACGCGTTGGTGTTGCTGAAGTTCGCGTGATTGTCCGAGTTGTCGGTCGCCCCGACACAGATGACGTGGACGAACGCGCAGGGATATTCGACGATCCCGTTCCCGTCGTTCCCGGCTGCGGCAACGACCGTTATCCCAGCGGCGTAGGCCGCATCGATGGTCGGTTGAGCCGCGGCAACGTCACTCGGCTGCATCTGGCCGCCGAGGCTCATGCTGATGACGTTCGCACCGTGCGTTCTCGCGTAGTCGATCGCTTCGAGAATCGAGTCCAATGTGCCATCGCCGGACCCGTTGAGGACCTTGATTGGCATGATCGACAGGCCCGGTGCCATTCCCGCGATGCCCAGCGCGTTGTTGGCCTGGGCGGCGATCGTGCCCGTCACGTGGGTCCCGTGCCCTGGAACGTTGTCATCAATGGCGTCGGACGTCAGTTGGATCACGTTGAACGGATATACAAAATTGATTCCGGACAAATCCGGATGGGTGACGGTGGTTCCGGTGTCGAGGATGGCAACCACGACGGATGAGGAGCCCGTGCTCGTCGTCCAGGCGCCCGGCATGCCGATACGCGGCAAGTCACCCTGATTGCTGGCGTAGAAGGTGTCGTCCGGGTCGCCGCTTGTCGGCCAGTCCAGCGCCCTCATGGTCACATCAGGGATGACGGCAGCAACATCGGGATCGGCGCGTAGCTTCGCCGCGAGCGCAGCGGCCTGGCCTGGGGCTGCCGTCACGACGGATCGATGCGCACTGACAGACGAGCTCCGGGTCGCGGCGACCAGCGGCAAGGACAGGTTCGGCTTGCGGTCGCTCTTCCAGAAGACGATGAATCGGCCACCCGGCGCCGAAGCATCGGATGCGCGGACCGATGTCGCTCGATCCGGGGCGTGGGCCGCGACGATGCCGGCCGAGGTCGCCCCAACGAGGAGGGTCGCGGTGACGAACGCCACGACGGCGACCGACGGACGGAGCGGCCGGGGTCGGAAGGACACGGAACCCCCAAGTGACGGATGGAGTGCGATGACGATACCGGTCTGGACAGCCCCGACCAATGGCCCTCTCGTCAGGGTAACCGCCCGACGCAATCCCGGGCGAATATCTGGCGAATATGGAAAGCCGACCCAAACGGGGCCGGCTTTCGATTGTGGCATGCCACCAGTTCGGCACAGTCATGAGTTCTCGTGCGCCTCTTGTCGGTACTGATACCCGGGGCCGCCGGCGAGCCGGCCGAGCGCCCCGACCGCCCGCAGGGCAACCCGCCCGATCAGCGACGTCTGGGCTGGGTCGTCGAGGTCCCCCGTCAGGACGCGCTCTGCGATCGTCCATGTCACCGGAAGGCGCAGGACGCCAAGGGTCGCCCTCGGAAACCGATCGAGCGCCACACGCGCATCCCATGACGCGGCGGCGAGGGGCCCGAGACGGGTGACCACGTCCCTCGTGTATCGGTCAAGGTCCGGAGAACGTCCCGCGAGCATGGCGAGAATGGCGGCCGCTGCCAGTCTGGCGCTGACGAACGCCTCGTACATCCCGTCTGCCGACAGGGGATCGACGAGACCGGCAGCGTCGCCGACAAGGAGCGCCCGACCACCCCCCAAGCGGCAACCGACGGCCCGCAACGGGAGGCGGTGGCCCCGCACCTCGGCGAGAAGCGTCGGATCGACGCCGTGCCTCGCGCAGAACTCGGCGAGACGCCGTCGCAGGGCGCCGCCTTCCCGCTGCCAACCGCCGATGCCGACATTCAGATGATCGCCCTTGGGCAGGATCCACGCGTACCCGCCGCCGACCGTTCCGAGTTCGATCACAGCAGTGCCGCGGAAGCGCGACTCCTGCCGCCCGAACGGAACCGTGCCCTCGTACGCGACACCGTAGGTCGAGGGGCGGCTCAGACCGCACGCCCTCGCTGTGATCCCGTTCGCGCCGTCAGCTCCGACGACCGCCTCGCACCGGATCGGCTGGCCGTTGACCCGGACGACCGGGCGACCGGCCGGATCGATCAAGTCGACGCGGGCCCCGTCTCGGAACACCACTCCGGCCGAGACGGCAGTCGCGGCAAGGAATGCGTCGAGACGGCGCCGCTGGGTGGCAAAGACCAGGGTGGGTCCGCCGCCGCGCACGAAGGGGCGACTCGACGGATGCGAGAACTCGAGCCGGTCGATGAGGTGCTCGACGACGGGCGCAGGATCGACCGGGGACTGGCGCACGGCTCGCGCGGTGAGACCGCCTCCGCACGGCTTCGACCGAGGGAACGGGGAGCGGTCGACGAGCAGGACGCGGGCACCCCCGCGGGCCAGATGAATGGCCGTCGACGAGCCGGCCGGACCTGCGCCGATGACAAGCGCGTCGAACTCCTCCACGGCGAGCCTCCCCGATTGCAACGTCAGGAATTGGCGCCCATCTGGATAACCCGCCCGCTCGTCAGGCGGAGGAAGGCGATGTACACGCCGGCGGTGAACGCAAGCAATGCGCCCAGGCCCACGACAAACATCCAACCGAGGATCGTGAAGTGGAAATCGGCGAGATCGCGCACGATGCTCACGAGCACGACTCCGAGCCAGATGGCCTGCGCTTCGAGGAGGTAGCGAGCGACGCTCCACCGCCCGTCGCGGGCGATCTCGAGGCTGACTACGCCCGATAGCGTGAAAATCGCGGCGAGCGACCGTCCGGTGAGGGCGGTAACGGTCCATGGCCACACCTGTCCGATGTCGGTCGGCGCCACGAACAGAGCCACCGCGAGCGCGATCTCGCCCGCGCCGAGCGCGCCGAGGACGAGCCGAACCGGCGGCGGAAGCGTCGACTCCGGCAGGTGGCGATCGCTGTCGATCCTTCGCTGGAGGAACCACGCCCCGAAGACGAGGAATGGCGTCGTGATGTACAGCGCAGTCCAGCCCACGAAGCCGGGGTTCTGGTGGATGAATCGATCCCAGTGGAGGAATGTCGTGATCCCGAGAAGTGTCGCGAACGAGCCGATAGCGGGGAACCCCACGCGGACCTGGCGCCATCGTTGCGCCTGGATCACCCGGACGAAGAACCAGATCCCGGCCGCGTACGTCGCGCCGAGGACCATCGCCGTCAGCGGGGGCTGAATGTTCCACGCAAAGTTGTCGCGAGTGTCGTCGGGAAACCCAAGGAGGGCGAGGATCGCGAGGATGAGGAACGGGATGATGAACGCGGCCAGCCACCGGGTGGCGCGCATCACATCGGAACGATCCCTCGACCCGTCCATCCGACTTGCCCTCCCGGCGGCGGCGCCGCGACCTGGAGTCGACCCAGCTCGGACAAGGGTCGGCGCCTCGCCACCACAAATGTAGCCTTCAGGTCGCCGCTGGACCAGCCCGAATTCCTCCTTCCACTTCCCTTGGCGCTGTCCGTATCCTGTGGGCACGATCCTGTAGAGAGGAGGAGGATGTGGCCGCGGCCAGTTTGCCCCCCCGCGGAACATCGAATTGGCGCGCCCTGGGGGCCGAGGCCTACCCTCCCGACGGCGCGTTTCTGCGCGTCCAGCGCGAGACTGCCATCGCCTTGGCCGCTCCCGCCGTCGCATTGCTGCAGATCGCCCATCCGCTGATTGCCGCTGCATTCGAGGCTCACACCGACGGGACGCGCGATCCGATGACCCGCCTCCGAGCGACGCGGGCCACCAACCTGACAGTGATCTTCGGATCCCACGCCGACGCGACCGCGGCCGTCGCAAGGGTCATCGACATCCACCAGCGGACGCGGGGCAAGACCGCGCACGCCGTGGGTCGCTTCCCCGCCGGCACGCTCTATTCCGCGTCGGATCCCGAGTTGCTGTTGTGGGGCTATGCGACGATCCTCTTCGTCAGCCTGCGGGCGTACGTCGACCTCGTCGGCCCGCTCGATCGCCAGGCACGGGAAGCATTTGTGGTCGAGGCGCGACCGTTCGGACTAGCGTTCGGGATCCCCGGCGAACGGCTGCCCGGAAGCGTCGCGGAACTCGAAGCGCTGTTCGAGGGAGTCCTCATTGGAGGTGATCTCGCCGTCGGGTCGGAGGCACGAGCGCTCGCGACCGAGGTGCTTCGGCCGGCCGTCCCGCTCGCGTATCGGCCCGCGCTTCCTCTCGTCCGGATGCTGACGGCCGGACTTCTCCCGGCCTCGGTCCGAGCTGCGTTCGGCATTCCTTGGTCGCAGCGGGACCTCACTGTCTACAGATTCCTCACCGCTGGCATCCGGGCTGCCGTCAGGGTCACCCCGGGTCGGCTTCGCTACGCCACCGAATACGATCGCCGCCCGCGCGCAGGCTCTCCAACGTGAGAACTGGGATTCGTCACGACGTCGCTCCGGGGTTGCACGGGACCCTCACGCGTGAATCGACGGTGGACCTCGCCCGGACGGAACGGTCTTAGCTCTCGAAAAGTCCTTCAACAGTCGCCGTTCCTGAGGTTCTGGCGTTCCGGCGTAGGACCGATCCTGGTCGTCAGACCACACGTTCGCGGCGCGACGGAACGTGGTCAGATTCCGCCGTCCAGGCCGTGGTCGCGGCGAAGATTCGGCTGCCCGTCGCGCCGTCCGAGGCGATAGCCGAGGGCTGCCGCGATCGACATCGCGATCTTCTCCACGCCGTAGCTGGACGGATGTGCCTGATGGCGACCTGCCATGCTGCGCGCGACATCGAGCGTCTGGGGGCAGCGGATGACGAATGTGAACGCGGGCGGACGGCTCGTGCGCTACGGTGAGTCGGTCCTTCTGGCCGTCCTGTTCGCTCTGGCGTCAGCCGCGCTTGTCGCCTGGGTGCTCCAGACGGGGGAAAGCCAGACGGTGATCGAGTCGGTCGGCTGGCACCCACTCGGCACAGGGCAAGCGCTCGCCCTGGCGCTAGGTGCGGTCCTCCCGGCCGCGGCCCTCGGCGGGGCCGCCGGCGGCCGCGTGTGGGCGCGCCGGCCGGTGCTCGCGCCGGTCACGGCCCTTACCGTCGCCTGGTTCGTGGGCATCGTCGCGCTGCCGGTGGTTGCCACAGCACTCGACATCCCGTTGCGAGCGGGCATCACGTGCCTGGACGCGTGCACCGCCAAGCTCCGCGATGGCGATCCGCTCGGGGGCGTGGCGGCCTACGCCGAGTCGCTGGTGGTGGCCCCGTTCGCGTTCTACTTGCTCGTCGTGCCCGTTGTCCTGTTCGTCGTCGCGCACCGCCTCCGGCGGGCGGCCATCTGGGTCGCCGCCTGGCTGTCTCTGCACGTCGCCATCAACGCCTTCTCGATCGTGTCGGCCGGCCCGATCTACGGCGTGCTGCTGGTCGGCGTCCTGCTCTGGTCGGCATGGCTGTGGGCTCGCGACGCGCGCACGCACACGGTCGGCGGCCCCGTCCGTCGATTGGCGCTCGCCATCGTTCCTGCCGCCCTGATCATCGCGACCACGTGGGGTGTTGCCGCAAGGTCATGGGCACCGACCGTGCCCGTGGCGGTCCAGGGTGCTCGGATCGGGACGGCGACCGTCCAGGGCTTCAACCCCCCCGACCCGAGCGACTGGTTCCCGCAGGTCGTCGTCCCGCGGACGCCGGCCGGCAGCGACTGCTTCGATCCGGTCGTTCGACCGGAGGGACGTCTCGACGTGTGCTGGGAGGCGTATCGCGACAACCGCGAATCGCTCCCGGGGGCCGACTACTATCAGTTCCGGCTCGTGGCGACGCTGCACGCGACGGCTCCATCGAGCTGGGTGGCGATCTCGATCGTCCCGGTCGGCGACGAGCGCACGCGCGTCTCGCACCTCTGGCCGAGCGGCGTCCTCGATGGCCCGTGTCGATCAGCCGCGGTGGAGGGGATGGACTTTCTCACCGACGGCGACATGACGCATGACGTCGTGAACGACCTTGCCTGCGGGCGCACGACCGCCGCGCGGGCGGATGCCTCGCATCGTCATTGGGTCGTCTGGACGTGTGCCTCCTGCGGTGCCGATCAGGTAGAAGGGCGGCAAGTCGCGATCCGGGAGTTGGTGGCGACGTCGGAAGGCGGCGTGCCGAGCTGGCAGGTCTACGCGGAGCTGGGCCAGTAGCGAGACTCCTCTATGCCGCGATACCTACTGCAGGGCGGTGACTCAACTCGATCGACGGGCGGCTCAGCGATGCCCTCTCGAACTTCGAACGCGGCAAGTCGACGCCGCCGTCACCTCGCGATGAAGGCTGTCGAGATCGGTGTGCGCGCTGCCGCCGGAGCGACATCCCTGCTGAGGCGGCGACCTTATTTGGGCAAGGAGACGCACGCTAACCTTAACGTTAACGGCAAGGATGTGATAGACTGCATCGGGTGACCCACCTCGACGCCCCACCTACCACCGAACCCGACCTCCTGCGCATCCACGAGGTCTCGGCCGAGACCGGGCTGACGACCCGGACGATCCGCTACTACGAGGAGCTCGGCCTGCTCAAGCCGGCCGCCCGATCGGAGGGTTCGTATCGGCTGTTCGACCCGGACGATCTCGAGCGGCTTCGGTTCATCAAGGGGCTCCGCGACGACGCTGGCTTCAGCCTCGCCGAGATCGGTCAGCTGCTCGAGGACGACCTCGCCCGCGTCCGCAATCGGAGCCGCTTCCGCTCGACGACCGACGCGACCGAGCGCCGGGCAATCCTCGAGGACGCCATGGACCGGGTCGATCGGCAGGTCGCCACCTTGCAAACGAAGATCGACCGGCTGGGGGCGATGATCGCCGAGGCGCACGCCCGGAGGGCCCACCTCGAGAACCACCTCGCCGAGATCGACGCAGGTGCCGAGCCGGCGCCCCACGCCCACGAGTCCCGCCGATGACGAACCCATCGGGCGCCATCCGCGGATTTCACGGCGTCCGCGCCTTCCGTCATCGCAACTACCGGCTCTTCTTCGGCGGCCAGCTCATCTCGCTCATCGGGACGTGGATGCAGCAGGTCGCCCAGGCATGGCTCGTCCTTCAGCTGACGCACGATCCGCTGTGGCTGGGACTTGTGTCCGTGGCCCAGTTCGGGCCGGTCATCATCTTCGGCCTGTTCGGTGGCGTCATCGCCGACCAGCTGCCGAAACGCAAGACGCTCCTCGCGACGCAGACCGTGGCGATGGTCCTCGCGTTCATCCTCTTCGGGCTGACCGTGACCGGCGTCGTCCAGGTCTGGCACGTCATGATCCTGGCCGTCCTCCTCGGCATCAACAACTCGATCGACATGCCGACGCGCCAGTCGTTCGCCGTCGAGATGGTCGGCCGCGAGGACATGACGAACGCGGTCGGGCTCAACTCGGCCCAGTTCAACACCTCGCGGATCATTGGCCCTGCGGTCGCGGGCCTGCTCATCGGGGCGTTCAACATCTCGATCGCCTTCCTGCTCAACGGCCTCAGCTACATCGCGGTCATCGCCGCCTATCTGGCGATGCGTGACAGCGAGCTCCGTCAGGTCGAACCGATCGCCCGCCCGACATCCGTCCGAGGCGTCTTCGAGAACCTGGCGGAGGGCGCTCGCTACGTGCGCAATACGCCGCTCGTGTTGCTCGGGGTTGTCGTGGTCGGGCTGGTCGCGACGTTCGGGATGAACTTCCAGGTCCTCGTTCCGCCGCTGGCCGACAACGTCCTCCACGTCGGCGCGTCCGGGTTCGGCTTCCTCATGGCCGCGTCGGGTGTCGGCTCGACGATCACCGCGTTGTGGGTCGCGTTCTCCCGCAAGGTCGGCCCAACGCCGATCGTGATGGGCGCCATCGCCCTCGGTCTCGGCTCGATCCTGCTCGCCGCGTCGTCGTCATTCGGGATCGCTCTCGTTGCGATGTTCATCGTCGGCGCCGGCGGGATCGGCATGGCCGTGACCGCCAACACGACAATCCAGATGGCCGTACCGGATCAGCTCCGGGGCCGGGTGATGAGCGTCTACACGACCGTCTTCGCGGGCTCAGTCCCAGCCGGCGGCCTGCTGATGGGCGCGATTGCGTCCGTGTGGGGCGTGCCGCTGGCCTTGATGGTCGGGGCGGTTCTGAGTCTGGCGGTTGGGCTGGGCGCGTGGGTCTGGCTCCGCCGGATCCGCGGCGTGCAAGGCGCCCGAGCTGTCCCTATTCGGCCCACGCTGGTTGCGGCAGCCGATATCGGCGCGATCGACCCCGAGGGCCGCTCGGCCGGCGCGGCGGGGGAGTCGCAGCTCGGCGTCGCGCGACGGCGCTGAGCAGGGAGTTGGTTCCGCCCGGGATGGCTGGCGCGGCGGTTCGCCTTTTCAAGCGGCTTGAGTATCGGCGAGTCCTACGAGATGCGGGCCACGTAGTCCATCGGCTCGATCGCGAAACCATTCCTGACTGATCCCGGGACCACAAAGACTCGCGCGTCACGCGCGAAGTCAAAGACTCGGTACAGGCGATAGGTGTCGGCCAGCTCCTCCGATTTGGCGACCTCATTCCGCGTCACATAGAACGGCGACCGCGGACCCAGGTTCGTAGTCTTGACCTCGATCTGAATCGGCAGCCCATCGGGCTGGAATGACGAAACGTCGAAGCCAAACCCATCACCTCGGTCGCGCGAAGTCCATTCGACCTGCACTGCGAGGTCGCTTCGACCGGCAGCCTTCAGCTCCGCTCGCTCGATCTCGGTCACCCAGCGCTCGCCCGCCTCGCCGAGATCTCGCATTTGGGCATCTCGTAGGGCGCCCCACGCGCCTTGAGTGATGCTCAAGCGGCCCCCCGTCCGGCCTCGACCTGGCGTCGGCCGCTCCACCAGTACATCCCGCAGGCGCACCGAACGTTGGACTGGCGGCGGAGCGTCCCCATAAGAGGCGAGCTCCTCAGCGATCCGTCGATTGCTACCGATCCAATCTATGACCGCCTGCCGCAGCTCCGCCTGGAAGTTTCGCGCCGGCTTGTACCCGTCGACGAAGGTCCGATGCTGCTCCTCGAGCACCGCGCTCACGTTCTGGAGCTTGTACTCGATCGAGCCTCTTGTCCGTGCTGGCAAGAGCTCCTGGAGCTCTCGATTGACCTCGGCCTTGATTGGGGGCTCCCCGCGTCTTTCCGCGTCGAGCATCCCGAAGTACACAGCGACGAGGGCGTCGACCTCCCATCGCCTCCAGGACTCGCCCGGCCGAGCATCGGTATCCAGGTCAGCCTCTCGAGCGGATCGCCTAAAGGCCAGGATAACCACAAGCCAGCCTTGGAAGCGCGGCCGCCCGCCTTCAGGCGACCTGATCGCGCAGATAGGATCGCGCCCATCCAACGACGATCGCATCCGCGCCGAGCCCTTCCGCTCCATCGATCGCCGCTGTTGTCACATTCCAACAGACGAGCGCGTGGCCGACGTATTCGCCGCCCAGACACCCGCGACGGCCAACCTGCCGCGCCAATACGCACGGATGCCCGTTCGGGCACACGCCCTGATCTGGATCGAGCAGCGAGAGTGTCGCGAGATCGGCCGGCGACATCGTCAGATCTGCGGCGCGACCTCGGCCGCGAAGCGTTCCGCGCCCTCGACGAAGGCCCCGCTTGTCGGGGCGTCGAAGAACAGCGCAAGATGCTCGACGCCCAGGTCGGCGAACTTGCGGGCCTCTGCGGCGACCTCCGCGGCGGAGCCGCGCATCGCGTAGGAGCCGGTCGTCGTCGAGTCGAAGTCGACGTGGACCCGCGCCGACAGCGGCGGCATCGTTCGGCCGGCTTCTTCCGCGGCCGCGCGGATGATCGGAATCCGCTTCGCGTAGGACTCTGGGCTGGTCGACGATGAGTGGTAGCCGTCGCCGAGCCGTCCGGCGCGCCTCAGCGCGGCCTCGGACCGGCCGCCGACGACGACCGGCAGCGAAGCGCCCTGCGCAGGGAGCGGGTTGAACACGAAGTCGTCAAGGGCGTGGAAACGGCCCTCGAACGGCTCGGTCGAGCCCGACCAGAGGTGCCGCCAGAGCTCGATCGTCTCGTCAAGGTAGGCGCCGCGGACGTGGAACCGATCGGCCGCGCCGAGGTTTCCGAACTCGCGCAGGTTCCACCCGACACCGACCCCGGCGATGAGCCGACCGCCCGATAGCGCGTCGAGCGAGGACAACTCCTTGGCCAGGAGGACGGCGTTCCGCTGCGGAACAACGATCACGCTCGTACCAAGCCGCAGCCCGGGATGCCGCGCGCCGACCCAGGCCAGGGCCAGGATCGCGTCGTAGTTCGTCCGATAGTCTGAGGTCTCGTCGCCGTTCGGGACGAGGACGTGATCGGTCGTCCAGACGGTCTCCCAGCCGAGGCGTTCGGCCGCCGCGGCGACGGCCTCCATCGCGTCCGGGTCGGCAAGGTCCGTGAAGTTCGGCAGGCAGATTCCGTATTTCATTCGGCGGATGGTAGCCCGGAGGCTCGCTACCGTGCCGAGGGTGTTCCGGCCGGGCGAGCGGAGCCGTGACGAGCTACTTCCCGGGCTGCCAGAGCGGCTCGGCGACGCCGCGCTCGTGGTTCTCGTACCGAGCCATGACGAAGAGCGCGTCGGAGAGGCGGTTGAGGTAGGGGAGCACCCACGGGCCGATTGGCTCGGACCGCTTGAGAGTCAGCGTCTCGCGTTCCGCTCGGCGACAGACTGTCCGGGCGACGTGAAGCTGCGCCGCGCCGGCGCTCCCTCCGGGCAGAAGGAAGTTCATCAGCGGCCCGACGACCGCATTGAGCTCGTCAATCAGCTGCTCCAGCTTGCGGACGTGGCGTTCCTCGATACCCGGCACGGGTCGGGCGGCCTTGTCGTCCTCGACAAAGGCCAGGTCGGAGCCGAGGTCGAACAGCTCGTTCTGGATGTCGGTCAGCTCATTGGTCAATCGGTCGACGAGGCCTGCCGCGAGCGCGACCCCGATCTGCGAGTTCAGCTCGTCGACCGTGCCGTAGGCGGCGACCCGCAGCGAATCCTTCTGGACGCGTCGCTTGACTCCGCCCAACCCGGTCGACCCGTCGTCGCCCTTTCGCGTGTAGATCTTCGTCAGGCGCGGCATGGAGCTACGGACCGCCGCCGATGCTCGTGACCACGAGGATCACCGAGAGAGCCACAAGGAGACCCGTCGACAGCCAGCCGATGGTCAACAGGATCGGCCCGCTGGCGAGCGGCCCCAGCGTCTTGCGGTCGGCTGCGAGGAGCATGACGAAGACCAGAATGAACGGCAGGAGGATCGCGTTCAAGACCTGCGCCGAGAACATCACCTGGATCAGTGGCAGGCCCGGGATCATCACGAACAACGCCGCGAACCCAATGAAGAAGGCGAGCAGACCATAGAATGCCGGCGCCTCGCGCCAGTTCCAGTTGACGCCTGTCTCCCAGCCGAAGGCTTCGCAGGTCGTGTAGGCGCTGGAGAGCGGGACGACACCGAGACCCAGGAACGACGCACCGAGCAGGCCGACCGCAAACAGGACGCTGGCCGCTGGTCCTGCGACCGGCTCCAGGGCTCGGGCCGCGTCGGCCGCGCTCGAAATGTCTCGATGACCGCTCGTCCACAGGGTCGCCGCCACGGCGATCAGGATGAAGGCCGCGATGACGTTCGTCAGGAGCGCACCGGCGAATACGTCGAGGCGGCTGGCCGGCAGGTCCTCCGAGCGAAGACCCTTGTCGGCAACGTACGACTGGATGAAGGCTTGGCCCCAGGGAGTGATCGTCGTTCCGACCGTGCCGACCACCATCAGCCAGTAGGCCGGCGATGCCTGAAGTTGCGGGACGATGAGGCTGTGGAACGCGACGTCCCATGCCGGGTGGGCGATGTTCGCCGAGATGACGTAGGCGATCGACACGAACAATCCGATGGCGACGAACAGATACTGGATCCGGCTGTAACTGCCGAGAGTGATCAGGCTGACGACGACGACCGCGGCGACCGCCGCGCTGATCTGCGGTGGGATCCCGAACAAGCTCAGGGCGGACCCGATGCCGGCGAACTCGGCGACGGTCGAGCCAAGGTTCGCAAGCAGCATCATCGCGGCGGCGAAGGCGGCCCAACGCACTCCCCATCGTTCGCGAATGAGCCCCATCAAGCCCTTGCCGGTCGCAAGACCCAGCCTGGCGCCCACCTCCTGCGTGAAAAACAGCACCACCTGGCTGGCGAGGATCACCCAGAGGAGCGAGTAGCCAAACCGGGCGCCGGCAAGGGAATAGGTCGTGATTCCACCCGCATCGTTGTCGGCGAAGCCGCTCACTAGTCCCGGCCCCAGGACACCGAGGACTGCGACCATCCGAACCCGCCAAGCCGGCAGGCGCCGCAGTGGCACAAGAACGCGCGGCTGACGTCGAACCCGACGGATGGCCCCGACTGCCGCCTGCCGCGCGAGGGCCGGTCGGGCGACAGAGGCGCGTGGATCCTTCGGGGAGCCGGGAGTTGCCACCGCTAGCGACGGCCA
>Ga0307305_10000626_pt1 | contig 13134 bp, 11 predicted proteins | sample ER_DNA_186_FD_194512 | JGI IMG/M metagenome (GOLD analysis project Ga0307305, IMG submission 194512) | Bulk soil microbial communities from the East River watershed near Crested Butte, Colorado, United States - ER_DNA_186 | ecosystem: Environmental > Terrestrial > Soil > Floodplain | place... | reverse complement strand
GATTAAGTAGCAACGTGTTATTGGTGTGACGTACAAGGCGTAATCCTTCAAGGGGCGTCGCTTGTGAGACTCTTATATGGACCTTTCATACACCCAAAACATGGAAGATTATCATTTGTCGCTAGCCTTCGAGGGCCAATCGGCTGGTACCTATATCGATATTGGAGCCGGCCATCCCATCGCAGATAACGTATCGTTTTTTTTCTATGAGAGAGGATGGCAAGGCCTTGTGGTTGAGCCCCAGCATAATCTCGCCGAACTATATCGGCGCCTGAGACCGCGCGACACCAGCGTCTGTGCTCTGATCGGAATACGATCCGGCCTGGTCGACTTTCACGTCTTTGACGCTTTTCATGGGCTGTCGACGACTAGCAAACTAAATGCAAGCGTGGCGCGATCCTTGGGCGCCACCTCAGACGATCCAGATGCCGATGATCGGCCTTGCCGAACTGTGTAAGAAGCACGGGGCCACCGTGATCGATTTCCTAAAGGTTGATGTCGAAGGTGCCGAGGCCGACGTTTTGGTGAGCGGCGATTGGGACAGTTATCGGCCCAAGGTCGTAGTAGTGGAGGCGATAACTGCAGGGACGGGGGAGCCGTCATGGGAAGAATGGGAGCCGTTCCTCCTCGCGCAAGGTTACCGGTTTGCTCTGTTCGACACTCTCAATCGTTTTTACGTAGCCGAAGAACAACCTCAAATTGCCGCGCGATTTCCATCCGAGCGAGCTCCGTGGGATTCCGTCCGGCACATGTATGAAATTGGCCGTGCGCCGGAAAATCGAAATCACCCGGATCATGCTTTAGCGCAAATACTCGCTAGCGGCTTCTGGGCCATTTTGCCATTTCTTGATCGGCCACTGCTTGTAGAAATCTTGAAGCGGGGACATAAAACCTCAAATACGGCTCTAGCGGATTTGTGTTTGTCGTCCCTGGATACGGACGCGTTTCGCGCACAACTTGGCCGCATCGCATGCGGATATGACGGGGGCCAACTATATTCAGAGAATTCTTCTCATGATCTAAAGGAGTGAGACGGGGGCCACAGGAGGCCTACAGTTCACGCACTCTAGAATGCCATCGTGGCACGATGTGTGTTGAGCGTGGAATTCGCCTGACGTTGAATGTATTATCTTGTGCGTTATCGCCGTCGGCTATGGCGGTCAGAGTGACGAGGGCGTGTCGACGATGAAGAGCGATCGTACGCCTACAATTGTCGCAGTTCACGCCTAGATTGAACTCCTCGGCTGAACCGGCAAGGAGAGCCTCCGGCCAAAAGTCGGAGGCTCTTTCCCTTGGTTGACTCCTGTGGGAAAAATAAAATTTGAGCGTGGTGGCGGGCTAGCGATGCCGGCATGAATAAATTTTTATGAGGTTACGAGTTGCATCCGGAATTGAGCGTACGGCTCGGTAATTCGCCGCCGCCGTTTCACAGGACAACCAATAATAATTCGCTGTTGGATCGATGATGAGCCGGTTTGGTACAAAATTTGCGGTGATCACGGACAAATATGGCGTGGTCGAGTTCCAGGACAGTCGGTTCAAATTGGGACCGATCCGTTCCGACGAGACGAATCGCGGGTCACCAAGTGCCCGGTCGGATGCGCTGCCTGTTGCGAGCGCAGCGAGCGTGGATTTGTAGTGCTTCCATGCTACGACGAATTTTGCCGTCTCGACGGCATGGACGAGCGTCACTAGCAGGAATGCACCTATGGTTGCCTGAACGACATCGCCGCTCGTCAGCTTTTTCAGAAGTCGTTCCAGGCCTGGAGTCGGCAGAGTCAATCCATCGGCGCGCATCGCGTAAAGTCCCGCAGCTATCCCGAGCAGTGGCGTGACGAGCACCAGCGTCGTGCGAAGATAATACCTGTTGCTCGCGTGTAGCGAATGATCGAACCACAGCCAATAAACGGCGAGGGCCATGGCAGCGGTCGCGGTGGCATAGAGACATGCCTTGCCCGGCACGAGCCGCGACAGCCCGAAGTAGATCAGGACATAACTGACAAGCGTCGTGACCAGTAACAAGACAAGACCAATCTGAAAGACGGTAAGATCGAAAAAGTGCAGTGCGGCCCTCATTAGTGCGTCGGCAAAATAGTTATCGGGCGGGAATATTATCTTCACAGCCATCCAGATGGTTAGTGCGGCAAGCAAAGCTCCAACTGCTCGCAAGAAAAATGTGTCGCGCATGCCGCGCAATGCGAGCGTCAATACTATTGCAACCGTCAAAATCATTGCTCCTTCATGCGAGAGAGCGAGCGCGATCATCATGATAAACGCCAAAGCCGTTCCGCCGGAGCTGCGGCGCGCATATTGGCAATCGGCGAGTGTCGGCCAGAATAGTGCGTGCGCCAGCCACATCTCAGTCGGAAAGCCGAAAACCATCGGGCAGAGGAGGGCGGTCGAACAACAGGCATAGGTGAATATGATTCGGCCGCGGGAGCGGTCGGCGGCGAAAGTGCCGATCAGTGCGAGAAGGGGTGCGATATAGAATAAAAATCCATAGAACGTGATGCCGTTGCGCGGGTCGCCAGTCAGTCCAACATAGAGCTCGGCCGGCCAGAGCGTGAGGAAAAAGACCGACACGCGCGGGGAAATATTGTGCCAATGAAATGCCCAGACATCCTGAACGGCAACCGCGTAGGAAAATATCGCGCCATCGGCATAAAGCTGTAACTCATGATGAAGCGCGACCAGAACGAATGCGATCGACCAGCAGAGACCGGCTCCGATGATCAAAATACGTAAAATGTTGATGTTAGACCGCAGGGCGGGCCAGGACATGGCGCCACGTTTCCTCTAGCCTCGCACGAGGTGCTGGCGATCTAAAAGCTGTTTGAAAACGCTGCCGGCTGTTTCGACCACCTGGTCGAGCAGGCGTTGCCCGAATTCCGCTGACGCTGCTTGCGCGTCGCCGATGACGCCCAAGTCGGCGATCTGCTTCTCGTCTGTAGTCCATGGCCACGTAACCGCTTGATCGAGGATCGTAGCGCGCACCTGGCTGCCGTCGGGGGAGTGTTTCAAATGCGCCATCTGCTCGCGGTGCACCAAGTGAGGCGCGATCGCGAGCATCATTGACGTCTCGTTCTTCCCGCCGTGGATTTCCGGAGTTTCCACATTCGTGCCGAGATCCGCCCAGGCAGCCGGATGAAGCACGCAGACATTAAGGCCGAAATCAGCGCGCAATTCCTGCGACACTGCATCCAGGATTCCACGGTTGCCGCCGTGACCATTGATGATAGCGAGATTGCGTGCCGGCAGACTGCGGACGATTTCGCGCCCCAGATCGCGTATCAACATCGTCATACTCTGGATTGAGAGTGACAGCGTGCCGGGCGCCCATTCATGCTCGCGCGCAAAACTGATCATCAGTGACGGCAATTGCCATAGATCGAACGTTTTGCCCCAACGGGAGATGATGAGGCGGGTAAATTCCTCCGCCAGTACGGCATCGGTATTGAGTGGCAAATGGGGACCATGCTGCTCAATCGAACCGATCGGCATGCAAAGAATCGAACTCGAGCGCAGACACCTCAAGATTTCGGGAGACGGTAGGTCGCCGATCGATCGGCTCGGCACGTCAGGTTGCATGGCCACCACTACCCATCAGTTCCGCAATCTCCGCGGTGCTCGCCATCACGATAACAGCGTCACCGCACGTTGCCAGTGCGGCCATGCACAGGCTTCGACTATGACGGGTCGGCAAGGTGAGCGACGAGCTGGTCGAGCCGGTGCCCGGCGCGCGTCGCCTTTGCGGTCATATAGCGGCGGTTGTCGGCATTTATAGGTGCCTCGATCGGCATCCGGTTGACAATCTCAATGCCCGCTTTGGAGAGGCGGTCAAGCTTGGCCGGGTTGTTGGTGAGCAGGATGACTCGCGTGCATTTGAGCATCTTGAGCATGCGCGCGGCGACTCTATAGTTACGCTCATCGTCATCGAAACCAAGCGTGGTGTTTGCATCGACGGTGTCGAGGCCGTCTTCCTGCAGTCGATAGGTGCGCATCTTGTTGGCGAGGCCAAGGCCGCGCCCTTCCTGCGCCAAGTAGAGAACAACGCCGCCGCCAAGATCGTCCAGCCGCGCCACCGCGAGCCGAAGCTGGTCACCGCAATCACAGCGTCGCGAACCGAAGACGTCGGCCGTCAAGCATGCCGAATGCAGCCGCACGGGGATCGCTTTGGTGAAGTCGGGCTTGCCCACGATGATGGCAACCTCAGTCCCGCCCATGGCGTCGCGGAATACGATGAAGCGCGTACTTATGCCGGAATTGAGCGGAACCGTAGCCTCGCTCGCCAACGTCAGCGACTGAGCGGCGTCGTCAGAAAACCTTCCGACCGCGTTCGCCTCGACCGTTATGATTTCGGGCTCGCTTGTGAAAACGTTCTGGCCCAGATCGGCTGCCAGCACCGCAGGCAAGCCTTGAGACAATTTCACGAGTTGGATCGCTGCCGCGGCCGCGTGACCCGCAGGTGTTGCCTTTCGTGTGCGGTTGCTCGTTGCGTCGGTAACGGATGCCAGGATGGAGTCTGCGGTATCGTCCGCCGAAAGACACATGTCCATCGGCGATTTCGCGTCAATGCCGAGCGCATGTGCGCGCCGTGAAGTGATGACCAGGTGCGGCACAGAAGGCGCGCATAGCGCCATGAATTCGGTCAGCCGCCGCGAGTCGAGCCCCTCAACCGGCAAAACCAGCAGCCTTTCATTCGGCGCTGTAATGAGAACTGGCCGCCGGCTAAGGAATTCGGCAACGCCGCGGCTAACGCTAGTGTGTTCCTTGCTGCCGAAAAGTGTCGAATTTGTCCCCGTCAACGCTGCACCCATCTCCAAGCGTTTCCATTCTCTATCAACACCGCGGGCCTGTCATCATTCCGGTCGCAGACAGACTCAATTTGTGTCAGCCTGATATAGCCAACTAACACCGGATAACGCGGCCACGTCTTTCTCGTGCCATGTCTTTAAGAGATTTTCCAATGCCACGCGCCCAGGGAGGCCCCGATATTAGCGGCGAGTGCAGCGACTCGTGGTTGGAGTTTAGCCATATCTTCCGCAATAAGGTCCAGTTTTTGCCGCAACCATGGGGTGAGCTGTTCGGCCCGCTGCGGAGGGGCACGGTGGACGATCTTATGGTTGTTGGGCAGATCGGGCAGTCGCTCGACGGCCGCATTGCCACGGAAACCGGTCATTCCAAATACATCAACGGACCCGCGGGCCTCGCACATCTGCACCGGTTGCGGTCGCTGGTGGACGGTGTTGTCATCGGTGTCGGCACGGCCATCGCCGACGACCCGCAATTGACAGTGCGCCGGGTCGCCGGACCGCAGCCAGCGCGAGTCATCATCGATCCCAAGGGCCGGCTTGGCGCTGAGGCAAGAGTTTTCGCTTCCGACGGCGTCCGGCGACTATTGATCACCGTGCGGGGCACGGCCTGTATGCCCCCATCGGGTGTGGAAGTTCTCGCTTTGCCGTTGACCGATGGGCAGCTTGCTCCGACGGCGATTCTGACCGCTCTGGCCGCGCGTGGTATGCGCCGAGTGCTGATCGAAGGCGGCGCCGATACGGTTTCGCGGTTCCTTGCCGCCGGCTGTCTCGACCGCCTCCATGTGATAGTTGCACCAATCATCATCGGTTCAGGCCGCGCAAGCTTCATCCTTCCGGAGATCAAGCGGGCCGATGAGGCGCCGCGCGTGCCGATGCGCGTGCATCAGATCGACGACGAAGTATTATTCGATTGCGATCTTTCGGCTCAGCGCGTGTGCATCGGCGTAGCGAAGAAATCGACGTGACCGACGCGGATGGATGAAAGTCCGGCGGCGACCGCGTCGCGGCGGCGAGTCAGCCAAGTGGCCGCGTCGGCCTTGGTTAGTTTCCCCGTTTCGTGCGCGGCACTTGCCCAGCCGGCAAGAACTTCCAATTGCATGCCGTGATCATCCGGCTCGATGGTCCAGTCGGACGCGCCTTGTATTACGGAATAGCCGAGCGATTCGAAGTGTGCGATCGCAACGGCCGCCGCCGCTGGCCCGAGTGCGGGCCCGAAGCCTTTGTCTGTGCACTGGTGTGCGTTGACTGCAGCGACAATTGACGCATCGAGTGGATCGAGCGGGGCGAGTTCAATCCGCCCATCATAGCTTAAGGTCGCATAGAGCGAGATTGAACGCGCGGCTGTCTCCATCGCGAGGCGTTCGAGCCAAGTTTTGGAAACGAGATCGAGCAGCGCTGAAGCGGTCACTAAATCAACGGGACCTTCGAGCGCGGCTTCGAGATCGCGGGTAAGATCCAGCGCAACGGCGGAGACGGTAACATCCTTGGGTGTAGGCATGTTCACCACATCGGCAAGCAGACCGAGATCGTTGTCGGCAAGCCGCCAATTCTGTCGTGCGGCAAGCCGCGGGCCCAGTGCTCGCACTGCCGAACCGGTGCCACAGGCGAGGTCGACGATCCGTAATAAATCACGCTGTTTGAACAAGGCGGCTACAGCGGAGAAGACATCCGCGTTGCGCGCGTGCGCGTCGTAAGGTTCGCGTAGCGCCAGCCAGGCAGCAGAAAATCCGTTCATTCCACGGCCTCAACCGCGCGCGAAAAAATCTGCGCGGAGACTTGCCAGGTCGGGAGGCTGCCGGCAGCCGCGCTCGCAGCTGTACGCAGCCGCAGCCGCTCATTCGGATCCTCGATGACGCGCCGAAGCGCCTGTGCGAACGCGGCCGGATTGTCGGGCGCGACAAGGATTCCAGCGCCGCGTGGCACCGTGTCCGGTATGGCTCCGGCGCTGGTGCCGACTACCGGGAGGCCATGCGCGATTGCCTCAGCATAGGCCATTCCGTAACCCTCGAAGCGGGAGGCGAGGGTGAACACATCAGCGTCGACATACAGCTTTTCGAGATGCTGTGCCGACACTTCTCCGCGCATAATAATCCGATTGCCGAGTGCATGGTGCGCGATATCGGCATCAAGCCGCGCGGCCACTTGGGGGTCGCGCGTGCGGTCCCCGGCAATGGTAAGTCGCCAAGGCAGTTCAATAAGCGTTGCCAGAGCGGCAATCAGCACGTCAAAGCCCTTCCGTGGCACCAATGCGCCAACTGACAGCAGCCGTACGACAGAGTCGTTACTGCCTGGCGCCAGCGACACCGGATCGCTGCCAGGTGGGACCACGGAGATGTGTTCCGCCGGGACGGCGTAATCCGCGACAAGATGCCGTCCCGTCGCGGCGCTGGTAACGAGGACGCCGCGCGCTGCGGCGAGCGCGGCGCGTTCGCTCGCGTGTAATTTTTTGACGTTTGCTGCGGACAGCCCCGACTCCAAAGCCAGCGGATGATGGATCAGCGCCAACAGCGAATTTCGGACGCCAAGCTGCGACGCCGCCTCTGGTAGGACTCCAAGCGCAAGCCCATCGACCACGACGGTGCGGCCTTCAGGAACGGCGAGGAGGCATGCTTGTGCAGCTGCGCGCGTGGCTTCGCTTGCCAGCGGAAAACCGTCGCCAAGATTGACGATATCGATCTGCCAGCCGAGCCGGCCAAGCTCCGCGATCATGCGCCGGTCGTAGGCGTAACCGCCGGTTGGGATCGCCAGATCGCCCGGCACCGCGAACGTGAAGCGTTTCACCACAAATCCGCCTCGTACCAGGCACGCGCAATATGCGACTCCGAAAGCATGACGCGGATCGCCTTGAGCGCGCGGCCGTCGCGGCCAAGCTCGCCAGCACGGCCAGCCTTAGCTAGCCGATCGAAAACATGCTTGGAGAGAAATTCGGTCGTGGTGTTGGAGCCTTTGAGCTCCGGCAGATCGTCGAGATTGCGATAGTTGAGGTGCGCCAGCGCCGCCTTGAGCGTTTCGTGCGCGCGCCCGATATCGATGACGATGCCGTTCGGATCGAGTGTTTCGGAGAAGAAGGCAGCATCGACGACAAATGTCGCGCCATGCAGCGCCTGCGCCGGACCGAAAACTGCGCCGCGGAAAGAATGGGCGATCATGATGTGGTCGCGGACTTCGACGGCGAACAAAGGGCCCCCCTATGAATATGATATGAGCTGGCAGACAACGCCGTTCCTGGCGTCAAGAACATCGGGCAGCCGCCGTGGCAAATCATAAAATGAGACCATCGGCGCGAGGAGCGCGTCAAGGCGCGAGTCCGCGAGCAAGGCGACCGCGGCGGCGAGCCGACGGCTATGCGTCCAACGCGGCCGATGCGACGAGGCGACCTGGCCGACTTGGCTTGAGATCAGTCGCAGTCGACGACTGTGAAAAGCCCCGCCGAGTGGCGCTGTTACTGGTGTGTCGCCATACCAGCTGAGTTCGAGCACAGTTGCCTCCTCGCCGGCCAGCGCGAGGGCGGTACGAAGTCCCGCCGCTGTGCCGCTGGCATGGACTACCAAGTCACAGTCGCCCTTCGCAGTTTCGGGTTTCGCAAAGCGAACACCAAGCTTCTGTGCCAATTCCGCGCGGCTCTCGTTGATGTCGACGAGCATTGCTTCGGCGCCGGCAAGACCGCCGCACAGAAACGCGACCAGCGCGCCGACCGCGCCGGCACCAACGATTGCAATGCGATCCGCGGGGCCAGCCGACGAATCCCAGACGGCATTGAGAGCGGTCTCCATATTGGCGGCCAGCACCGCACGCTGCGGCAGCACGGTCTCGGGCAACGCCACGATAGCGCTCTCAGGAATATTGAAAAGGTGCTGATGCGGGTGGAGCGCGAAAACAATGCGACCAAGCTGTTCTTCCGGTCCATCTTCGATCCGGCCGACCGTCGCGTACCCATACTTTACCGGAAACGGAAAACTACCGCCCATGAAGGGCGCGCGCATCCGTTCGAACTCGCTGTCCGGCACTCGCCCCGCGAGCACCAGAGCCTCAGTCCCGCGGCTCAACGCGCCGAAAAGCGCCCGCACGCGCACCTCGCCGGGTCTTGGCGCTGCCAGTCTTTCCTCGCGGATTTCCGCCTGTCCCGGCGCGACGTACCAGAGCGCCTGCGCAATCTCAGCGGTGCTGTCGGTCGCCACGATATCGGGTCCCTATTGGACTATTGGTACAGTTGCTGTGTTATATCATCAAGTTTGCACGGTCCCCCCGAGATTAGAAGTTGTAACCGCGTGTTAGAGCGCTCGCTACTCCAATCCACACAAGCCGATGCCACCGGAAATGCCATGGCCGGGAGGCGCGTACTGTTTGCTGCTCTGATGGCCGTTACCATGGTGGGATTTATTGCGCTTGCGGCGCTGGCGCTGTCGCCTGCCGGTTTCAGCACAATCGACATCACGCTGATCGTGTTATTCGCGATCACGTTGCCTTGGATGGTGGCTGGGTTTTGGAACGCCATAGTCGGATTCTTGATTTTGCGTTTTTCATCGGATTCGATCGCAGCTGTGATGCCACAGGTGGCGCGCATCCGCGGCGATGAGCCGATCTCTGCATCGACAGCGTTATTGCTCTGTATCCGCAACGAATTACCTGAGCGGATGATTCGCAACCTCCAGCCGATGCTGGCCGGCATCGAGAAGTCCGGGTTCGGTGCCTGTTTCCATTTATATGTGCTGAGCGACACCAGCGACCCACACATCGCGGCTATCGAGAAGGAGCGGTTCACCGCGCTGGCCGAGGATTGGAGGGGCCGCATCGCGGTGACCTACCGCCGGCGCACAGTCAACACCGGATATAAGGCAGGCAACATCCGCGATTTCTGCGAACAGTGGGGCGGCAAGCACGAATTAGCGGTGACGCTCGATGCCGATAGTTTTATGACCGCCGAAGCCATCTTGCGTCTGGTCCGGCTTATGGAAGCGGATCCCAAGCTCGGGATACTGCAAGGACTTGTCGTCGGCTTGCCGTCTACCAGCGTCTTTGCGCGCATCTTTCAGTTCGGTATGCGTCTCGGCATGCGCTCCTACACCATCGGCAGCGCTTGGTGGCAGGGTGATTGCGGGCCTTATTGGGGCCACAACGCGGTGTTGCGGCTCGGTCCATTCATCACGCACTGCGCGCTTCCCGTATTGTCGAAGGACGGAACGGAAGGCCGCCATGTTCTCAGCCACGATCAAATTGAGGCCGCGCTGATGCGCGCCGCCGGCTATGCTGTGCGCGTCCTGCCAGACGAGGGGCTCGGTTGGGAAGAAAACCCGCCAACCTTACTCGAATTCATCAGACGCGATCTGCGCTGGTGTCAGGGCAACATGCAGTATTGGCGCTTCCTAAGTCTGCCCGGCCTTAGACCGGTCAGCCGCTATCAGCTTGCGCTTGCGATCGTGATGTTCATCGGGTCGCCGGCATGGATTGGCATGCTGGTGCTCGGCACGCTGTCACTGGTCGCTGCTGACGCGCCCGCCAATTTTATCCGAATGGACGCGGGCATGGTGCTGTTCGTCTGCGTGTTAGTGATGTGGTTCTCGCCGAAGATTACAAGCGTGATCGACATTCTGCTTCGACCGGAGTTTTGTCGCGAGTTCGGCGGCGCCGGCCGCTTCCTTGTCAACTTCGTAATCGAAACCGTGTACTCGATCCTTCTGTGTCCGATTCTCTGGGTCGGCCATACGATCTTCCTGTCTGGCCTGCTTTTCGGTCGCGAGATCGGCTGGATCGGTCAGATACGCGACGATCACGCGGTTCCTTTCACCCTTGCGCTGCGGAGTCTGTGGCCGCACACGCTGCTCGGCTGCACCACCCTTGGAATCTTGGCGGCGACGCACCCGGGCGCAATCCCGTATGTGCTGTTTCTGGCTGGGGGGCCTGCGCTGGCGATCCCATTCGCAATGATTACCGCGTGGCCTTCTTTTGGCGATCTGTCCGCCCGTATCGGAATTGGTCGGCTTCCAGAGGAGACCATCGCTCCGGCGGCACTGCATGCCCTGGCGCTGCCCGCGTTAGAGATGGCGGCGCCGTTGCCACAGCCAAATTCGGTCTGACGCGGTGCTCCAAGCATTAAGGACCGCGCGCGGTATCGTCCGATCGCTTCGTATCTACTATGGCGATCGGAGCCGCGCCGTGGCCATGGATCGGCTCTACGGCCGCTTCGTGCAGCCAGGCGATTTAGTATTCGATATCGGCGCGCATGTTGGCGACCGCGTTGCCTCCTTTCAACGGCTGGGCGCACGAGTTGTGGCGGCCGAACCGCAGCCCGCTGTGGTCAAAGTGCTCAGGTTGTTCTACTGGCGCAGCTCGGATGTCACTATTGAACCGGTAGCGGTCGGCCGCGCTTCTGGAACCATCAGCATGATGGTCAACCAAGACAATCCGACAGTTTCAACTGCGTCCCATGAAATCGTCGGCGCCGCGCGCGATGCTCCCGGGTGGGAGGCACAGCGCTGGACCCGGACGATTCGCGTACCAGTCACCACACTTGATTCCTTGATTGCTCGCCATGGCATACCGGCTTTCATTAAGATCGACGTGGAAGGCTTCGAACTTGAGGTGTTGGCTGGGCTATCGCGCCCGGTCAAGGCACTGTCGTTTGAATTCACCACGATCCAGCGCAACGTCGCGCTGGATTGCATGGAGCGCTGCGTCGCGCTCGGTCTTCGGCATTTCAACGCCGCGCTTGGTGAGAGTCAGACGCTTGTGCACTCTGGTTGGGTTGGCAGCGTGGACATCGCTTCCTGGTTAACTGAACTGCCGCACGCGGCCAACTCCGGGGATATCTATGCCGCACTCGCCTGAACCCGCTCAGGCGACGTTGCGACGCTCGCATCTGGCGGTCGCCATCCTGATCGCTGCCGGCTACGGCCTGACGTTCCTGGTCTTCTACCCTGGCGTCATGACCTACGATGCGAAATTCGTTTACGAGGACATTGCCAAGCACGCGCTCGGTGATTGGCAATCTCCGGCGATGACCGTGCTGTGGGCGCTGATCGATCCAGTTGTGCCGGGGCCGGGCAGCATGTTCCTGCTGATCGCGACGACCTATTGGGTGGGTTTCGGCTTACTGGCGTTCACGATAGCGCGCCGATCGGTCTGGATTGCGGCGCTCGTGCCCATTCTGGCGCTGGCACCACCGGCCTTCGTCTTTGTCGGCATGATCTGGCGCGACATGCTGTTCGCGACTTCTTGGCTGCTCGCCGCTGTCATCGCTTTCGCGGCGGCCGGTTGCGGTGGGAGGTTGCGTCTGACGGTGCAGGTGGTGGCGACCGTGCTGTGCGCCTTCGGTGTCTTGTTGCGCCCGAATGCGCTCATCGCAGCGCCGATCCTCGGCGCTTACATTGCGTGGCCAACGACGTTTTATTGGAAGCGGGCAGCGATCACTTTCATGCCGGCCATGGCTCTATTCTTTGTGCTGATCCAGCTCGTCTATTACGGCGCGCTGGGGGCCACGCGGCAGCATCCATTGCAATCGATCATGGTGTTCGACCTCGGCGGTATCACCCACTTCACCGGGCAGAACCAATTTCCGGTTACCTGGAGTTCGTCCGAGTCGGCGCTGCTTTTGAACGGCTGCTACCGGCCGACGGAGTGGGATATCTACTGGCGGCTCGAGCCGTGCGAATTCGTCATGCACAAGCTCGAAAGGGACGAAAAACTATTCGGCACGCCTGCAATTCAAAATGCCTGGGCTTACGCCGTCTTTCGCCACCCCATCGCCTATCTTGAACACCGCGCCGGCTTCATGTGGAATTTCCTCGCCGGATCAAATCTGACCATGTGGGTGGCCGACGTCGAACGGCCGAAAAAGGAAGTGTTTGCGGATCGCCCCGCATTTGTCACACTGAAACGCATTCATGACGTCCTGAAGCCGACGCCGTTGTTCCGCGCCGGCACCTGGCTGCTCGGCTGTATCGCCGTATGCGGTCTCGCCTGGCGGCGACGCAAGACCCCCGAAGGCGCCTTTGCCATCGGCATCTGTGGAACGGCCGCAGTCTACGCAGCGACCTTCTTTGCTGTTGGCGTCGCCTCGGACTTTCGTTACGGGTATTTTGCGGTACTCGCCACTATCGCAGGCTGCGTAGCAGCGCTAGCGCCTACGCCTCGACCGGCGTGAACTGTGCCTTGGTGAGCTGTGCAAAACGGCCGCCCAGCCTTTGCAGTTCTTCGAATGTGCCCATTTCCACGATGCGGCCGCGGTCGAACACCAGGATACGTGTCGCATTCCGAATGGTGGCGAGCCGGTGGGCGATCACGAAGGTGGTGCGGTTCTTCATTACCTCGTCGAGCGCCGCCG
>Ga0307305_10000625_pt1 | contig 13135 bp, 9 predicted proteins | sample ER_DNA_186_FD_194512 | JGI IMG/M metagenome (GOLD analysis project Ga0307305, IMG submission 194512) | Bulk soil microbial communities from the East River watershed near Crested Butte, Colorado, United States - ER_DNA_186 | ecosystem: Environmental > Terrestrial > Soil > Floodplain | place: USA... | reverse complement strand
AATTCCGTATCGGTCAGGCGGCGCCCCGGAACGCCCGAAGGCCAAGGCGATCGGCTGCGTCGAAGAACCCGTACGCCCGGCGGAAGCCCTGGTCGACGGGATTCGGAGTTCTGCCGCTGGCCGTCCGCCAGAGTTGTCGCTCCAGCTCTTCGAGCCGGTTCGCGAGCTCCGCGGGTCCGCGCGGTGCCGGGATGTCCGAGTAGGTCCGTCGCCCGGCGGGATAGCGGACGTCCTCGTCCGGGACCCGTGGCAGGAAGGCGAGGACGAGACGAGCGTGCGACAGGGCGGCCAGATCCCACGGTTCGGCACTGCGGAGACGAGCCGGCGGCCGCGCACCACGGGCGGTCAGCGAGCGCTCCATCTCGGCCTCGGCGTCGGCCGCCCGCCGATCGGGAACCGATGTCGCCGGCGGGATCCGCGCCGTCCCAACCAGGCTGAGGAGGTAGCGCAGCTCGGCCAGCCCGGCGGTGTCGGCCCGCAGCCAGCCGACAAAACCGGCCTGGACTGCTTCGAGGTGAGGAAGGGTCAGATCGGCCAGGTAATCGGCGCCGCCTGCCGGCAGCTCCCCCTCGTCGATCGCGGCATCGAGGAGCTCACGGGTCCGACGGACGAGGGCGAGCCACTGATCGAAATGAGAGAACCCGCTCTGCTCGATCTCGCTCATCCGGTCATCTCCGCCCTTGACACTGTCGCGGTCAAGCGTCGTTATCGGGAGATTCGGTTGCAACTCGGTCGGCCGGCACGGCGCAAAGGTCGCCTATCGGTCCGGCCGATGGTACCCCGCCAAACTTGGCACCGGTGTCGCCGGTCACCGCTTCGACGCGGCCGGCTCGCGACGAACCACTGCGGTACGCTCCGCTCATGGCTCGTTCGCGCCGCATCCTGACCGCCGAGCTGCTCAGCATCGGCACGGAGCTGACGGTCGGCGAGACCCGCGACACGAACGCCGGGGAGCTGGCGCGGAGCCTGACCGACCTGGGGGTCGCGGTCGGCCGGATCCAGGCCGTGCCGGACGACCTGGCCGTCGTGACGGCGGCATTCACCGATGCCCTCGAGCGGGTCGACCTCGTCGTCTCGACGGGCGGTCTCGGGCCGACACCCGACGACCTGACCCGGGAATCGATTGCCGCGGTGACCGGAGAGCAGCCAGTGATCGACTCCGCACTCGAGACCTGGCTGCGCGGCCTCTGGTCCCGCCGCGGAATGCCATTCCCGGAGATGAACCTCAAGCAGGCCTGGCTCATCCCCTCGGCGACGGCTCTCCCGAACGACAATGGGACCGCACCGGCCTGGTGGGTGGACCGGCCCGACGGCAGGATCATCGTGGCGCTGCCCGGACCACCTCGCGAAATGCGACCGATCTGGACGAACCACGTATTGCCCCGGCTGCGGACTGTCGGGGCGGGGCGCGACATCGCCCATCGGACGTTCCGCCTCGCCGGCATCGGCGAGTCGCAGCTCGCCGACTTGCTCGGCGAGGAGCTGCTGCGGGCCACCAACCCGATCGTGGCGACCTATGCCCGGTCTGATGCCGTCGATGTCCGGGTGTCGGCGGTCGGTGGCGACGGGGATGGCGCGCCGGCCTGGTCGCTCGTCGAGACGGCTGCGCAGCAGGTCCTGGGGCTGATCGAGCAGTACGTCTGGGCCGAGGGTGAGACGACCTGGCCGGAGGCCATCGGGGCGGCCCTCGACGCCCGCGGCTGGACCCTCGCCTGCCTCGAGGTCGGCACCGGCGGGTCGCTCGGCACCTTGCTCGGCGACCGGCCGTGGCTGACATTCACCGAGTCCCTCTCTCCGGGCGCACCTGGAGCCACGGCCCACGCGGACGGCCGGACGATGGCCGGGCTCGAGGCCCTCGTACGCCGGGCGATGGTCGTCGGTGGGGCAACCGTCGGCGTGGGCGTCCGTTGCCGGCCGCGCGGCGCCGACACTGCGGTCAGCGTCGTCGTGGTCGGCCCTGATGACGTCCATCGCGAGCGACGGCTGGTGTTCCTCGGCGGGGCCAACGGCCGGTCCCGGGCCGGGCTGGCCGCGGCTGCGGTCTTGCTGGCGCGGCTCCGGTCCGGCGTTCCCCGCGACGATGCCGTCGTCGCGGGGGCCGTCAGCGTCGAGCGGCCCGCCCCAGTCCCTCGAGGTCGAGGACGACGATGCTGTCCCGGTCGAGCCGGATCAGACCGTCATCGGTGAAGATCCCGAGAAGCTTGTTCACGCTCTGGCGCGTGCAGCCGATCATTGCCGCGAGATCGCCCTGGGTGAGCGGGGCGGCGAGGCGGATGGAGCCGTCAGGGAGACGCTTTCCCCCGTCGGTTGCCAGTCGAGCCAGGCGTGAGGCCAGCCGTCCGGTGATGTCGAGGAAGTGGAGCTCCTCGACGTGATTCGTCAGGCGGCGCAGCTCGCTGGCGATCGAGGCCAGGAGGGCGTCGCGGACCGCGGGCTCCGTCGCGATCAGCTCGCGGAACTGTTCCCGTGGCAGGACGAGCGTCTCCGTCGGCTCGAGCGCTGTCGCCGTCGCTGATCGCGGAGCGCCATCGAGGAGTGCCAGCTCCCCGAACACGTCACTGGAGCGGAGCGTCGCCAGGATCGCCTCGTCGCCGGCGTCCGACGGCAGGCTGATCTTGATCGCGCCACTCATGACGATGAACAGGGCGTCGCCCGGGTCCCCAAGGTGGAAGATCACCTCGCCGCGTCGGAATCGGCGCGTTCGAACCGTCCGACCGACGCTCTCCAGCCCGGCTGCGTCCAGGCCCGAGAAGATCGGCACGGAGGCGAGCGTCTCCGCGAGCGGGCGTACCGCGATCATGGCGGCATCCTACCGCGCCGTGAAACGGTTTCGTCACCGCTCGTGTCGTAATCCCGACAGGCGGATCGTCGCCTCAGGCCAGACGGCGGAGCTTTCGTCGTGCGACGATCCGCCGATGCGACGTCAGGCAGGAAGGCCATGACCCGGGTCACGATCGTCGGATCTGGAACCTCCGCACCGCAGCCGGAGACGCCAGCGTCCGGAACGCTCGTCCAGACGGCATCGACGGCGATCCTGATCGACTGCGGGCCGGGCGTCATTCGGGCGATGATGCCGATCCGCGATCCGCGCAATCTCGACGCCATCGTCATCGGCCACCTCCACGCCGACCACTACATCGACGTCGTCTCGCTCCGCTACCTCCTGCCGTGGGCAGGTTTCACGGGACGTCGCGTGCCCCTCCTCCTGCCGCCGGGCGGGCGGGCGCGGATGGACGAGCTCGCGGCGGCGATCAGCGAGCGAGTCGGCTTCTTCGATCACACCTTCGACGTGCGCGAGTACGACCCGGCAGGCGAGGTCACGGTCGGCGATCTCGAGCTCGACTTCGTGCCCGGGCGCCATTACGTGCCGGCGTGGGGCGTGCGGTTGCGCGACGAGGCCGGCTGCCGGATCGTCGTGTCCGGCGACACGGGACCGAATGACGACCTCGTCGCGGCAGCCCGCGGCGCCGACCTGTTCATCGTCGAGGCGACCCTTCTCGAGCCAGAGGAGGACGATCCGGTCCGCGGCCACCTGACCCTCGACGAGGCTATCGGCATTGGCCGGGTCGCCCGGGTCGCCCGAACGGTTCTCGTCCATCACCGCTCGTGGAACCACGACGCGATCGTCGCCGCCGCCCTGGCGGCACCGACCGTCATCATGGGACAGCCCGGGCTCGTGATCGAACTCGACGATATCGCCAGGCCTGCGGATCCCGGCCCGGCCCGGCCCGCCAACACAACTAACGGCGAGGACGACGACCCCCCTCCATCGAGCGCAGCCAGGCCGCCGAGCGTCGCCCGCGCGAGGTGAACAGCGGGTCGTGCCGCGCCGCCGCTGCCGCCCGCCACCGCCCCGGACCCCACCGGTCCCACCCGCTCCGACTCGCCGCGGGTCCGAAGGGGCCACGGCCCCCATGACCATTCCGCGATTGGTTTCGAGCAGCGGCGCCGGGAGACTTGCAGGAGCACTCATCCCGATCGGATCTCACCGTCCGGTCCTCTCCGCTGCTCCCGGAGTCACTTCTTGCGCAAGATCTCGTCCGCGCTCATCGGCGTGCTCATCGCCGGCCTCGGCGTCATCGCGCCCGCGGTCGCGCCGGTTGCGATGGCGGCGGCTCCGGCCAATCCGAAGGTCGCGATCATCGTCGGCGCGACGCATGGCACCACGGCCCTCTATCGCTCCTACGCGGACCAGGTCTACGCCGAGGCGATCAAGTACACCCCGAACGTCGTCAAGGTCTATAGCCCCAAGGCAACCTGGGCCGCCGTCAAGGCAGCCGTCAACGGCGCCTCGATCGTCGTCTACCTCGGTCACGGCAACGGCTGGCCCAGCCCGTACACGTTTGACCCCAGGTACACGACGAAGGACGGCTTCGGCCTCAACTACGACGTCAACGGCGATGGCAAGCTGAGCGATTACGAGCTCAAGTACTACGGCGAGCCATCGATCGCGACGCTGACCCCGGCACCGAACGCCGTCGTCCTGCTGTTCCACCTCTGCTACGCCTCAGGCAACTCCGAGCCCGGCGGCACGGCCCCGAGCCTGTCGGTCGCGCGCCAGCGGGCCGACAACTACGCATCGGCCTTCCTGAAGGCGGGTGCCAGGGCGGTCATCGTCGACGGCCACAGCCACAGCCCGTACTACATCTGGTCGCTGTTCAGCACGAAGCAGACCATCGATCAGCTCTGGCGAAACGCCCCGAACTTCCACAACCACGTCAAGAGCTACACCTCCGTTCGGAGCCCGGGCTACACGGAGGAGCTCGACCCCGACAACGCTACGAGCGGCTATTACCGGGCCCTGACCGGCAGGACCGACTTGCGTACGGAGGACGTCACCGGGGCCAACTACGCAAACACCGGTGTCGACCCGTCGTCGTTCGTCGTCCCCGGCAACGCGAGTCCGAAGACCGACGGAACGCCGGTCTACGGCGACCCGGCCGGTGCGGCAACCGCCACCAATCAGACGGCGACGGTCCCGAGCGCCACCAAGCTCCGCATCACGGCCAGGACCGGATCCCTCGCCTCGGACGGCTCCGCTGTCTTTGCAGTGAGCGCGCTGGACGGGTCGGTCAGCGGGTTCATGCCCGGGTCCAGCCTCGTCCCGCGCGACAGCGTGGGTCCGGCCGAATGGACGATCGACGATGGGACGGGGGCCTTCTCGCCGAACGGCGATGGTTCCCAGGACGCCTACTCGCTGAGCGTCCGGTTATCCGAGACCTCGAGCTGGACACTGGCGATCGGTGATGGCAACGGAACGACGTTCGCGACCAGGACCGGAACCGGCGACACCGCGGCGATGACCTGGTCCGGTATCGCCGGCGGCACTGCGGTCCCTGACGGCACCTATCACTGGACGCTCCACGCCGTGGACGCGTGGGCTAACCCGGCTCTCGACGCGGACGGGACCTTCGTCGTCGACACCCAGGCGCCGAGCCTGACGGGCGTCAGTGCGCTCGGCGACTCCGTCACGACGTTCTCACCGAATGGCGACGGCGACCACGACAGCGTCGGGTTCAGCGCCAGCGCGAGCGAGGCCGGCAGCATCCTCGGCACGGCTCGCAATGGTACGAACGCGATTGTCTCGCAGTTCGCCGTCGGGACCAATCCGAACGGTACGACGATCACCTGGGATGGCCGGAACACGGCCGGCAGCCCCGTTCCCGACGGCCTCTACCAGGTCCAGATCGCGGCCAAGGACCGGGCGGGCAACGTCGGCCAGCCTCAGACCCAGACGGTCGCCGTTTACGGCTCCCTGGGGTTCGCCAGGGCTTCGAAGAACCCGTTCTTTCCGCAGGACGGTGACAAGTACGCCGCGACAACGACCTTCTCGTTCACCCTGGCCAGCCCGGCGACCGTCAACTGGACGATCGTCAACGCGGCCGGCGCAACCGTGAGGACGATCAAGACCGACGAGGCGCTGGCCGCCGGCTCCTACGCGTTTGCCTGGAACGGACGCAACGATCTCGGGATGTTCGTTCCGCGGGGAACGTACCGCGCCGTGGTCGCGGCGACAAACGGCAGCCAGGGCTCGAGCCAGTCGGTCGCGGTCCTCGCCGACGCCTTCAGGATCGCGGTCAGCGACACGACGCCTGGGCGACGCCAACGCATCACGGTCACCGCGACCTCGGCCGAAAGCCTCTCCGGGGCGCCTCTGGTGACGGTCTACCAGCCCGGCATCGGCCGGTACGCGGTCACGACCACACGGGTGTCCGCCGGGGTCTACCGGGTCTCGATCACGCTCAAGTCGAGCTCACCGGGCAGGATGAGGGTGCTCGTCTCAGGCCGGGACGCCGCGGGGCACCCCCAGAACTCCTCGCTCTACGTGCCGCTGCACTGACCGGCCACTGGCACGGGGGGACGGCAGCGGCCGGCCTGGGTGCCGCTAGCTTCGCTGACAACCCTCGCGTACCTGCGATCTCCTCCGGACCGCACCGGACTGGATCGGACGGCCCGTCACCTGTGCCCACCCCTTCCAACCATACCTGGCTACTCCGTACTAGGTCCAATCGGGACCATGGTCAGGATTCGACGACGTCATCGAGCGACGTGGCGGGGCTAGACGGCTGCGGGTGTCAGCCCCAGCGCCGCCTTTGCGCGGCGGCGCCAGTCCTCGGCTGCCGGATCCGAGCCGAGGAGATCGGCCGCCGCCGTCCAGAACTCGGCAGCCTCCTCGGCCGCGCCGACGGCGAGGGCCTCCTCGGCCGCCTCGGTGAGCAGGGGCACGGCCCGGTCGCGGTCACCGGCGGCCGCGCGATGACTCGCCACGACGCCGATCGCGACCCGGCTGCCGCCGGTCTCGAGGCGGTCTGCGACGCGGGCATGGACGCGGCGGCGGCGCGAGGCGAGCAGACCCGCATACGCCGCATCGTGGACGAGCGGGTGGCCGAACCGCCACTGACCGGCCGCGTCGATCGGAACGATGAGTGACGCCTCGGCCAGGCGCTGGTAGATCGCCGCGTCGACCGGATCGCCGACGACCTCCTCGACGAACGCCTCGCGAAAGCTCATGCCGACAACGGAGGCGATCCGGAGGACCTCGCGGGCATTCTCGCTGAGCGAATCGATGCGCGCGCCGAGGAGCGCCCGAATGGTCACCGGCACGCTTGCCCGCTGGCCGCCCCCTTCGAAGTTCAGCCGGCCGTCGACCGACCCTCCGTCGTCGAGGACCACCCGCATCGTCTCGGTGATGAAGAGCGGATTGCCGGCGGTTCGCGCATGAAGGCGTCGCGCATCCGTGGGATCGACCGACATTCCCGCCATCGCCGCGGCCAGCTCACCTGTGTGACGCTCATCTAGGCCGTCGAGCCGGATGCGCTCCAGGGCGGCGATGGACGGCATTGTCGGACCCGGGTGCGGCCGCATGCCGAACAGGAGGATCAACGGCAAACGACCTGTGAGCCCGACGAGCTCATCGATCATTCCGGCGCTCGATGGATCGAGCCACTGGAGGTCGTCGATGACGATGATCCGGGGGCCGGACACCTCGATCAGGCGCTGGGTGTAGCGGATGGCGAGCTCGCGCATCGCCGTGGCAACACGAGCCGGCTTGATCGGGACGAGACGGGCCTCCACCTCCCAACCGGTGAACGCCGCGTCGCGAGCGATCGCAGCGACGGCACCAGCCCACAGTCTGGCGAGCCGCTGCGGCGCGTCCGGCGTGAACAGGAGGCGCCGGGTCATCGTCCCCGAGTCCGTTCCGTGCTCGTCGGCGATGGCCTGGGCGAAGGCGCGGACCCAGCGATAGGGCTCTCGGGCACCGTAGGAGACGTTGTCGACCCATGTCCAGGCGTAGCCTGCGGTCCGGGCGTCGTCGGCGAGATCGGCCATCAGGCGCGATTTGCCGATGCCCGCCTCACCCTCGACGATGAGCGAGCCGCCCGTTCGCGCTCCCGGAAGCATCTCCCGCAATCGAGCCCGCTCGGCGTGCCGTCCGACGAACTGCCCGACCGGTGGTCGCCACGGCTGGAACCCGGCTTCGCCGAGGAGGCGAGCAATCCGGACCGGCCTGGACTGGCCCCGCAGGACCTGCGGCCCACGCTCCTCGATCGCGAGGCCCTTCCGCGCGGCGCGCACGGTTGCCTCGTCAAGAAGGATCTCGCCCGGCTGGGCCAGCGCCTGGATGCGGGCCGCCGTGGTCACCGCCGGACCGGTCAGGGACCAGTCGAGGGTCCCCGGCGTTCCCCGCGGCGCGGCCACCACTTCACCGGTCGCAAGACCGATTCGGACCTGGAGCGGGTCGGCCGCGAGCGGGTCGTTGAGGTTGGCGAGCGCCGCCCGGATCGCCAGCGCGCAATGCGCCGCCCGCAGCGCGTCGTCGTCATGACCGACCGGCCAGCCGAAGACGGCGAAAACAGCATCCCCGATGAACTTCTCGCGGGTTCCGTCGAAGGCTTCGATCGCCTCGCCCATGGCGGTGAGGGCGGCGTCGACTCGTGACCGAACGTCCTCGAGATCGTGCTCAGCGACGAGACGGACGTAGTCGACGAGGTCGGCGAAGAGGGCCGTGACGATCCGCCGATCGCCGGTCTCGATACTGGCGGCCTCCCGCGGCGCACTCGCCGCGTTGCGGCGGACGCCGTCAAGCCGGCTCCCGCATTGGTCGCAGAATCTCGCCGTCGCCCGCGACGCCGCGCCACACGTGCGGCAACGCACTCGGTCGCTGTCCTCCGGTCTCCCCGACCCTGCCTCTCCCCCACGCTGAGTCTAACCCGGGTCCACCCGGTTCCGACCCAACGATTTCGCGCGGAACGGCGAAAAATGGGGCAGCATTGTTGCCACCGGGCCGCGGGATCGTCAGCTGATCGAGAGAACTGGCTGCTGATCCGCAGTCGCCGCCCGGATGCTGACCCGCGCCGCGACGGCGCCGGCTACCGCGGTCAAGGCCTTTGCCGCCGGTCCGGGTTCCCGCTGGGCCACTGCCGGCACGCCAACGTCCCCGCCCTGGCGAACGGTGATGTCGAGCGGCACGCCGCCGAGGAATTCGATGCCGTGCTGCGCGGCGAAGCGCTCGCCGCCGCCTCGCCCGAAGATCTCCGTCAACTCGCCGCAGTGGGGGCAGGCGAATGCCGTCATGTTCTCGACGATCCCGAGGATCGGGACGGACAGACGCTTGAACATGGCCAGGGCCTTGGTCACGTCCGAGAGGGCGACCTCCTGTGGCGTCGTCACGAGAACGGCGCCACCGAGCGGCACCGCCTGCGCGAGTGTGAGTTGCGCATCCGAGGTGCCGGGCGGCAGGTCGATGACGAGGTAGTCGAGCTCGCCCCAGTCGACGTCTCGCAGGAATTGCTGGATGGCCCCGCCGATGAGCGGGCCGCGCCAGACGATCGGCTGGCCCTCGGGGACGAAGAACTGGATCGAGATGCATTTCACGCCGTGCCGCTCGAGGGGCACGATCTTGTTCGAAGCGCTGGCGGTCGGTTGACCCTCGACACCGAGCATCATCGGGATGTTCGGGCCGGTGATGTCCGCATCGAGCAGTCCGACCGATGCACCCGCCTGGGCGAGGGCGACGGCGAGGTTGACGCTGACCGTGCTCTTGCCGACGCCGCCCTTGCCCGACGCGACGGCGATGACGTTCTTGACGCCGGGCAGGAGCTGCTGGGCCTGCTGCGGGGCGGCCCGCCGAACCATCGCTCCCCACGTGATCTGGATGCCGGCTGCGCCGATGGCACCCAGCGCCGATCGGACGTTTCGCTCGATCTCGTCCTTGAGCGGGCAGGCAGGGGTCGTCAGTTCGATCGTGAAGGCGACATCCGCCCCGTCGATCGTGATCTCCTTGACCATGTTGAGGGTGACGATGTCGCGGCCCAGCTCTGGCTCCTGGACTTCGCGGAGGGCGTCGAAGATGGCACCTTCGGTGAGCGTCGGCATCGGGCTATCGGACCTCGGCGGACGTTTGGGGATATCGGCGGGAACTGTGTCGATATCGCCATCGTACCGCGACGGCCGGAAGGAGGCGCTCGAAGCCGACCTCATCCGACCACGACGCCCCTTCGACGGGGCGCAGGACGCCCGCCTAGCCTGTGCGACCTTCGATGAATCTGCGAGGAGTTGGTACGAATCTCGTCGCTCGAATCCCGCGGTTGGGTTGCACTTCGGTTTCTTGACACCCTCGACCGATGCCACCTATTCTCCGCGAACCGAGTTGGCGATCCGGAGGAGCTTGCCGGTCGGTCTGCGTTCGCCCGGATTCGCCGGGGCGAGCCGAGTCTCCGTCGACGCGCAAACCCGGACTGGGAGAGCCAACCGAGTGCCAGAAGTCGCGGTCCGGCTCGCCGACGTGGTCAAGAAATTCGGCGAGACCGCCGCCGTCGATCACATCAACCTCGAGGTTCGCGACGGCGAGTTCTTCAGCCTTCTCGGACCGTCCGGTTGCGGCAAGACGACAACGCTCCGCATGATCGGCGGCTTCGAGCAGCCAACATCCGGTCTGATCGAGCTCCAGGGCCAGGACGTCACCTGGCTGCCCCCCTATCGGCGCAACGTCAATACCGTCTTCCAGAACTACGCCCTCTTCCCCCACCTGACGATCTACGAGAATGTCGCCTTCGGCCTGCGGCGGAAGGGGGTCCGGAAGGACGAGCTCAAGGGCCGGGTGACGGAGATGCTCAAGCTCGTCGAGCTGCCGGGCTTCGAGACTCGCAAGCCCAACCAGATCTCGGGCGGGCAGGCCCAGCGCGTCGCCCTCGCCCGCGCCCTCATCAACCGGCCGGCCGTCCTCCTCCTCGACGAGCCACTTGGAGCCCTCGACCTCAAGCTGCGCAAGCAAATGCAGCTCGAGCTCAAGCGGATCCAGCAAGAGGTCGGAATCACGTTCATCTACGTGACCCACGACCAGGAGGAGGCGATGACGATGTCAGATCGAATCGCCGTGATGAACAAGGGCCACTACGAGCAGCTCGGCGACCCCGAATCGCTGTACGAGCGGCCCGAGACGAGGTTCGTCGCGAGCTTCCTGGGTGTCAGCAATCTGCTCCCGGCGACACGGACCGGGATGGCCGGCGGCTATGCGACGGTCGCGTTGACCGATGCCACGGCGGTCCGCGTGCCGGCAGCGGCGATTGACGGAGCCGACCGGGTCGAGATCGGCGTCCGACCGGAGAAGATCCGGATGCATGCTCTCGACGGCCAGGTCCCAGACGGCCACAACCTGCTCGACGGCACGGTACGGGACGCGTCCTACGTGGGCGTGTCGACGAGCTACGTTGTCGAGGCGCGCGGTGGGACGAAGCTGACCGTCTACGAGCAGAACGTCGAACGGGCCACGCGCTCAGAGCTCTGGGCGCCGGGCGAGGAGGTCCGTCTCAGCTGGTCCCCCGACCATACCTTTGCCGTTCCGGAGGACGGCGCCGCAATCGAGGAAATCGATGCCTGACGGACGAGCCGTCGGGGCCACGGAGCGAGGAGAATCGATGAACGAGAATGACGCGCGAACAGCGGTCGACCTGACCCGCGACCTGACCCGCCGGCGATTCCTCCAGGGCACGGCGCTGGCCGGCTTCTCGGCGTTCCTGGCCGCCTGCTCGAGCAACGGCGGATCCGCGGCGCCGACAACGGCGGGCAGCGCCGCCGCCAACATCCCCACGCCGCCGGCGGCATCAGCTACGCCAGAGGGGTCGCCGACACCTGTGCCGAGCCCGACCGGTCCGCTCCACTGGGCACAATGGCCCGCCTACATCGACCTGACGGGGAAGGCCGGCGACGAAGGCGTCTATGCGCCCGGGTCGTCCCCGACGCTCGAGGCATTCAAGGCGAAGTACAAGGTCGATGTCGACTACCAGGAGAAGATCGAGGCCAACGAGGACTTCTACGCCACGATCCAGCCGCAGCTCCAGGGCGGCCTGTCGACCGGCTGGGACCTGATCACCGTCACGGACTGGCTCGCCGCCAAGATCATCAGCAAAGGCTGGGCCGAGAAGATCGACCAGGGCAACGTCCCCAACTGCACGGCCAACCTTCGCGATCCTCTCCGCAACCAGGCCTGGGACCCCGGCAACGACTACCACTACACATGGCAATCCGGGATGACCGGGCTCGGCTTCAACACGAAGACCCTCGCCGCCGCGAAGGTCGCCGAGCCCAAGTCCCTGGTCGACCTGTGGGCCATCCGCGCCGACAAGATCACGTTCCTCACCGAGAAGCGGGACACCTTTGCGCTGGCCCTGCTGAAGCTGGGCAAGACGCCCGATCCCGCCACGACGACCGACGACGACCTCCAGGCCGTCCACGACGACATGAAGCCCCTCGTCGACAAGGGCCTGCGATTCACCGGCAACGAATACCTGCAGGATTTCGCGGCGAAGAAGGTATGGGCCGCGATGGTCTGGTCGGGCGACCTCGCCTCTTCCGGTACCGAGGGCGACTCGTTCGTCTTCCCGACAGAGGGCAACGTGATCTGGTCGGACAACCTCGTGATCCCGAAGGGCGCCGCGAACAAGTACACGGCAGAGCTCATGATGAACTTCTGCTACGACCCCAAGATCGCCGGTCAGATCGCCAACTACGTCTACTACGTCTCGCCGGTCAAGGGCGCCCAGCAGGAGCTCGAGGCCCTCAACAAGGACGCGCCTCTCGACCAGTCCCTGCTCGACCTGCTGTTCCCATCCGATGCCGTCGTCGCGAAGCAGGTCAACTTCCAGTTCCTCAGCGACGAGCTCGAGGCGAAGATGAACGAGCTGTACGCGGACCTCGCCGGCGTCTGAGAGGGCCTGGCGGAGGCATCGGACCGTGACAGCAGCCGTCGTGGCGAGTGGTGGCCCACACCGCTGGCGACAGCGGCTGTCGAGGGCCGCCCCGTACATCCTGCTCGGACCCGGAATCCTGTGGCTGCTCTACTTCTTCATCTGGCCCACCATCCAGATGTTCCTGATGTCGATCTCGTCCGGGAGCCTGGATTCCGGATTCCAGGTGACGGGATCGACGAAGGCCTACGCGGACGCGATCGGAAAGTTCCAGGTCCAGTTCGGCAACTCATTGCTGTACGGCGGGACAGCGACGATCCTCGACTTCCTCATCGGGTTCCCGGTCGCTTACACGGTTGCCTTCCGGGGCGGGCGCTACAAGAACCTGCTGCTGTTCCTCGTCATCGCCCCGTTCTTCACGAGCTTCCTGATCCGGACGATCAGCTGGA
>Ga0307305_10000624_pt1 | contig 13143 bp, 11 predicted proteins | sample ER_DNA_186_FD_194512 | JGI IMG/M metagenome (GOLD analysis project Ga0307305, IMG submission 194512) | Bulk soil microbial communities from the East River watershed near Crested Butte, Colorado, United States - ER_DNA_186 | ecosystem: Environmental > Terrestrial > Soil > Floodplain | place... | reverse complement strand
CGGTGGTCGCCGTATCATTGCGTCGCCGCCGCCCCGGGCGGCCGAACCTGGCGCCAGGGCTCGGTCCGGCTGCCGCGTGAGCAGGTCCGCAGCACCATAGGCGCGGGCGACGCCTTCGCCGCCGGCGTCATCCTGGGACTGCACGACGGCTGGGCGGTCGAGCGCTGCCTGCGGCTGGCGGTCGCCTCCGCCGCGGCGTCCGTGCGCAGCCCGCACACCTCCGACGGCATCATGCCCGCGGAACAATGCCTCGCCGAAGCCGACCGCGCCGGCTACCGCCCGATGCCCCCGGTTCACCAGGTGAACTGAGGCGATCGTGGACGATCCTGTCCCGGCGACACAGTAGCCTTCCGCACAGAGCTGGCCGTGCGAGCGGTTGAGCAGCTACCGAAAAGGGTGCACCGTGGATGAGCGCCTGCTGCTGGTCGAGGACGACGCGTCGATCCGCGAGATCGTGGCGATCGGGCTGAAGGCGGCCGGCTTCCGGGTGGCCACCGCGGTCGATGGCCGCGAGGGACTGGCGCGATTCCGCGCGGACGGCTTCGACGCGGTGATCCTGGACGTGATGCTGCCGTCGCTGGACGGATACGAGGTATGCCGCGAGATCAGGAAATTCAGCCGGGTTCCGATCGTGATGCTGACGGCAAGGACCGACCTCATCGACGTGGTCGTGGGGCTGGAGTCAGGCGCAGACGACTATGTCAAGAAGCCCTTCGAGCTGCCCGAGCTGGTCGCGCGACTGCGGGCCATGCTCAGGCGGGCGGCGGCTCCGGCCGAGGCCGAACCGATCGTGGCTGGCCAGCTGGAGATCGACCCGGCCGGTTTTGCCGTGCGGAAGGACGGCATCGAGCTCGTGCTCACCGCGACCGAGTTCCGGCTGCTGCTCGAGCTCGCCAGGCGGCCGGGTCAGGTGTTCACCAGGGAGCTGCTGCTGCAGCGGGTGTGGGATTACGAGTACCTAGGGGACACCCACCTGGTGGACGTAGCCATCGGGCGGCTGCGGGCCAAGGTGGAAGACGATCCCTCGCATCCGGCGCTGATCAAGACGATCCGCGGGGTCGGTTACCGCCTGGACCGGGCCTGAAGTCATGGCCCGGCAGCCGATCCGGCCTGGCGGCCGACGCGGGCGGATCTGGCCGGGCAGCCTGCGGCGCCGGCTGGTCGTCGCCTTCGTGCTGGTAGCGACGGTCTCGGCCGGCGCGCTTGCGGTGGCGTCATACCTGCTGGTGCGCGAGGCGCGGCTGGACGGTTCGCTGACCGCGAGCGCGGCCGAGGCCAGGGAAGACCTGAACCTCGCCACCACGATCACCTACCAGGCCGCCGGTGGCTTTGTCCGGGCCTACGAGCAGCGGGGCACCCACGCGGTGCTGATCTTCCCCGGAGGCCGCAAGGTCACCTCCGATGACCAGGTGAACCCGCCGATCCCGGCCGTACTGCAGGGCTTCGTCCGCCGCGGGCAGCTTGGCTACCAGCGGATGGATGTCGCCGGGCTCCCCTACCTGGTCATGGCGGGAAAGGTGCCAGGGTCGAACGCTCAGCTTTACCTGTTCTTCCCCGAGCAGAGCATCCAGCGCAACCTGGCCCAGCTGCGCAACACCCTGGCGGCGGCCTGGCTCGGCGTGCTGCTGGTGGCGGCGCTGGTCGGGCGGGTGCTCGCCCGGCGAACGCTAAGTCCGGTCGCCAGGGCCAGCGAGGCGGCCAGGCAGATCGCCGCCGGCCGCCTCGACACCCGGCTGCCGGCCGGCGCGGCGGACGAGTTCGGCGCCTGGGCCGCCGCATTCAACGAGATGGCCGATGCGCTCGAGGCGAAGATCGCCGCGCTCTCGGCGGCGCAGGCACGCGAGCTCCGGTTCACCGCGAACGTCGCGCACGAGCTGCGCACGCCGCTGACCGCGCTGGTGGCCGAGGCCTCGCTGCTCAGCGGCCAGGTCAGCCACCTGCCTGACCCGGCCCGCCGCCCGGTTGAGCTGGTCATCGCCGATGTGAGGCGGCTCAGGACGCTGGTCGACGAGCTGATGGAAATCTCCAGGCTCGATGCCGGGTCTGAGCCTGTCCTGCAGCGGCTGGTCGACGTTCAGGCCGTGGTGGCCGCGCTGATCAGCGCGCGGGGCTGGCAGGACCGGGTCACCGTGGACGGCGGGCCGCTTACGCTGACTACCGATCCGCGCCGGGTCGAGCGGATACTGGCGAACCTGGTGGGCAACGCGGTCGAGCACAGCGGCCGCGATGTCGTGGTACGCACCGGCACCGACGGCGCAAACGGCTGTGTCGACGTGGCCGACGGAGGTCCGGGCATCCCGCCCGAGCACCTGCCGCACGTCTTCGAGCGCTTCTACAAGGCCGATTCCGCCCGGGCCGGCCAGGGCAGCGGTCTCGGCCTGGCTATCGCGTTCGAGAACGCCAGGCTCCTGGGCGGGACTATCAGCGTGTCCAGTGACACCGAGCGCGGGTCGGTGTTCCGGCTAACCCTGCCGCTCGGGCCGGGCGGCGATGTGAGCGAACGGTGATGTTGCGGTGAGCCGCCGGTTGGCTGGCCGACGCAGAGTGGGGCGGTAAGGGCACGATGAAGGAGACCCCATGAAGCGCCTGCCCATATTGATGATCGTTGGTGTCAGCTTGCTCGCCGTTGGTTGCGGGGCGCCCTCGTCCGGCGCGCTCGGTCCGGCTCCGACCGCGACCGCCAAGCCATCCAGTCCGGCCGTGTCCCCGGGCACCGGGACCGCGAGCGCTGCGCCCTCACCAAGCGGCCAGCGGCCGACGGCGACGCCCACCCAGGGCCCGGCCCGCCAGATCGGCGTGCAGACCTGGTTCAGCCGCAACGGCAAGCTATTCGTCACCCAGCGGACCGTTCTGGCGACGACCGGTGTGGGCCGGGCCGCGCTTGACCGCCTGCTGACCGGTCCTTCGGCGGCCGAGGGTGCGGCCGGACTCCGCTCGCAGATCCCGGCCGGCACCACGCTGCGTGGCCTGCGCATCTCGGCCGGCATCGCGACCGCCGATCTCAGCTCGTCGTTCGAGTCGGCCGCCAGCCCCTCGGCGATGCCGCTGCGGATCGGGCAGGTGGTGTACACGCTGACGCAGTTCCCGACGGTCACCGGCGTGCGGTTCTCCATCAACGGCCAGGCTAAGACCGTGATCGGCGGGGTTCCGGTGCAAAGCCCGCAGACCCGCGCGATGTACAGCGGGTACCTGCCGGCGATCACGGTGCGGAGCCCGGTCATCGGTGCGCAGGTGGGCAATCCGGTCACCGTGTCTGGCACGGCTGATGTGTTCGAGGCTACGGTCAGCGTGCGCATCCTGGACTCGGCCGGCCACGAGATCGCCAGGACGTTCACCACCGCGACCTGCGGCACAGGCTGCCGCGGCGACTACTCGGTAACGATCCCCTACTCGGTGCCGCGGACTCAGCCCGGCACGATCGTGGTGTTCGAGAGTTCGGCCAAGGACGGGCAGCCGGTCAACGTCCAGCAGATACCGGTGACATTGGCTCCTTAGGACACAATCAGGCCGCTGGTGGGGACGCCGGTGCCCGCGGTGACCAGAACCGGGCCATCGCCGGGGACCTGGTTGACCGAGGTGCCGCGGACCTGGCGGACCGCTTCGGCGATGCCGTTCATGCCTTGGATGTAGGCCTCGCCGAGCTGGCCGCCGTGCGGGTTTACCGGCAGCCGGCCGTCCAGCTCGATCGCGCCGCCAGCGATGAAGTCCCTGGCCTCGCCGCGACCGCAGAAGCCGAGCTCCTCCAGCTGGATGAGCACATACGGGGTGAAGTGGTCGTACAGGATGGCGGTCCGGATGTCGGCGGGGGTGATAGCGGCCTGCCGCCACAGCTGCCCGCCGACCAGGCCCATCTCCGGCAGGCTGGCCAGGTCGTCGCGGTAGTAGCTGGTCATGGTGAACTGGTCCGGGCCGGCTCCCTGCGCGGCCGCGCGGATCACGGCGGGCGGGTGGCGCAGGTCGCGGGCCCGGTTCAGGCTGGTAACGACCACGGCGACGGCGCCGTCACTTTCCTGGCAGCAGTCGAGCAGCCGGAGGGGCTCGGCGATCCAGCGCGAGGCCTGGTGCTCGGCGAGCGTGACCGGGCGCTGGTAGAACCAGGCGTTGGGGTTGGTCGCGGCGTGACGGCGGTCCGCCACCGTCACCCGGCCGAAGTCCTCGCTGGTCGCGCCGAACTCGTGCATGTAGCGCCGCGCCACCATGGCGACCGTGGCGGCCGGGGTGGCGATGCCCATCGGATAGTGCCAGCCGTTGTCGACGCCCGAGGTGGTGGGCGTGGCGGTCGCGCCCGGCGCGACCCGGCCGAACCGGCGTCCGGACCGCTCGTTCAGCGCCCGGTAACAGACCACCACGCTGGCCGCCCCGGTCGCCACGGCCATCGCCGCGTGCTGCACGGTCGCGCACGCCGCGCCGCCGCCGTAGCCGACCTGGCCGAAGAAGCTGAGCCCCGGGATGCCGAGCTCGCGGGCGACCGCGATCTCGGCGTTGCTGTCCATGGTGAAGGTGACCAGGCCGTCCACGTCGGCCGGGGCGAGCCCGGCGTCGTCCAGCGCGGCCCGCACCGCCTCGGCGGCGAGCCGCAGCTCGCTGCGCCCGGAGTCCTTGGAGAACTCGGTCGCCCCGATGCCGGCGATGGCGGTACTGGCTGCGGTACTGGCTAGGGCCATCACCGGGTGATCCTGACGGTGGCGGTGACGTGGTCGCCCAGGCCGCACCGGCCGGTCACGGCGACGACCTGCTCGTCGCCGTCAGCCGCGGTGGCCTGCCCGCTGAGGGTCAGCGTCTCGCCCGCGTGGCAGGGCACGCCGAGCCGGATGGAGACGGCGCGGACCACCGCGTCCGGGGCCCAGGCCGAGACGTACCGCTGGACCAGCCCGGTCGTGGTCAAGATGTTGACGAAGATGTCCCTGGCCCCGCGGGCCACGGCGCGGTCCCGGTCGTGATGCACGTCCTGGAAGTCCCGGGTGGCCAGCGCCGAGGCGATCACGAACGTGGGCGTCACGTCGATCACCCGGTCCGGGAACGCGCCCTCGGCGGGACGCTCTGCTGCCTTCGGGGGGGACGAAACCCTGATCCCCCCCGACCCCCCCCGAAGACCCCAGGAGGGCAGGCTCATGTCGCCCGCCCGGGTGAACGTGACCCGGACCGGCAGCCCGATCCGGACCTGGTCCGGGCGGACGCCGGGCATCTCGCCGAGGATCCGCACACCCTCGGGCAGCTGTACGAGCGCGACGACCATCGGCAGCCGCTTGCCCGGCACCGGCGGGTGATGGTGCACCACGTAGCTGAACACCTCGCCGGTGCCGGCCGCCACCGTGTAGCCGCCCTCGCTGGCCTCGCCGCAGGCCGGGCACATCGGCCCGGGCGGGTGGCGCAGCGCGCCGCACGCGGCGCAGCGCTGGATGCGCAGTTCACCGACCGCGGTGCCGTCCCAGAAGAAGGCGGTGTCGGGGGTGACCAGGGGGAGCATGGGGCTGGTGCGGTTGGCGTGTGTGGGGGGTTCTTGTGAGGGACGGAACTTGAGGATGCGGAAGTCCATGGTGGCGACCGGCTCGCCGGCGGAGAACCAGGTGCTGCGGGTGGTGACGAACCAGCCCTCGCCGAGCGCGGTGCGCTTGGGACCGGTGACGTCGAGCAGCCTGGCCTGGACGGACAGCTGCTCGCCGGTCTTGAGGTAGCGGTGGTAGGCCTGGTCGCAGTTGGTCGCGACCACAGAGGTGTACCCGGCCTCGTCCAGGACCTGCGACATCTGGCCCAGCGGGTCGTCGTCCGCGCGGACCCCGTGCAGGCCGAGCATCGTCCAGACCTGGATCATGGCCGGCGGGGCGGTCTCGGTGTCGCACGGGCCGCCGGGGTCGATGACCTCGGTCCAGTTGCGGATCATGGGGAGGTTCACCGGGTCGCGGGCGGCGCGGGGGCGGCTGTCGCCGGAAGCGGTGAGGCGCGCGGCCGCCGCCCGGATCGTATCGTCGGCGCTCATCGGGGCGCCCGGGGCAGGCCGAGGCCGGCGGTGGCGATCAGCTCGCGCTGGATCTCGTTCACGCCGCCGCCGAAGGTCAGCACGATGTTGCGCTTGAGCTGGACGTCCAGCCAGGTCATCAGCTCCGCGGTGTCCGGGCTGGCGTCGGCGTGCCGGCCCACGACCTCGGCCAGGTCCTGCCCGATCACCTGGAGCTGCTCGGAGGAGAAGACCTTGGTGACGGACGCGTCTGCCACGTCGAGCGTCGCTGCCGCCGCGACCTGCCAGTTGAGCAGTTCGTTGACCCGCGTCACGACCGAGGCCCGGGTCAGCGCCCGGTGCACGTCGGGCTGGGCGAGCAGGGAGCGTTCGGCGGCCCAGGCACGCACCCGGTCGTGCAGGGCGGCGATCCGGCCGGCCGGGCCGAGCATCACCCGCTCGTGGTTGAGCTGGGTGGTGATCAGCCGCCAGCCCTCGTTCTCCGCGCCGACCCGCATCCGGACCGGGACCCGCACGCCCGAGTAATAGGTCGCGTTGACGTGGTGGGCGCCGTCGTGGGTGATGATCGGGGTCCAGGAGAAACCCGGGTCGGCGGTGTCCACGATGAGGATGGAGATCCCCTTGTGCTTCGGGGCGGCGGGATCGGTCCGGCAGGCCAGCCAGACGTAGTCCGCCGCGTGCGCCCCGGTGGTGAAGATCTTCTGCCCGTCCACGACGTATTCGTCTCCGTCGCGGACGGCCCGGGTGCGCAGCGACGCCAGGTCCGTTCCCGCCTCCGGCTCGGTGTAGCCGATCGCAAAGTGCACCTCGCCGGCCAGGATCCGCGGCAGGAAGAAGTCCTGCTGCCAGGGCGTGCCGTGCTCCTGCAGGGTCGGGCCGACGGTCTGCAGCGTCACCGCGGGCAGCGGCACGTCGGCGCGGGCCGCCTCGTCCGCGAAGATCTGCTGCTCCACCTGGCCGAACCCGCGGCCGCCGTACCGCGCCGGCCAGCCCACCCCGAGCCAGCCGTCCCGGCCCATCCGGCGCACCACGTCGCGGTAGACGGCGCCGTGCCGCTCGGTGAGCAGCTCGGCGCGCTCGGCCTGTGTCATCAGGCCGGCGAAGTAGCCGCGCAGCTCGTCGCGCAGGGCGCGCTGCTCCGGAGTCAGGTCGATGAACACGGCAGGAACCGGGTCAGGTCGGCGATCAGCGAGGAAAACCGGTGCAAGGGATAGGTCGCGTCCATCCCGATCCCGCCGTGCAGGTGATGACACAGCCGAACGGTCCTGGGTGCCTGCTCCGCGCACCAGTATCCCGCCACCTCGAGGTCAGCGGCCGCGTCGCGGCGGGTAGCCAGCCGCCAGCACGCCGACAGGGCGGCCAGGTGCATGGTGCGGGACGCGATGTACACGTCGGCGATCTGCTGGGACACCGCCTGGAACGCGGCCAGCGGCCGGCCGAACTGCTCCCGGCTGGCGACGTGGTCCCTGGTCAGCGCCAGCGCCCCGGCCACCGCCCCGTCGGCCAGCGCGCACGCCCCCGCCACCGCGAGCTGATACAGGTCGCGCACGCAGTCCGCCCCGCCGAGCATCCCCTCCACCGGCGCCCGGTCCAGCTGGACCGCGTACTCCGGCTCGCCCGAGGAGCTGGGAGTTTGAATCAGCTCCACACCGGGTCCGCGCGGGCTGATGAGGAAGACGCCACCATGATCGTGGCCAGTTTGCGGTGCTATGTGCCCAGAACTGGCCATGATCATGGGATCGGAGAGGGCCGGCACCAAGAGGAGGCGGGATTGGGCGGCGTAGGGGACGCCGATTTTGAGGCCGGAGATGGTGCCGTCAGCTACTGATGTGGTTGGACCCTGGGGGGGTTCGCGGAGGGCGGCGGTGAGGAGGAGTTCGCCGGATGCTACGCCGGGGAGGAGGTCGGGGCGGCCCCAGCGGGCGAGGGGCAGGGCGCCGGTCATGAGGGTGGCGAGGGCCTGCATGGACGGGGCGCGCTTACCGATCTCGGTGAGGAGCACAGCCACCTCGAGGACGCCGAGGCCGTCGGGCGGGGACACGTCGAGCAGGCCCGCCCGGGCGAGATCCTTCCAGGGGTCTTCGGCGGTCAGCACCTCGGCGGCCAGGCCAGCCACTGCTTGCTGACGCTCCCCCAGGGCGAAATCCATCACCGGCACTGGCCCTCCTCACCGTCCGGCGCACGCGCGTCTGGAAGGAATTAGAACACGTTTCACTAGCCTGCGGCCAGGTGACGGGACGGCTCGGCCGGACCCGGCTGAGCCTGTCGGGGCTTGCGCACGAGCAGGAGGATCCCGGCGGCCAGGGCTACGGCGCCGACGATCCCGGCCGCCACCGGGATGATCGTGCCGAGCAGCTTCAGTTCGGTGCGGCCGCTGGAGTCGAGCTTGACCACCGCCCGCACGGTGTCAGGCGTGGCCCTCAGGTCGCCGTCAAAGAGCACCGCGACGGTGCCGCCGGTGGCGGGGTTCCGGAGGGTCATCTTCTGTTTTTCGTCGACGTTGAGCAGGGCCCCGGTCTGCGGATCGACCCAGTAGGTGAGGTGGATCTGGTACATCTGCGGCAGCTTCACCGTCTTGGCTTTCAGGCCGAAGAAGGGTCCGGGGACGGTAATGGTCGCGACCTGAGTCGGGGCGACGTCCTCGGTGAATATGTAGGTCTGGATGCCGTTGGTGCTGGCGGTCCCGGAGTAGGTGAAGGGCACCGTCCTGTTCAGGGTGGTGTCAAAGACCTGATAGGTCTGCTTCCGGGTGCCCATCGGGAACACGGCCCCGGCCACTCCGATCTGCCGGATGGCCTTGTTGCCGTTGACGTGCGCCCCGCAGCAGTCGACCAGTTCGGCGGTGCGCCGGTCGAACGCGAAGCGGCGGGTCACGGTGCTGACCGGCAGGCCGTTGGTGAGGTCCCGGACGCTGGCGGTCTCGTCCCACACCGCGGTCGAGGAGGAGCCGGCCGCGGCGTCCCCCTTGATCGTGTAGGTGGCCCGGACGCTGACCCCGGTTTTCTCGGTCAGCTTGACCTGGCTGAAGTACGACACCCCGGTCCCGGCCAGGGTCGCGCTGGTGTGCTCGTCCAGCGGGAACTTGACGATCTGGCCGCTCACGTAGGTGGGCAGGAGGACCGCCGCCGCGATGAGGACAACCCCTAGCCCGGCGAGCGTGAAACCAGCGACCCTTCGCATGGTCAGAATTAGAACACGTTTCACCTGTAGGCGGCCAGGCCGCGCCAGTAATCACCGCCGGTGACCTTGGTAGGCTTGTTACGGACGGAAACGGTGAGGGACCCGGTATGGCACCAGCGAGAACACGTACTACCGACGCGCTGAGCGCAGCCGGCGACGCCGAGCTGGGTTCGGCGGCGCAGCGCGAGCGGCGCAAGCGAATCCTGGACGCCACGCTGGCGCTGGCCTCCAAGGGCGGCTACGACGCGGTGCAGATGCGAACCGTGGCCGAACGGGCCGACGTGGCGCTGGGCACCCTCTACCGTTACTTCCCGTCCAAGATCCACCTGCTGGTGTCCGCGCTGACCCTGGAGTTCGAGCGGACGCAGGAGAAGCTCGACCGCCGGCCCATCCCCGGCGAGACGCCGTACGAGCGCATGATGTACGTGCTGTCCCGGGTGACCAGGACCATGCAGCGCGAGCCGATGCTCACCGAGGCGATGACCCGGGCGTTCATGTTCGCCGACCCGAGCGCGGCGGCCGAGGTGAACGCGGTCGCCCGGCAGATGGAGCGGATGTTCACGCGGGCCATGCACGACGGCGAGCCGTCGGCCGACGACGCCGCGATCGCCCGGGTGATCGGCGACGTGTGGCTGTCGAACCTGGTCGCGTGGGTGACCCGGCGGGCTTCGGCGGACGACGTGAGCAGCCACCTCGAACTGGCCGCCCGCTTGCTGCTGCGCTGAGCCCGGGCGGCCCGGGTCAGCGGACGGTGAACGTCGCCTCGGCGCCCCGCCCCCGGTATTTCCTGAAGTTGGCGGGCACGACCCGGGCCACGTAGCGGCCGGGCCGCAGCCCGGTGAGGGTCACGCCATCGCGGTACGTCCTGGCCACCGGGTCGCCGCCTGGCTGGCCTGGTGCGTGCAGGTAGACGAGGTAGCGGACGCCCAGGCCGGCATCGGGCCAGCCCAGTCTGACCTGGCCCGAGCCCGCGCTGGCGCGGACCGAGGTCACGGCGGGTATGCGCGGGCAGCCGTGCCGCAGGCCCCACGAGTCGAACCACTGCGCGGGGTTCTGCCGCGCGATCCCCGGGTCGTCCGGCGGCCCGCTCCGCGCCGAACCGGCCTGCGCTCCGCGACCGAACCCGGGACCGAATGCGGCCAGCGGCACCGTGACGAACCGCGGCAGCGTCACCGTGTTGGTGTAGAGGGCCATCGGCCTGCAGCCGGTGCTGACTCCCTCGGAGTTGACGTTGTAGCTGATCACTAGCTCGTGGCCAGCCGAGAGCGCGGGCTCGGCCCGCGCCTCGTACATGATCCGGAAGTCGTGCGCGTCGTCCAGCCCGATGGACGGGTCCCGGTACAGGAGCCGGCCGGCGGTGAAGTCGAACGGGCCCCACGGCGCGGCGGCCGGGTAGGCGTTGATGTCGGGCGTGCCCGCCGCCGCGGTCTGGATCAGCCAGTAGCGGCCCCCGGCCTTGATCACGCTGAACCCGGACGCGACGCCGGCCCCGGCGCCGGCTCCGACAGGGCCGGCGCCCAGCGGGACCGGCCGGGCGCTCTGCTGTCCCGCCGCCCAGGTCCCGGCGCCGGCGTAGAACCGCCAGGAGGAGAACGCGGTCAGCTGAGATACCGGGACCCGGGCCAGGTAGAGGTGCCTGAGCGGGTCGGACACATGCGGACTCTGCGTGCCATAAACGTAGACCGTGTCGCCGAGTCGCAGCACCGCGGCGCCCCACAGGATCGGGGACCCGCCGGCAGGCGGGGTATAGGACGGCACCGGGACCACGGCCGGATGGGCCGTCGCGCCGTACCGGGACCCATGGCCGGCCGAGCTGAGCTGGCTGGTGCCGAAGACGGCGACCACGGTTCCGAGCGGGACGAACGGGAAGGTACCCGCCGCGTAGCGCTGGTAGAACTTGACGATCGTCCGGCCGGTGCTCAGGCCGTCCTCGTCCCAGTACCGGTCGGACGAACCGCCTACCACCGGCGCCGCGTTACCGGGGCGGCCCGGGCCGGTGCAGGCCCCGCCGCCGGTCACGGTGACGAACGCGCTGCCGATCCTGGTGCCGGTCTGTACCACCACCGCATTGTGCGCGAACCCGCTGACCTGCGAGAAGCCGATGTCAGGCCCGGCCGGGCCGATGAAGGTGTCGGAGAAGAACCAGGCGAGCTGGGCGGAGTTCAGCCGGATGGCGGAGACCCCGTCGCCGCCCGCCCAGTCGGCGCAGCCCGAGCGATCCGAGTAGGCGGCCCACTCGGCGTCCAGCGCGGCGGGGTCCGGCGCCACGGGTGAGCCGGGCGGCCCGGATGAGCCGCGGACCATCACGGGCGGGCTGTTCACCGGGGACGGGCCGGACAGGTGGCGCAGCGACGGGATGAGCCAGCCAGCCGCGACGCCCACCCCGGCGGCTATCCCGAGGACCAGGCCGACAAGCTCCAGCCCGCGCCGACGGGAGGAGGGGCGGCGGTGGCGGGAGGCGACGCGGCGCCGGGACGGGGCCTGAGCCGCTTCCGTGCCCGGATCAGACACCTGCGCCATCGGCGGGATCATTCCTTCCGGGCGACACCAGGGCCCCGCTACGCTAACGCGGCGAGCCGGCTAGCGGCGAAACTCCGATGGTCCGGTGAATGAACACTCGCGGGTGGCCGGCGACCGGGCCGGCCGGGGGTTAGCGAGAGCCGTAGTTGTACTGCGATGAAGTGGTGGGCTTGTCGCTGTGGCCGGACACCACGTTGACCACGAGGACGGTGCCGCCGATGGCAATGGCCAGCCCTACGGCGACGGCGATGATCAGCCGGACCAAGATGTTTCTCCTTCGGGCTCGGTTTCCTGGACGGTAGCAGCATCCGCCGCCGCGGCGGGCGCCCGCGCGGATCAGGGGACGGTGAAGGTTACCTCGGCGGCACGCCCGGTCTGCTTCCTGAAGTTGACTGGCACCACCCTGGCGCGGTAACTGCCGGACTGCAGTCCGGTGATGGTGGCGCCGGTTCTCTGGGTGATTTTCCCCGGCGCACCGCCTGGTTCGCCGGGGCCTTGCAGGTAGACGTGATAGTGGAGGCGGAGGCCGGCGTCGGGCCACGTCAAGGTGACCCTTCCGGCGCCCGGCCGGGCTCGCACCGATGTCAGCGCGGGCACCGGCGGGCAGCCGCCGGAGTAACTCCAGGCGTCGAACCACTGCGATGGGTTCTGCTGCACGATCTGCGGATAGGGGGCCGGTCCGCTCTTCACCTGACCGGCGCGCGCGCCCGCGCCGGCGCCAGCGCCGAAGGCGGACATCGGCACGGAGACGAACCGGGGCAGCGTCAGCGTGTTGGTGAAGGCGGACATCGGCGCGCAGCCGGTGGTGACCGCCTCGGAGTTGACGTTGTAGCTGATCACCAGGGAGTTGCGGGTGGAAAGGGCGGGTTCGGCCCGCGCCTCGTACAAGATGCGGTAGTCGTGCGCGGCGTCGAGCCCGATGGCCGGATCCCGGTACAGCAGCCGGCCGGCGGTGAAGTCGAACGGGCCCCACGGCGTGCTGGCCGGGTAGGCGTCGATATCCGGGGCGACCTGCGCCGTCGCGGCCTGGATGAGCCAGTAGCGGCCCCCGGCGCGGACCACGCTGAAGCCGGACGAGGCGTCCGCCCCGGGCTGCACCGGCCGGGCGGCGGACGGCGCGGCCGACCACGTGCCTGCGCCGGCGTAGAACCGCCAGGCGGAGAACGTGGTCAGCCGCGACACCGGGACCCGGGCCAGGTAGAGCACGTGGCCCGGGTCGGATAGCTTCGGGCTCTGCGTGCCGTAGATGTAGACCGTGTTACCCGTGCGCAGCAGGGACGCACCCCACATGATCGGCGAGCCGCCCCCCGGCGGGGTGTAGGACGGCAGCGTGGTCAGGTTCGGCCGGGCTACCCCGCCGTACTGGCGGGCCTGGCCGGCCGAGCTGAGCTGGCTGACACCGAAGCTGGCGATCACCGTTCCGTCCGGCACGAACGGGACGGTGCCGCCCAGGTAGTGGTTGTAGAACTTGACGATCGCGCTTCCGG
>Ga0307305_10000623_pt1 | contig 13143 bp, 9 predicted proteins | sample ER_DNA_186_FD_194512 | JGI IMG/M metagenome (GOLD analysis project Ga0307305, IMG submission 194512) | Bulk soil microbial communities from the East River watershed near Crested Butte, Colorado, United States - ER_DNA_186 | ecosystem: Environmental > Terrestrial > Soil > Floodplain | place: USA... | reverse complement strand
GAATAAAATCGATCTCCGTGGCTACCAGTTTGAACATCGATTGGAAGATATTCAGACGCTGAATGAGAGGGCGCGGCGGGGCGAGCTGCATATCTCCGCCATCTCCATTCACGCGTACGCATACTTCGCCAACAATTACGCGCTGCTGCAGTGCGGGGCGAGCATGGGCGATGGATACGGGCCAGTCGTTGTGCAAAAACGCTCAACGCGCAACTCTCAAGTCTCAATACCCAATGCGGACTTGCTGCACGAACGCGTCATTGCTGTGCCGGGCGAGATGACAAGCGCATTCCTCGCACTTCAGCTCTTTCTCGGAAAATTTAGTTATGTTGTCGTGCCATTCGATCAGATTTTTGAGGCGATCAAAATCGGTCGCGCTGATGCCGGTTTAATCATACACGAGGGACAACTCACGTATGCGCAATCGGGTTTTCAGAAGATTGTCGACCTCGGAGAATGGTGGAAGCGCGAAACTGGCTTGCCGTTGCCCCTGGGTGGCAATGTGGTGCGCAAAGATATCGCCCCAGCAATCCGGCATGATCTCAGCGAAATTATTCGCGAAAGCATCGATTACGGTCTGACGCATCGAGATGAGGCGGTGCGTCATTCGCTTGCCCACGCCCGCGGCATGAGCGCGAAGCTAACCAGTAAATTCATTGGCATGTATGTGAATGAGTTTACTCGCGATTATGGTGAGACTGGACGCGCTGCCATCCGCAAATTTCTGACTGATGCGCGCGACAAAGGCTACATCGACGTTCCAATCGAACTGGAATTCGTCGAATGATTCAAGCAGCGACGGCTTGGGCAGCCGTCGTGTTTCCTGTACGGCTGGGAAGCCGCCGTTTCTTGGCTTCCAAATTTTCTTGCCACCGGGCTGACGAAGGACCTATGAATGATCGCTCGGTGAAGGCGTTGCTGCCAGGCAGAGGCGATCTTCTCCTTCTCGCGAGAGTCGGAAGTTGGCTTCTTGCATATGCGTTATTGGCTTTGGCCAGGTGCCCGATGAACGAACCAGTCGATCAAGCGCTAGTAGCTGGTCCGACGACTGCCGATTTTTTCGGAGATCACTGTGGCCGAAATTGACCATGGCAGATAACGACAAACGAAAGTTTGATTTACCCTGGGGGACCCTGTTGCCGCTCCTGGCAGTTCTCGCGGGAGTTGTCGCCCAGTACAAGCCGCTGGTGAGCGAACGTCCATCGGTTGCGAGCGAAAAGACCGCTCCAGTGATTGCTGCGCAGGACGTCGATGCACGTCTGTGGCAAGACCCGATTGGTGTCGCTCAAAAGCAGAAATCAATGCTGGACGAACAAATCGAGAAAGGCCTAGCTAAGACCGCCGAGTCACACGACATCCATGCGTTGAGCAATGTCCTGTGCCAACGCGCCAGCCTGTTCCCCGGACGTGTTTTGTTGCTGGCGGTTATGCTCGATGCAGGGCCGTACACCGAACAAGCCGAATCGCGCTTGCGGGCGCGTCAGGCTGTGCTCGAAGGGTTAAGCGAGAGCGGGTTTGTTCCGATCGATAGCGAGCACATCGGATACGTTACTGCTACGTGGCCGCCAGCGGAGACAAGTCTGCCTTTTTCCCCTATTGACCGAGCCTTGCTACTTCCGTGGGAAGAATGTGAAGCGACAGACGATCCCAAACAAGTTTTTCCCCAAGGCACCAGGCGGGTGGTCATAGCATGGTTGCCTGCCGTAAATTTTAGCGTTAGCCCATTACGGTGCTTCGCCGCACTGATCGATCAGCTCGCGCCGGGAGACCTCCGCGATAAGATCGACGTCAGGTTGATCGGCCCTGCAAATTCTACGGGCTTGCATAGCATGGTTCGGGAAGCCGGCTGGGATCCCTTATGGCGGACTGGGACTGAGGCTTCTTTAGCGATGCAAAAAGCACTCGATGGCGTCTCGATTATCTCGCCTCGCGCAACCGCCTCCGATCTTGACGTTTTCTCTGCAGCAAATGTTCCGCTTCCGAGCACGGAAAACCCCATAAACACTGTCTTTGAAGAATCCATCGCAGGCGTTCCTCGTGGCCTGCACTTTATACGTACCATCGCGCCGGACGACTGGGTTATGAGTAAATTGATCGAGGAGTTGGCGCGACGCGAAATCTACGTCACATCCGAAATGACACCGGATCGTCGCCCGATTCCCCCAAAGCCCGCCCACATTGTGATTCTCAGCGAATGGGACACGCTCTATGGGCGATCTTTGGGGAGGACGTTCGTAGCCAAAGCCTTCGGCCAGAGTGCCGGTACTGTTGAGCATCGGGATAAGCCACCACCGCAGATTCATCCCTACTTTTATCTTCGCGGAATTGACGGTCGGCTACCAGGCGACCTCAGCAAAGACAACCAAGGCGAGCCGCAGCAAAAAAATCAATTTGGCCAGAACACAGTCGTGGCCGAGGCGACAGAAGGGTTGAATCAATCGGATTACTTGCGGCGACTGGCGCGGGAGATGAAGGAGCACAACACGCGGTTACAGCAAAAGGACGGGTTAGGTATTCGCGCGATTGGGTTGCTCGGCTCCGATATTTACGATAAGCTGATGACTCTGCGGGCGCTGCGGCCTCAGTTTCCTGACGCCGTTTTTTTTACCAACAACTACGACGCACATTTCGAGCGCCGCGACGATTGGGATGTTACACATAATCTGATCATCGCATCACCATTTGGTAGTACGGTGCCCGACATCTATGTCGAGACCCAGCGCGTCCCCCCGTTTCGTGACAGCAATCAAACTTCCATGTACGTCGGCACGCTGGTCGCCACGACTAAGATGAAACCCGAGGACGCAGAGTGGCTTACATGGCAACCGCGGATCTTCGAGATCAGCCGCCGCGGAGCGTATGATCTTAGTCCGCCTTGGTATCGCTGGCGCCCGGGAGAATCGAAATTTATTTTCGAGTCAGGTGCCGGTAAAAATGAGAAAACGAACAGGTGGTTTCGGGATTGGCTGTTTGCGCCCGGCGTCATCTGGCTGCTGGTCATCATCGCCCTCACCGTCCTCGCTACGGCGGCTTGGATCAGCCTGAGCATCGCCAGACGCACGTTGCCCGGAGGAGGCACCGCTTTGGAGCGTCTAAAACGGGCGCTGATCAGCACAACTTTTTGGCTAGTCTGCGGCGGACCGCTCGTGATCTTTCTGGTTGCCCTGGTCGCGCAGTACTACGCTCCCGAAGAACCGTTGGCCTTCTTTTCCGGCATTAGCATCTGGCCAACTGAAATGCTGCGCCTCATCGCCTTCATGCTCGCGATCTTTTTCATGTTCAAAGCGAGCTTCGATCTTCGTGCGAACGCGAAGAAGATCGAGGCAGAATTTTCGTTTGCTCCATTACCATTGACGCAATTCAGGTGGCGGCACCTTGGCATCGGCTTTGAACACTGGCAGATGAAGGAGCCTCCCCGAACTTCGCGCTTTCCCGCTGAGGAAGCATGGCACGCATATCTTTGCCGGAGCAAATTTTGGCCGCGATTGATCCGAATCGGGGTTCTCTTTGGTTTGTATTGCATTTTCGCCTTCACGATGTTGCACTTGTTTCCTCAACCACCGCCGCCCGCACGCGGTCATGTTACGTTTCAGATTGATAAGATTGTCTTTTATCTCGCCGGCGTTGGTCTGCTGCTTCTCTCGTTTTACGTGGTAGATGCCATTCAGTTGAACAGCAATTTCATCCGGATGTTTGGCCGAGAAGTAACGAAATGGGGCCGCGGCGTGGTTGATCGATCGCACCGAAGCCCGCCCCTGACCGAAAAGGAACTTTCTGCCTATCACGAGATTTTTTTTGTCGCACAACGCACTCAGGCAGTGGCCCCCCTCGTCTGGTATCCGCTTCTCGTGCTTACGTTGCTGGTAGTCGCGCGCTCCTCCTTTTTTGATAATTGGACGTGGCCCCCAATTCTCGTTTTGATCTTTGCTATCACGGCCGCTTGGGCGCTAGGCAGCGCCATTTTGCTCAGACGCGCGGCTGAGCAATTGCGCGAAACTGCCCTCAATGACCTGCGGCGGTTTCGCCTGACGAGCCAGGAAAGCGAAGCGAAACGGCAGACATTCGATGAGCTCATGGCTGAAATCCGCAACCTTAAGATGGGGGCGTTCGCGCCGCTGACTGATCAGCCTTTCATTCGTGCGGTTCTTTTTCCCGGTGCTGCCCTTGGTCTCCTCGCGGTTGGTCAGCGTTTGTTCGATATTTTCTAGGGAACGAAAAAATCCGCGGCCTCATAGTAATCAGGTTTTGTGCGTTTAGAATTTCCTTGCCAGAAGGTTCACCTCGGTCATATCGATAATGTCTCGGTGAAGGCGTTGCCGCCAGCTAGAGGCGATATTTTCCGTCTCGCCCGAGTCGGCGGCTGCCTGATTACGTGCGCATTTCTGGCTTTTTCCAGCTGTAAGAAAAATCCAATTGATGAAGCAAAAGCGGATGGCAAAACAACTGCCGATTTTCCGCAGATCACGTCCGACATTTTCAAGCCGATGGACGGCGGCATTGATCTTTCACCAGAGGAAATCATGGGCCGCAACACTTGGAACCTCTGGAGCGGGGGCAATCAACATTTCTGGAATCAAGCGGCGCAAGACAGCTTTGGGTTGATGGACCTTTTGAAGATGCTCGATAACCGCAAGTTTCCGCGCGGCGGACGTTTCAAAAATTTGGGGTTGGTGAATGAACCTGGGTTTCGTGCTGCCGGCAAGCCGGATGAGTTTGGCTTATGGCTGGACGAGCAAGTCGAACCGGAACCCGCACGGATCGACGAAGTCGTTTACGGTAAACCTTCCGGCGTGCTAGGTTTTCGGCTTTTTCCAAACCCGGAATTCAACGACGAGGCCCGCAAAAAATGGGACGGCAAGCGTTTCTACGAAGACCCGAGTTATTACAATGACAACAAACTCATCCGCCCTTATCGCGTTGGCGTCGCCTGCGGTGCCTGCCACATCGCGCCAAATCCAGCCAATCCGCCGTCCGACCCTGAAAATCCGCGCTGGGAAAATCTCGCGTCGGCGATTGGCAATCAGTACATCAACGAAGGGAAAGTGTTTGCCTGCAATGTCGAGAAGGGCGGGTTCTTTTACGAGATGCTCGCTGCGCAACCTCGTGGCACTTCCGATACGTCGCGGATCGCGACCGATCACATCAACAATCCAAATGCGATCAACGCCATCTTCCTGCTGGCTGAACGGGAACGAATCGCAAAAATCGCGACTCCGGAAAAGATGGCTGGCGGCACGCTGGCGTTACCGGAGACGGAGGAAGAAATGCACGTGCCCCACATTTTGAAGGATGGCGCGGATTCCATCGGGGTACGCGGAGCAACCATTCGTGTGTACGTGAACATCGGGATGTTTTCCGAGTATTGGTTGACGCGTCACAACCGATTGATCGGGCTTACGCCGCAAAAACCGTTTGAAATTCCATACGCGCGCGAGCATTCGGTTTTCTGGCGCGCTACCGAAGAACGCCTCGACAACATCGCCGCCTTCTTCCGAAAACTGAAGTCCTTTCGTCTCGCCGATACGCGGGAGGGACAGGCTTACATCACGACGGATGCTGCGGTAATGACACGCGGGAAAGAAGTGTTCGCCGAAAGCTGTGCAGTGTGTCATTCCAGCAAACAGCCGCCTCCAAATGTCGATCCGCGTTCTGGCGAAGGAAAAACCTGGTTCCGCGCGGAGGTGATGAAGCCCGATTTCCTGAAGGACAATTTCCTGTCAAACGACAAGCGTTATCCATTGACCAAAATCGAAACCAATTCCGCGCGCGCGTTCGCGACAAACGCAAAAGCCGATCACATCTGGGACAACTTTTCCTCGCAGACTTACAAGGAACTCTCGCCAGTGGACGAGCTGGAATTCTTCAACCCGTTCGATGAGACACATCCGATCAAATTCAAACCGAAAGAGCGAAATGTTGGGCCAGGTTATTATCGAACACCGTCTCTCGTCAGTCTCTGGAGTTCCGCGCCTCTGTTGCACAACAACATGCTGGGAAAATTTACCGGCGATCCTTCCGTGCCGGGTCGCATGGACGCGTTTAACGATGCGGTGGAGAAATTGCTCTGGCCGGAAAAACGGCTAAACAAAGATTCCATCTGGCGCACGCAGAACGATTGCTCATTGCATTTACGCAAGGAATTTGTGCCGAAGCCGCTGCAAGCGCTCCGAGCGCTCGCCGATAGGAACGGATACGTCAACGTCGGAATGATTCCCAAAGACACGCCTGTGAACCTGATCGGTAATATGGAGCCAGACTTTCGAAACATCGATGTGTTTCGCAAAATCGCGGAAAAGTTGATCAAGCTTAAAACCACGAAACTTTCACGCGACGAAGCCGCCGCCGAATTCAACAAGCTCATTCCGGATCTGCTCGCGGCGAACAAGTGTCCAGATTTCATTGAGGACAAAGGCCACTACTTCGGCACAGACTTGGCAGATACCGATAAACGCGCGCTGATCGAATATCTGAAAACCTTCTGACGGCGCGTGCTAACGAAAGGAGAAACATGGCAGTTACAGTTGCAGAAATGTTGAAAATGTCGCAGGCGCAGCTCGACGATCTGTTCAGTCAAAGTCCAGTCGGGGAAATCCCAAGCGGTGAAGCCAAAGGCACGGCGATCATCGCGCCGGGAACAACTTACACGCAGGACATGGCTAACTTCGTAAATCATTTCGCATGGCAGGGAAAGGTTTTCGATCCAGCAAAGGGAACCTTGCGAAACAAGATTTTGCCTTTTGGGCTGAACGCCATCATCGCTAAGGTCTATAAAGCGCCGAGTTGGCTGGACAATAAGGAGTGCATTGTGCTCGATTATTCGGAGACTTCATTGCTGGCGCACTGGATCCGTGACGAGATCCGCGAAGTCGCGCCGCACGTTTATCTCGGCAAAGTCTATTGGGGAAAAAAGCGATTGGTTGATTTTGCGCTTGAGTTTCCGGCATCCGGATAATCGCATTCTGCGGCCATGGTCGAGGCTTCAGATCAATCTGCGGAAATCCGGCGCTGGCGCTGGTGGATTCTGTTGCTGGCAGTTGTCGCGCTCATCGTAGTTGGCTCTTCATATCTGATCTGGCGTTTTACACGGGACGATCCAGTCAGGTACGCGGACCCGGAAGATCATTTCAAATACGGCTCAACAGGCGGCGAGCGGGAATCGGGCATTCCCTATTGGATTTGGAAAGTGCTGCCGAAAATGTTTCCGGAATATTTGCCCGGGAAAACCTACACGCCGGGGCGCGAATACGCCTCGTTAGGTTTTCTCTACGAGACTGGCAAAGATCTGCCAATTGGCGTCTCCCGTCGCAACACGCAGGGACTCGATCGCGTGTTCTTAAATTGCGCGATTTGTCACGCCGGTTCCGTGCGCGAAACACCGCAAAGTCGGCCGGCCTTGTATGCAGGCATGCCGTCGAACACTGTCGATCTCGAAGCGTTTGAGCGTTTCATCTTTGCCTGCGCAACCGACGAACGTTTTAACGCTCCTCGAATCATGGCCGAGATCGAGGCGATCGGCGGCAAGTACGATTTCATCAACCGATTTCTTCTCCGCTTTTATGCCATCCCGTTAATGCGTGAACGCTTGCTCATGTTGAAAGGCCATTTCCGTTTTGCCGAATGGGAGCCCGACGCAGGCCCTGGCCGCACTGACACATTCAACCCAGCGAAAACGCTTCTGGAATTTCCTCTGGAAAAACTCGAAACACGGGAACTGGTTGGCCTGTGCGACTTTCCATCGATCTGGCTGCAGGGACTGCGCAAACAGAAAAACCTTCACGCGCATTGGGACGGCAATAATAGTTTAATGGAGGAGCGCAATAAAAGTGCGGCGTTCGGCACCGGCGCGTTTCCGCCCACAATTGATCTGAAGCAACTCGCGCGCGTCGAGCAATGGCTGCTTACCAACGAGCCGCCCAAATATCCGTTCCCGATTGATGTGCAGCTGAGCGCACAAGGTGAAAAGCTTTATGGGCAATACTGCGCAAATTGTCACGGTCGCAATGGACGGAATTTCGACGGCGAATACGTCGGCGACGTCGTGCCGATCGATAAAATCGGCACCGACCGTCACCGGCTCGATTCCTACACCGAAGAATTGGCCGTGACGCAGAACACACTCTACGCCGGCTATCCATGGCGGTTCAGCCATTTCCGGAAAACTTTTGGATACGCAAATTTGCCGCTCGACGGCATCTGGCTGCGCGCGCCCTACCTGCATAACGGTTCCGTTCCAACTTTGCGTGATCTGCTGAATGTCAGCACAGAACGACCGCTTGTTTTTTACCGTGGCTATGATGTGTTCGACCAGACCAAGGTCGGATTCGTTTCAGACGTGAGCCGATTCGATGAGGAAGGGCGCAGCAAAGATGAACCGGCAAATCCAAGGCAATACTTCAGGTTAGACACGCAAGTAAAACCGGGCGGCGCGAGCCCGCGCGATCGAAACGAAGGCAATTCAAATATCGGGCACGAAGGGCCGGCATACGGAACGATGCTCTCTGCGCAGGAGAAAGACGCAATCGTCGAATACCTGAAAACGTTTTGATGAACCCGTCACCGACATATCAATGAGTCTTTCACCGAAAGCGAAACGCATCCTTTGGATCTCCGCGATTGTCTTCGTAATCCTGATCGCAGTCGGCGCTTTGTTTACATGGACAAAATTTTTTCGCGAAGAGAAAGAAGTTTTTGCGAACGAAGACGAACATTTCAAATACGGGTCGCTTGGCGCGGAGGGCGATCGCGGTATTCCCTATTATCTCTGGCTGGTTTTGCCGCGCGTGTTTCCCGACCTCATGCCCGGACCGGGTGGCTACAAATCGCTTGGTGTGGTTTGGGAAGAGGGACATGAAATTCCGGTCGGCTTTTCGAAAAAGTTGGTTGGATTCGAGCGGATCACTAACAACTGCGCTGTCTGTCACATCGCGACCTATCGTTTGAGTGAGGACGAAGTGCCGCACGTTGCCGTCGCGGGGCCGGGTCACACGAACAATGTCCAAAGCATGCTGAGGTTCCTATTTAAGGCTGCGCACGATCCGCGGTTCAATTCGGACATTATCATGAATGAGATCCGGCTGGTCAGCGCGAACAACTATCGCAACGGCGGACTCTCGTTTATCGATCGACAAATTTACCGTTACCTGTTGATTCCATTCACCAAAAAGGCGCTGCTCCAACAGGAAAAACAATTCACCTGGATGGAGCGCTACGTGATCGGCGGTAATCCAAAGCCGCATTGGGGTCCGGGCCGCGATGATGCCATGAACCTGACAAAATATTTCATGACCAGCATGGCGGAGGACAACACGTTTGGGCCCACCGATTTTCCTTCGATCTGGAATCTGGGTATCCGCAGCGGAAAGGATAACGCCGGAAAACAGATGTTGTTAAACTGGACCGGCGACACGCCGGCGGTGCGGTCGGTGTTAATCGATTCGGCGCTCGGTCTCGGTGCACCAGCACGGCCGTGGTTTCTCCAGCGCATGGCGGATCTCGATCATTATCTGAGCAATCTGCCGCCGCCCAAGTGGCCTTTTAGCGAGACGAATCCGATCAATCAGCAAATGGCGAGTGAAGGCCAGACGATTTACGCGCGCGATTGCGCGGCGTGTCATGAACCGCGCGCTGAATTTACAAATAAGGTGATTCCTATCACCGACGTTAAGACCGATCCGGAGCGAATGTATTCGTGGTCGAAAGATGCCGCAGCGGAAGCAAACCGGCGCGTCAAAAAACTGGGTATCGATCGTCCCCCGATGGTGGAAACCCAGAATCCATATGGATACGTCTCACCTCCATTGGATGGAATCTGGCTGCGCGCGCCGTACCTTCACAACGGCTCCGTCCCGACACTGCACGACTTGCTGAATCCGCCTAACGAGCGTCCGCAGAGTTTTCATCGTGGCTATGACGTTTTCGATCCAATCAAGGTAGGATTCAAAGAGCCCCCGCCGCGCCCAACCGGGCCCACCGGCGAACTTACGCAACCTTATTTTCTTTTCGACACGCGAGAAAAAGGCAACGGCAACCAAGGTCACATCTACGGCACCCAACTATCCAGCCAGGACAAAGAGAAATTGCTCGAATATTTGAAGACGCTTTAGCCAATCACTATCGAAGCGAAATTGGTGGGGCGCGACCGCCTGGACGCGCCGGAAATGGCTGTAGCGTGCGCTGTCCTCAGCGCAGATGGAGCCGATTATCCGCTGAGGACAGCGGATACTACAACGCCACTTCCACGAGTGAACGATCGCCGATGAAAACCTCTTGTGCGCGCGGCGGTTCTCCGGCAGCTTCGTTCTGTCATGGCAGGAAATCGCAAGCTCGGGTGCCTCAGTATCTTTTTGTTCGTCGCGCTTTGCGCCAGTCTGTTCGTGAATTTCGTGCTGATGATTGCGGCCTTTCAGCGCCTAGGCGGCATCCGGGAAGCCGAACCAATCCCGCGTTTTCGTGAGATCCTGCTCCAAAGAGGCACGCGCCCGAATCTGGACAAAATCGCTGTCATTACCATGCGCGGGTTGATCAGTTCGTCGATCCCCGGCAACGTGAGCGATTCGATGGTCGACGACATGCGGGCGGCGCTGCAACAGGCGCGCGACGATAGCCGGGTAAAAGCCATCGTGCTGGAGATTGATTCCCCCGGGGGAGAAGTGACTGCGTCGGATGCGATCTACAGCGCACTGGTCAAGACGCGCGCGAGGAAACCGGTCGTTGTCTATATGGATTCGCTGGCAGCATCTGGCGGCTATTACGTCTCCTGCGGTGGCAAATTCTTGATGGCTAACGAAACGACCATTACAGGGAGCATCGGTGTAATTATCCAAACCCTGAATTACGAGCAGCTATTTAACAAGGTGGGGCTTGCGTCCGTTATATTTAAGAGCGGCAAATTCAAAGACATGCTCAATGGCGCCCGGCCGATTACGCCGGACGAACGCGAGCTTGTGCAGAACTTCATCATGAAAACTTACGACAAGTTTCTCGGCATCGTCGCGAAGGAGAGAAACCTGCCCGCCGATATGCTGCGTAATACTATTGCCGATGGCCGAATTTTGTCCGGCCAGGAAGCATTCGAACACAAACTGATCGATGGTCTTGGTGAGTTGGACGATGCCTTTCGTAAAGCAAAAGAATTGGGTAACGCGCCGGACGCCAAAGTGGTGAAGTACGGTCCGCCCTTTAGTCTAAGCCGCTTCCTGCGAATATTTGGAGAAGCCGAACCAAAAATCGAACTCCAGCTTCCGAAACAACTCCTTCCGCAACTGGAATCGGGGCGCGCGTATTTTCTGCCAAGCTATTACGCGCCGTAGGACACGGCACGCATGCGACCCGACAGCCTCTTCGCTGCCATCGGTGTCGCTCCGAACTTTATTTTCGTCGTTCTTTCTCTTCTTTACTTTGTTGTCAGCGCTTACGTCTATATCTCGCTCATTCACCAGATAAGCGCACGAGCAGACGGTAAGCCTTTTGGCGCTGATACGGGGACACGCACTTTCGGGCTGCCCGAAGCCATACTATCTGCAGTACTGATTGTTTTTCTGTTGCTCAATATTGGCGCGTCAATTTCTCATCCTGCTATCGATTTCAGCACGCGCAATCTTTTGGGGAATTTCCTTCTTATGGTTTTCCTGGTGCTGTTTATCGTGATTTTCCTCCAGCTTCGCGGTTTCGATGTTGGCGCGTTAGGCGGTTTTCTAAGAATTAGCTTCTTTCGCGCCCTGAGCACCGGAGCGGTGCTGCTGTTCTTCGCTTATCCATTGATTTTATCGTCCGACGTCATTACGCAGCGGCTCTTCGGAGGTGGTTCGAACAGGCAAAGCATCGTCGAGTTTTTCAGCGGCTCGCGCACGATCGATCAGCGCATCATGATTATCATTTTCGCAATAGCGGTCGCTCCGGTAATCGAGGAATTTCTCTTTCGATTTTTCCTCTACAACGTACTCAAACGCTATTTTGGCCGGCTCCTTGGCGTGATGGTAAGTGCGCTGCTGTTCGCCGCAGCGCACGCCCATTTCCCTTCGTTTGTGCCGTTGTTCGTACTGGGAAGTTGTTTCGCGATCGCGTACGAGTGGAGCGGTTCCATTCTTGTCGCGATGACAATGCATTCGCTGTTTAATTCGCTGACACTAACCGCCCTTGCGTTTCCGGAGATTTTTTCTCCATGAAACTCCGTGATCTGCCCGAAGACCGGCTGCTTGATCAGCTTTTGTCTCGCCTTTCGCGCAGAAAATCGGTGGCCGCAGCCGCGGGCGACGATTGCGCTGTGGTGGAAACACCCAAGGGCGACAACTTTCTTGTACTCAAAACTGACTGCGTCGTGGAAGGCGTGCATTTTTTTCGGGGAACGAATGCGCTGGACGTCGGCTGGAAAGCAATGATGCGGCCGCTCAGCGATTTTGCCGCGACCTCAGCCGTGCCTCAGTTCGCGCTGATTACTCTCATTGTCCCGGAACAAACCGAGGTCCCGTGGGTGAAAGAGCTTTATCGCGGCTTGCGGCGAGCTGCGAAGCGGTTTCAAGTCAGCATAGTCGGCGGCGAAACGAGCAGCACACCAGGGTCAATTGCCATTTCCGTGAGTGTGATTGGACTTGTCGAAAAAGGCCGCGCGGTATCGCGCCGGGGTGGCAAGGCGGGCGATGACCTCTTCGTTACCGGCCGGCTCGGCCGTGCGCTGAAAAAAAAACATTTACAATTCATTCCGCGAATTGTGGAGTCGCGCTGGCTGACGGATAATTTCTCGATCCATGCAATGATGGATTTGAGCGATGGACTGGGAACAGATCTTCCGCGTCTGGCGCGCGCCAGCAAAGTTGGATTCAAAATCGATACGAAAAAACTGCCGCTCACCCGAGGCGCCAATATCAATGATGCAATTTCCGAAGGCGAAGATTACGAGTTGCTCTTCGCCATTTCACCGCGCGATCGGCTTGGATTGCAGCAAAGTTGGCGAAAAAAATTCCCCGATCTGCCATTGACCCGAATCGGTTCGCTCAATCGAAAATCGAAAATCGAAAGTCGAAAATTGCCAAGTGGCTACGTTCATTTCCAACAGTCCGGATGAGACGGAGGCGATTGGGCGGCGACTCGCAGAGCATATCGGCGTCGGCTCGGTCTTGGCTCTCAAAGGAGACTTGGGGAGCGGTA
>Ga0307305_10000621_pt1 | contig 13153 bp, 12 predicted proteins | sample ER_DNA_186_FD_194512 | JGI IMG/M metagenome (GOLD analysis project Ga0307305, IMG submission 194512) | Bulk soil microbial communities from the East River watershed near Crested Butte, Colorado, United States - ER_DNA_186 | ecosystem: Environmental > Terrestrial > Soil > Floodplain | place... | reverse complement strand
CCCGAGCCTCGCCCGCACCGCCCTAGCCGAGGCTCTCATCAGCACCGCTCCTGACGGGCTCACGAAGGTGATGTACGGCTCGGGCGGCGGGGAGGCCATCGACATCGCGCTGAAGAGCGCGCGGCACGCCACGAAGAAGCGCGGCATCGTGTCGGTGGCCAAGGCCTACCACGGGCACACTGGGCTCGCCGTGGCCACCGGCGACGAGCGGTTCGCGACCTTGTTCCTGTCCGACCGGCCGGACGAGTTCAGCCACGTGCCGTTCAACGACCTGGACGCGATGGAGGCGGCGCTGAAGGCGCGGGATGTGGCCGCCGTGATCATGGAGACGATCCCGGCTACCTACGGCTTCCCGCTGCCCGCGCCCGGCTACCTGGCCGGAGTGAAAAAACTCTGCGAGCGCTACGGCGCGCTCTACATCGCCGACGAGGTGCAGACCGGGCTGATGCGTACCGGCGAGCTATGGGCCATCACCAAGCACGGCGTCAACCCGGACATCCTGGTCACCGGCAAGGGCATCTCCGGCGGCATGTACCCGGTCAGCGCGGTGCTCGCGACCGAGGCCGCCGCGGGCTGGCTGACCGAGGACGGCTTCGCCCACATGTCCACGTTCGGCGGCGCCGAACTCGGCTGCGTGGCGGCGCTGAAGACGCTGGAGATCACCTGCCGGCCCGAGGTCCGGTCGATGGTGCACTACATCGCGGCGACCTTCACCAGCGGACTGAGCAAGATCCAGGCGCAGTACCCCGACTGGTTCACCGGGGTCCGGCAGGACGGGCTGGTCATGGGCCTGGAGTTCGGCCATCCGCAGGGTGCCAAGTTCGTGATGAAGCGCCTGTACGAGAACGGGGTATGGGCGATCTTCTCCACCCTCGACCCCCGGGTGCTCCAGTACAAGCCGGGCATCCTGCTCACCCCGGCGGTGTGCGAGGAACTGCTCGAGCGGACCGAGGTGGCCATCGCGAAGGCCAGGGACGACGTGGCCAAGGGGGCGCGGCGATGACCCCGGAGATGAGCAGGGCCCCGATCAGCGTCTCGGAACTGCTCACCGACCCGGCCGGAGTGCCGCGGGCCCGGGCCATGCTGCAGCGGGCGGAGTGGGCCGGGCGCGCCTTCGCCCGGTACGACAAGCCTGCGGTGGACGCGATCGTGGGCGCCGCCGCCGCGGCCGGGGCGGCCAGGGCCCGCGAGTACGCCGAACGGGCCGTGCGGGAGACCGGGTTCGGCGTGGTGGAGCACAAGGTGCTCAAGAACGTCGCCTGCAGTACCGGGGTCGTGGAGCACTACGCGGGCCACGACTACGTGACGCCGCGGGTCGACGCCGCGGCCAAGGTCGTCGAGGTGCCGCGGCCGGCCGGCGTGGTGCTCGCGCTGACCCCGTCGACCAACCCGGTCGCCACGGTGTTCTTCAAGTGCCTGCTCGCGCTCATGACGCGCAGCGTGGTGGTGGTCAGCCCGCACCCGATGGCCAAGGAGGTCTGCGCCGACGCGGCCCGCGCCCTCGGCGAGGCGGCGGTCAAGGCGGGCGCGCCGGACGGCGTCATCCAGGTGGTGGACGAGCCGTCGGTGCCGCTGATCGACGCGCTGATGACCGACGAGCGGACCAGCGTCATCGTCGCGACCGGGGGCGTGCCGGTCGTGCGCGCGGCTTACAGCTCGGGCACGCCCGCCATCGGGGTCGGCCCCGGCAACGTGCCGGTGCTGGTGGACGCGACCGCCGACCCGGCCAAGGCGGCCCGGCGGATCGTGGACAGCAAGAGCTTCGACAACTCGGTCCTGTGCACCAACGAGTCGGTGCTGATCGTCACCGAGCAGGCCGCCACCGCGCTGCTGCGGCACCTGAAGCAGGCCGGCGCCTACCTGCTCGCGCCGGACGAACGGGACAGGGTCGCCGCCATGCTGTTCCCCGGCGGGCGGTTCGACATCCGCTTCGTGGGCAAGGACGCGAGCTGGATCGCCGCCGAGGCGGGCCTGCGGGTGCCGAACCGCACTCGCGTCCTGCTCGCGCCGTTCGACCTGGTGGTGCCCGAGGAACCGCTGGCGCACGAGAAGCTCTGCCCGGTGCTCGGCCTGGTCCGGGTGCCGACAGCCCGGCGCGGGATCGACGCCGCGCGGGCCGTGCTGCGGCTGTCCGGGCGCGGCCACTCGGCCGCCATCCACAGCACCGACCCCCAGGTCATCATGGAGTACGGTGCCGCCGTGGAGGTGCTGCGGGTCGCCGTCAACGTGGGCAACAGCCTGGGCAGCGCCGGCCTGGAGACCAACCTGGCACCGACGATGACGATCGGGACCGGGTTCTTCGGCCGGTCCTCGGTGGGGGAGAACCTGCACCCCAGCCACCTGGTGCAGTGGACGCGGCTGGCGTACAACCGCGACCCGGCCGAGCCGTTCGGCGACTTCACCGGGCTGGTGCCGTGGCAGACCCCGGTCGGCCATCAAGGGCCGGTCCCGCCGTACCCGGTAGCGTCCAACCAGCGGCGCGACCGCCCGGCGGCGGCAGGAGGCGGCGGGCAGGCGTACAGCCCGGCCCGTTCGGAACTCAATGGATCGGACGCCTCGGCGCTCCGTGAACAGATCCGCCGGCTGATCCTCGAAGAGCTCTCCCAGCTGGCCGGAGGCTGACCAGTGGCCGAACTCCGCTCGTTCATCTTCTTGTCCCGGCTGCAGCCGCAGACCATGTGCTACCTGGGCAGCTGGATCCGCGGGTCGCTGCCGCGCAGTCACGTGGCCGCGCAGGTCATCGAGGTGGCGCCGGGCCTCGACATCGAGCCGCTGACCGACGTCGCGGTCAAGCACGCCGACGTGAAGGCCGGGATCCTGGTGGTCGAGCGGCAGTTCGGCTACCTGGAGATCCACGGCGGCACCGACGAGGTGCAGGCAGCGGCGTCGGCCGTGCTCGGCGCGCTGGGCGCGACCGCCCGCGACGCCAGCCGGCCCGAGATCCTCGCGTCCACGATCATCACCATGCTGGACCCGCAGCAGGCGTTCCTGGTGAACCGGAACAAGATCGGCTCGATGGCGCTGGCCGGGGAGTCGCTGTTCGTGCTGGAGATGCGGCCGGCCTCGTACGCGATCCTGGCCGCCAACGAAGCCGAGAAGGCGGCCAGGATCAAGCTCGTCGACTACCGGATGATCGGCGCCACCGGCCGGCTGTACCTGTCCGGCACCGAGGCTGACGTCCGGCAGGCGGCCGGGGCGGCCGAAGACGCGCTGAGGAATCTCGGATGAGTGACAACGAAGAGCTCCGCGCGCTGGTGCGCGAGGTCATCCGGGACGTGCTGCCACAGGGTCTCGCGGTGACCGAAACGGTTAACCTTTCGACCGACGAAGACCTGGCTGCCTTCGTGAAACGGCTCCTGGATCTGGATCCCGGCCAGCGTGAGGAGCTTAGGTCGGGCCGTAAACGGTTCAGGCTGGCCAGCCCGCAGGCCCTATCGGTCCCGGCCGGTGCCGGTCAGATCAATGGGGCCGAACGGGCCGGGCCATCCGCGCCGGTACGGCGCATCGAGCGCGGCGCGGTGACCGAGAATGTGATCGCGGCGGCAGCCCGGGCCGGGGAGCGGCTCGTGCTCGGCCGCGGTGCGGTGCTCACCCCGCTGGCCAGGGACCGCGCCCGGGCAAGCGGCGTGCAGATCGAGAAGGAGCGCTGATGCTGACCGCAACGGTGATCGGGAGCGTCTGGGCCACACGTCGGCTGGCCGAACTGCCCAACGGCGCCTTTCTCGAAGTGGAGGCCGAGGGCACCGGCCAGCGGATGATCGCCTTCGACGTGCTCGGCAGCGGGGTGGGCGAGCGCGTGCTCGTCACCCAGGGCTCGGTCGCGGCGGCCTGGTTCGCCGGTAAGCCGCCGCCGGTCGACGCGCTGATCATTGGCTCAATCGATCCAGATCCAGAAGGAGAATGAACGATGGCTGACAACGCGATCGGGCTGATCGAGACCAAGGGGTACGTGGCCGCGCTGGCGGCGGGAGACGCCATGGTCAAGGCGGCCAACGTGACGATCGTCGGCCGCCAGGAGGTCGGCGACGGGCTGGTATCGGTGACGATCGTCGGCGACGTCGGCGCGGTCAAGGCGGCCACCGAAGCCGGCGCCGAGACCGCGTCGAACGTGGGTGAGCTCGTCTCGGTCCACGTCATCCCGCGCCCGCACCCCGAGCTCGCCAGGCATTTCAAGATCAACGGTGACTAACGCCGCTGAGCTGCGGGTTTACCTCCTGGTACGCGACCTGCAGCCGCAGTTCGCCGCGTACCTGGGCACCCCGACGCGGGCCCGCGGTTACCCACCGTTCGCCGGGCAGCACGCGCTCATCGTCGAGGTGGCCCCCGCGCTGGCCATCGAGCGGGTCACCGACCTGGCGCTGCGCGCGGTGCCCGCGGTCGAGCCCGGCATCTTGTTCGTCGAGCGGCAGTTCGGCGTGCTGGAGGTGCACGGCCGGGACCTGGGCGACGTGCGGCGGGCCGGCCAGGCCATCCTGGACGGTCTGGGTGCCGACGAGAAGGACCAGCTGCGGCCGCGCATCCTGTTCTCTGATGTGATTGAGGACGTGACCGACGCGCACGCGATCATCATCAACAGGAACCGCTCCGGCTCGATGATCATCCCCGGCGACACGCTCGGCGTCAGCGAGGTCACCCCGGCCCTGTTCGCGGCGGTCGCGGCCAACGAGGCCGAACGCGCCGCCCCGGGGGTCACCCTGGTCGACGTGTCGATGATCGGCGCGGCCGGCCGGATCTACCTGAGCGGGCCGGCCGCCGAGGTGCGGCGCGCCCAGCGCGAGATCACCGAGGTGCTCGCCGCCGTCGCCGGCCGGGATCAGTAGCCATGGGCCCGCAGAGATGACCCCGCAGAGATGACAGAGCACGACCTGTCGGCCGGCGGCGACGTGATGGACCGGGTGCGGGGCTGCGCGCGGGACGCGCTGGCCGCCTACGGCGGTCATCCCGGCGGGTCCGTCGAACTGCTCAACGTCTCCGAGAACGCGACCTTCCTGGTCAGCGATCCGGACACCGGGCCGTCCGTGCTGCGCGTGCACCGGCTCGGCTACCACACCGAGCAGGAGATCGCCTCGGAGCTGGCCTGGATGGACGCGCTGCGGGCGGAGGCCGGGGTGCGCACGCCGCGGGTGCTGTCGGCCGCGGACGGGCGCCGGGTCGTCACCGTGCCCGAGGCGGGCGGCGCGGCGGAGCGGTACTGCGTCCGGTTCGAGTTCCTCCCGGGCACCGAACCAGGCGCCGGGCCGGCCGATGATCCCGTACTGACCGCTGCGCACTTCGCCGAGCTGGGGGAGATCACCGCGCGGATGCACCGGCACGCGCGGGAGTGGTCCCGGCCGGCCTGGTTCACCCGGTTCCACTGGGACTACCCGGCGGCGTTCGGCGACCAGGCGCGCTGGGGCCGCTGGCAGGACGGCATCGGGGTCGGGCCGTCCGAGCGCCAGATCCTGACCCGGCTGGACGACGTGCTGCGCGCCCGGCTGCGGGTGTTCGGCTCCGGGCCGGACCGGTACGGGCTGGTGCACGCCGACACCCGGCTGGCCAATCTGCTGGTGCACGACGGCTCGGTCAGCGTCATCGACTTCGACGACGCCGGGTTCAGCTGGTACCTGTACGACCTGGGCACGACGGTGAGCTTCTTCGAGCACGAGCCGGTGGTGCCGGCCCTGGTGGACAGCTGGCTCGAGGGCTACCGGAGGGCCGGCCGGCTGTCCGCCGCGGACGAGGCGGAGATCTGGACGTTCATCATGTTCCGGCGGCTGCTGCTGGTCGCGTGGATCGGCTCGCACCGGGCCGTGGACATCGCCGCCGAACTCGGCGCCGGCTACACGCAAGGCAGCTGTGACCTTGCGGAGTCATACCTGAGCACTCACTGAAAGGGAGCTGCCATGTTTACATCGATCGCGGGCCGCGCCGTGGTGGTGACCGGCGGCACCCGCGGGATCGGCAAGGGGATCGCCAGCGTCTTCGCGCGGAACGGGGCGAAGGTGCTGATAACCGGCCGGGACGCGGAGGCGGCGCGGGCCGCCGCCGAAGACCTGCAGGCCGTGGCCGTCGCGGCGGCCGAGCCCGGCGAGGTCTCTTACGTGCTGGCCGACGTGTCGAGCCGGGAGGACTCCCGCCGGGTGGCCGCGATCGCCCAGGAGCGGCTCGGCGGCGTCGACGTGCTCTGCGCCAACGCCGGTATCTTCCCCGACGGGCGTCTGGAAGACCTGACCGAGGACGACCTTGACCAGGTGTTCGGCACCAACCTGAAGGGCACGATCTTGTCGGTGCAGGCCTGCCTGCCCGCGCTGGCGGCGTCGGGCCGCGGCCGGGTGATCCTCACCTCGTCCATCACCGGGCCGATCACCGGCTTTCCCGGCTGGACGCACTACGGCGCGAGCAAGGCCGGCCAGCTCGGCTTCATGCGGACCGCGGCGATCGAGCTGGCCCCCAAGGGCATCACGGTCAACGCGGTCCTGCCCGGCAACATCGTCACCGAAGGCCTGGCCGAGATGGGCGAGGATTATGCGGCCGGGATGACCGCCGCGATCCCGATGGGCCGGCTGGGCACGGTGGACGAGATCGGCTACGCCGCCCTGTTCCTGGCCACCGACGAGGCTGCCTACATCACCGGCCAGACGATCGTCGTCGACGGCGGCCAGGTGCTGCCCGAATCGCCCGAGGCCATGGCGGCGATCACGGAATGAGCGAGGTTTCCCAGCCGCGGACCCCTGAGGAGGTCAGGCGCGCGCTGGCCGAGCAGATCGGCAGCGGGCGGCTGCGCCCGGGGCAGCGGCTCGGCGCGGAGCGGGCGCTCGCGGCTGAGTTCGGAGTCAGCCGGGCCACGCTGCGCCAGGCGCTCGCGGTGCTGGAGGAAGGCGGCGTGGTCCGCCGGGTGCCTGGCCGTGGCGGCGGCACGTTCGTGGCCAAGGGCAAGATCGAGCGCGACCTGTCCCGCATCGTCGGCGTGCCCGCGCTGCTGCGCAGCCAGGGCGTGGTCGCCGGGACCCGGGTTCTGTCCGCCCGGCTGGCCGAGGCGGACGACGTCACCGCGCAGGCGCTGCGCGCCCGGCCCGGCGAGCTGGTCGTCGACCTGGTGCGGATCAGGCTCGCCGACGGCAGCCCGTTCTCGCTCGAGCACGCCAGGTTCCCGGCCCGGCGCTTTCCCGGGCTGCTCGAGATGCCGCTCGGCGGCTCGGTGTATGAGCTGCTCGTGGAGCACTTCGGCGCTGAGCCGACCGACGCGGTGGAGCGGATCGAGGTGGTCCTCGCCTCGCCGGACGAGGCGGCCATCCTGGACGTCGAGCCAGGCGCGCCGCTGATGGCAATCACCAGGACGACCACCGACCCGGACGGCGAGCCGATCGAGTTCTCCCGCGACCTGTTCCGGGCCGACCGCACCCGGATCGTCGTCCGCACCGAGGGGGGCGGCGCCTCCCGGGCCGTCCCCGGCCGGGCCCGCGTCGTCGAACTGCACGCGCAGGAGGCGGTATGACTCCCCAGCCTGTCGGCCGGATCCGCTTCATGGACCGGCAGCGGGTCAACCTGGACGGCTTCGCGGTCGAGAACCCCGAACTCGGGCTGACCGCGCTGCGCTCGCCGAACGACCCGGAGCCCAGCCTGGTCGTGACCGACGGCCGGGTGACCGAGCTGGACGGGGTGCCGGAGGCGGAGTTCGACTCGATCGACGCCTACATCGCCCGGCACGGCGTGGACCTGTCCGTGGCGGACGAGGCGATGGCGCTGTCCGACGTGGCCTTCGCCCGCCTGCTGGTCGACCCGGCGGTGCCGCGGCACGAGATCATCAGGCTGAGCGCCGGCGCCACCCCGGCCAAGCTGACCCGGGTGCTGGCCCTGCTCCGCCCGGCCGAGCTGGTCATGGCCATGACTAAGCTGCGCGCCCGGCGCACGCCGGGCAACCAGGCCCACGTCACCAACCGGCTCGACGACCCGCTCCTGCTCGCGGCCGACTCGGCCACCGCGGCGGCGTTCGGCTTCCGCGAGGTCGAGACCACCGTGCCGGTGCTCGGCGACGCGCCGAGCAACGCGGTGGCCTGCCTGATCGGGGCGGCGTTCGGCGCCGACGGGGTGCTCATCCAGTGCTCGGTCGAGGAGGCCCTGGAGCTCGAGCTGGGCATGCGCGGGCTGACCTCCTACGCCGAGACCGTGTCGCTGTACGGCACCGAGCAGGTGTTCACCGACGGCGACGACACGCCCTGGTCCAAGGCCTTCCTCACCTCCGCGTACGCCTCTCGCGGCATGAAGATGCGGGTTTCCTCCGGGGCAGGCGCCGAGGTCCTGATGGCCGGGGCCCAGGGCCGGTCGATGCTGTACCTGGAGGCGCGCTGCGTGGCGCTGGCCCGGGCCATCGGCGCCCAGGGGGTGCAGAACGGCGGGATCGACGGAGCCTCGGTCGCGGCTTCGGTGCCGGGCGGGCTGCGCGAGCTGATGTCCGAGAACGTCATGGCGATGATGCGCAACCTGGAGTCCTGCTCGGGCAATGACGCGCTGATGAGCGAGTCGGACATGCGCCGCACCTCCCGGACGCTGCCCATCGCGCTGGCCGGCTCGGACTTCGTGTTCAGCGGGTTCGGGTCCATCCAGCGCTACGACAACATGTTCGGCCCGAGCAACTTCAACGCCGAGGACATCGACGACTTCCTGGCCATGCAGCGGGACTGGGGCATCGACGGCGGGCTGCGCACCGTCGATGCCTCGCGGCTGGCGGAGGTGCGCCGGGAGGCCGCGGAGGCCTGCCGGGCCGTCTACGCCCATCTCGGCCTGGCCGACTTCACCGACGAGCACGTGGAGCTGGCGGTCGACGCGGCCGGGTCGAAGGACCTGGGGGAGACCGACACACTGGCCGTGCTGGCCGCGGCCCAGGCCATCCGCCAGCGCGGGCTCACCGTGGTGGACATCGTGGCCGCCCTGGACGAGTGCGGGTATGGTCACGAGGCGATGAGGACCATGGCCTTCGCCCGGGCCAGGCTGTCCGGCGACTACCTGCAGACATCCGCCATCTTCGACGAGCAGCTAGGCGTGCTGTCCCTGGTCACCGACCCGAACGACTACGCGGGTCCCGGCACCGGCTACGAACCCGCACCGTCCCGGCAGGCCGAGATCGACGCCATCCGCCAGGCGCGCGGGGTCGCCGACCTGCGCGCCGAGCAGGCGGGGTTCGCCGTCCCCCTGCTTGTTGCTCGTGGCCCTGCTTTTCCCGGGCAGGGGCCGCGGGACGTCGTCATCGGGGTCTCGCCGGCTGTCGGCCGGGACGTGTGGCGATGCCTGTCCGGGCTGGCCGTGACCGACGTGCTGCGGGAGATGCTGGCCGGCCTGGAGGAAGAAGGCTGCGTCGGCCGGGTGGTCCGCTTCGGCGACAGCGTCGACCTGGGCCGGATCGGGCTGGCCGCGGCCCGGCTGGCCGGCTCGGGGATCGGCATCGGGCTGCAGGGCAAGGGCACCGCGCTGATCCACCGCCGCGACCTGGCCCCGCTGGCCAACCTGGAGCTGTACTCGGTGGCGCCCTCGGTGACGCCGGCGCTGTACCGGCTGCTCGGCGCCAACGCGGCACGGCACGCCAAGGGCGGCACGCCCGACCCGGCCAGGAACCCCTACTCCGACGAGGCCATCGAGGCCCGCTACCACACCACGGTGATCGCCCTGATGGAACTCGAACGCCGCCGTATGGTCCCCGGCGCCACCCCCGAAGAACTGAGCCTGGAGGGCCTGACGTGACCCATCCGCGCACCCCCAGCACCGCCCGCATTCCCCGCATTCCCCGCACCGCGCACCCTCCCCGCACCGCGCACCGCGCACGCTCCCCGCACGCTCCGTACCATCTGCATCTGCGACACCACCAGCACGTTGCGCACCACGAGCGCGGCGCACGCATGCGGCCCAATGTGACATCGAGCCGCATAGGACCGGCGCGATGTCACATCGGGCCGGTTGGCTCGGACCGCGGACTTCCGCAGGAACCACGACGATGTCACATCGTCGTGGTCAGAACCACTACGGTGTCACATCGTCGTGGTTGGGTCGGAAGGCCAGCTGTTACGGCGGTGAGCAGTTGTGACTGACGGGACCAGGATCCGGGCGCTGTCGGGGAAACCGGTGGACGGGCTGACCGTGGAGGCGGTGCGGGCGGGGGAGGTCGGCGTGACCGACCTCCGGATTCACCCGGAAACGCTGGAACGCCAGGCGGTCGTGGCCGAACAGCACGGCAACCCGCAACTGGCCGAGAACCTGCGCCGCGCGGCCGAGCTGACCCGGCTGCCCGACGACGAGGTGCTGGCCATCTACGAGGCGCTGCGGCCGGGCCGGTCCACGCCCGCGCAGCTCATCGAGCTGGCCGCGTCGCTCGACACGAGGAGGCTGCCCCGCTGCGCGGCGCTGCTGACCGAGGCGGCGGACGTCTACGCCCGCCGGGGCCTGTCCGCGTAGGGGAGGCCACCGGGTGACGGTGATCGCCGGGGTCGACGTCGGGAACGCCACGACCGAGGTCGTGCTGGTGTCCGGGGGCAAGATCCTGGGTGCCGGGCGGGTGCCGACGCGCGGCCGTAAGGGTTCGCCGGGCTCGCTGCGCGGGGCCGCCGCGCTGGTCCGGAGGCTGGAACGCCAGCTCGGCGGCACGGTCGGCGAGGCGAGGATCGCGCGGCTGCGAGCGGTGGACACCGCGGTGGTGACCGTGCCCGGCACCGACGGGCCGGTCGGCCGACTGCGCGTGCTGACCGCGGGCGTGCCCACTCCGGGCGGGACCGGGGCCAGCGTCGGGCCGCCTCTCCGGCTCGGTGACGAGCCCGGTCCGGGCGACGTCGAGGTCGTGGTGGTCGTGCCGGACGGCCTGCGCTACGATGCGGCCGCCGCGCGGGTGCGGGCCTTGCTGGCGGCCGGGACCAGGATCGGCGCGGTGCTGGTGGCCGGTGACGAGGGCGTGCTGGTGGCAAACCGGCTCCCCGGTGGCCTGCCGGTGGTCGACCAGGTCGACACGGATACGGCGACGGCCTGCCGGATGCTGGCGGTCGAGGTGCGCCCGCCCGGGCACACCCTGCGGGTGCTGGCCGACCCGGTCGCGCTCGGTGCCCGCCTCGGTTTGGACCCGCTGGCCGCGGCCGAGGCGGGTGACGCGATCGCGGTGAGCCGGATGCTGGCCGACCAGGGCAACGCCGTGGTGGGCCTGCTCCCCGTTGCCCCGGACGCGCCCGAGACCCCGGCCGAACCCTGGGTGCTGACGGCCGAGGACGGCCGCCTGCCGCTGCGGGCCGCGATCCCGCGGCTGGCCGGCTGGCCGGTAGGTGCCGTACACGGGTACGGCACGGGTGCAGCTGCCAGCGAGGTCGACGACCTGTTCGCGGTGGACCTGGCCGCCGCGGCCGAGGCGGCCACGGCCCGGCAGGGCAGCACCGGCCGGGCGGTCTTGGTCGCCTCGCTGAGCCGCGCGGGGGACGAGGACGCCGCGTCCGTCCTGGGCGACCTGCTCCAGGTGCCGGTCCACGGGCCGGTCAGCGAGCCGGCCGCGGCCCGGCTCGGCGCCCTCACCACGCCGGGCGGCCGTGACGACGCGGTAGTCGTCGACCTGGGGGCGGGCACGATCGACGTCATCGGGCCCGGAAGCAGCGTGGTGGCCGCCGGCGCGGGCGAGCTGCTCACCGCCGCGGTGGCGGAGATGCTCGGCATCCCGCGCGCCTCCGCCGACTGGGTCAAGCGCGGTCCCAGCGTCCGGGTGGACGGCGGGCAGCGGTTCGAGGGCGAGGACGGCCGCCGCGGCTTCCTGGACGTCCCCGCCCCCGCGTCGGCGGCGGGCATGCTCGCGGTGGAGGGCCCGGGCGGCTGGCTGCCGTTCGACCGGCAGCACGGCCCGGGAGAATGGCGGGCCATCCGGCTGCGGCTCAAGCAGGCCGTGCTGGCGGCGAACTTCAGGCGGGCGGTGCGCACGCTCGGCCAGGACCCGGTGCAGGTCCTCGTGGTCGGCGGTCCGGCCGGGGACGAGGAACTGCTCGGCGTGCTGGCCCGCTCGCTGCCGGACGGTGTGGCCGTGGGCCGCGGTGACGTCGGCGGCACCTGCCCCGGCGGGCCGCTCGGGCACCGCTACGCCGTCGCGCTCGGCCTGGCCCTGGCGGCACCGTAAGACGCGAGGGCGGCGCGCCGGCTGCTGGCTGGCCTCGATGGCGCGGTGATAGCGCCCGGTCAGCGTGCGCAGCGCCGCCACCAGTTCCGGCGCTTCCACGATCGTGAAATCCGCGCCCAGCATCCCCAGGTAGAGGGCGAGCATTTCCGGATGGTCCGAGCCTGGCTCGAACGCGCACGTGTCCTCGCCTAGCGAGTCCACTTCCACCGAAATCGGCAGCCGGTTCCGCACGTATTCCGCGGGGGCGTGCACGATCACCCGCGCCCGGTATTGCCATGTCGCCTCGCCCGCTCCGCGGGCTACCTCCGCGGCGATCTCCCGGTCGGGCGGCAGGGCACGGGGGGTGAAGCGCGGGCCTGCCGGCGGCCGCGGCTCGATCCGGTCGACCCGGAAGGTGCGCCAGTCGTCCCGGTCCGCGTCCCAGGCCACCAGGTACCAGCGCCGTCGGTCGTTCACCAAGCGGTACGGCTCCACCGAGCGCCGGCTGGCCGTCCCGGAATGGGTCCGGTAGTCGAACCGGAGCCGCTCGTGGTCCCGGCAGGCGCTCGCGATGAGGGTCAGTACGTCCGGGTCCACCTCCGGCCCGCGGGATGGCACGGGCAGTGCAGACGAGGCGATAGCGCCGACCCGCTGGCGCAGCCGCGAGGGAAGCATCTGCTGCAGCTTGGCCAGTGCCCGCACCGAGGCCTCCTCGATCCCGGCGACCGAGCCATTCGCTGCGGTCCTCAGTCCGATCGCGACCGCCACCGCCTCCTCGTCGTCGAGCAGCAGCGGAGGCAGGGAACCCCCGGTGCCGAGGCGATAGCCGCCGGCCACACCGGGGCGCGCCTCGACCGGATAGCCGAGCGCGCGCAGCCGGGCCATGTCGTTGCGGATGGTCCGGGTCGTGACGTTGAGCCGGGTGGCGAGCTCGGCACTGGTCCAGTCCCGCCGCGTCTGGAGCAGGCCCAGCAGGCGCAGCAGGCGCGCCGACGTTTCCAGCATTCTTCGAATCCTCAAGCCAATTTAGGAAAGAACCCTTCCGCCATTATTCATAGCTTTTCCTCA
>Ga0307305_10000615_pt1 | contig 13238 bp, 11 predicted proteins | sample ER_DNA_186_FD_194512 | JGI IMG/M metagenome (GOLD analysis project Ga0307305, IMG submission 194512) | Bulk soil microbial communities from the East River watershed near Crested Butte, Colorado, United States - ER_DNA_186 | ecosystem: Environmental > Terrestrial > Soil > Floodplain | place... | reverse complement strand
GGCGCTGGTCCGGGTTGCCCTCGTGAATGGCCTTGAACACGGTGCTGATCGCCTCGGCCTGGCCGCGCGCCCGGGCCGCCTGCGCCGTGGCCTCGGCCTCGGCCCGGAGCACGACCGCCTCGGACTCGCCGCGGGCCTTGAGCACCGCCGCCTGCCGCTCGCCCTCGGCGGTCAGGATGGCCGACTGCTTGGACCCCTCGGCGGACAAGATCGCGGCGCGCTTGTCCCGGTCGGCGCGCATCTGCTTCTCCATCGAGTCCTGGATGGAGCCGGGCGGCTCGATCGCCTTGAGCTCGACCCGGCCGACCCGGATCCCCCACTTGCCGGTCGCCTCGTCGAGTTCCTTGCGCAGCTCGCTGTTGATCTGGTCACGCGACGTGAGCGCGTGCTCGAGCTCCATGCCGCCGACCACGTTGCGCAGCGTGGTCACGGTCAGCTGCTCCACCGCGGTGATGTAGTTGGCGACCTCGTAGGTGGCGGCCCGGGCGTCGGTCACCTGGAAGTAGATGACGGTGTCGATGCTGACCACGAGGTTGTCCCGGGTAATGACCGGCTGCGGCGGGAAGCTGACCACCTGCTCGCGCAGGTCGATGAGCGGGCGGAGCCGGTCGACGAACGGCGTGACCATGTTCAGCCCCGCGTTCAGGGTGCGGTGATACCGGCCGAACCGCTCCACGATGCCCGCCGTGGCCTGCGGCACGATCCGGATCGACCGGCTGATCACCAGGACCACGAGCGCGATGAACACGAGCAGCAGGATGGTACCGACCAGAGGGCTCATGGCTGCCTCACTCCCGCACCCGGAGCGGAGGGTTCCGGTGCTTTGCCGGAGTTTCCGGGCTTGTCTGCTACGTTACCGACCGCGAGCGAGTTCGGCTACCGGACAGCAACTAAGCGTGCACGCGCCGTCCATCTTGACTGGCGGTGCTCGATCTCCAGCTGGACGCCGAAGCAGCGGGACAGGTTCCGCGCGGTGAAGACGTTCTCGATCGGCCCGGCCGCGAGCACCGAGCCGCGGCGCAGCAGCATGGCGTGGGTGAAGCCGTCCGGTACCTCTTCCACGTGGTGGGTGACCAGCACCATCATCGGCGCCTTGGGGTCGCGGGCCAGGGTGGTGAGCCGCCGCAGCAGGTCCTCGCGGCCGCCCAGGTCAAGCCCGGCAGCCGGCTCGTCGAGCAGCAGCAACTCCGGGTCGGGCATCAGCGCCCGGGCGATCTGCACCCGCTTGCGCTCGCCCTCGGACAAGGTGGCGAACCGGCGCCGGATCAGGTGGGCGCAGCCGAGCGCGTCGAGGATCTCGACCGCGCGGGTGACGTCGCCGGAGTCGTACTCCTCCTTCCACCGGCCGAGGATGGCGTAGGACGCGGTCAGCACCAGGTCGATGACCTTCTCCCCCGGCGGGACCTGCTCGGCGATCGCGGCGCTGGTCAGCCCGATCCGCGGCCGCAGGTCGAAGATGTCGACCTCGCCGAGGCGCTCGCCGAGCACCTCCACGGTGCCCTCGGTGGGGAACATCAGGGTGGCGGCCACCTGGAGCAAGGTGGTCTTGCCCGCTCCGTTCGGCCCGATCAGGATCCAGCGTTCGTCCCCGTGCGCCGTCCAGTCCACGTTGCGCAGCAGGACCGCCGCGTCCCGCCGGACTTCGACGCCTCGCAGCCGCAGCACCTCGTCGGACATCAGGCTCCCTTTCTCCGCACCCCCCGCCGAGACCGAACCTATGCCACAGCACCCCCCGCAGCCCAGCCAGATCGACGGTTAGGTGGGTCAACCTGGTAAGCCGTCCGGAAATCTCACCTAATGAGGGGAATATTTGTTGGATTGTGTAACACGTGGAGGTTTATGAGCGCTGTGCCAGGTAGGTATTACCGGGATTCCTGACACACCGGGTGGAACGGAGCTAAGCTCCCTGCTTTGCCTGGCGAACCCGAAACGACCGCACAGAGTGATCTAGCGAGTAGGAGCGGGATATGCCCAAACGCATACGGATCCTGGCGTGCAGCTTCGCCCTCGGCGTAGGGATGCTGCTGCTGGGAGCCACGGCCGCGCAGGCGGCACCCGGCGGAGGCGGAGGCGGAAGCCCGTCGCCGTCGCCGACCGGCTATTGCCACCACTGCCACACGCCGACGCCCACCCCAACCCCGACCAAGACCTCGACCCCGAAGCCGACGCCGACCTGCTCGAAGACGCCGAAGCCGACGCCGACTCCGTCCAGCCCGTCCAGCACACCCCCGTCCAGCACGCCTCCCTCCAGCACGCCTCCGTCCAGCACGCCTCCGTCCACCCCGGCACCGGTGCCGAGCACGACTAGCCCGGCCACCGCGACACCGCCGGCGCCGCTGACCACGGCCAGCGCCAGCGCGACGGCGGCCCCGGCCGGTGGCGCCAACACCGGTGGCGGCGGCAGCATCGGCGGTGGCGGTCCTGACGTGCCGCTGGTCGCGGGCGGCGCCGCCCTGGCGCTCGGCTCGGCCGGCCTGGGCCTGTTCGCCTACCGCCGCTACCGCAAGACGGCCGCCTAGACGTCTCCCGAGGCTCATGGCACGGCATAGGCGCAAGCGCGCAGGCCGCCTGGCCCTTGGCACCGCCCTCGCCGCCATCGTGGCGTGCGCGGGCGGTGCCAGCGTGGCCGCGTTCGGGCTGCTCGACGGCACCCCCGCTCACGCCGGCGCGACCTACATCCCGCCCTCGATCACGACCGTCGCGCCGCGGCTGGCGAGCGATCCGAAGGCGAGACCGCTGGCCCGTTCGGCCCCTGTGAAAATCGGTATCCCGCGGCTCGGGGTGAACGCGCCGGTCATGAAGCTGGGCCGGGACGCGGACGGGACCGTGCAGGTTCCGCCGCTAGCGGCGCACAACCTGGCCGGCTGGTACCGGTACGGACCGTCGCCCGGGCAGCCGGGCCCGGCCGTCATCCTCGGCCACGTGGACTCGACCACCGGCATCTCGGTGTTCTACGACCTCAAGAACCTGCACGCCGGGGACACCGTGGACGTGACCCTGGCCGACGGGACGGTGGCCAGGTTCGCCGTGGACGGGCTGCAGAAGGTGGCCAAGGACGCGTTCCCGACCGCGTCCGTTTACGGCAAGTCCGGTGACCCGAGCCTGCGGCTGATCACCTGCGGCGGCCCGTTCGACCAGGCCACCGGGCACTACACGGACAACATCATCGTCTACGCGCACCTGGTCGGGAGCTAGCCGCGCTCGTGCCTGACCGCGATCAGGGCGGCCTGGGTGCGGTCCTGCACGCCGAGCTTGGCCAGCACCGAACTCACGTGCGCCTTCACCGTCTTCTCCGAGACGGTCAGCGCCCGGGCGATCTCCCGGTTGGACCGGCCCTTGGCGATCTCGGCGAGCACCTCGCGCTCCCGGCCGGTGAGCGCGTCCAGGCCGGCCACCGGGTTCCAGCCGCCGCCGTTGCGGACCAGCGAGCCGGCCGCCTCCGCCGCGAGCAGCAGGTGCCCGTCGTGCACCGAGCGGATCGCCCGGACCAGCGCGTCCGGGTCCACGTCCTTGTACACCACCCCGGCCGCGCCCGAGCGCAGCGCCAGGCTGGCCGAGGCGGGTTCGGTCGCGCTGGTGAGCACGAGCACCCGGGCCGTGCTGCCGTTGGCTTTGAGCTCGGTCAGCACGGCGATGCCGTCCATGCCGGGCAGCTTGAGGTCGAGGAGGACGACGTCCGGGGAGAGTTCGGCGGCCAGGGCGAGCGCGGTGGCGCCGTCGCCGGCCTCGCCGGCCACCTCGATCCCGTCCTGCACCTCGAGCAGCACCCGCAGGCCGCGCCGGACCACCGGGTGGTCGTCCACGATCAGCACCGAGATGGCTGTGGTCACTGGGCCGCCTTCCCCGGGACGGTCATCCGCACCGTGGTTCCCTTCGGGCCGGACCTGATGGCCAGCCGCCCGCCCGCCGCCGCGGCGCGCTCGCGCATCGATTCCAATCCGAGCCCGAGGCCGCCGGAAGGCGCGTCCGGGGCGAAGCCGTGGCCGTCGTCGGACACCTCCAGCACGACCAGGCGCGGGGTCTTGGACAGGGCGACTGTGACGCGGGACGCGCCGGCGTGGCGCAGCGCGTTGTGCAGCGCCTCCTGCGCCACCCGGTAGAGCGCCGCTTCCGCGTTCTGGCGCAGCGGCGGCAGGCAGGCGGCGGTGAACGTGACCGGGACGCCGTGCGCCCGGCCGGCCAGCACCGCGTACCGGCGCAGCGATTCGGCCAGCCCGGCGGCTTCCAGGTCCGGCGGGTTCAGGCCGTCGATGACCGCGCGGAGCTCGGCGTGGGCCTCGGCGCCGAGCTCGCCGACCACCTCGATCTCGGCCCTGATCCGTTTGGAGTCGGGCGGCTCGCGGGCGGCCAGCACCGCGGCGGCCCGGGCGTGCGCCCGGATGCTGAACAGCTTCTGCGTGACCGCGTCGTGCAGGTCACGGGCCAGCCTGGACCGTTCCTGCACGACGGACAGCTCGCGGCTGCGCTCGTACAGCCGGGCGTTCGTCAGCGCGATCGCGGCGTGCGCGGCGAACAGCGAGAGGATCTCCTCGTCGCGGTCGGTGAACCCGTGCTTCTCGGCCGCGGCGGAGACCTTGTTAGCCGCGAAGATGATGCCGAGGACCTGGTCCCCGTCCCGGACCGGGACGCCGAGGAAGTGCGACATCTTGGGGTGAGCGGCCGGCCAGCCCTCGAACCTGGGATCGGAGCGGATATCCGCGAGCCGTTCCGGCTTGCCCTGGTTGAGCAGCACGGCGAGCATCCCGTGCCGCCGCGGCAGCGGGCCGATCGCCGCCCACTCGGCGTCGCTGATCCCGTCCACCACGAACTCGGCGAACGAGTCGCCCTGATCGGGCACGCCGAGCGCGGCGTAGCGCGCGCCGACCAGGGAGCGGGCCGAGCGCACGATCACCTGCAGCACGTCGCGGACGGACATGTGCCGGGTGACGGACAGCACCGCCTGGCTCACCTGGTACAGCTCGTCGAGTCCTTCGCTCATATGGCTCTGACGTTAGCCCGGCCGGCCCGGCGCTCGCATCGGGCCGGGGTCTTAGGACTATCGGCGGAGGACGGGCGGGGCTGGTGGCCGATGTGCCCTGGCGTGGCGCTGCCTAGCGTCTGTTGGTATGAGCAACACGAGGACAGCTTTGGTAACCGGGGCCTCCCGCGGGCTCGGCCGGGCCCTGGCGGCCGGCCTGGCCCGCGCGGGCTTCGACCTCGTCATCGACGCGCGGGACGCCGCCGCGCTGGACGCAGGCGCGGGGGCGCTGCGTGCAGCTGGTGCGACCGTTACCGCGGTGCCGGGCGACGTCACCGACCCGGCGCACCGGGCCGCGCTGCTCGCGGCCTGCGCGGGCCGGCTCGACCTGCTGGTGAACAACGCGGGCACGCTGGGCGCCAGCCCGCTGCCCGCGCTGGCCGACTACCCGGCGGACGAGCTGCGCGCCGCGTTCGAGGTGAACGTGATCGCGCCGATCGCGCTGACCCAGCTGGCGCTGCCGCTGCTGCGCGCCAGCGGCGGCGCGGTGCTGAACATCACCTCGGACGCGGCCGTGGAGGCCTACGCGGGCTGGGGCGGCTACGGCGCGGCCAAGGCCGCCCTAGAGCAGGCCTCGAACGTGCTGGCTGCTGAGGAGGTCGGGGTCCGCGTATGGTGGGCCGACCCCGGCGACCTGCGCACCGACATGCACCAGCTGGCCTTCCCCGGCGAGGACATCTCGGACCGGCCCGAACCCGCCTCGGTCGTGCCCGCGTTCGTCCGGCTGGTCAGCGAGCGGCTGCCGAGCGGCCGGTACCGCGCGGCGCACCTGGCCCCGGTGACCTCATGACCGCCCTGGACGAGTTCACGCTGCCGGCTTCGCTGGAGGCGCACGAACCGCCCGAGGCGCGCGGCCTGCCCAGGGACGGGGTGCGGATGCTGGTCAGCCGGCGGGCGTCGGGCGAGGTCAGCCACCACGGCTTCGCCGAGCTGCCCGGCCTGCTGCTCCCGGGTGACCTGCTGGTGATCAACACCACGGCCACCTTGCCGGCCCAGGTCCGGGTGTCCGCCGAGCTGGCGGTGCACTTCTCCGGGCCGCGGCCGGACGGATCGTGGCTGACCGAACTCCGGCAGGTCACGGGGAAAACCACAGTGCCGAACGGTCGCGGCTATCCCGGTCAGCGATTGATCCTGCCCGGCGGGGCGGTCCTGTTCCTGGAGGGACGGGCCACGAACCGGCTCTGGCGGGCGCGGCTATCGGTTGCAGTAATACCGTATCTACTGAAGTACGGCCGCCCCATCCGGTACTCCTACGTGTCGCGGGACTGGCCGCTGTCGCACTACCAGACGGTGTTCGCGCGCGACCCTGGCAGCGCCGAGATGCCCAGCGCCAGCCGCCCGTTCTCGCCGTCCGTGGTCACCCGGCTGGTGTCCGCCGGCGTGCTGATCGCCCCGCTCACCCTGCACTGCGGGGTGTCGTCGCTGGAGGGCGACGAGGACCCGTACCCGGAGCCGTACGACGTGCCGCCCGCAACGGCCGAACTGGTCAACCACGTGCGGGCGCGCGGCAACCGGGTCATCGCCGGGGGGACCACCGTGGTCCGCGCGCTGGAGACGGTAGCGGCGCTGAATGGCTCCGGTGGCCGGGTCCGCGCCGGGGCGGGCTGGACGTCGCACGTGGTCACCCCGGAGACCGGGGTCAGGGCGGTGGACGGGCTGCTCACCGGGCTGCACGAGCCGCGCTCCTCGCATCTGCGGATGCTGGCCGCGTTCGCCGGGCCGTCGTTGCTGAGCCGCTGCTACCGGTCCGCGGTCGACGCCGGGTACCTGTGGCACGAGTTCGGTGATGTTCACCTGCTGCTGCCTTAGGGTGGCGGCCTTTGGGGTAGCCTGGCGCGCGCGATGAAAACTCCGCGGACCTCGCTGCTCATCACGCTGACCGGCCGGGACCGGCCGGGCGTGACCTCCAGGCTGTTCGGCGCGCTGGCCGGGCACCCGCTGTCCGTGCTGGACGTCGAGCAGGTGGTGATCCGGGGCCGGCTGGTGCTCGGCGTGCTGCTCGGCTGCGACGAGCAGCCCGACCTGAACGCCATCTTCGAGGCGGTCCAGGCGCTGGCCGGCGACCTCGGCCTGGAGGCCGAGTTCACGATGGGTTCGGGCGATCCGGCCCCGCGGAGCGGGCAGCTGCACGTCACCCTGCTGGGCAGCCCGCTGGCGCCCGCCGCCATCACCGCCATCGCCGGCCGGATCGCGGCCAGCGGGGCCAACATCGACCGCATCGGCAGGCTGGCGCGGCAGCCGGTGACCTGCATCGAGCTGGAGGTCTCCGGGGGGGATCCGGGGTTGCTCCGGGAAGATCTGGCCCGCGCCGCGGTGGAGCAGGGCATCGACGTGGCGGTCCAGCGCGGCGGCCTGCACCGGCGGGCGCTGCGGCTGATCGTCATGGACGTCGACTCCACCCTCATCCAGGACGAGGTGATCGACCTGCTGGCCGAGCGGGCCGGCTGCGCCGCAGAGGTGGCCAAGGTCACCGCGGCCGCCATGGCGGGCGAGCTGGACTTCACCGCGTCGCTGCGGGAGCGCGTATCGCTGCTGGCCGGCCTGCCTGAATCGGTCTTGGAGGAGGTCCGGGCCGGGCTGCGGCTGACCGCGGGCGCGCGCACGCTGATCGGGACGCTGAGCGGCCTGGGCTACAAGTCCGGCATCGTCAGCGGCGGCTTCGTCCAGGTGATCGAGCCGCTGGCGGCCGAGCTCGGCATCGACTACGTGGCCGCCAACGAACTCGAGATCGCCGCGGGCAAGCTGACCGGGCGGCTGGCTGGCCCGGTCGTCGACCGGTCGGGGAAGGCGGACGCGCTGCGCCGGTTCGCGGCCGAGGCCGGGGTCCCGCTGTCCCAGACGGTCGCGGTGGGCGACGGCGCGAACGACCTGGACATGATCGCCGCGGCCGGGCTCGGCGTGGCGTTCAACGCCAAGCCCGTGGTGCGGGACGCGGCCGACACCTCGCTCAGCGTGCCCTACCTGGACGCGATCTTGTACCTGCTCGGCATCTCCAGCGACGACGTAGCCGCGGGCGGATAGCAAGCTGCTCGCGCCACGGGCTTGCGCCGCCCCGGAAGGGCGTGAAACCGGGGTCGGGGCGGCTGGCCCGGCCCGTTCGGGCCTCATCGGCGTGGTACTTGCCCGTTCGTGACCGCGATCCGGGCCGCCATCGGCTCCTTACCGCGTGAATGCTGCGTTCATGCTGCCGGAACTGCATGATTAGGGCATTCATTTCGTATATATACGTGAGTTATTCATGATCGCGAAGGAAATTTAGTCTGTACAGACTAAAAATCATTCGTGATCATGGAGATCGGGTGCTCCGAACTGTGCAGCGGAGTGCGAAGCGCGGCTGTAGCGGTTGGAGCCTGGTACGGATAGTGCCAGAGTGACTTGCGTGTGTTCCTGAGGGCCGGGCGACGAGCCGGGGATGGGCCGGGAGTCGGGAACAGCATGAAACCCGGGTTCCGGACGCTCGGAGGCGCTGGAACCCGGGTTTCACGGCGTTGTGGCGGAGCCTTTTTACTCGGTGTGCTTGGCGGCGGGTTCGCGGTCCGCGGTCTCCTCGGCGGGGATGGCCTCGGGCGCGTCGGGGGCCGGGGTGGTGGCACCTTCCACGGCGGGTGAGACGGCGCCGGTCACCTCGGTGCCGGCCGGAGTCTGTTCGCCCATGCCTGCCGAGCGGCGCTTGGAGATCACGATCGCGACGACGATGACGATCACGGCGCCGACGGCGATGCCGACCCGCAGGCCGGTGTTGCCGCTGTACTTGACCACGCTGGTGGCGATGAGCAGGGAGACCAGGTTCATCACCTTGATCAGCGGGTTGATGGCCGGGCCCGCGGTGTCCTTGAACGGGTCGCCCACGGTGTCGCCGACGACGGTGGCGGCGTGCGCCTCGGAGCCCTTGCCGCCGTGGTTGCCGTCCTCGACCAGCTTCTTGGCGTTGTCCCAGGCGCCGCCGGAGTTGGCCAGGAACACCGCCATGAGCACCCCGACCGCGATCGCGCCGGCCAGGTAGGAGCCGAGCGGCCGGTAGCCGAGCGCGAAGCCGACCGCGATCGGGGCCAGCACCGCGAGCAGGCCCGGGGTGACCAGCTCGCGCAGCGAGTCCTTGGTGACGATGTCGACCACCCGGCTGTAGTCGGGCTTCTCGGTGTAGTCCATGATGCCCGGGTGGTTGCGGAACTGGTTCCGCACCTCGAGCACCACCCGCTGCGCGGCCCGGCCCACCGCCGAGATCAGCAGGCTGGCGAACAAGAACACGATCGAGGCGCCGATGATGACGCCGACCAGGACGTTCGGAAAGGCGACGTCCAGCGCGAACGTCCCGGCCGCCTTGCCGGTCAGGGCCGACTCGACCGAGGTGCGGAACGCGCCGAACAGCGCGGTCGCGGCCAGCACCGCGGTGGCGATCGCGATGCCCTTGGTGATCGCCTTGGTGGTGTTGCCGATCGCGTCCAGCGTGGTCAGCGCCTGCGCGGCGTCGCCCTCGACGTCGCCGGACATCTCCGCGATACCCTGCGCGTTGTCGGTGACCGGGCCGAACGAGTCCATCGACACGATCACGCCGACCGTGGTCAGCAGGCCGAGGCCGGCCATGGCCACCGCGAACAGCGCGATGGTGGCGTTGCCGGTGGCCAGCAGGTAGGCGCCGAACACGGCGCCCGCGATGAGCAGGGCGGAGTAGACCGCGGACTCCATGCCGATCGACACGCCGGACAAGATGACCGTGGCCGCGCCGGTCTCGCTGCTCTCCCCGATGTCCTTGACCGGGCGCCGGTTGGTCTCGGTGAAGTACCCGGTCAGCAGCTGGATGGCGCTGGCCAGCACGATACCGATCAGGATCGCGCCGAGCGCGATCCACCGCGGACTGCCGTTGTAGGCCGCGATGGCCGGGTCGGTCACGCCCTTGAAGCTGCTGAAATGCGACGGCAGGAAGGTGAAGCAGGCGATGGCCACGCCGATGGCCGAGATGATCGCGGAGATGAAGAAGCCGCGGTTGATCGCGGTCATCCCGCTGCGGTCGCCCCGGCGCGGCGAGACCGCGAAGATACCGATGATCGCGGTGAGGACCCCGATGGCCGGGATGATAAGCGGGAAGACCAGGCCGTCGTTACCGAACGCCACCTTGCCCAGGATCAGCGAAGCGACCAGCATGACCGCGTACGACTCGAACAGGTCCGCCGCCATGCCGGCGCAGTCGCCCACGTTGTCGCCTACGTTGTCGGCGATCGTCGCGGCGTTCCGCGGGTCGTCCTCGGGGATGCCCTGCTCGACCTTGCCGACCAGGTCCGCGCCGACGTCGGCCGCCTTGGTGTAGATGCCGCCGCCGACACGCATGAACAGCGCCAGCAAGGCGGCGCCGAAGCCGAAGCCCTCCAGGACGCTCGGCGCGTTGCTCTTGTAGATCAGCACCACGATGGCGGCGCCGAACAGGCCCAGGCCGACCGTGAACATGCCGGCCACGCCGCCGGTACGGAACGCGATCCGGAACGCCCTCTGCTCGCCGCCCTCACGCGCCGCGGCCGCCACCCGGACGTTGCCACGTGTGGTCAGCGTCATGCCGACAAACCCGGTCACCGCCGAGAACAGCGCGCCGACCAGGAAGAAGATGCTCCGGCCCCAGCGCACCCCGCTACCGTCCGCGGGCAGCAGGAGCAGCACGAAGAAGATGATGATCACGAACACGCCGAGGGTCCTGAACTGCCGGCGCAGGTACGCCGCGGCGCCCTCCTGTACCGCCTTGGCGATTTCCTGCATCCGCTGGGTCCCCTGGCCAGCCGCCAGTACCTCCCGCACCAGCACGCCGGCCACGCCCAGGGCGAGCAGCGCGACCACGGCGACAATGATGACCCAGGTCAGGTTGGAGCCGCTCACGCTGACGGGTTCCGCCGCCAGCGCAGGGACATGCCTGAACATTCGACCTCCTGGAAACCGAACGGAAGACGTTGCCGATCGGGATTAGACGAGTGGCCGGGAGTCTACGCACGCGCGAGCCGAACCACTAACATCGAACGGTTCCTAACAAATTCGTGACTCTCTCGTTATCACCACGACATGTCAGTGTAACGGTTGCCGCGATTGGACACAGCGGGCTGAAACGCAGTGCGTGCCGTGCCCCGGACGGGGCACGGCACGCACGCAGGATGGACGGGCCGACGCGCCCTGGCTCAGCCGGCCGCGGTGGCCGACGGCCAGCTCATCCGGACGCTCACACCTGAGCTGGTGGACGAGACGTGCACGTCTTCGGCTAGGCCGGAGATCACGGCCAGGCCGAAGCCGACCGGGATCCCGGCGTCGTCCGCGCCCTGAACCAGGGTGGTGACGCCATGCCCGTTGGCGCCGGTGGTGGCGCCGTGGAGGGTGGCGTTGCTCGCCGGGGCCTGGTCGCTCACCACAACGACGAACCGCTCCCCCTGGTCGGTCATCTCGATCTTGACCGGCTCGGCCGGGCAGTGCTGCCGGTGCGCCTCGACCGCGCGCGAGCATGCCTCGCCCACGGCCAGCCGCACCTCGTCGAGCAGCGCTTCGTCCACCCCGCTCCGCCGCGCTACCGCGGTGGCGACCAGCCGCGCGGTGCGGACATGCGCGGGCAGCGGGGTGAAGGTGACTTCTACGGTGGCCATCGGCGGCAGGGTCCTGGCGGGCGTTACTTCTCGAGCTTCTTGGCCGCGATGGCCTCGTCCACCGTCTCGTGGATGCCGAACACCTTCGTCAGGCCGGTGATCCTGAAGATCTTGAGGATGCGCTCCTGCGTACACACAAGATCGAGCGAGCCGTCGTGCGCCCGCACCCGCTTCAGCCCGCCGACCAGCACGCCAAGCCCGGTTGAGTCGAGGAACTCGACCTTCTCCATGTTGACGACGAGTTGGTAGTTGTTCTTGTTGACGAGATCGATGAGCAGCTCACGGAGCCGCGGGGCCGTGTAGACGTCGATCTCGCCCTCGACATCGACGACCTCGATGCCGTCCTTGTTGTAGTGACCCAGCTTCAGATCCACAAAGTCCTCCAGCGCCATGCACGGCGTCATCTCAGCGTCCCGCACTAGGCGCGGGGGCTCACTAGCAGAGCCTAGGGCGTGATCGCCTGCGGCATTCAACCACGCTCCGGTGTCATGTCTATACGAAATCATGCCTCCCGGCACCCCTTGGCGGGCGACACACGGGAAAATCTCCGATCATCGGCGAGCGGGATGTCACACTGATATGGCTGTGTCGACCCTGACTCCCCTTCCCCCCGCCCTTCCCCCAGCCGACCCGGTTATGCCCGCGACCGTCCCGGCGGGTGTTCCAGCGGACGGGGCCGGGAACCGCGCCCTGGGCATCCTGCTCGACGATCCCAGGGCGGGCCGCCCCGTGCACGTCGAGCACATCCCGGCGCGGGCCGGCCGGGAGGTGCCGTGGCCGTCGTGGGTACCCGCGCCAGTGGCCGAGGCCTTCGCGGCCCGCGGCATCCGCGCGCCATGGAGTCACCAGGCGCTGGCCGCGGACCACGCGCGGGCCGGCCAGAACGTGATCATCTCCACCGCGGCGGCGTCCGGAAAGTCCCTCGGGTACTTGCTGCCCGCGCTCACCGCGGTGCTAGCGGGCGAGACCGTGCTCTACGTCACGCCGACCAAGGCGCTGGCGGCCGATCAGCTCCGCTCGATCCGCGCGCTCGGCCTGCCGGGGGTGCAGGCGGCCGTCTTCGACGGCGATTCGACCCGGGCCGAACGGGACTGGGCACGCAGCCACGCACGGTACCTGCTCACCACGCCCGACATGCTGCACCGGGCGCTGCTGCCTCGGCACAACCGCTGGTCCGGCTTTTTCGGCCGGCTGAGCTACGTGGTGGTGGACGAGTGTCACGGGTACCGGGGGGTGTTCGGGTCGCACGTGGCACACGTGCTGCGGCGGCTGCGGCGGGTGGTGGCGCATCACGCTCCCGCTGACGGCGGCGGCCGACCGCGGCCGGTGTTCGTGCTCGCTTCTGCCACGGTCGGGGCGCCGGGCGCCTGCGCCCGGCTGCTGACCGGCCTGGACGCCCTGGAAATTGTCGAGGACGGGTCGCCGCGCGGGCCGCTGGCCTTCGCGCTGTGGGAACCGCCGCTGACCGAGTCCCGCGGCGAGGCGGGCGCCCGGCTGCGCCGCACCGCCACCGCGCAGGCGGCCGACCTGCTCGGGCGGCTGGTCAGGGAGAACGTCCAGACGCTCGCCTTCATCAGGTCCCGGCGCGGCGCCGAGGCGGTCGCGCTGGC
>Ga0307305_10000612_pt1 | contig 13244 bp, 14 predicted proteins | sample ER_DNA_186_FD_194512 | JGI IMG/M metagenome (GOLD analysis project Ga0307305, IMG submission 194512) | Bulk soil microbial communities from the East River watershed near Crested Butte, Colorado, United States - ER_DNA_186 | ecosystem: Environmental > Terrestrial > Soil > Floodplain | place... | reverse complement strand
ATGAAGACCGCCGACCTCGTCATCGCTGTCAACACCGTCTGGGTCGTCGTCGCGGCGGTGCTTGTGATGTTCATGCAAGCCGGTTTCGCGTTCCTCGAGGCAGGCCTCACGCGGATGAAGAACGCGGCGCACATCGCCGGCAAGAACGTGCTCATCTTCGGCGTCTGCTCGATCGTCTACTGGGCTGTCGGCTTCGGAATCGCGTTCGGCAACGGCAACGGCCTGATCGGGACGAGTGGCTTCTTCCCGTCAGCCGACGCGTTCCTCGCGATCGGCGCCGCGCCCTTCGCGTTCTTCTCGACAATCCCCAGCTCAGCCGGCTACCTGTTCGAGGTCGTCTTCGCAGGCGTCTCGCTGGCGATCGTCTGGGGCGCGATGGCCGAGCGCGCAAAGCTGTGGGTCTACGTCGTCTTCGGCGCCTTCTTCACGGTCCTCTACTCGGTCGTCTCACACTGGGTCTGGCATTCCGGCGGCTGGCTCTTCTCGCTCGGAATGCAGGACTTCGCCGGCTCGACGGTCGTGCACTACCAAGGCGCGCTGGCTGCGCTGGCGGGTGCGCTTCTGCTCGGTCCGCGGATCGGCAAGTTCGGGCACGACGGGCGAGCGAATCCGATTCCGGGCCACAACATGCCGTACGCCGTGCTCGGGACGCTGATCCTCTGGTTCGGCTGGTTCGGCTTCAATGCGGGCTCGACGCTGGGCGTCGTGACCGGCGACAAGATCGGCTACTTCGCCTACGTCGCCCTCACGACGAACCTAGCCGCCGCGGCGGGCGCGCTAGGCGGGATCGGCGCAGCCTGGCTCGTGCTCCGCAAGCCGGACGTGTCGATGATGCTGAACGGAGTGATCGCGGCCCTCGTCGCGATCACGGCAGCGTCAGGCTTCGTCGCGCCTTGGGCCGCCGTTGTGATCGGCGCCGTAGCAGGCTCGATTGCGGTGGTAGGCGTGCTCTGGGTCGAGCGGATCGGAATCGACGACCCGATCGGCGCCGTCGCCGTGCACGGGATGGCAGGCGTCTGGGGAACGTTGGCGGTGGGGCTGTTCGCCGTGCCCGCGCTGGCGTCGAACCTGGCGACGGGGACGGGCGGCCTCTTCTATACGGGCAGCTTCCACCAGCTGGGCGTGCAGGCGCTAGGGCTCGCGGCGGTCGGAGCCTTCACCTTCACGCTGTCGTTCGGCTGCCTGTGGGCGCTCGACCGACTCTGGGGCATCCGGGTCGAGGAGCAGGTCGAAACCGCAGGCCTGGACGTCGCCGAGCACGGCATGTGGGCCTATCCCGAGTTCTACATCCCGGTCCCGGGCGGCTACGGGACCGAGTCCCACAGTCATCTGCTCGGTCACGCTCATCGGGATCCGCCGATCTCCGAGCCGGTCCCGGAACAGCACGCTGCCTAGGCTCTGGCTCTAGCCGGGAGTCTCCTTCGCGCCCTCGGGTGGGTCAGCATGCTCTGCCTCTTCGGGCTCGGGCTCCTGATTGCCCGCGTCCTCACTCTTTCGCTGCTGCGGGAACCGGGCGTCGGCTGCTCGAGCCACGCCTTCGACGCGCGTTGCGAATTCACGGATCTCGTCCAGGAGCGCGCCGCGATCCTGCCGGATGCTCTCGGTGTCGGCTTCGAGCTCCCGGAGACGAGCCTCCGCTTCTTCCTGCAGCGCGGTCACCTTGTCCTGTGTGCGCTGGTGATGCTCCGCGGCTTCCTTCTGCGCCTTCCCGACCGTCTCCTTGGCCTCGGCCCTCGCCTTGCTGACGATCTCCTCGCGTTCGCTCTTCGCACGGGAGCTGGTCTCTTCGGCCTCGCGCCGCGCAGCGTCCGTGATCTGCTCAGCACTCAGCCCGGCGCTCTCGAGAACACTCTTCGTCTGCTCGCCGACCTTCTCGAGGGCGTCCTTGACCGCGCCCTCGGGCGAGCGCGTCTTCTCCAGGTGTGCCACAACTTCCCGGACACGGCTCACATAACCGTCGACCGCCTCGCGATCGTAGCCGCGCCTCGAAACCGGGAAGTCGACCTCCTCGATCGTGTTCGTATGAGTCTGACTGCCGTTCTGGGCCCGGCCCGCAGCTTCGTCGCTGCTCATGGTCGCGAGTATGACGATTTCATTGCTCTCGAGTGCCGGACTCCGACACCGTCTGTTGGAGTCGGACCGCCAGCTCGCGGAGGTCGTCGACCAGATCAGTGCGTTCGGTCCAGACGTTCTCCGTGTCGGCGCGGAGTTCGTCCAGCCACGCCTGGGCCTCGTTGCGCAGGTTCTCGATCTGCTCCTGCGCGAGCCGCAGCTGCTCCGCAGCCTGTGCCCGCGAATCCGCGACGATCTGCTCCGCCTCGGCTCCTGCCTTCGCGACATGCTCGTCCGCCTCGGCTTTCGCACCGTCCGCTGCGGTGCTGGCATTGACGACGATGTCCGCGGCCTCGGCCCTTGCCGTAGCTGTGAGCTCTTCGGCCTGCTCCTGGGCAGCGGCCACCATCTCGGCTCCTCTCTCGTGAGCCTCCGTGAGAATGGCGCTTCGCTCCTCCTCGGTGCGCTCGAGCGCGTGCGCGACCGCATCGCGCGGCGAATGCGTCGCCTCGAGCTCCGCGATCAGGCGGTTGATCTGCGTGACGTACGCGTCGACTGCCCGAGGCTCGTAGCCGCGACGAGCGACCGGGAAGGAGACATTGCGAATCGACGCCGAAATGCGTCCGTGCTCGCTCACAGCCTCAGGACCCTAGTGGACCACCATCAGTGGACGACGATCACTTTCAGCAGCACGAGGCTCACGCCTAGCGCGAGGTTGAGGCCGACGACGACCGTTGTGCCCAGCGCGCTGAGTCGCTCTAGCTGCGCATAGCGGAGGCCCTGGGTTGCCAGGGCAGCGACGCCGAGGCCTAGCGCCAACCAGATGGCCAGGGAACCGCGGATCACCCCGAGCGCCCCGAGCACGAGCGCCACCGCGGGAAGGACAACGGCCAGCCCCATCGCACGCTCTCGGTGGGCGATGTGCGCCAGCTCGCGTCTTGTGAGCCGCCTCCCGAGCTGGAGGCTCTCGGCGAGCCCGTGCGCGTAGATGTGCGCGGCCCAGAAGACAAGCGTCGTGACGACGACGATCGCGAAGAGGTGCCAGAGATCGTCTCTGAAGGCAGGCGCTCCCGCGACGAGCGTGGCCATGACGATGATCGTCCCGTAAACGGTCCCGGCGATCGTCTCGGGCGTCCCCGCCAGCAGCTCTCGGAGGCCGCCGCGAGCCTGCGAGGACGATTCGGTCAATCGGGCAGCCAGCCGTCGCCGTAGCTCGCCGGCTCCGAGCTGGGAATCTCAGCCTCCCACTCCGCATCGTCCTGCGCCGTTTCCTTCGGGCTCGCTCGATGGTTGCGGGCGACCTCGCTCGCAATGTACTTCCCGTACGGGCCGTACGCCTGGTTCTCGCGCGAGCTCATGGCGAGGAGGATGCAGGGCCCGTCGCCGGCTCCGATGATCGCGTGCTCGGTCTTGGGCGGGCAGTGGACGAAGTCCCACTGACGCAGCGGCCGTTCTTGGCCCTCGACGATCAGGAGCGCCTCGCCGGAGACCACGAGGAACGCCTCAGACTCTGTCTCCCAGTGGTACATCGAGTTCGGCTCACCCGGCTCCAGCACGGCGAGCTGGACGCCGAGCATCGGGAAGTAGGTGTCGGCCTCCCACTCGGTCTTCCCCGTGAACGACACCGAGTGTCGTCCGGGACGCGACCACCACTGCGCGTCGCGCGCGTTCAGGACGAACCAGCCGCTGGCGCGCGCGATGAGGCCGTGCTCGGTCCGTTCGAGCGGCGCCTCAGGGACCACTGAGGTCTCCGATCGTCAGCGCGACGAGGTCCGAGGACTCCGCGGTCGGGCGAGGTTGGTTCGGACTGTCGACCCAGCAGCCAACGTAGATCGATCCCGGAGCGGCGAAGGTCGCCGCGAAGGCCAGCGGAATCGTCCCCTGACCCACGGCGCCCACGCCGGACCCGACGTGCAGGGTTGCCGGCACGCCGAGGAGAGGGCCGGCCGAGCCCGGGCCTCGAGCCTGGCAGAAGATGATCGTGTCGACGCCGCCTTGAAGGTAGATCTGGGCGTTGAAGGCGTACTTGCCGGCCGTCAGCGTGCCGCTCGCGAGGACCGTGGTCGCGGTTTCTGAGGTCGTCCCCGTGATCTCGACCGGGTTGGCGTTCCGCGCCTCGAAGGCGTTCGGGAGGCCGCCCGCTTCGCCCTTGTCGCCCTTGATGCCGGGTGGTCCCTGGAACCCTCGGGGGCCGCGCGCGCCGCGGGGGCCTCTCGGGCCGCGTGCCTGCTTCGACGATTTCCCGACGTGCACGACCTTCGTGACGGTGTTCTGGGCGGCGTTCCCAAGGGGCGTCGCGCCGAGCAGGGCGACGACGAGTGCGGCGGCGGCGAGTGCGACGGCGAGGCGCTGCAAGGCGCATTTGAAGCTAGCACCGTGGCGGGCTGTTGCCTACCCGATCGCGAAGGTCACGCGGACCGTTGCCTGGACCTGCTGCCTCCCCGGCTCGATCGGAGCGCCGGCGCTGCTCTTGGCGAGCGCGACAGGGTAGTACGGCTCCGGGTCGTTGCCGTTCTCGGTGATCGCCGTCACCCGGCCGAGCTGGACTCCCGCGGCCTCGGCGAGAACACGCGCCTGGGCGCGGGCATCGTCGACCGCGGCGCGGAGAGCCTTCGCCTGCTGCCCGGCTTCGTCGGAACGGCTGAGCGTCGGGCCGTAGACATCGTTGGCGCCGGCGTTCGACGCGACGTCGAGGATCGAGCCGGCCTTCGTGAGCTCGCGGATCGTCACCGACACCGAGTTGTCGGCCGAGTAGCCGTTGTCCGGGTACGACCTGGAGACTGAGACGTCCTGCGTCTGCACGTCCCCCTTGGCCACTCCGGTCGCGAAAAGGGCCGCGAGCACGCGCCGCATCCGCTCGGAGTTTGCGGCAAGCGCTTCGCGCGCGGTCGGCCCGTTCGTCTGGACGCCGAGCGAGAACTGGGCCTGGTCGGGAACGCTCTGCACGGTTGCGGTTCCGGTGACCGAGATCCCGCCGGAGGGCTCCGAGGCGCCGCCGGCGAGATCGGGGCGCCCGACTCCCGCGAGGGCGACGACTGCGGCGCCGACGACGACGAATGCGGCGATACGGATCGGCTTCATGACTGCTCCTTTCGAAGGTCCGGTCCAGTACGCCGCCGAAGCTCGTCCGCGTCACACTGCAGCGGTGCGCTACCAGTTCGTCGATTGCCGGTGGGACCTGAGTGACCGGAGCCGCGGACGCGAGCTCTATCTCGAGGCGCACATCCCTGGCGCGTCGTTCCTCGACGTGGACGACGACCTGGCGGCACCTCCGGGTATTCGCGGTCGGCACCCGCTGCCCGATCCCGGTGACTTCGCCGCAGCCGCTTCCCGCGCGGGAATCGGCGCCGGCGTGTTCGTCGTCGCCTACGGATCGATGGGCGGCGCCGAGCGGCTCTGGTGGCTCCTGCGGCACTTCGGGCACGACGACTGCGCCGTGATCGGCTTCGAGGCCTGGCTGGGGCCGCTGACTGCGGGCGAAGAGGAGATCGAGCCCGCTTCCTTCGAGCCAAGGCCGCGCTCCGACGACACGATCGAGGCGGACGAGCTCGCTACGCGCCTCGGCGAGCTCGTCGTCGTCGACGCCCGCCTCGCCGAGCGCTTCAGAGGCGAGCCGAACCCGGTCGACAGGGTTCCGGGCCGCATCCCGGGCGCGGTCAACGCGCCGTGGAACGAGCCGGTGCCTGAACTACCCGCGGGCGAGCTCGTCGCCTACTGCGGCTCCGGCGTGACGTCGTCGGTGACCGTGCACCGCCTCGCCCTGGCCGGCCGCGACGCAAAGCTCTATCCCGGCTCGTGGAGCGAGTGGGAACAGCGCCCCGACCTTCCGGTCGAGCGCGGCTGAGGCACCGCTTGCGGTGCCGCCTCAGGACGGGCGGGCTTCCCCCGCTCGTCCGTCGGAACTGACCGGTCGATCGAATTCGAGTCGAGCCAACCGCTCTAAGCGGTCGAGCCCTCGAGATCGGGCAGATACTGGCGCCAGCCGTGCGGGATCTTCGGCGCGGCGAGGCGGATGAAGAGCACGGGCTGCGGCGGCCTCGGCGGCCGTTGGAGCTCCATCGAGGCCTCCTCGAGGAGGCGGTTCCCCTTCTTCAGGTTGCAGGGCGCACACGAGGTGACGACGTTCTCCCAGACGGAATCACCGCCCCGGCTGCGCGGCACCACATGGTCGAGCGTGAGCCGCCCCGATGTCGTCCCGCAGTACACGCAGCGCCAACCGTCACGAGCGAAGAGAGCCCGGCGGGAGATCTTCCGCTGGACGGCGCGCGGGACCTTCACGTACTGGACGAGCCTGATCACGTGGGGCCACGGATACGTGCTGCTGGCCGAACGGAGCGGCTGCTCCAGCTCCTCGATTACCTCGGCCTTGCCCTTGAAAACGAGCACATGCGCCCGTCTCACGGACGTCACGTTCAGTGGCTCATAGCTCGCGTTGAGAACGAGAACCTGCGTCATGGCAGGAAAAATGTAGCTACTGGCCGCGAAAACACCGAGCCTTCTAGGATTGGCACGTGGGGTTGAGCGCGGCTGCGTGGATCGCAATCGGCGCGGCTTGCGTGGCCGTCGTCGCCCTCGTCGTGTGCGCATACCTGTTCGTGCAGATCAGGCGCCTGCGGGCGAACCAGCTCGTCCTGCTCGGCGGCGGGAAGGACGACCTCGTCGATTTTGCGGTCTCGCTCCAGGCGCGCATGGACGACCTGCACGGCGCCGTCGCGGAAGTCGCGGCCGCCCTGTCGCGGGTCGATCGCCGCGTGGACGGGTCGATCACGAACACGTCGCTCGTCCGCTATGACGCCTACGAGGGCGCAGGCGGGCACCAGTCGGCGTCGATCGCGCTCCTGGACGCAAGCCGCACCGGAGTCATCGTCAGCGCGATCCAGGGCCGCGACTACGCGCGGATCTACGTCAAAGAGCTCGAGCGCGGCCAGCCGAACGTCGCTCTCTCACCGGAGGAGCAGGCAGCGGTCGAGAAGGCGATGGCCGGCTAGCTACTGAACGCTGAACTGAACCGGATAGTTCGCGGAGTTGTTGGTCGTGTTCGTCTCGCCCGGGACCGGGTCGACCTCGACGGTGAGCGACGTCTTCTGATCGAGCGGCGGCAGCCCGAGGCCGCTGAACGAGACGCTCTCCTCGTTGCCAGAATCGATCAGCGGAATCGTCTTGCGCGACTTGATCGGCTTCGGGCTCTGCTGAATCGTCAGCGTCACGCGCAGCCCGACCTCCTGCGCACAGCCTGAGTTCTTGACCGTGACCGTGAACACGAGGTCCGTGCTCAGCGGAATCGTGTTCAGGCTGCCCTCGGACAGCTCCTTGCCGCTCGGGAGCGCCTTCGTGGAGACGAGCCCGGTGCCGCGCGGCGAGCAGTTCGTGCCGCCGCCGGCCGCGGTGCCGTGGATGCGCTGCCACAGCGACTTCATCGACGCAGTGGTGGCGATGTCGGGGTTCGCGAGGAAGATCGAGTCCGGGACGTTCACGCCCGTGACGCCGAGCCGCTGGAGCTCGCTCTTCGTCGGCTCCTTGAACAGGTCTTGCCAGATCACGTCGCTCGCGATCAGCCGCTGCATCTGCACCGCCAGCTCCCCTCCGGCCGTACCGGCGCTCTTCGACGAGGCCGTGCTCCGGAAAGCGTCGGTCATGCCTCTGAGGCCGTTCGTCCGCAGGTCGAGTGAGTCGAGCATGTGCGCGTCCTCGGCGCGCAGCCGGCCGGGCGGGTTGAGCCCGCGCGCCGCGGAGGCGATCTGCTCCTGCTGCCGCGCGAGGCCGGAGAGCTCGCTCTCGACGTCGGCCTCCTTCGTCCCGCGCTGCGTCAGCAGCGCATTGAGGTTCCGGCCCAGCCGCTGCGACTGCTGTCCGTAGGTCTGGACCTTCTCGACGTAGTGGCGGTAGGCGTCCTTCCGCTTGTTCTCACGGCACCCGTTCACCCACAGGACGAGCAGGAGAATGATCAGGATCGCGAAGCTGATCAGCCCGATCAACCGCAGCAGCGGCGTGAGGCCCGTCGGCGGGCGTACGGGCGGTCGCGGTCCTCGCCGCGGGCGCTCTTCTTGTGTCTCCCTGGTGTCCGACTCCTCGAAGAAGTCGAACTCGATGTCGTCTCGCTCGCTCATTTTCTTGCCGTGCCAGGCTTTAGCCTGGCTCGGTGTGCCATCCGGAGCCGCGTCACTGTATCGCCTCTCTCGGTCGGTGCAGGAGTTTTGCGGAGCAAAGCCAAGGTGGAGCAACGGTGTCGAGCGCCGTCGAACCCGTCGCCTCGAACGGTCTCGTCCTGGACCGGTATCGGCCCCTGCGCCCACTTGGAAGCGGCGGCTCCGGGTCGGTATGGCTCGTGCGCGACGAGATCTCCGGCGAACAGTTCGCGCTGAAGATAATCGCCAGGGAGGGTCGGGCGGCGCCTCGGGCCGAGCGCGAGGCCGAGGCGGCGACAAGGTTGCGCCACCCCCACTGCCTGCGCGCCTACGGCCTCGAAATGGACGCCAAGCACCTCTACATCCCGTACGAGTACGTCCCAGGCGAGACGCTTCGGCACGCGTTGCGCACGCATCAGCTCGGTGACGAAGGCGCGGTCGAGGCGGCTGCCCAGGTGCTCGAGGGGCTGGCGTTCGCGCACGCGCGCGGGATCGTCCATCGCGACGTGAAGCCGTCGAACGTGCTGCTCACCGAGGAGGAGCAGGTCTCGGTGCGGCTTTTCGACTTCGGGCTCGCGCTGATGGCCGACGCGGACACGCTCACGGCTGTCGGCGACGTGCCCGGGACGCTCGCATACATCTCTCCCGAGCGCCTGCATGGACAGGAAGCGGGCCCGGCCGCGGACGTGTGGGCGGTCGGCGTGCTCCTCTGGGAGGCGCTCGCGGGGCACCATCCGTTCTGGCGGACGTCACCGCTCGAGACGGGTGAGGAGATCAAGACCGGGGCGCCTTCGATCCGCGAGGCGCGGCCCGACCTGCCGGACGGGCTGATCGCAGCCGTCGACGCGGCGCTGTCCGTCGAGCCGGAGGGCAGGCCTGCCGCTTCGACGCTTGCAGTTGACCTTCGGGAGGCGTGGCGAGGACGATCCAGGCGCCGGGCTCCTGTACGGCGGCCCCGCGCGCGAGTCGATCTGAGGAAGGTGGCCGAGCGGGTCGCGCCGGCTGCGCTGGCCGGCCTGGCCGTGGGCTGGATCGCGTCGGCGCTTCCGTTCTACCCCGCGTTCTGGCCGGGTCTGCTCGCCGTACTCGCCGGCGCACTGACGTTGGTCCGCCCGCGCCTCGGTCTGGCACTGGCGCTCGCGGTGCCCGTGTTTCCGCTCGGCAACATCTCGTTCGGGCTGGCGGTGCTCTACGCGGCCGTGGCCTTGGGCTGGTTCGTGGTGAGCTGGGGCGATGCGCGCTGGGGGCTCCTGTTCTGCTCCGGGATGCTGCTCGGGCCGCTCGGTCTCCTCGGTCTCGCGCCGCTCGTGGCGCTGCAGGCTCGCGGTTTCGTCAGGCGCGCGGTGCAGGCGGGTGCGGCGGTTCTCTTCGCCGGCGCGGTGGCTTCGATTGACGGCGCGCCGGTGCCATTCACGCACGAGTCGTCGCAGTCTCTCGGGATCGCCGGCAGCGAGCATCCGCTCGCGGTTCTCCAGGCCGTCTGGCAGTGGTTGCTCGGCATGCCCGCGCTCGGGCTGGAGGCGCTGATCCTGGCGGCGGCAGCCGCGCTCATTCCGCTCGCCGTCCGCGGCTCCGACCTGACGATCGCGATGTTCGCAGGAGCAGTGCTCGCCGCGACGCTCGTCGCTGCACCGACGTCGAGCGCGCTCCCGCTGGTGCTCAGCGGCTGGGCGATCTACATCGCGCTGACGCTCATGTCCCGGAAGCGTCCACAGGTGGAGAGCGAAGAGCGCACAATCGGCACGGTCCTGAGACTGACACGTGCGAGATTCGCGGATAGGCTGAAAGCGGTGGGTGGTCCGCGGCGGCCCCGATCGAGACATCGAATTCCCGCCGCAGGCGCCCGGTAAAATCGCCGACGGGGTGAACCCTCGGCCGTGACCGTGCTTCGAAACATCGAGCAGAAGATCGAGGCGCTTTTCGAGGGCGTCTTCGGCCGAGCATTCCGGACCCATGTCCAGCCGGTCGAGCTCGCGCGCAAGCTGGCCAAGGAAATGGACGACCACCGCATGGTCTCGGTGTCGCGCGTCTACGCGCCGAACGAGTACTCGGTCTATCTCTCGCCGGCCGACCGCGACCAGTTCTCGAGCTACGAGGAATCCCTCCTCAACGAGCTCCAGGAGTACCTCGGCGAGCACGCGAAGCGCGAGTCCTACGTCCTCCTCAGCTCGCCGAAGGTGCTGATGAACACCGACTCCGATCTCGAGGTCGGCGAGTTCGGCATCGCGACGCGCATGGTCCAGCCCGAGCCGGGCGAGGCGCAGGAACAGGCCGAGCCGCTTCCAGCCACGCCGCCGCCGGGAGCGACCATGGTCTATCGCCCCACGGCGCCCGACACTCAGGCCGCGACGCCGGTCGAGCTCGGCGTCGAGCCCGAAGTGGTCACGCTCGACGTGAACGGCAAGCAGCACACGGTCGACAAGATGAGCACGCTCATCGGGCGGTCGAAGGACTGCGACATCCGCCTCACGGACCCCAACGTCTCGCGCCGCCACGCAGAACTTCGCCAGGAAGGCACCGCGTACTGGATCCTCGACCTCGGCTCGACGAACGGCGTGACCGTGAACGGCCGCCGCCAGCAGCGCGCACAGCTCCAGAACGAGGACCGCATCACGGTCGGCTCGACGGAGCTTGTATTCCGACGATCGTCAGCATGATCGGCGCCTCCGTCGACGTCGAGGGCGCGCTGCTCCTCCTGAAGGCCGCGTTCCTCGTGCTGCTCTACCTCTTCATCTGGCGCATCGTCCGCACCGCGAGCCGCGACCTCCGGCTTCCGCAGGAGAGCTTCGTGCTCGGCCCGCAGCAGGCCGCAGCCGCCGGGCTCCGGCCGGAGCCGCAGCCGCAGCCGGAGATGGGCCGCCTGATCGTGATCAGGAGCAGCGCGATCGACGAGAACACCGAGTTCGAGCTCGATTCGACAGGCATTTCCATCGGCCGCGGCGGCCCAAACGACGTCCGACTCGACAGCGACGACTACGCTTCCGCGAACCACGCCCGCGTCGAGCCACGACGCGACGGCGTTTGGATCGAAGACGTGGGATCGACCAACGGCACGTTCGTCAACGGCGTCCGGCTGAGCCGGGCGCGCAAGCTTGCCCCGGGCGACCTCGTCCGCGTGGGCGACACGGATCTGAGGTTCGAGACATGAGTGCGCTCGGCCGCAGTACCGGGCTCTCTCATCCGGGACGGAGGCGCCGCCGAAATGAGGATGCCTGGGTCTGTCATCCGCCGCTCTTCGCGGTCGCGGACGGGATGGGCGGCGCGCGCGGCGGCGAAATCGCGTCCAGGGTCGCGGCAACCGCACTCGGCGAGGCCGTCGACGGCAGCGGTGAGGCGCGGGTCGTCGCACTCATCCAGGAGGCGAACCGCCAGGTTTACGAGCGCGCGCGCGAGGACTCGGACGCCTCGGGCATGGGCACGACGATCACCGTTGCGCTGTTCGAGAACGGAATCGTGTCGATTGGCCATGTCGGGGACTCGCGTGCCTACCTGATCCGCGACCACAAGGTCGACCAGCTGACCGAGGACCACTCGCTCGTCGCTGAGCTCGTCCGCACCGGCCGGCTGTCGCCCGAGGAAGCGGAGTCGCACCCGCAGCGCTCCGTGATCACGCGCGCGCTCGGAACCGACCCGGACGTCGACGTCGACTCCTTCTCGGTCGAGGCCAAGCCCGGCGACCTGTTCCTGATCTGCTCCGACGGGCTGACATCGATGGTCGGCGACGAGGAGATTTTCGACGTCGTCGAGCCGCGCAGGGAAGACCTGGCCGGAGCCGCCAAGGAGCTCGTTGCCGCAGCCAACAGGAGCGGCGGCGAGGACAACATCACGGTCGTCTTCTTCGAGGTCGTCGAGGACGGCGCCCGGGCTGCGGCTCCCGGCGAGACCAAGCCGATGCCGGCGCTCGGCGCGGTTCCTCCGCCGCAGACCGACGAGGACACGCTGACCGAGCTCGACCGCGTGCCTGCGATCGACACGATGATCGTGCCGCCCGAAGAAGCGCGCGCGATGGCGACGAGCGCCGACGTCGCTCCGGGCGTCTTCGCCGAGGAGGAGCGTGAGCCGAGGCCCCACCTCGGTGTGCAGGCCGCGCGGGTCATCATCGCGCTCGGGGTCATCGCGGGCCTCCTGCTGCTCGTGATCTGGCTGTTCGGCCAGAGCCAGTGATGTTCTCGCTCAGCTACCGCAACCGCGAGCTCGTCAACCTCTTCGTCGTCGCGATCCTGACCGGCATCGGCTTCGCGAGCGTTTACATCGCGCGCCAGGACGTCGTCTCCACGGGCTCGCTCTCGTACGCGCTCTTCTTCTTCGCCCTCTACCTCGCCGCGCACGTCGTCGCCCGGATCACAGTCCCGCAGGCCGACCCCTACCTGCTGCCGATGGCCGCGCTCCTGACGGCCGTCGGCGTGACCGAGATCTACCGCCTGAACCCGGACAACGCGTTTCGCCAGGGCCTGTGGATCGTCGTCGGCGTCGCCGCGTTTTCCGTGACGCTCCTGCTCCTGCGCCACGACTACCGGCGGCTCGAGAGCTACAAGTACCTGTTCGGGCTGGCTGCGATCGGACTGCTGCTGCTGCCTGCGCTGCCCGTGATCGGCGAGACCGTCAACGGCGCGCGCCTCTGGGTGCACTTCGGCGGCATCCAGTTCCAGCCCGGTGAGCTCGCGAAGATCATGCTGATCGTCTTCCTCGCCGGCTATCTGCGGGAGAAGCGCGAGGTGCTCGCCCAGGGGCGGATCAAGGACTTCGGCCCGCTGCTCGCGATCTGGGGCGCGGCGATGCTCGTCCTCGTCGAGACGAACGACCTCGGGAGCGGTCTCCTCTACTTCGGGATCTTCCTCGCGATGCTCTACGTCGCCACCGCGCGCGCCTGGTTCGTGGTTGCGGGGTTGGTGCTCTTCGTCGCGGGCACCGCGCTCGTGTACAAGGCCGTGCCGCGCGTGGAGGAGCGGGTCACGGTCTGGATCGACCCGTGGAAGCACAGCCACACGACCGGGTACCAGATCATCCAGTCGCTGTACTCGATCGGAAACGGCGGCTTTGACGGCAAGGGGTTCGGAAAGGGCGTCT
>Ga0307305_10000610_pt1 | contig 13254 bp, 14 predicted proteins | sample ER_DNA_186_FD_194512 | JGI IMG/M metagenome (GOLD analysis project Ga0307305, IMG submission 194512) | Bulk soil microbial communities from the East River watershed near Crested Butte, Colorado, United States - ER_DNA_186 | ecosystem: Environmental > Terrestrial > Soil > Floodplain | place... | reverse complement strand
CGAGCTCAACGAAGATCGTCACCAACGAGAAGACCACCACCGTCAAGGGCGACTTCTTGCGGCAGTTGATTCCGCCGCAGATCATCAGTACGTGCGGTCGACCGGGCAAAGCGGGAACCACGTTCTACGTGAGCTACTTCTGCAACCCGGGTAACGGGGCGCAGCACGTGACCTACAACCTGGCGACTGGAGGGCACGAGATGGCCCAAGAGTTCATCAGGCGCGCGCGACTCGAAGGCATCCCTTTCTTCGCCGGCACGTTCGAGCCGAGCGGCGATTGCAGCGTGGGGGACACGTCGATCCAGTACTGGACGCCCAGAGGGCGGACCGGGCACACGGCGGTGGACCCGGGAACGCCCGCCGGCAGTCGCGCCAAGGGCTGGGTGTTCTGCCACCGCACAGGGGGCAGGAGCTGGATCGAGTGGACTGACGCCAGGGTCAAGGTCTACGCAAATGCCTGGGGTCCCGACGGCCAGCGTCTCTACGACTGGTGGTCAAGGCTCGCCGGCCCGAGACCGACCTAGACGGGCGGTCTTAACACCGCGAACTCGTCCGTGATTTCTAGCCGCCTCGAGCGGAAGCGGTAGAGCGCCGCCGGGCGCCCACCGACCCGGCCTGGTTCGCGGCGCTCGCCGGTCGCCTGGAGCACACCGCGGCGCAGGAGGACGCGCTGGAGGTTCGTCGCCGAGACCTCGTGCCCGAGCGCGGCCACGTAGATCTCGCGTAGCTCGGAGATCGTGAAGATCGGCGGCGCGAGTGCGAACCCGATGTTGGTGTAGGAGAGCTTGGCCTGCAGTCGATCGCGGCCCGCGAGCACGATCGCCCGGTGGTCGAAGGCGAGCTCGGGTAGCCGAGAAACCGGGTGCCAGCGCGTGTCCTCGGGGACTTCCGGGTCGACGTCTGCGGGCACGAGCCCGAGGTAGGCGGTCGCGAGCTCCCAGTCGAGCGGGTTCCGGTTAGGGTCGCTCAGGGTCTCGAGCTGCTCGAGGTGGGCGAGCTCGCGCACGTCCACCTTCTCGGCGAGGTGGCGCCGGATCGACTGCTCCAACGTCTCGCCGGGCTCGAGGTGCCCGCCCGGGAGGGACCAGGCGCCGAGGAACGGCTCGCGCGCCCGCTGCCACAGCAGCACCTGCAGCCGTCCGTCGCGCACTTGGAGCACGACCGCCAGCGTGACGTGGGCCGGGCGCGCGGTGGTAGACTCCTGCCGAGGTTTTCGCCCCACAGTCGTAAACCTACCCGAAGATGACGACAGCCAACATCGCAGTCCCGGTCCGGGACGTGGAGCAGGTCCTCCGGGAGGGCGGGCTTTCGCGCTTCCACAAGAAGGCGATCCTCGTCACCGGCGCCGCGTGGACGTTCGTGGCGATGGAGATCCTGCTCGTCGGCTTCGTCGCGCCCATCTTCACCGCGAAGTGGGGGCTGAGCGGGACGATGCAGGGGCTCGTCAACAGCGCGGCGCTCGCCGGCTCGCTCTGCGGATCGCTCGTGCTCGGACGGGTCGCTGATCGCATCGGCCGGCGGGCGATCTTCCAGTACTCGATCCTCTGGTACGCGCTCTTCACTGCCGCGACCGCGCTTGCCTGGGGGCCCTGGTCGGTGATGGCGTTCCGCTTCCTCGCCGGGCTCGGGCTCGGCGGGATGCTCGTCGTGGATCCCTCGATGCTGACCGAGTACCTGCCGCCTCAGCGCCGCGGCCGGCTGCTCGTCTTCCTCGACTTCTGGTGGCCGGTGGGGCTGCTGCTCGCGACCGGCCTCTCCTGGGTCTTCATCGGCCACTCGATCGGCGGGAGCTGGGACTGGCGCTGGCTCTTCCTGGCGGCGAGCTTCCCGGCGTTTCTGGCGTTCGTTGCGCGCCGTTCGCTGCCCGAGAGCCCCTACTTCCTCGCGCGCCAGGGCCGGGAGCGCGAGGCCGCCGAGGTGCTGACCGAGATCACGGGACGGGATGTCGAGCCGGGCTCGTTCAGCGCACCCGAGGAGACGCATTCGTCGATCCGCGAGCTGGTCGCGCCCGCGCTGCGCAGCCGCGCCGTGACGACCGCTCTCGTCTGGATCGCCCTCAACATCTCGTACTACGGGCTCTTCCTCTGGCTCCCGTTCGTGCTCCAGGCAGAGAAGAGCTTCAGCGTGAACGTGTACCTGCTGCTGACGCTGAGCGCGCTTTCACAGTTCCCTGGGTACGCGGCCGCGATCTGGCTCGTCGAGCGAATCGGGCGGAAGCCGACTCTGGCGACGTTCCTGTTGCTCGGCGGAGTTTCGGCGTACGCCTTCGCCGTGGCCGATTCGTCCGAGGTCTACATCACGGCGCTCTTCTTCGTCGGCTTCTTCAACCTGGGCGCCTGGGGCGCGGTGTACCCGTACACCGCCGAGACCTTCCCGACCCGGTTGCGCTCGACGGCCTTCGGGGTGATGGAGGGCGTGGGCAAGGCGGCCGCGATCGCCGGCCCGTACATCTTCGGCAACCTGAAGGACGCGACCGGCAGCACGACCTGGTCCCTGACGTTCATCGCGATCGTGATGGCGGCGGGCGGGATTGTCGCGGCGGTGTTCGGCCGTGAGACGCGCGGCGAAGCGCTCACCTAGCGCTCGGCCAATGCCTCGCGGGCGGCCTCGTCGAACGAGGTCAGCTCGATCGGGACAAGCTCCCTCATGCGATCGTCCTGCGCCACCGTCTCGTTGCGGAGGCCCTCGATCAGCGGGCGCGCGATGCTTGCCTTCACCGGTGTGACCACGTGTAGCCACAGCGACGAGAGGTAGGGCGTCAGCAGCGGAACCTCGAAGATGAACGGCCGCTTTCCGCGGAGACGCGCGATGCGCTCCATCATCTCGCGGTAGGTCATGACCTCCGGGCCGCCGACGTCGAGCTCTTTCCCGAATGCCTGCTCGAGCCCGCAGACACCGGCCAGGTACGCGACGACGTCGTCGAGCGCGATCGGCTGAGTGCGGGTCGAGACCCAGCGCGGCGTGACCATCGCCGGAAGGCGGTCGACGAGGGACACGATCGTCTCGAAACCGGCGCTGCCGCGGCCGACGACTACGGCCGCGCCCAGGGTCGTCAACGGGACGGTGGTCGAAGCTAGGCGGCGAGCGGTCTCCCGACGGCTGCGTAGGTGGGGCGAGAGGTCGGGCGAGTCGTCGCCCAAGCCCCCGAGGTAGACGAGCTGCTTGACGCCGGAGCGTTCGGCCGCCCGGGCTGTCGTTTCCGCGGCCTTGAGGTCCTCCTCCTCGAAGTCGGCCTCGCCGAGCGAATGCACGAGGTAGTAGACGACGTCCGCGCCGTCGAGCACGCCGGCGACGGAGTCGGCGTCCGTCGCATCGGCCCGCGCCCAGGTGACGCCGTCCTCGTCCGGCTGCTCGCGGCGGGAGACGGCGGTTACATCGTGGGCCTTGGCAAGCTCGGCCACGAGTGGCCGGCCGATCGTCCCCGTCGCTCCAAAGACGACGACCTTCACACCCGCGCCTCGGAGATCAGGCGCTTGAAATACCGCCGGCTGATAGCGACGTGGGCGCGGCTCTGCAGCTGGTCGTAGAGCGCGCCGGTCCAGGTCGGCCTGCCGTGGCGGGCGGCGAGCCTGGGGAAGAAGCCGCGAATCGTCGAGCTGACAACCGGCGTCACACCGCCCGTCTGCTCGAAGGTGATCTTTCCTGACGGCTGCCGGGCGAGCAGTCCGCCTTCGATGGAATATGTGCAGGACACGAGCGTCTCGGTTGCCTCCACGGTCGGCGGCCCAAACCTGAGCAGCGTCGGCCCCGACCCCAGCAGTCGCAGCTCGAGTGAATTGCTTGCCTCCCGCGCCCGGACGAGAGACCGGGTGGCCCGCCGCACCTCGCGCCAGTAGGCACTGCCCAGCTCGACCCCTCCAGCGCTCGAGAACTCGACCACCGGCCCGGAGAGCGCCACGCGCTGCTCCGACTCGACGGCACCGTCCTCCGTCTGGCGATGCCAGGTCACCCAGCCGTCCATCCGGGGCACGCTAACGGCGAGCTACGGCAGGTCGGCGCCGCCGGCGATAGCAGCGACCACGCGGATCTCTGCGTCGCCCGTGACCGCAGCGTCCAGGTCGTCCACCTGCGTCTTGTCCAGGTAGACGTTCACGAGCGGGCGCAACTCGCCGCGCTCGTCGAAGAGCAGGTCACGCACCGGAACCTCGCGTAGCGCCTCGCGAACGGTTGACGCCTCGACCTCGAACCGCCCCTCGCCGCCGGCCTCGCGCGCGAGCAGCGAGGGCAGCAGGACTATGACCACTCGCAGGCCTCGACGGAGAGGATCGTCGGCAGGTAGCTCGCCGCCTCGAGCCACTCCTCACCGCCGTTGGGCGACACCCATACCGAGCCGCTCTGCGTGCCCAGGTAGATGCCGACCGGGTCGAGGCGGTCGAAGCTCATGCCCTCGCGCATGACGGATTGCCACGCCTGCTGAGGTAGGCCGCCCTCCAGCAGTTCCCACGAGGCGCCGCCGTCGCCGGTGCGATAGACGCCCAGCCGCCCGTTGGAGGTGACGCGGTTTTCGGCGCCGTCCTCGGGCACGACGAACGCGACGTCCGGATCGTGTGGGTCGAGCGCGATCGGAAACCCGAAGCCGTTCGGCAGGCCGTTGCCCTCGAGCCGCTCCCAGTTGTCGCCGCGGTCGTCCGAGCGATAGACCCCGCAGTGGTTCTGCTGCCAGAGCCGCTCGGGCCGCGCGGGGTGGACGAGCAGCTTGTGCACACACTGACCGACCTCGGGAAACGGGTTGTCGGGGAAGAAGTCGGCTGCGACGCCGGAGTTCTTCGGCTCCCAGGTCTCGCCGCCGTCGTCGCTGCGGAAGGTGCCCGCGGCGGAGATCGCGATGTAGATGCGCTGCGGGTCGGAGGGGTCCATCTGGATCGAATGGCAGCAGAGCCCACCGGCGCCGGGGTTCCACTTCTCTCGCGTCGAGTGCTCTAGCAGCGACCGCACCGGCTCCCAGGTCGAGCCGCCGTCGCCGCTGCGGAAGAGCGCCCCCGGGGTGCCGCCGAGCCAGAGCGTCTCCGGCTCGTCAGCGTGGCCCGGCTCGACGTGCCAGGACTTCTCCCACTTGAGCTCGCTGTTCTCCGGCAGGCCGATTCCCTCCGCGCGCTCCCAGGTCTTGCCGAGGTCCTGCGAGCGGTGGGCGGTCGCGCCGTAGACCCAGTTGTTCGTCGCGGCGTGCAGGGTCCCGTCGCGTGGGTCGCGCATCGCGTGGAAGACGTCCCAGCCCGTGAGCTGCGGGCCCTCGACCGACCAGTCGCGACGGCTCTCGTCGCTCGTGATCACGAACAGCCCTTTGCGGGTACCCACGAGGACGGCAACTCCCATCGAGTGACTAGCCTAGCGCCGAAGACGAAAGGAGCGAGATGGCAACCCTCAACGACAAGCACCGCAAGTTCCTCGAGAAGCCGTTCGTGGGCACGGCGACCACGCTGCGCGACGACGGCTCGCCGCACTCGACGATCGTCTGGGTCGACAACGACTCCGACGACATCATGTTCAACACCGCGGTCGGCCGGGCCAAGGAGCGGCACCTGCGCAAGGACCCGCGTGCCTCGCTGCTCGTGGTCGACCCGGATAACACCTATCAGTGGCTCGCCGTGAGCGGCCCCACCGAGCTCACCACCGACGGCGCTGATGCCCAGATCGACAAGCTCGCCAAGAAGTACCTCGGCCAGGACGAGTACCCGTGGCGGGATCCAGCCGAAGAGCGCATCACCGTGCGGATCCACCCGGACAAGGTCGACGCCTCCGGCTTCGACGAGTAAGTGGCCCTCACGCTCTGCGACGTCGGCCCGCGCGACGGCCTTCAGAACGAGGCCGAGACGCTGGAGCCGACGACCCGGGCGGAGCTCGTCAATCGACTTGCAGCGGCCGGCCTCCCGCGCGTCGAGGCGGCCAGCTTCGTGCGCGCCGAGCGCGTGCCGCAGATGGCCGCCGCGGAAGAGGTGGCCGCGGCGATCGAGCGACGGGACGGCACCGAGTACTCGGGGCTCGTCCTGAACGCGAAGGGCTACGAGCGGTTCGCGGTCTCCGGGCTCGATCGCGTCAACGTGACGCTTGGCGCGACCGAGAGCTTCAACCAGCGCAACGGCGAGATGTCGCGGGACGAAGCCTTGGCTCAAGTCGAGGCGATACTCGCTGCCGCGACCCAGCCGGCGACGGTGACGATCTCGGTCGCATTCGGCTGCCCCTTCGAGGGCCGAGTCGATCCGGCGAGCGTGGCCGACCTTGCCGCTCGCTTCGAGGCCGCGGAGGTCGTCCTGGCCGACACGATCGGCGTCGCAGCACCGCGTGAGGTGCGCGAGCTCATCTCGCGCGCGGGCGCGGCCGGCTTCCACGGGCACAACACGCGCAACACCGGCTACGCGAACGCGCTCGCCGCGCTGGAGGCCGGCGCCCAGGTGCTCGACTCCTCGATCGGCGGCCTCGGCGGCTGCCCGTACGCGCCGCGGGCCAGCGGCAACGTCGCGACCGAGGACCTGGTCTACCTGCTGGAGCACGAGGGGATCCCGACCGGGGTCGACCTCGACGAGCTCATTGGGATCTCAACCTGGCTGGAGGGGATCTTCGGCCGGAAGCTCGAGGGCCAGGTCTATCGCGCCGGCGCCTGGCCTGCGTAGGTCTTGAAGGCATCGACGGCGAGCTCGATCTCCTCGTGCCCGGTCTGCCAGTTCGAGACCGAGACGCGGATCGCCTTGCGCCCGGCCCAGGTGGTGCCGCTCATCCAGACGGCACCGCTCTCCTGGACGCGCCGCAGCACCTCGTCCGTGCGCTCGTCGGAATCAAAGCGGAAGAGCACCTGGTTCAGGACGACCTCGTTCAGGACCTCGACATCCGGCAGCTCGGCGATCGCCGCTGCAAAGCGCGTCGCGCCCTCGCAGCAGCGTTCGACCAGCTCCGCGATCCCGCTGCGGCCGAGCGAGCGCAGCGCCGCGTAGACCGGGAATCCGCGGGCGCGACGCGAGAACTCCGGCACCCAGTCCACCTGGTCGCGCACCCGTTGCTCGCCCTCGTCCTGGATCAGGTACGAGGCCGTGATCGTCATCGCCGCCCGATGCGCTTCCGGGTGCGCGCAGAGGACGATCCCGGAGTCATAGGGCACGTTCAGCCACTTGTGCGCGTCGGTCGTCCACGAGTCGGCGCGCTCGATGCCTTCGACGAGGTGCCTCCGGCTCGGGGCGACCGCGGCCCAGAGGCCGAAGGCGCCGTCCACATGCAGCCACGCACCGGCCTGCTCGCAGGCGTCGGCGATCTCTGGCAGCGGGTCGAAGGCGCCGGTGTTCACCTCGCCGGCCTGCGCGCAGACGATCGCGGGGCCCTCGCCAAGCGACTCGCGCAGTGCGTCCACTTGCAGGCGGCCCTGATCATCGGCGTCCACCACCGTCGGCGCGCCGAGACCGAGCAGGCGCAGCGCGCGGTCGACCGTGACGTGGCGCTTCTCGCCCACGAGCACGCGCACCCGCGGCGCGCCGGTGAGGCCTTCGGCGCCGACGTCCCAGCCCACCGCGTCGAGCACGTGGAAGCGAGCCGCCGCGAGCCCGGTGACGTGCGCCATCTGCGTACCGGTGACGAAGCCGATCGACGCCTCCGCCGGAAGCCCGAGCAGCTCGACGAGCCACTCCCGCGTCACCTGCTCGACCACCGAAGCGGAGGGTCCACCGACGTACAGGCCGGCGTTCTGATCCCAGGCCGAGGTGAGCCAGTCTGCGGCCAACGCGGCCGGCAGCGCGCCGCCGATCACGAAGCCGAAGTAGCGGCCGCTCCCCATCGCGACGACCCCGGGCTCGGCGCCGGCTGCGATGTCTTCCAACACCTGCTTGGGATCGACCGGCTCCTCGGGCAGCGGCCCGCCGAGCGCGGCGCGGAGTTCCTCCGGAGTCACCTGCGGGAAGACCGGCCGCTCGCCGAGGCTCTCGACGTAGTCGGCGGCGATCTCGGCGGTTCGCCGCAGCAGGTCGCGCGCGTCGCTCATGCGTCCAGCGCGAACAACTGTGCGTCCCGCCGGCCGAGCTTGATGTCGCGCTCGTACTCGAGCCCGAGCTTGCGCGCCACGTTCTCGGAGGCCGTGTTGCCGTGGATGATCAGGGCGATCACGCGCTCTGCCGCGAGCCCGTTCAGCGCGAAGTCGCGTACCGCGCCGGCCGCCTCGGTCGCGTACCCCTTGCCCCAGTAATCGCGTCCGAGCGTGTAGCCGACCTCGACCTCGGTCGGCCCCGAGGCCTGCGCCCGTGTCGTCGGCTCCCAGGTCTCGCTGTTCCAGATCAGGATCCCGACGCGCCCGATCACGGCGTCATCGTCCTTGCGGAGGGTGGTGTAGAGCCCGAAGCCGTCCTCGTTCCAGCGCTCGATCATGCGCCGCACGGAGAGCTCGGTGTCGGCCCGCGTCAGCGTGCGCCCGTCTCCGACGTAACGCATCACCTCGGGGTCGGCGTACATCGGCGCGAGCGCCTCCGCGTCTTCGGGCACGGGCGCGCGCAGGATCAGCCGCTCGGTCTGCAGCTCCAGCATCGGGAGCTAGCCTAGTTCGCGTATGAACCGCCTGTCCGAGGAAACGAGCCCGTACCTCCTGCAGCACGCCGAGAACCCGGTCGAGTGGTATCCGTGGGGCGAGCAAGCCCTCGCGCGTGCGCGTGAAGAGGACAAGCCGATCCTGCTCTCGGTCGGGTACGCGGCCTGCCACTGGTGTCACGTGATGGCGCACGAGTCGTTCGAGGACGCGAACACCGCGGCGCTGATGAACGAGCGCTTCGTCAACGTGAAGGTCGATCGCGAGGAGCGGCCCGACGTGGATGGGATCTACATGGACGCGGTGGTCGCGATGACCGGCCACGGCGGCTGGCCGCTGACGGTCTTCCTCACGCCCGAGGGCGAGCCGTTTCTCGGCGGCACCTACTTTCCGCCCGAGCCGCGGCATGGCATGCCGGCGTTCCGGCAGGTGCTCGTGGCTATCTCTGATCTCTACCGCGAGCGTCGCGACGAGGTCGCCCACCGCGCGAGCGTGCTGCTCGAGGCGTTGGAGCAGACAGCTGCTGCCGCGCCCTCGTCGGAGCCGCTGACCGAGTCGCTCCTCTTCCAGGCGACTCGGCGGCTCGGCGAGCTAGCCGACCCTGAGTGGGGCGGGTTCGGAGGCGCGCCGAAGTTCCCGCCGGCCTCGGCGATCGAGCTCCTGCTGCGACGGGGAGAGACCGAGCTGGCGACGAAAGCGCTCGACGGCATGGCCGCCGGCGGCATGTACGACCTCGTCGGCGGCGGCTTCCATCGCTACTCGGTGGACGAGCGCTGGCTCGTGCCGCACTTCGAGAAGATGCTCTACGACAACGCGCTGCTCGTCCCCGCCTACCTGCACGGCTGGCTCGTGACCGGGAACAAGCGCTACCGCGAGGTGGCCGAGCACACACTGGACTACCTGGTGCGCGAGCTACGGCTCGCCGAGGGCGGCTTTGCCTCCTCCCAGGACGCGGACACCGACGGCGTCGAGGGGCTGACCTATTCGTGGGCACCCGGCGAGGGCGCGCCGGAGGAGCTGTTCGAGCCCTTCGAAGACGGGCGCTTCGTCCTGCGCGGCGAGCTGGACGACGAGACGAGAGCACGGCTGCTGGAGGTCCGCTCCCAGCGCCGGCAGCCCGCACGGGACGACAAGGCGATCGCCTCCTGGAACGGGCTCGCCCTGGCGGCGCTGGCCGAGGCGGGCCGGCGCCTCGATCGGGACGACCTCGTGGCCGAGGCGCGGGCTCTCGGGGAATTCCTGCTCGGGTCGCTCTCCGACGAGCAGGGCCGCCTCCTGCGCAGCCGCCGCGCGGGCCGCAACTCCGGGCCCGGCTTCCTCGACGACTACGCCAACGTTGCGAACGGCCTCTGCGAGCTGCACGTCGCCACCGGCGAGCTGCGTTGGCTCGAGGAGGCGCGCCGGCTGGCCCTGCTGACGGTCGAGCTCTTCGCAGACGAGGAGCACGGCGGCTTCTACCTGGCCCCGGCGGAGGGCGAGCGCCTGGTCGCGCGCAAGAAGGACCTTTTCGACCACCCGATCCCGTCGGGCAACTCGATGCTCGCCTACGTGCTGCTGCGGCTGGCTCGCATCTACGGCGATGACGAGCTGGAGCGTCACGCCGTCGGCGTGCTGCGCCTGTTCGGCGCGAGTCTCGCCCGGGCGCCGACGGAGCTGGCCCACGCGCTGAACGCGCTCGACCTCTACCTGGCCACACCGAAAGAGATCGCGATCGTCGGCCCGGTCGAGAGCGAGGTCGCACGGGCCGCCCTGGAGCCCTTCGACCCGAACGCGGTCATCGCCTTCGGCCCGGCCGAGGGCGTGCCGCTGCTCGAGGGCAAGGCGCTCGTGGACGGCAAGCCGGCGGTCTACGTCTGCGAGCGCTTCGCCTGCCGCCAGCCGGTCACGGAGGCGGCCGAGCTGCAAGCCGTCCGCTAGACCCCGCCACCGCTCCCGCCGTAGAGTCCTCCGCCGATGGCGATGCTCTCGGTCGAGCACGTGACGCGAAGGTTCGGCGGCATCGTCGCGGTGGACGACGTATCGCTCGACGTGAACGAGGGGGAGATCGTCGGACTGATCGGCCCGAACGGCGCCGGCAAGACGACGATGTTCAACCTGATCACGCGGCTCTACAAGCCGGACGAGGGCGAGATCGCCTTCGAGGGGGAGTCGCTGCTGAAGACGCCGCCGCACGGCATCGTGAAGCGCGGGATCGCCCGCACCTTCCAGAACGTCGAGCTGTTCAGCTCGATGACGGTGCTCGAGCACGTGCTCGTCGGCAGGCACGCGCGCCGCGGCCGGGGCGCGCGCGAGCTCGTCGAGTACGTCGGTCTGACCGGCCTTGCGCACCATCAGGCGGCCGGGCTTCCGTACGGGACCCAGAAGCGGGTCGAGCTGGCGCGGGCGCTCGCCTCCGGCCCCAGGCTGCTCCTGCTCGACGAGCCGGCCGGCGGCCTCAACCACGAGGAGGTCGAGGAGCTCGGGTCGCTGCTCCGCGGCCTGCGCGACGACTTCGATCTCACGCTGCTGCTGGTCGAGCACCACATGGGGCTCGTGATGAGCATCGCCGACCGCGTGCACGTGCTCGATTTCGGCCAGCTGATCGCGAGCGGCACGCCCGCCGAGGTGCAGGGCGATGAGGCCGTGATCGAGGCGTACCTCGGGACCGTCGATGCCTGAAGCGATCCTTGAGCTCCACGATGTAGAGGCGCGCTACGGCCCGGTTGTGGCGCTGCACGGGATCTCGCTCAAGGTGGACGAGGGCGAGGTCGTCGCGGTCCTCGGCGCGAATGGCGCGGGCAAGACGACGACCCTCCGCGCAATCTCTGGGATGGTGCGGCGCAGCGGCGAGATCGTCTTCGCCGGCAAGCGCATCTCGCGCCGCTCGCCGGAGGCCGTTGCCCGGCTGGGCGTGGCCCACGTGCCGGAGGGCCGCGGCACGCTGACCGATCTGAGCGTGCGCGAGAACCTCCGCCTCGGTGCATACGTGCGGCGTGACCGCGCCGGAGTGCGCGAGGACGAGCAGCGCGTCCTCGGGTACTTCCCCTGGCTCGAGCAGCGGGCGGGCCAGCGCGCCGGGACCCTGAGCGGCGGCGAGCAGCAGATGCTCGCGCTCGCGCGCGCGCTGATGCTGCGGCCGAAGCTCGTGCTCCTCGACGAGCCGTCGCTAGGACTCGCGCCGAAGGTCACCGCCGAGATCTTCCGCATCGTCGGCGAGCTGAACGAGAAGGAAGGCCTCGCGGTGCTGGTGGTCGAGCAGAACGCCGCGCTCGCCTTCGAGGCGTCCTCACGCGCCTACGTGCTCGAGGTCGGCAAGGTCGCGGTCGAAGGCTCGAGCGACGAGCTGCGCCGCAACGAATCGGTCAGACGCTCATACCTGGGTTATTGATGATTTTCGCCTTCGACTGGACCCAGCTCGCCCAGCAGATCGTGATCGGCCTGGCCTCGGGCGGGGTGTGGGCGACGCTGGCCGTCGCGCTCGTGCTGATCTACCGCTCGACGGGTGTGGTCAACTTCGCGCAGGGCGAGATGGCGATGTTCTCGACCTTCATCGCCTGGTCGCTCGTCAACCACGGGCTCTCCTACTGGGCCGCGTTCTTCCTGACCGTCGCGATCTCTTTCGTTGCCGGCGTGGCCGTCGAGCGGGTTGTGATCCGGCCCGTCGAGAGCGCGCCGGTACTGACGGTGGTGATCGTCACCCTCGGTCTGTTCTTCCTCGTCAACGGCGCGGCGCGCTGGATCTGGACGCCTGAGGTGCGCAGCCTCCCGAACGCCTTCTCGACCCGGCCGATCGACGTCGCCGGGGTTGCCTTCTCGATCCAGGACCTCGGGAACATCGCCGTCTCGCTCGCCGCTGTCGGGCTGCTGTGGGTCTTCTACCGCTTCACGAAGCTCGGCCTCGCCTCGCGCGCCGCGGCCGTCAACCCGGAGGCGAGCCGCCTCCTCGGCGTGCGCGTGAGCTGGATGCTCGCGCTCGGCTGGGGCCTGGCGGCGGCGATGGGCGCGGTCTCCGGGATGCTGACCGCGCCGGCCCTGGCGAGCTTCGACCAGAACCTGATGCAGCCCGTGCTCCTCTACGCCTTCGCGGGCGCGGTGCTGGGCGGGATCGACAGCCCGCTCGGCGCCGTCGTCGGGACGATGCTGCTCGGCGTGCTCATCAACCTGATCGGCACCTACGTCGACTGGGTGGGCACGGAGCTGCGGCTGCCGGTCGCCCTCGCGGTGATTCTCGGTGTGCTGCTCATCAAGCCGACCGGCCTCTTCGGCCGGGAGAGCGTGAGGAGAGTCTGATGCGGCAGCGCGTGCTCGGCAGCGGTCTCTGGCTGCTCGTCGTCGGGGTGGCGCTGGTCGCCTACCTCTTCGCGCCGACCTTCGTCAGCGACTTTCATTCGCGCGACCTCGCGCACGCGGGCGTTTTCTTCATCGCGATCTGCGGGCTCAACCTGCTCACCGGCTACACCGGCCAGATCTCGCTCGGCCACGGCGCCCTGATGGCGATCGGCGGCTACACGACAGCGGCCCTCGTGGTGCACCAGCACTGGCGCGACGTCTGGACGATCCCGCTCGCCGGCCTGGCTGCGGGAATCGTCGGCTTCCTGATCGGCCTTCCGGCCCTACGGCTCTCCGGGCTCTACCTCGCGCTCGCCACCTTCGCCTTCGCGGTCGCGATGCCCTCGCTGCTGAAGAAGTTCTCCGGCCTGACGGGCGGCGGCCAGGGCCTGCGCCTGCTCGAGTCCGCGCCCGAGCAGGTGACGGGGATCAGCGGCACGGTCACGATCTTC
>Ga0307305_10000606_pt1 | contig 13297 bp, 9 predicted proteins | sample ER_DNA_186_FD_194512 | JGI IMG/M metagenome (GOLD analysis project Ga0307305, IMG submission 194512) | Bulk soil microbial communities from the East River watershed near Crested Butte, Colorado, United States - ER_DNA_186 | ecosystem: Environmental > Terrestrial > Soil > Floodplain | place: USA... | reverse complement strand
TTTTTCTTTGCCTCATCGATATCGTCGGCCCGGGTGGTGATTTTGCCCGCTGAATTGGTCAGCGTGTAATCTTCCATTACGCCTTGTGCGATGCCGTCCGCGTCACTCTTGAGATAAGCAGTGGCCGGGTCGCGCTCTGTCTGGAGGACCGCGTTCCCCTCATCACTCTCTTGTGCAAGCGCAAGCATCAAACTCGTCATAAATGTTAGTCCAAAAACGGCAGCCATTTTCATACTCGCGATTGTAATCAAGCTCTCGTTTTCTGTCTTCTTCGAATGACCATGGACGACAGGCCGCGGAGCATTGACTTCTGTTGCGGCTGAAGACAGCCGCCTCTACAGTTTGCCCCTTATGCCGTACAAAGATGTCGCTCCGCCTGGCGGTGAAAAGATTACCAGAACCGATACACTGAATGTGCCGGATCAACCGGTCATTCCATTTATCCGCGGAGACGGCACGGGACCGGACATCTGGGCAGCGAGTGTGCGCGTGTTCGATGCCGCAGTCGAGAGAGCATACAGCGGCAGAAAAAAGATCTCGTGGTTCGAGGTGTTCGCCGGCCAGGCAGCAAAGGATAAATTCGGTGAATGGCTGCCGGACGATACCGTGGAAGCGTTCCGCGAATATCACGTGGGAATCAAAGGTCCGCTGACCACGCCGGTGGGAGGCGGCATTCGTTCGCTTAACGTTGCGTTGCGGCAGCTCCTCGATCTTTTCGTGTGCCTGCGGCCGATACAGTACTTCAATGGCGTTCCCTCGCCTCTTAAGCATCCGGAGAAAGTTAACATGGTCATCTTCCGCGAAAACACGGAAGACATCTACGCAGGCATCGAATTCGCCGCCGGCACGCCGGATGCGCAAAAGATTCTCGATTTTCTAAAAAAAGAGTTTCGGCAGCAATTCGAGAAAATTCGCTTCGGGACAAAACAGAAAGCGTCGGACTTTTGGAAAAAAGTTGGCGCACCGGAAAAGGACGATGTTTGCGTAGGAATCGGAATCAAACCGGTCAGTCGATCCGGCACCGTCCGCCTGGTGCACAGCGCGATCTCTTATGCAATTGCGAACCGCCGCAAGAGCGTGACGCTGGTCCATAAGGGGAACATCATGAAATTCACCGAGGGGGCGTTCCGCGACTGGGGATATGAAGTGGCAAAGCAATATTTCGGCGCAAAGGAGATCGATGGCGGTCCCTGGTGCGAGATTCCCATGGGTAAACCGGGCGCGGGCATTGTGATCAAGGACGCCATCGCCGACAACGCGCTTCAGCAATTCCTGTTGCGCCCCGCAGATTATGACGTGATCGCCACGCTCAATCTGAACGGCGATTACATGAGCGACGCGCTCGCCGCGCAGGTGGGCGGAATCGGAATCGCACCCGGGGGAAATATCAATTACATCACCGGCCACGCGGTATTCGAAGCGACCCACGGCACGGCGCCGAAATATACCAACCAGGACAAGGTCAATCCCGGCTCGGTGATTCTTTCAGGCGAAATGATGTTCCGTTACATGGGCTGGACAGAAGCGGCCGAGCTGATTGTGAAAGGCTTAAAGGGCGCGATTGCGAGTAAACATGTTACTTACGATTTCGCACGCCTGATGGAGGGAGCGACGGAGATCAAGTGTTCGCAATTCGGGGACAATGTCATCGCTCATATGTGAACGCCCACACGTGGGCGTAATGACGAAGCTCGAATGACAAATGACGAAGGAATGACGAAGTATCGGCGTGATTCGTTACATCGTTACACCGTTACATCGGCTTTACGATTTAACGATTCAACAATTCAACGATTTAACCTGGCGAAGCCGTTCGTCATTTATTTCTTACTAGCGTTTATAGCAGGAATCGGCAGCGCGGTCGCCGAGAAGCGCAACATCACCGACAAAGATCTGTTCGATTTCGTATGGATTGGAGACCCGCAAGTTTCGCCCGACGGATCGCAGGTGGCGTTTGTGCGCGTGACGGTTAACGAGAAGAAAGAAGGTTACAATACGTCCATCTGGACTGTGCCGATCGCAGGCGGCGAAGAGCCTCATCAACTGACAAAAGGCGATCACGATTCCGTACCTCGGTGGTCGCCGGATGGAAAATTTTTGCTCTTTCTGCGCGCGACTGAGAAGAATGGCAAGCCCGAGCCGCCACAACTGGCGATCCTGCCAATAGCGGGCGGCGATTCATTTGTCTTTATCGATCTACCGAAAGGCGCAGCGACTCCGAGCTGGGCGCCGGATGGAAAAACAATCGCGTTCACGAGCGAAACAAACGCGGAAGACCTGGCCAAGCAGGAAAAGAAGAAATCAAAAGAAGAGGAATCAAAAAAAGCAGGCAGTGGGAATGCTTCCGCTGGCGCAGATGAACACGAGAGCGATGTTCGCGTGATCACGCGCGCCATCTATCGGCAAGATAATGAAGGCTACGCCGACCCCAAGCATCCCACACATATTTGGCTTGTGGCTGCGCCGCACAGCGCTGACGAAAAAGTAAAACCGCGTCAACTTACCACCGGCCGATTTGACGAGGAGAACGCAATTTGGTCGAAGGACGGCTCGCAGATTTATTTTACGTCGAGGCAACTCGACGAACCGTATTACGAACTGCCGAGAACTGATCTTTACTCAGTGGCGGCAGCCGGCGGCAAACCGACAAAAATTACGACGATCGATCTGGACACCCAGTTCGGACCTGACTCAGGGGCCTTGGCCCTCAGCCCCGACGGGAAACAGGTGGCGTTTACGGCCGCAACTACGCAGCCGGTTAATTCATACACGCAGCCCGACTTGTGGATCCTCGATCTTATGCCAAACGCGAAACCGCGGAATCTCACAGCCAGCTTTGATTTCGATGTGCCCGGTTTTGTGATCGCGGACAGTGCGCCGCCGCGGGCCGGCGGACGGAACAAGCCGATCTGGACCGAGGATGGAAAAGGTCTCATTGCGGTTTACACGAAGGAAGGCAAAGCGAATCTCGCGGTATTCGATATCCCTGTAGCTGCGGACGCCGATGCGGGCACGGCTGGAGTGCATGATTTAACTTCGGGAAACCAGGGCGTGATGAGTTTTCGCGCGTTGCCTGACGTTTCGAAGTTGATCTATGTCGTTTCGACACCAACGCGCATCAACGATCTTTTTGTCCTGGATCGCGCCACGCCTGGCGCGACGCCCACGCAATTGACCCACGTCAATGATCAGCTCCTCTCAAAGCTAAATCTAACCGAGCCTGAAGAGATTTGGTACGACAGCTTTGACGGCAAGCACATCCAAGGCTGGTTGCAGAAGCCGCCGAACTTCGATCCCCACAAGAAATATCCGTTGATCCTGAACATTCATGGCGGGCCGCATGTCGCATACGGCCATATTTTCGATCACGAATTTCAGTGGATGGCGGCCAAGGGCTATGTGGTGCTTTATCCGAATCCACGTGGGAGCACGAGTTACGGCCAGGAATTTGGAAATATCATTCAGTATCATTACCCGGGAGACGATTACAAAGATCTGATGGCAGGGGTGGATGAGGCGATCAAGAGCGGCTACATCGATGATAAGAAACTCGGCGTGACCGGGGGCAGCGGCGGCGGGTTGCTAACCAACTGGGTTGTGGGCCAAACAAACCGCTTTGCCGCAGCGGTTGCGCAACGTGACATCGCCAGTTGGGAAGATTGGTGGTATTCGGCCGACTTCACACTCTTCCATCCCACTTGGTTCAAAGTCCCCCCATTCGAAGATCCGCAGGAATATCGGGCGCGTTCGCCAATCATTTACATTAAGAATGTGACGACGCCGATGATGTTTATCCTAGGCGAAGCGGATTACCGGACACCGCCCGGCTCCGGTGGAGAAGAAATGTTTCGGGCGCTAAAATTTCGTAAGATTCCGACCGTCATGGTGCGTTTCCCTAATGAATCGCACGAGCTCTCGCGTTCCGGTCAGCCATGGCATCGCGTGGAGCGCCTCCAGCATATCGTTGGCTGGTTCGATCACTGGCTAATGGATATGCCCAAGCCAGAGTATGAGGTCGCACCGCACGACGAAGCGTCAGCTAAGAAAGGCAGCATGCCGGTCAAATGACGATTGGCTTCGCCTTGTTGAATCGTTAAAGCGTCCAAGGGTTCGTTATTCGCTTTCGGATCGTTAACTCTCCAAGGACCTCCCATGCTGGTCGCGTTACTGGCAGCGAATTACTCTGGGTGAATCGGTTAGCTCCTGCTTTGTGCCGGCGACGCGAAGATGGATTGTGTGTGGGCGTTGGTCCCTAAGTTGCGGTGGAGTCGGAATTTTAAAGGCATGTCGGCCGTTTCCGTAACCGGCATTCACGAGATCCTGCCGGAACTGATTCGCCGGGAACGCAATGACATACTGGTCACGGTCCCAAAGTTCAATACGGACCTCAGCATCCACATCGTTTTTGTCCCAAATCCAGCCAGAAATCGCTGCGCAGTCCGCGTGATCGATCTTGCTGGCAAAATGCGGCAGCGGGGCAGCCCCAATGCGTCCTGAAAAAATCAGCAAGCCGACGCAAACAAACTGGAACGTGATGAAGATAGCCACGACCCGCGAAGCCAGACCGTCGCGCCAATAGCGGTGCACCTTATTCCAGCGGGAAAAAATGTGGAACGCGGATAGCAACACCGCCTGATAAAATCCGTAAGCGATGTAGTGAAGCTCGGGCCCGTGCCACAAGCCCATTAGTCCGAAGGCTAGAAAATAGCCTGCGATGGGGGCGACTTCCTTGTGCGCAAACCATTTGCCGCGCATCGCCGCGTAGAGAAAGCGCATGTAAACATGGTCGCGAAACCAAAATGAAAGAGTGATGTGCCAGCGATTCCAGAAATCGCGGATGTTCCTGGCGAGAAACGGTCGGTCGAAGTTTTCCGGAGTATGGACGCCGAAAAGATAACTCAGGGCAATGGCAAAAGCGCTGTAGCCGGCAAAATCAAAAAACAAATAGAAGCTGTACGCATACATGTAGCTGACCAACGCCGTGAAACTCCCACTGCTGGCGGCTCGCTCCAGCCAGTATTGTTTAATGAGCGCGGCGAGAATGAATTTGTAAAAGAACCCCCGAAAAATGCGATGCACCGCGCTGTCGAGATCGACAAGGAATTCAGCGCGGGTCCGGGTCTTTCTCCATTCGCCTGCGAAGCGTTGGTAACGGTCAATTGGACCGGCTGAAATGGTTGGAAAGAAAAAAAGAAACATCAGCAAATCGAGCGTCCCAGGCAGGACGATGACTTTATCGCGCAAGCAAAATACGACATCCAATGCCCGAAACGTGATGTAGGAAATTCCAAGAAATCCAAATTCGCTCGTCGGCGACATGACTGGAAAAAATTTGGACGCGGCAAGCGGAAGCAGACTTGCCGCGACCGTAACGTAGAACGGCCAGCCGCCTCGTGCCCCGCTCTTTGCAAATACGCAGACTGTTGCCCATTGCCAGACCGCGAAACCAATGACGATCCAGATCTCGCGGACTGGGAAATGTGGCCGAATGTTTAACGACCCGTGATACTGCACGAGGAGCATCCCGGCCGTGACGAGCGTTGCCCAGCGCCAGCCGGCTTTGCCAAACAGCCCCAGAATGAGCGTCGGAACTGCCGCGTAAAGCAGCAGTCCAAAATACGTAAAATCGGCGTACGGAATCACAGCGACTGGGCCAGCCGGGCTCGATCCACTTTGCCGTTCGCCGTCAGCGGAAAAGCATCGCGAAAAACGAATCTGCGCGGCAACATGTACACTGGCAGCCGTTGGGCTAGCTGCTGTCGCAGCGATTGTGTTAGTTCGAAATGCGATCTCTCAGTTTGGCTGCTGAGCACTACAAAAGCGGCGAGCGATTGGGCCGCGCCGTTCTTAATCACCGGTGTTACTACTGCGTCTCTTACAGCGGGCAAGGCCAGAAGATTTGCTTCGACATCGCCGAGTTCGATGCGGTAACCGCTGAGCTTGAGCTGCGAATCCATGCGGCCCTCAAAAAAAAGTAAGCCATCACGAAACCGGCCCTGGTCGCCAGTTCGATAAGCGCGCCGACCGCAATGCTCAAAGAAGACGGCTGTCGTAAGGTCGGGACGTCCAAGATAGCCAGGGCTAACATTTGGGCCCGCGATAACAATTTCGCCTCGCTCGTTTGCTGGCAAAGTTTCGCCAGCTCTATTCACAACGAAAACGTCGGTCCCAGGCATCGCGCGTCCCACTGGTAACGCCGAATAATTTTCCAAAGTTGAACCGTCTAGCCGTACGGAAGTGGTGGCCACCGTTGCCTCCGTCGGGCCATACATGTTCCACACTTGGGTTCGCGGAAAGCGCTCAAGCAAACGAGCCGCAGTTTGCGCGACGAGTGTTTCACCGCAAAAGAGAAAACGCCGAATGCGCGGAAGCATTCCTTCTGCAAATTTCTCTTCAACCAGGCACATGTGTGCAAACGATGGCGTAGAGACCCACGTCGTAGCGCCGGAATTTCCAAACGCGCGATAAAGCATTTTCGGATTCGCAACCAAATCGCGGCTTATGCTGAACAGGGTGCCTCCCGTGGTGAGGCTGCAATACAGATCCATCACCGAGAGATCGAATGAGAAGGGCGCCGTGTTCAGGAAAGTCTCGCCGAGAGGGACGAACTTCTGTTCCTCACACATCCATGCGACGAAGTGCTCCAGGCACCCAAGTGTAATGATAACGCCTTTCGGCTCGCCGGTGCTGCCGCTGGTGAACAAAATGTAAAATGGATCGTCACGTTGCGCACGCGTGGCAGGAGCAAGCGCGGCAGGGCTGGAAAGTTTTGTGACGTCTTCCGGCGTGAGAAGCAACGCAGGCCGCGAGATTGCCAGAATTTTATCGATGCGTTGTTGAGGCAATACTGTGTCCAGCGGAACATAGGGCCTGCGGGACTTTACCGCTCCGAGAAACGCGATGAGCATCTCAGGCTCCCGATGCCCGAGCACCGCGATGGGAGAGCGATCATTGCCGAAGCGTTTTGTCAGATCGGCAGCGAGGGCGTCCGAACGGCGGCGAAGCTCGCCATAGGTCAGTCTCTTATCTCCGCTGATGTGTGCGATCGCATTCGGAGCCGCAAGAGCCCAATGATCGATTTGGTCGAGGAGATTCACTCAAAAACCCTGATAAACAAACGGCGGCGTGGAAAAGTCGCCTCGACCGTAGATCGCGATTAAACCCGCAATAACAGCGAGGTAATAGAGAATGAGCAGCGCCCGCCAGAGCGCCGGATGTGCCCTGATCCAGCTCACACGTTCACCCGCTCCCGGCTCTCAAGGTCAGCGATAATCTTGCGCGGTGTTCCCCAATTTTCGCGCTCGAATTCCGCCGGGGAAATCTTAAGGCCGAATTCCTCCTCAATTCTTATCATCAACTCCACCGTCTTGATAGAATCCAACAGCTGGCACTCGTAAAGAGGTAGCTCGAGGTTGGCGAGGACCTCGTCGGTTTCGGCAACCGACGCCACAAGTTGCAACACTTTTTCGTGAAAGCCGGCATTCATAACGGATAAATAGCGTGCAGCATTGCGAGCTTGCGGATCGGGCAATAGACGATCGACGACCAATCAACTCCCTGGGACGCGTCCATGAAAAAAATCGTCAAGAGCACGATTGTAAAACAGCCAGCCTTCTTGCGTTAGATGCGTGTGCTGAGCGTCAAGAAACGCCGGATCCTCATCGTGGTCTTCAAACTCGATGAGCGTAAAATTGTATCGCTGTGCGAGGGCGCGCATTTTTTCGTAATAATTCTCGCGCGCCAACCGGGAATACCCCTGCTGGTCATAAAAGCGTCCGTCCATCGGCATGCTGAGAAGGAGTGGGCGGGCGTGAACCTTAGCCAGAGCGCGCAATAGCAACTCTAAATCGGCCCATTCAGGTGCCGCATTCATGCGGTTACGAAACCGGGAGTCAAGACGACCAGGCGCCATTGATTCAACGTTCGCAGGCGCATATTCGACTTTGGCTTGTGCGTAGATGTTGGCTTCGCTCGCTTTTGCGATGGGCATCAGCCGATCCAGCCTTTGCCGCTGCAGTGCGGGAGCAGGCCTCGTTACGTACAGAATATGAGCGACTGCCGAGAAGTGGTCCTGCAACTCTAAGCCGGCCGTGTATATTTTTCCAAACGGCAAGATCGCCCAGAAAATCAGCCGATCGAACCAATTCCCGGAGGAGAGTCGCCTCAGCGCAAACTCGAGCAAAGGACTCCTTTCGAGAGTGCCTGGAAACTGCAGCATGCGTGAAGCAATATCTCGCTTCAGCTCGAAATCGACGGCGCTGCCGAACGTCAGTTCGCTCGCCGCCAACAGCGAGAAATTACCTTCGTACCAATCCACCCTCGTAGCAGGCATCAGAAACCAGACAGGTGAAATCGATACCGCAAGCCTTCTGCCGCGCAGGTCCGATCCGAGAGCTGCGATCTTTTGCAAAATGATTAACGACGTCGCGCCAACTGTGCCGACTGGTGAAACTTGAAAGCCTGTGGGCGCATTTTGAAAGAATTTGTTCGCCCTATCCGGGACTCCGATTATGAGCTCCGAGCTACCGTAAAGCGGCAAGACCCTCCTCGCACGCACCGCTGTCCGTTGAAAGACCATCCCCTGGTTTTTGAGCTGAAATTGTTGCGGCGCAGTCCACGCAAGGGTGCGCCGTTCAAGGTGAATCGCGACCACCCGGCCAGCGAACAAAATCGTCGAAGCGACGAGAACAGCGATAATGGCTGAAAACAAATGTGGTGTCGCGGTTCGCGCAGAGTCCATGATGATCCCAGATTATGCCCGCGAGTAAGGCCCCGCATGTGAGCTGAAGTATGAACATCGTGTAGGACGTTGCCCTACACGAGTCGGGACAAAGCATCCAACAAGCGCATTAAGACGTCGCTCTGATCAGCTCCGCGGGACACGCCCATGAAAGAAATCATCAATGGCGCGGTCGTAATAGATCCAACCTTTCGCAGTGAGGTGGCTCTGGTGACGGTAAAGAAAAGCGGGGTCTTCATCGTGCCCCTCAAATTCAACCAACGCAAAATGGTATCGCTGCACGAGGGCGCGAAGCTTTACGTAATAATCTTCGCGAGCCGAACGCGACACTCCGTTCTGATCGTAAAGGTCGCCGGCGATTGGCATACTAAGCAGCAGTGGCGAAGCGTGAACCCTTGCGAGCGTGCGCAAGAGCAATTCCAAATCGATCCAGGCCGTGGATGCATTCATGCGGCCTCGAAATGCCGCGTCACGACGACCAGAGCTTTTTGCTTCGCCCAAGCTCGAGGCTTTTGTGACCTTGTCCGCATCGGTGGTCTTGGCTCCGCCTGCGTTGGCAATAAGCTTTGACCAATCGGGTATTTCTTGGTGAAACGGCGCCGCGGGCTTGATCCTATGCCGAATGTAATTGGACGCCGCAAAATGATCCTGCAACTCCAGTATCGTAGTCTGTGCCTTTCCGATCGGCCAGAGCACGCAGAAGACGAGGCGATCGAGCCAACGGCCAGAAGCGAGCCGCTTTAACGCGAATTCAAGGAATGGGCTCTTTTTGAGTGTACTCGGACACTTCAGCATGCGTGAGGCGATGTCGCGCTTCAGCTCGAAATCGAGTGCAGTCCCGAATACCATTTCGCTCGCTGCCATCAGCGAAAAATTCCCTTTATAGCCGTCCAACCATCTGGGACCAGGCTTTACAAACCAACCGGGCGAAAGTGAGATAGCAACCTTTTTGTCGCGCAAGTCCGAACCGAGCGCGCCAATTTTTTGCAACATGATTAACGAGTTCGCGCCTCCAGCGCCGACAGGCGAAACTTGGAAACCTGTTGGCGCAGTTCGAAAGAAAATGTTTGCCCTCTCCGGCACCTGAACGGCCGTCAATTCCGAGCTGCCATAAAGCGGTAATACATAGGGAGCATGCGCAGCGACGCGTTGAAAGGCCAGGCCCTGGTTTTTAAGCGAGAAGAGCTCTGGAGCGCTCGCGCGAACGGTCGTGTGTTCGAGATGAACCGCTGCCATTTCTGCGCCAACCAAGACGGCCGCCATCAAGCCGAAAACGATCAGTCCCGCAAACAAATGTGGCATGCCTTGCCTGGGGTGGGCACTTACCATGATACCGCGAAGCTATTCCCGTGACCCAGCGCTGCAATTGAATTTCGTCCAAGACGCTCTCTACGATCGCGAGAATAGTTCGAGGCAAGAACACATGCTAAACCACGATGCCAGGTTGCCCCATCTGGTTTTATTTGGATTTGCAGACTCGAGGATCGATACTCAAATGTCGTTTAATATTTGGTACCCTTCCTATTCTTAACACAATGTCGTCCTCTTCACTTTGGCAGCGCTTTCAGCGGTATTTTTTATCCTACCGCGATCTCGGTTTCTCTCTCGACATCAGTCGGATGAAATTCCTGGATGATTTCTTCGAAAAAACGCAGCCGAAGATCGACAAAGCGCTTGCAGCGATGCGAGCTCTGGAGGCCGGGGCAATCGCCAATCCCACCGAGAACCGAATGGTTGGACATTATTGGCTCCGGAATCCCGCCTTGGCGCCCACTCCGGAAATTCGCACCGAGATCGAAGAAACGATCAAGCAAATCAAGACATTCGCCGCGGATATTCACGGCGGAAAAATCACGGCTGAAAATGGAAAACCTTTTAAGCACGTGCTGCTCATTGGCATCGGCGGTTCGGCGCTCGGGCCGCAATTCGTCTCAGACGCGCTGGGATCACGGCATGATCCGATGGACATCTTTTTTCTCGATAACACGGACCCGGACGGGTTCGACCGCGCCTTCGAGAAGATGAGTGATGAACTCGCGCAGACACTTGTCGTGGTGGTTTCAAAATCTGGCGGAACAAAGGAAACACGAAACGGAATGCTCGAGGCCGAAGCAAAATTCAAAGAAAAGGGGCTGCAATTTAACAAGCACGCGGTGGCTGTAACCGGCCGGGGTAGCGATCTGGACAAGTACGCTGAAAAGAACGGTTGGCTCGCCCGATTCCCAATGCACGATTGGATCGGTGGACGAACTTCGGTGATGAGTTCGGTCGGGCTTTTGCCCATGGCCCTGCAAGGTCTTGACATTGATGATTTTCTGGCCGGCGCATCGGCAATGGATGAGCGCACTCGTACACAGGATGTGACCAAAAATGCCGCGATGCTTCTGGCACTCATGTGGTATTACGCCGGCAATGGCAAAGGCGACAAAGATATGGTGATCCTCCCCTACAAGGACCGGCTGGCATTGTTTGCGAAATATCTGCAACAACTGGTGATGGAATCGCTCGGAAAAGAAAAGGATCTCGACGGCAAGATCGTGCATCAGGGCATTGCTGTTTACGGCAACAAGGGATCGACCGACCAGCACGCTTATGTGCAACAGTTGCGTGACGGTGTTTTGAATTTTTTCGTGACCTTCATTGAAGTGGACAAGGATCGGCGCAGCCCGGCGATCGAAATCGAAGACGGCGTTACAAGTGGGGACTACCTTCACGGATTTCTGCGAGGGACCCGAAGCGCGCTCTACGAAAGCGGGCGCGAATCAATCACCCTGAGCATTCCCGAGGCCAACGCATTTAATATCGGCGCATTGATCGCGCTTTATGAGCGCGCGGTGGGGTTTTACGGCTCGCTGGTTAACATCAACGCTTATGATCAACCGGGCGTCGAAGCGGGCAAAAAGGCGGCGACAAGATTGCTGGAACTTCAAAAACGAGTACGCGCGAAACTAACCGGTGGGTCCGGAAAAACGGCCGAGGAAATTGCGCGTTCCATCGACGGCGACCCAGAAGACGTGTTTCACGTGCTGCGACATTTGGCGAGCAACGATCCGCATATTCGAGTTTCGCAGGGCGACGAACCGGCCGACGATCAATTTTCGTACACCGAGTAGAATGCTGCAGACTAAGCCGGAATATGGCGGAGCCGTCTTTCGAAGATCGACCTGATGCTTCAAACGTTGCCTGGAGCGACGTCGTTCATTTCATTCGCCAACTCAGTCACGATCTGCGCAATCATCTAAATGCCATCGAGCTGCAGTCCGCTTATATCAGCGAGCTGGAGCGAGATGACGAACTCAAGAGCGAAATCAAGCGCTTGCGTGAAATGATCTCTGGACTGACCTCGACTTTGCAATCGCTTTCCAAAGCAGTCAGTGTGGTCAAGCCCGACCTGATTTCGTACCCGGCCGCGGATTTCGTGGAAGATCTGCGTAAGAAAATCAATCATGATTTCTCCGGGGAAGGCGCGGAAATCACTTGGAACGTTCAGCTCGGCGACGCGACGCTAAATGTTGATCCTCAGCTTTTGCAGGAAACGTTTACGGAACTTTTTGCCAATGCTTTTCGGCACAATCGTGGCAAGGGCGTGCTTGTTGCGACTGCCAAGATAGACAAGAACCAATTCCTCTTTACGCTCGAGGAACCGAAAGCCCGATTTGACTTGCCCACCGACAATTGGGGCCGTGAGCCGCTTCGGAAAATCAGCCAGGGCCATTACGGTCTTGGTCTGAATCGAGTCCGCGCTATCGTAGAGGCCCACGGCGGCGAACTGTATGCCCAACATAATCCGAACGTTTCGGCACTCACTACGACACTCGTTCTTCCCGTTGAAGGCCAGAAGCGGATGTCAGGCCACTAGCCTGACTCGGCTGGCGAGCTGCCAGCCAGCCCCGCACCAGTTCGCCAGGCTGGCAGCCGGTCGGCCGAGTCAGCCAGGCTGGCCGACAGCCGATTGCCCGCTCATGCGTATTACGAGTAGGGTCAATCACTGACATGAAAACTGGCAACCATCGCGTCCTGATCATCGACGACGAGCGCCCTGTGCTCATGACGCTCGAAGCGTTGCTAAAGCGGCATGGTTATCACGTGGACACAGCACCTACGGCCTCCCAAGGACTGAAGTTAATCAGGTCCAAACCTCCCACGCTCATTTTGCTCGATCTCCAATTGCCCGACGCGGATGGATTAGAGACGCTCGATCGAATCAAAACCGAAGTTCCCCAGATACAGGTCATTATTTTGACGGCCCACGACTCGTTGCACAATGCCATCGAGTCAATTAAACGGGGCGCTTATCATTTTATCAGCAAGCCGTACGCGGCTGAGGAGCTGCTTAGCCTCGTGGAGAAAGCTTTGGAAAAACAGTTCCTCTTGCAAGAAGCCGAAGAACTTCGCGAAAAGACTGAGCAACTTGAGCGGCGTCTGGAGATGGCGGAGGCGCGGCCCGCTCTCATTTTCAAGAGCAAACCGATGCAGGAAATCGACGAATTGATCAATGCAATGGCGCCGTCAGACGCCAACGCTCTCATCGTCGGTGAGAGCGGCGTGGGCAAGGAG
>Ga0307305_10000605_pt1 | contig 13317 bp, 8 predicted proteins | sample ER_DNA_186_FD_194512 | JGI IMG/M metagenome (GOLD analysis project Ga0307305, IMG submission 194512) | Bulk soil microbial communities from the East River watershed near Crested Butte, Colorado, United States - ER_DNA_186 | ecosystem: Environmental > Terrestrial > Soil > Floodplain | place: USA... | reverse complement strand
CGCGGCCGGAACCATGGCTGCATTCGAATGCGCGCAAGCCGGCGTCGGCGTCATCCAGGTCACCAAGGGGCGCGCCACCAGCGGAACAACTACGGTGGCGCGTGGAGGTTTCGCCGCCGCCATGGGCGCGGGCGACAGCCCAGAGCTTCATCTCCAGGACATCCTCAGTCACGACGGCGAACTCATCGATCCCGCGCTCGCGCGCGTGTGGGTCCACGATATTGTCGATGTGGTGCACGATCTCCAATCCTGGGGAGCGGATTTCATCCACGGCACGGATGGTCAGCTAGACCTCAAGGCGTTTCCCAGTCACTCCAAAAATCGGGCTTGTCATCACTACGACACCACCGGCAACATGATCACCAAGGTGCTGTCGAAGAAGCTGCGCGCCGAGCCACGCATTGAGAAACATTCGATCACGGCCGTCGTCGACCTCATCAAACGGGATGGCCGCGTAGTCGGCGCCTGGGGCGTGGATTATCATAACAGTGCGCTCGTGATCTACCATGCGCAGCAAATTATCCTGTGCACCGGCGGCGGCAGCGGACTGTTCTACGTCAACGACAACCCGCCGCAAGTGACGGGCGACGGCTACGTGCTCGGTTTCCGTGCCGGCGTGCCGTTGCTCGGTATCGAGATGATCGACTTTCAGGCGATGTGCTGTTCGCCCAAGGAATTGTTCGGCTTTGCTCCGCATCCCACCGGCTTCATCAACGCCGGTGCGGTGTTTCGAAATCGCGAAGGCGAGGAATTTCTCAAGCGTTATTTCCCGGATACGGCGGAACAATCGACCCGCTCGGAAGTGATTCTCGCCATGGCCAAGGAAATTCACGCCGGACGGGCGACCTCAACTGGCGGGATTTTCATGGATGCCACCAAAGTCCCTATGGATGTCATCCAGAAACAGATTCCGCACGTGTACAAGGCCTGCCTGCACCGACACATCGACATCAGCAAAACGCCGTTGGAGGTGGCGCCCGGAAGCCACACGTGGCTCGGCGGCCTCAAGATTGACATTGATGGTCAGACCCCGCTCGATGGTCTGTTCGCCGCCGGCGAAACGGCCGGCGGCATTCATGGCGGCAACCGCATTGGCGGTTCGGCCTTGTCGGCTTCGCTGGTCTATGGCCGCCGCGCTGGCAAGAAAGCGGCGGCGCTCGTCAAAGAAGCGCGGATAAAATTACCGGGGCCCGACGACGATGCCATTCCGCAATCCGAACAGGCCTGGCTTGCCGGCCTTATGAGCCGCGACCGAGGTCCCTTGCAATCGGATCTACGCATGAGTTGCCGCCAACTGGCGCACAACAAGCTTGGCCCCATCCGAGAAGGGCGAACGCTGCGTGAGGCGCTTGCCGAATATGAACGCATCGAGCGCGAAGGCCTGCCGGCCATGCGGCTCGACGATAAGGCGAGTAGCTCGGACAAGGTGCGGGGCGAGGAACTGGAGAGCGCGCTGTCGGTGCGCAATCTCGCGCTGCTGGGACGCATCCTCGCCATCGCCAGTCTCAATCGCACCGAAAGCCGCGGCGCACACTTTCGACTCGATTATCCGAACACCGATGATCAGCACTGGCGCTCGGTCACACGCCTGGAGCTGGGTGCGAACGGTGAAATTGAATTTTACACCGATCCCGTAAAGGCACCGGCTCCATCAAGTACCCGCTGCGAGAGCGTGGCTGCAAAGTAGCACCAGAAATGGCGCCACGGAGAGTTTTCCTCTTCAACGAAAGGTGGAGCTTCGGCGGTGGCCACAAGGTCGAAAGGCCATATACTGGCGGATCGGAAGCCTGTCATAGTCACATCAGCGGGTAATATCGGAAACGCCGTGGGCCCGATCCTCACTGGGTCGCACGTGCGGGAGGACAGCATGGCGGGCAGGTTTGTTCGTGCAAGCATCGTTGCGCATCTGCGGGCGGAACGTGAAGCGGGGCGTGCCATCTATGATGCGTTGTGCGGGTCAGGAATCACCGCCAAAATGGCGGCACGCGGCGGCGCCGACCTCGTCACGACCCATTGCCTGGCCTATTTCCGCATGCAGGGCTTGAGTTCGATGGCGGGCTATTTACCGATCTGTGACGCCAATGCGCTGACGCTGGACCTTGGCGAGCGCTCGCTGATCAATGTTGTGCGCGAGAGCCCACTTATCGCCGGCCTGCTTTGCGTCGATCCGACGCGCGATATGAAACACTTCCTTGGTCGTGTGGCGGCAGCCGGCTACGACGGCGTGATGAATTGCCCAACCGTGGCGCTGATCGACGGCAAGTTCCGCAGCGATCTGGAAGAGACTGGCATGGGCTTTGCGCGCGAGGTCGCAACGCTGGGGGAGGCCGCGCGAATGGGGCTGTTCACCAAGGCATTCTGCACTTCGGCAGCGGAGGCGGTGGCCATGGCGGAAGCCGGCATCGACAATATTATCGTGCATTTCGGCAACAGCTCTGGTGGCACCGTCGGATCGCAGACCGTGATGAACCGCGACGCGGCGGTGATGCGCGCGGCAGCGGTTCTCGATGCGCTAGCGGGCAAATATGCCGACCGCATCGTCACTTGTCATGGCGGCGCCATCGAGACGCCGGAGGACTTCGCGGACTTTCTCAAAGTCGAGCCGCGGCTCGACGGCTATGTCGGCGGCTCGTCGGCGGAGCGCTTCCCGATCGAGACCTCGGTCACGGCCGCCGCTCGCGCGTTCAAGGCCGTCAAGCTGGCGATGGCGCGCCAAGGCGACCGTCGCGTTTCTCGTCGCCGCCCCTAAAGGCCGTGGTTTCGATATAGTCAGAACAGGACCTGAAGGCCATCCAATATGTACGGCGCGACGCTGGGAAACCATCGTTACAATTTTTCGAATCTTGCGACCCTACTCGCGAAGGCTTCACCTTTGCGCAGCGGCGATATCCTGGCAGGGCTTGCGGCACAATCTGGTGAAGAACGGGTTGCTGCGCAATTTGCGCTCGCAGATTTGCCACTGCGCGCTTTCTTGGAAGACCATCTCATTTCATACGAATCCGACGAGATCACCCGCCTTATCGCGGATATGCATGATGCAAAAGCATTCGCTGCGATATCGCATCTAACGGTCGGCGGCTTTCGCGACTGGCTTTTGTCGGACGACACGACACAGGATGTACTCGGGGAAGTAGGGCCGGGCGTTACACCGGAGATGGCGGCTGCGGTAAGCAAGATTTGCCGTGCTCAAGATCTTCTACTGGTTGCGGCTAAATGTAACGTGACAACACGTTTCCGAAACACTGTCGGATTACCTGGACGGCTGTCGGTGCGTCTGCAACCCAATCATCCGACCGACGACCCGTGCGGAATCGCCGCGAGCATTCTCGATGGCTTGATGCTCGGCGCCGGCGACGCCGTCATCGGGATCAATCCCGCGAGTGACAGCCCCGAGCGGGCCCACGCTTTGTGGTCGATGCTGGATGAAATTAGAGCAAAGCTCGATATTCCAACGCAAACCTGCGTGCTCGCGCACGTTACCACGACGCTTAACTTAATCCGCCGCGGTTCGCCAATTGATCTTGTGTTTCAATCGATTGCTGGTACTGAAGCCGCCAACCATGGCTTCGGAATCACGTTGGCAATGCTCGAGGAGGCACGCGAGGCGGCATTGTCGCTTCGGCGGGGATCTGTCGGTAACAACGTCATGTATTTCGAAACTGGTCAAGGCAGCGCACTCTCGGCTAACGCCCATCACGGGATCGACCAACAGACACTGGAAGCGCGGGCCTATGCAGTCGCTAGGCGGTTCTCGCCGATGCTGGTCAATTCAGTGGTAGGATTCATCGGGCCGGAGTATCTATTCGACAGCAAGCAGATCATCCGCGCCGGGTTGGAGGATCATTTCTGCGGTAAGCTGATGGGCGTGCCGATGGGTGTGGATGTTTGCTACACCAACCATGCCGAGGCGGATCAGGACGATATGGATGCGCTATTCGCTTTGTTGGTCGCGGCGGGCGTGAATTTCGTAATGGGCGTGCCCGGCGCCGACGACATTATGCTGGGTTATCAGAGCACCTCATTCCACGACGCACTCGCCATGCGCGACTTGTTTGGCCGGCGCCCGGCCCCAGAATTCGAGACATGGCTTGAGCGCCAGGGATTGATCGACATCGCGGGTCGCATCCGACCGCGCACCATGCCTGCCCATTTCCGCGCGATGTTGCCTGCGTCATGACGGACGACGACGCACCCTTGCCTGCGCGTGACGACGACGTCTGGACGCGGCTCAAGAAACTAACGGTGGCCCGGATCGGCCTTGCCCGCAGCGGCGCGGCGCTCGCGACGAAGCCACTTCTGGACTTTCGTCTTGCCCATGCACGCGCTCGCGATGCGGTCTACGAAACGCTCGATGAACCACGGCTTGTTACCGATCTGAAAAAATTTGGTTTGCCTGTGGTTAGCGTTTCCAGCGCGGCGCCAGACCGCAAGAGCTATCTAATGCAACCGGACTTGGGCCGTACTTTGGGCCGAATGCCGACGACGTATACGGATGCAATCCTTGGCCCTTATCAAGAAAAGCATTACGATGTTGCTTTCGTGATTGCGGACGGGTTGTCCGCGGGTGCGGTGCAGACCCATGCCCAGCCGCTTTTAGCGGAGATCCTACCAGCGTTGCGAACCGAACATTTGCTGATCGGACCACTCGTCGTTGCGCAGCAAGGCCGCGTTGCGATTGGCGATGCAATCGCGAGCGCGTTGCATGCCGACGTAGTTGTTGTTCTGATTGGTGAGAGGCCAGGTCTGTCGGCGCCAGACAGCATGGGCATCTATCTGACTTGGCAGTCGGGAATGCCACGCACCGACGCGGATCGTAACTGCATCTCCAACGTAAGGCCGGAAGGACTTGGCTATGCGGACGCCGCGTTCAGGCTCCTTCACACGCTGCGCGCCATACGCGCGCGGAGGATTTCTGGCGTGCAGCTCAAGGATGATTCGGACCGGCTTTTGGTCGCCGCTGGTTTGTCAAAAACTATGAACGACATTGTGTAAACTCTCGGCATCGCGCGTCGCTACTACAATCACACCTAGCGCTAGCGGCGCTTTTTTCGTTTGGTCGTTTTCCTGGCGCGCGTTTTCTTCGTCGCTGCCTTGGTGGCCGGAAGTTTGACTACTACCTCGCCGGAAACCGGATCGGTGAGCCCAAGCCCGCCGCCTAGGTCTTCGAGATGTTCGCGAAACCCGTCGAGAATGCCGATCATGAGGGGCCGTGCGTCGACGATCTTCTGGAAGCTCGCCCACTCGCCGATGAAGCAGGTCTTCGCCGCTCCTAACAAGATAACCTCCGCGAAAGCCCTTGAGGCGGGGATTCATGCCGCGGTGCCCCGCAGGGAATTGGTCCTGATGGCCACGCTTGACGCGAAACCCCACGATATTAAATGCCGTCATATCGTCCTCCCAACGGTGAAGGAATAGAATTGCGCTGATTTCTGGTATGTACGCTTTAGCCGTTTGCTTTTGGGGGGACGCCGTTTTATTCCGGTCGGTCGATACAGCAGATCGCATAGGGCCTCGGGCCGATCGCCCTCGACTGATGTGCGCGCCGCCCGTCATCCACCAAACTGAATAACTCCTGGCGCCGCGGGAGCGAATTGGGCCTGAAATTCGAGACAACGACGTTCGCAATCTTTGAGACATGTTTGACCCGGAGTAGTTCCGTTGGCTCGATCATCAAATCTCGCTCAGGAAACCGCTTCGATCCTGCAGCAGCTTGGCGTCGATCGCCGTGTGTATCAGGAAGGCACCCGGATCGTGCGTTCACCGATGACCGGCGGAACGATTGCCAATGTGCAAGACGCTGACGCGGCAGCGATTGGCAATGTTATCGATAACGCGGTGCACGCATTTAAGACATGGCGTTTGGTTCCAGCGCCGCGCCGCGGCGAACTCGTCCGGCTCTTGGGCGAGGAGTTGCGTGCTGCCAAGGATGAGGTAGGCCGCCTGGTGATGATAGAGGCCGGCAAGATCGCTTCCGAAGGGCGCGGCGAAGTGCAGGAGATGATTGATATTTGCGATTTCGCCGTCGGTCTTTCCCGCCAACTCTATGGCCTGACCATTGCCAGCGAGCGTCCTGCGCATCGCATGATGGAGCAATGGCATCCCTTAGGTCCGATCGGAGTGATCACCACATTCAATTTTCCGGTGGCGGTGTGGGCTTGGAATGCAGCGCTGGCGCTTGTCTGCGGCGATCCCGTTATTTGGAAGCCGTCTGAAAAAACGCCACTGACTGCACTAGCTGTTCAGGCATTGGTGGCGCGTGCCGTAGAAAAGTTTGGCGATGCTCCGCACGGGTTGTCGGCGGTTCTCATCGGCGACCGTGACGCTGCGACCAGGCTGACCGACGATCCGCGCGTGCCGCTCGTATCGGCGACCGGATCAACACGCATGGGCCACACCGTCGGCCCACGGCTGGCGCAACGCTTTGCGCGAGCGATTCTCGAACTCGGCGGCAACAATGCAGCCGTGGTCTGTCCCTCGGCTGACCTCGAATTGGCGCTGCGCGCGATTGCCTTTGCGGCCATCGGCACCGCTGGCCAGCGCTGCACCACGCTTCGCCGGCTATTTATACACCGTCATGTGTACGCAGCGCTCGTCGAGCGGCTGAAGCAAGTGTATGTGACAGCGCGCGTCGGCAATCCGCTTGAAGACGGGTCTGTCCTGATCGGACCACTGATCGACGAGGCAGCTTTCGCCGCGATGCAGGCGACATTGTCGGAGGCACATGCGCTGGGCGGAAAAATCGCCGCCGGCGGCCGCTGCCATGCCGAACGCTATCCGGCCGCCTATTACGTGCAGCCGGCCTTGATCGAGATGGCAGAGCAGACCGGGCCCGTGTTGCGCGAAACTTTTGCGCCTCTGCTTTACGTGATGCCGTATACCGACTTCGACCGGGTGATTGAACTGCACAACGGCGTGCCCCAAGGCCTCGCCTCGTCGATCTTTTCCAACGATGTGCGCGAGGTGGAGCATTTTCTATCGGCGGCGGGATCGGACTGCGGGATTGTCAACGTCAATATTGGTCCGTCAGGCGCCGAGATTGGCGGTGCCTTCGGCGGCGAGAAGGAGACGGGCGGCGGCCGTGAAGCCGGCTCGGACGCCTGGAAGAGCTATATGCGCCGCGTCACCAGCACCATCAATTTCGGTAGCGAGCTTCCGCTCGCCCAAGGGGTTCGCTTCGACATCGGCTAGGCCGGATGCCGATGCAGCAAGCCTGGCCCTTCAGTGTGCGGCGAGCGGCTCGGCGATATCTTCAACGACCTCGCCGAGCACTTGCTCAATTCGATCGACCGCCCAATCGATTTCCGATTCCTTGATAATGAATGGAGGTGCCAGGCGAATGGTGTTCCTGTGGGTTTCCTTGGTCAGGATTCCGACGCGCAATAGTTTTTCAACGACGACACTTGCCTGGATCTTCTTCGCGTCGAGTTCTATGCCGGCGAAAAGCCCGCGGCCGCGCACTTCGCGCACGAGAGGATTTTTGATCCCGGCAAGCCGCGACAGCAGGTGCGTGCCGAGCGCAGCGGCGCGCTCCACCAACCGTTCCTGTACGAGGATATCGAGCGCGGCTAAGCCGACCGCGGCGGCAATCGGGTTGCCGCCGAACGTGCTGCCGTGGTCGCCCGGCTCGAATACGTCCATGACCTCGCGGCGGGCAAGGAACAGCGACACCGGAATGAGTCCGCCGCCCAGCGCCTTGCCGAGAGTGACGCCATCAGGCCTCACCCCGTCATGCTCGCAGGCGAGCAAACGGCCGGTGCGGCCAAGCCCGGTCTGGATCTCGTCGCAGATCAGAAGCACGTTGCGGGCACGACAAATCCGCCCGGCCTCCGCCAGGTAGCCGGACGGCGGCACAATGATCCCGCCTTCACCCTGGATCGGCTCGATCAGGAATGCGGCTGTGCAGGGGGTGATAGCGGCCTCGAGCGCGTCGACGTCGCCAAAAGGCACAAGCTTGAATCCTGGCGGGAACGGACCAAAGCCCGCGCGGTATTGCGGCACGGACGAGAAGCCCACAATGGCGATGGTGCGGCCGTGGAAATTGCCTTCCGCCGCAATGATTTCGGCGCGTTCGGCCGGCACGCCCTTGACCTTATAGGCCCATTTGCGCGCCGCCTTGAGCGCAGTCTCGACCGCCTCGGCGCCCCCATTCGCCGGCAGTGCGGCGTCCATCCCGGTAAGTGCGCATGCACGCGCCAGAAACGGCCCGAGCCGATTGGTGAAATAGGCGCGAGACACAGTGTCCAGCCGTCGCGCCTGCCGCGTCATCGCTTCGACCAAGCTTGGATGGCAATGTCCGAAACTGACAGCCGAGTAGGCGCCCATCATGTCGATATGGCGACGACCATCTTCGTCCCAGACATGGACACCCTTGGCGCGCACAAGAGTAACGGGCAGCGGCTTGTAATTCGCCGCGCCATAACGGGATTCGAGGCTACTCAATTCGCCCATTGCGGCCTCTCCTCGTTGAATCAGATCGCCGATCAATCGCGCCGTCCGGTCCGCCCGGGTCTCGATATGGATTGTATCCGACGATGTCGGCTTCGATGCAGAGCCAACCGGAGGTGGCAGTGATGTAGGCAGAATCTCACTGATTCGCCAGAGACGACTTGCCTCGCGTGCAGCAACAGGACGACATGGCAAATTGGATTCGCAACCCGAACGCCGAAACAGACTGATCGCGATCGTGAGTGGAGTGATTGTTGTGGGTGGGATGGTTTCTTCGCACAAGTTGACCTGTCCGTTTCCGAAATCTTTATCCGGGGTGGTGGATGCGCTTGCCTAGGCAGAATCGTCGCATTCCCCGACGGTTGATGTTTGCGGTCCTACACGCAAGGCAATCGTCATCCCAACCTGTTCAAGTCGCGCAGGGGGGCGCCGGCCAATGTCCGCTTTTCGGAGTAAAGCAGACATCCCTCAGACTTGCCGCAAAGTGAACATTCGATCGAACTCGCATTTCAAGCCTGCGTCTCGCGATATAATCAACAACTACGAGTAAAGCGCGGTGAGGTCCTGTATCCACGGTTGCATCCGCGCGCCGAGTCCATATGTTGAGCATCGCGCGGCGCGTTTGAGTCGCACGCGCTGCGCCAAACAAGAAAAGGTTCTTGGCAGGGGATGACCACGTCAGAGCAATTTGATCCGCGGCCGCGTTTCCTGATGTGCCGGCCGCAGCACTTCGCCGTCACCTACAGCATCAATCCCTGGATGGATCCGGCCGCCTGGCGCGAAAGCCGCGACGCGTTGCACGCCACCGCCGTGCGGCAATGGCAAGGCCTGTACCGCGCGCTCGGCGCCAGCGGCGCCAGTGTCGAACTGGTCGAGCCGCAGGACGGCTTGCCCGATCTCGTCTTCACCGCCAACTCTGCTGTAGTGCTCGACGACAAGGCGCTGCTCGCGCGCTTCCGCCATTCGGAGCGGCAGGGCGAGGAGCCGGTCTTTGCCGCGGCGTTCCATGCCTTGCGCACGCGCGGTTTGATTCGTGAGGTCGTCACGTTGCCGCCGGGCGTCACGCTCGAAGGCGCTGGCGACTGCCTCTGGGACGCGTACCGCCGGCTGTTCTGGATGGGCTGCGGCTTCCGCTCGGAGGTGCCGGCGCGCGAGATTGTCGCCGCGCAATTCGGCGTGCCGTGCATTGCACTTCCGCTGGCCGATCCTGCCTTCTATCACCTCGACACCTGCTTCAGCCCGCTGCCGTGCGGTGCCGTGATGTATCATCCGGCCGCCTTCACGAAAGAGGGGCTGGCACGGATCCATGCGCGCGTCGCGCCTCCGCAGCGCATCGCGCTAGCGCCAGGCGATGCCGCGCGCTTTGCCGCCAATGCGGTCAGCTTCGGCCGCACCATCCTGCTGTCGAGCTGCAGCGAGACACTGCGGGCGCGACTCAAGGAACGCGGCTATAGGGTGGTGGAGACGCCGCTCGCAGCCTTCCAGCGCAGCGGCGGCTCAGCCTGCTGTCTGACGCTGCGGCTGGACCACAGATCGGCGGCGGCCATGCAGGCGGTGCCTGCTGCGAAAGCCACGCGTGGAAGTCATCGTTTTTCGTGACGTCTCCGCCTGGACACTGATGAGTGTTACCCCAAAAAACCGGAAACCTGTTCGCATACGCAGGGCAGCATATGCAATGGTTTGATACTTTTATCATTGGCCCATTACATCACCCTCCGACCAGTAGGGTCGCCGACCGATCTAGTTATCTGAGGCGGAGAGTTGCCTCGCGAGGTTACGATGTAATGGTGTCATGGATTGATGGTGAGCGAGGAAAAACGCGCAGACAAAGTCGTTTGTCGCTATTGTTCGAACTTCTGAACTCAAAGCGGCGAACGAACAGGTTAGCGCCTCGGGCGAAAGGGTCCGTCTGAAGGTCCTATCGGCATTGGTGGCCGCGGTACGTCATCCTGCGGCGGCCTCGGCGCTGTAACTTGCGGGAAATGGCCGCGATGCGTTGGCACAAAGCGGACATTCGCTTTTGGGGTGAAAGCGGCATTACTTTGACTCTTTTTGTACGCCGAATCTTGCTCCGGCGGAGTGAGCACCGGTTCGCAGACGCGCCATCTAGCAAATGGCCTACAAGAAGCTCGGCTCCATCGCACACGCTTGGGCGGGCATCGTCACGACGCCCCAACCTCCTGATGCAGCTCGCTGCCCCGCATCAAGCGCCGGGCGATGTCGGCCGTCTGCAGTGCCGCGCGTTCGGTCGGCGAGTGGGCCGCAAGATAGCGGACAACTGCAATGAGGATGTGCCGGCCCTCGTCGGTGTTGCCCCATGCGGTGAACTGCCTGACTCCCGCCTCCAGCATCTGATAGGCGTGGAAGCCTGCATCTTCGCGCAGCACAGCACGCGCGAGCGTGGCAATCAGCGCCTGCGGCGAATGGCCCAGCGTGAGATGCCGTGCCACTAGCCCTGCCGCGAGATCGACCTGTCGCTGCCGGTCGAAGGCGTTGAGCAAGGCGGCGCGGATCATCTCCGCATCGGCGGGCAGGTCGTCGAGCTGCTCGCCGCCCTCGCCCGGGATGCGCGCCGGCGGCACATTGAGATAGCGAGCAAGGTAGAGCGCCATCGCTCCGTGTAGTACGCCGCGCACGGCCATGCCGTGGCCGTCGATATTGGCGGTTCCGATCCGCTTGAGCATCTGGTGAATCGCGTTGGCGTGGGTGAAGACGTGGTGCGCGGTTTCCCAGTCGGCCTGCTCGTTGGCATTGCCGAAGTGGGCCACCCGGAGCGCCGCTCCATAAGCGAGCGATCGGCTAAGGTCAGCAGGAGCGGCGCCTCCGCGGATCGCCGCCTTGAGCGCATCAACGATCCGGGCCGGATCGTCACCAAGCAGCGCTCGGGCGAGCGCCGCGTGGTCCGACCAGCCATGCACCCCGTCGCCGGCAGCGAACAGTTCCGGCAGCTGGCTGGCTGCTTCCTCACACAGCGCAATAAGATCAACGGGCTGGCGCCAGTCGGTCGTTTCCTCGGCGCCGCGGGCCGCCACCATCTGGCCGACGACAGTCGGCAGCAGAGCCGCCGCGTGCTCCCAGCCGATCAGTTCAAGGCATTCGAATGCCTTGTTGATGAAGTCGAGCGAGTGTCCGGTGTCGGCGAACGCCCGCTCGGTTTCGGCCGCGAGCAGGGCATCGGCGAGCACAGCCGGCGAGGCACCTGCCGCAATCGCCGTGAGCAGGGTGCGCTCGGCTGCTTCGCGATGGCGCACGTTTGTCCAACGTCGCAGCCAACGCTTGAGTGTGGCCGGATCCGGCCGGCTTCCAAGCGGCGCACGTTCCCGCCGCGGCGCCTCGCCGTTGCAGTCCGCAGCCACGCGCCGCGCGCCGTGGAACAGGGCTAGATAGGCTCCCTCCTCTTGCATTAGGGGCAGGAGATTGGCGAGCGCCGTTAGAATCGTGAGACCCACGCCCCAGCCGTCGCGGTTCTGCGCCCCGAACAACGCCACCTGCCGTACGATGTCGGCCTGCGGTACGTCGTCCGCGAGCTGACCGTGCACGGCCTTGGCGATGACGAGGCCGAGATCGTGGGCGAGGCCGTCTTCAAGCCGCTGACGCAAGTGTGCGGCGGGATCGGCATGACCGAACGTGGTCTTCACCCACACGTCGCCATTGCGCACCTCGACCGGGCAGATCGGTACGTCGTCCGCCCACAGGTCGAAGGTGCAGCCGCTTTCGAGATCGAAGCGGGCGTGGTGCCAATGGCAGGTCAAGATACCGTCCGTGACGCTGCCGCGCTCGAGCGGGAAGCCCATGTGCGGGCAACGATTGTCGAGGGCGAAGACCCGCCCGCGGTCGCAGATAACAAGAATCGGACGATGGCCACCGTGCACAACGAGCCGCCCCTTCGCCTTCAGCTCCTCGAGGCTCCCCGCGAGCGCGAATTCCTTATTCGGCGCGTCCATTGGCATACCTCCCGCAGTCGTTCCTTGGCAGCAGCTTAGCCCTGGGCATTAAGCTCTTCGAGTCTATGGGCGAGTTGATTAAGCTCCCACTCTCGAGCGAGTGCGGCTGCTTTGTGCCACGTTGGTTTTTGGCTCCGAAGGCTCGGCAACGGAGCCTTTCGGTTCATGGTGGCGAGGGATTTGAAAAGCCGCAAGCGTTCTGCCATCGCGGGAAATCGCCCAGCCTCAAGTGCGGCTTCGAGACAACCATATCTTTGCAGCAGCGTTGCAGCACCGGCTGCGCCCACCCCCGGTGCGCCCGGCACCTTGTCGGAGGGATCGCCGCGCAAGGCGATAAAATCCGGGACCTGGGCCGGATCAACCCCATACCGCGTGCGAACCTCGGCGGGGCTGATACGTGCCATCTCCCCTGCGCGGAGGGGATAAAGGATGGTGGTATGGTCCGAGGCGAGCTGGAACGTATCGCGGTCGCCGCTCGCTACGAGGACAGTACCGCCCCGCTTCTCTTCCGCTGCGGCAGCGGCCGCGAGAAAATCATCCGCCTCGAAGCCCGGCGCTTTCGCATTCTGAAATCCGCAGGCGGCAACAAATTCCGGCAGCACATCGAGCTGCTCGAGCAAGGCGTCGTCGAATTTGCGGCCGCCTTGGTAAGTTGGAAACTTCTCATGCCGGTAGGTGGGAACGTCCCACGTGTCCCAAGCGACGAACACAGCGCGCGGGTGTTCATCGCGATAGAAGCGGAGCAGCATATTGGCAAAGCCAAGGATAGCACCGGCGGGCTTACGACCACGCCTGAGGATCGTTTTCGGAAGGGCGTAATAGGAACGATGCGCGAATGAATCCCCGTCGATGACCAGCAGCGGGTTGTTGGAAAGTGGCGCCGGATGTCGCGCGCTTCGCTTGCTTACCGGCTGCGTTCGCTTCTCAG